>Ga0316576_10002728_pt1 | contig 10109 bp, 7 predicted proteins | sample S0NA_FD_203075 | JGI IMG/M metagenome (GOLD analysis project Ga0316576, IMG submission 203075) | Rhizosphere microbial communities from salt marsh grasses in Alabama, United States - S0-2_050615r3r5 | ecosystem: Host-associated > Plants > Roots > Rhizosphere | place: USA: Alabama | collected... | reverse complement strand
GAAGAAGGCCTTGGCCAGATCCACCGAGAAGCCCGGCGCCTTCTCCAGCAGCACGTCGGCGATGTGCGCCCCCACGTGCGGCGTGCCGATGGTGACCACGGCGCCGACGCGCTCCGGGATGATCCCAGCGACGTAGCGCGCCTCGAACCCTCCCTGGCTGTGGCCGATGATGTTGACCTTGGCCGCACCGGTCTGCACCAGGGCGATGTTGATCTGCTGAAGGAGCTGGTTTCCCCGGACGTAGGTGCTGTTGAACGGGTCCACCGCGGTCACGATGACCACGTGACCGTCGGCCTCCAGGGCTTCCCTCACCTTGTGGAAGTACTCCAGGGGGCCGATCTCCTTGAAGCCGAAGAAGCCGTGGGCCAGCACGATGGGATAGGGCGGCCCGCTGCCCGGCGACGCCTCGGGCGCGGGCCGGTCCGGATGGGGGAGGTCCGGCAGAGCGAGATCGACGCCCCGGTCGGCCACATCGGGCGCCAGGTCCAGCGGCGTGGACACATCGTCAGCGCGGCAGCCCGCGCAAAGGATCAGGCCCAGGAGGAGCAGGGGTCGAAACAAGCAACAACCTCACTGCCAAGCATACCAGGTCAGCGCACGCAGAACGAGTCCACCACCTCGTGCAGCGCCTGCAGGCCCCAGTGGAATCCATCCTCCGGGATTCGCTCGTCGATGCCGTGGAACAGGTCGGCGAAGCTGAGCCCGCTGCCCGCCTCGAGCCGCACCGGCGAGAACCCGTACCAGCGCGCCCCGAGCTGCCCGAAGTACTTCGCGTCCGTGTAGCCGGGGATCATGTAGGGCAGCACGGCGAGGCCCGGGTCGTGCCGCCGGACCACGGAGCGGATGCAGTCCCACAGCGGAGAGTCGGGCGGGTGGTTCACCGAGGCCGGCGCCTGCTCGATCACCTCGACCTGCATGTCGAGCTCGTTTCCGACCAGCGCGCGGAGCTCGGCGATGAGGTCCTCGGGGCGCTGACCGGGCAGGGTGCGGCCGTCCAGCTCGGCCACGGCGCTGTCGGGGATCACGTTCGTCTTCTCGCCGGCCCGCACCACGGTGGGCGAGACCGTGTTGTGGAGCTGGGCGCGCAGGGTCGCCGCCTTGGCCCGGTCGGGGAAGAAGCGATCGAGGATCAGGTCGCTCAGGCGCGGGTTGAGCAGCCGGGGCAGCACCAGGCGGATCGGCAGCGGCTGGAGCGCCGCGGCCTGGCGGACGAAGGCCTCCACCACCGGGGTGTTGTGCTGCGGAAGCGAGCGCTTGCCGAGGCGCGCCAGCGCCTCGGAGAGGCGGACCACCGCGCTATCCCGCCGGGGCATCGAGCCGTGGCCCGCTTCCCCGCGCACGCGGATCCGGAGCCAGCAGATGCCCTTCTCCGCCGTCTGCACCAGCATCACCCGGGCGCGGCCCACGGTCACCGCGTAGCCGCCCACCTCGCCCAGGGCGTAGCCCGCCCGCACCTTGTCCGGGTGCTGCTCGACGAGGAAGCGCGAGCCGTGGGCGCAGCCCGCCTCCTCGTCCGCGACCGCGGCGAAGATCACGTCGCGGCGCAGCCTGGCCTCGCGCCGGCGCAAGAGCTTCACCACCATCGCGCTCATCGCCACCATGTTCTTCATGTCCACGGCGCCGCGGCCCCAGATCATTCCGTCCGCGAGCTCGCCGCCGAAGGGCGGGTGGGTCCAGCGCGTCAGGTCCCCGGCCGGGACCACGTCGAGGTGCGTCGCCAGCAGCAGCGGCGGCTCGCTGCTCCCCGACTCGAGGCGACAGACCAGGTTGCCTCGCCCCTCGCCGCACTCGATGATCTCGGACTGGACCCCGTCCTCCCCGAGCACGCGCTGCAGATACCGCGCCGCCTCGGTCTCGTTGCCCGGGGGGTTGGTGGTGTCGATGCGCAGCAGCGCCTGGAGCAACGCGGTGGCCTCGCCGCAGATCTCGCCCCACTGTCGGGGCTCGAACCCCTTCGGTCTCGTTCCGTCGCCTGGCATGGAGCCAAGCTTATCTGCGTTGCCTGGCGAGCTCCAGCGGGATCCGGTCGGCGAGGGCCACGCCGCGCGGGCTGACCGCGGCGCGGTAGGCCAGGACGTCGACGCCCCGGCGCACCGCGCGGCGCAGCGCCCGGCCGTAGCGCGGGTCGATGTCGTCCGCCGGCCGCAGCCGCTGGCCGTCTGCTCGCTGGACGAGGAAGAAGGTCACCGCCCGGTGACCGCGCTGGACGAGGCGCGCGAGCTCCTCCAGGTGGCGGCGGCCGCGCTCCGTCACCGCGTCGGGGAAGCGCGCCACCCCTCCCTCGACGAGGGTCACGTTCTTGATCTCGACGTAGCACAGGGGCGCCTCGCGCCCGAGCACGAGGTCGATGCGGCTCCGTCCCACCCGCACCTCGCGCCGGGGCGGCCCGTGGCCGGCGAGCTCCGGGATCGCGCGCTCCAGCACCGCTCGCTCCACCAGGCGGTTGGGCAGCAGGGTGTTCACGCCGACGAGGACCGCGCCGGCCTCGACGATCTCCAGCGTGTAGCGCAGCCGTCGCCGCCTCGCCGGGTCCGCGCGGGAGATCCAGACCCGGCTCCCCGGCGCGCTGCAGCCGAGCATCCGGCCGGTGTTCGGCGTGTGGGCGGTGACGACGTGGCCGTTGCGCAGGCGGACGTCGGCGAAGAAGCGCTGATAGCGCCGGACCAGCGTGCCCTGGAGCAGCGGGCCGGGATAACGCACGACCGTCACGCCCCCTTCATGGAGGGGACGCGACGGCCGCGCAAGCGAAAACGGTGTGGGGCTACTTGTCCTTCCGCTTCGCCGGCCGGGCGGCGAGGGTCGTCGGACCCTTGACCGTCAGGTACGGGCGCAGGCGCCGGAACGTCTTGCGCCCGATGCCCTTGACCCGGATCAGCTCGTGGGTCGCCTTGAACTTGCGCCGCTCCCGGTAGCGGACGATGGCCCGCGACTTGGACGGGCCGATGCCGGGCAGCAGCTCGAGCTGCTCGCCCGAGGCGGAGTTGATGTTCACCACGCCCTCGGCCTGCTCCTTCTGCTGCTTCTGAGCCGTGGGCTTCTTGCGCGCCGCCTGCGCGCCGTGAGGCGCGGCCACCAGCCCGAGGGTGAGCAGCCCCAGCACCAGCGCCCGTGACAGGCTCACCACGTTCTTCTTGATCCGTGCTCTCTTCATCGCATTCCTCCTTGCTTGGGTTGTGGCGCGGAGGAAAGCAACCGTCGGGCCAGATGTCGCGTGCGTGATCACCGAGGGTTACAGGGGCCAGATCGCCTCGCGTCCGGCAGGCCGGTCCGGACCCGGGCGGTATACGGATCGGGCACCACGGGCGTCAATCCCGGAAGTTGTTCCAGTCCCACAGCTTCATGCCGCAGCCGGGAAACTCCTCGACGATGTGCTCGAAGAGCCGCTTGCTCGTCCCCCTGTCCGCGATGTCGCCTTGATGAAACCATCGCGATACCCACAGCAGCCGGCCATCCCGGGCAGACACGGCGACCAGGGTGGCCTCGATGAGCGAGCGCCCGACGCGGCGCGTCTCTCCGACAAACGTCGGCTCGCGGCTCTCCGGGTCGGCCTCGCCGGTCGTGGCCGCCTCGGGTGCTTGGACCGCCGGTGGGCAGCTGTGGCAGGGCACGGCGGCGAGCAGGGGCGTGGCTGTCTGCGCGATCAGGACGGGGCCCACGATGCCGGATTCGCCAGGGACGGCCGGGCCGCCGGCCGGCATGGGCACGCGCTTGCCGCTCAGGTTCCGGCTGGACCAGTGCACGCTGATCGAGCGGCGCCTGAGCTCGACCGACATGCCCCCAACCAGCGCCCCGACCGCGACCGAGACGCCGATCGCGGCCAGGTACTTTGCGACCGCAACTGCCACGTCTCCCGCCGAAACCCGGCGCTCCGGCTCCGAGTAGGCTGTGACATAGAGGTAGAGCAGGGCGTCGGCGCCGCTCGCCTGCGCGACGACCTTGACCAGCTCGCCGTCAACGCCGTACGGCGGCGCCGCTGCCCGACGGTCAACCATCAGCTCTGCCTGCTGGTGCAGCGCGATGCGCAGGTTCCGAATGTCCTCGGGATGCAGCCGCTCTCCCTCGTGTCCACGGCCAACGGCGCTGATCCGCCCGCCCACGTCGATGGAGGCGACGACCCTGTGCCCCTTGCCCCTGAGCCCGTCGACCACATGCAGGACCCCTGCCGGAAGCCCGGCCTCTTGCACGGCTCGCCGTTTTCGCGGCGACGTGAAGACCGTGATGTCGGCGGGCAGCAGGGCCAGACGGCCCTCTCGTCGCTTCCCCGTCCTGCACTCGGGCGTGGCAAACCGATAGGCGGGCAGCATGCACCCGCCGAGCACCTGCGCTGCCAGCGTCGCCCACAGCAGTGGGCCGCGACCACGGAGAAGGCTCATCCTCATCCCTCGCTCCAGATAGCAGGAGGAGGCCGTGCCCCGATGTGACACCTGGCACATCCACGATCCCGCCCCGCCGGTGCGAGGTCAGCGCCTACGCCGAGCGCTCGGCGGGGTCATCAGGTGAACATGGCTCATTGCTGCATGTTATCATCGATTCTGGTGCGCCCCGCTGCGATCACATTGGGACTGCTGCTCGTCTCGGGCTGTTTCTTCGACCGCTCCGGTGTTCCGAGCGTGGGGGACAGCGCCGCCCCGGACGACGCCGCTCTCGATCTGACGACCGAGGCCGTCAGCGATCTGGACCTCTCGCGAGACGCGGCCGACGGCCCCCCCGTGGAGGCCGGTGTGGATGGACCTGTCCCCACTGCCGACGTGCTCGTCGCCGACGTGCCCGGCTCTGACCTGCTGGTCGCCGACGCCCCCGTGCCCCCCGACCTAAGCGTCTGCCTCTCCTGGAGCCCGAAGCCGCTGCACTTCGACCCCTGCGCGATCCCCGCGCCGACGGCCGGTCTGACGCTCGGCGCCGGCAACTCGACCTACGATACCGACAGCGGCGTCCTCACCCTGGCCAGCGGGACCGCGACGACCCCGACGAGCCAGGTCGTCACGCAACCCTCCGGGGTCGAGCTGCGCGTGGTCTCGGTCCAGGGCTTCTCCGTCGTCTCCGGCGCGACGCTCCGGGTGGTCGGCGGCCGGCCGCTGCTCGTCGCCTCGTGGTCCACCATCGACGTCTCCGGGACCATCGACGCAAGCAGCACTCGCAACCCGGCGTCGGGCGCCATCTCGGTCGGCGCCGGGGCCACTCCCCCGTCCTGCGCCAGCCACGCGCCAACCAGCGGGGGCGTCGCATCGGGCGACGGAGGAGGGGGCGGCGGCGCGGGGTTCGGCGCCAAGGGCGGCAAGGGCGGCAAGGGCAACAGCGGCGGCTCGAGCGGCGGCAACGCGGGAGACGCGGTCGGGGTCCCGGCCGAGGTGATCGGCGGCTGCCCCGGCGCCAAGGGAGGAGGCAACAACGACCCGGGCGAGGGCGGTCCCGGCGGCGGAGCGGTGTTCCTCAGCGCGCGGGGCTCCATCGTGGTCAACGGCACGATCCACGCCGGCGGGGCGGGGGGGGAGGGCGCCCCGGGCTACGAGGATGGCGGCGGCGGCGGCGGCTCCGGCGGGCTCATCGGCCTCGAGGCGCCCAGCGTCAGCCTCGCGGGCACATCGATCCTCGCCGCCAACGGCGGGGGCGGCGGGGGCGGCGCCCACGACTCCGACGACGGCAAGCACGGCGGCAACGGCGCCGCGGCGGCGAGCGCCGCGCCCGGTGGGGCCGCCGGCGGGGGGGGCGGAGACGGCGGCCCGGGGGGCTGCAAGACGACCCCCACCGGCGGTGACGGGCTCCAGGGCAGCGATGGAGGAGGCGGCGGCGGAGGAGGCGTTGGCTACATCTTGATCCGCGCGGGGAGCCTGTCCGCCCAGGGCACCGCCTCTCCGACCCACACGGCTCTCTGAGCCCGCTGTGGGGACAGGTGCCAGCCGATTGTCCCGGGTATCCGGGTTCCTCCCCGCATGTGGTAGCCTGGGTGGAACCGAACTTGCTCGCGGAGGGTTGCCATGAATCGCCCGGTGCTCGCGATCGCCGTGACGCTCGCGCTGGTGGGCTGTGCAGGACCACAGCCGGTCCGCTCCTCGGGGGCAACGGCCCCCGCCGCCACCCCGGCCCCTGCTCCCTCTCCCGGCCAGGCAGCCGGCGCCGCCGGCGCGACAGCCGGCGCCGCCGAGAAGCCTGGGGCCAAGGGCGACGCTCACGTGTACAAGGAGAACCGCACGGGCACGCCCGGGCTCGACCGCGGCGTTGCCCCCTCGAAGATCGAACCGACGCGCACCGAGGCCGCGGTCAAGTTCACCGTGGTGGACAAGGACAACGGCCCCATCTCCGGCCTCGTGATCAAGCTCGACGACCCCAGGGGCAAGAGCTACTACACCGGGGAGACCGACGCCAAGGGCTACGCCGAGGTGCTCGTCCCGGTGGGGCAGACCTACGAGGTGGTCTATCTCAGCCTCGGCCGGCGCAAGATCGCGGCGAAGCTCCCGGTGAGCGACAAGCCCAGGCTGACGATCAGGCTGACCTTGCGCTACAAGCGCTACGTTGCCCCGCTCGTGCTCGAGGGCGTGGAGTTCGACACAAACAGGGCGACCCTCCGCCCGGGCTCGGCCGCCAAGCTCGACCGCGTCGTGGAGTACATGACGCACAAGAAGTCGGCGCGCATCGAGATCTCCGGCCACACGGACAACGTCGGCAACCCGAAGCGCAACAAGGCGCTCTCGAGGAGGCGGGCGCAGACCTGTCGCAAGTACATCATCTCCAAGGGCATCGACGGCGCCCGCATCAAGGCCGTGGGCTACGGCGCAGAGCGCCCGATCGCGTCCAACGACACCGCGGAGGGCCGGCAGCAGAACCGCCGTATCGAGGCGAACGAGCTGTAGCCCCCCGGCATTGGCCAGGTGGTTACGGCGCTGGGTGGAGCGTCCTTGCGCCTCGTCGCGAAGACCTGGACGTTGCGTTGGTGCCGCGGCGGACTACAATGTCCACCGTGAGCGGAAAGCGCCTCGTCATCTATCTCTTGCTGCTCGGCGGGCTCGGCGCCCTGGTCTGGCTCCTGGTCCGCGACGGTGCGTCCGAGCGCCGGTCCGGCAGACGGCCCGCCCCGCGCCAGGCGCAGCGGCGCCCGGGCCACGGCCGTAGCCTGCAGCTGCCGGCCCTGCCCGGCGGCGAGGACCCGGAGCTGCTCACCATGGTCCAGGGCCAGGTTCGCGACGGCGACAGCAACAAGCCGGTGGCGGAGGTGCACCTGCGCTTCCAGGGCCGGGGCGCCTCGGCGAGCGGCGTGACCGACGGGACCGGGACCTACCGCGTCGAGCTGCCCGGCGGGACGTACCGCGTCAGCCTGCGCGCCTCGACCCACGTCGCCCCGGACGACGGGCTGCGGATCCAGGTCGAGCGGGGCAGCCCGGTCCGCTGGCTCGACTTCACCGTCTACCGCATGGCGTCGGTCGCTGGCCGGGTGGTGGACGCGGGCGGCAAGCCGGTCTCGGCCACCGTGCGCGTGGAGCGGGCCCGGGGGCCGCGCCACTTCGCCTCCGAGGGGATGAGCGAGAACACGGACGGTCAGGGGCGCTTCACCCTGCGCGTCCCGCCCGGGGAGGTGGTGCTGCGGGCCGACGCGGGCAGCCTCGGCGCGGCGCTCAGCCCGCCGCTCTACACGCGGCCGGGGGCGCACCTCGAGGGGATCACGATCCGCGTGGGGCAGGGGCTGTCCCTGAACGGCAAGGTGGTGGGCCCCGGTAACCAGCGGATCTCCGGCGGCCAGGTGCTGCTGCGCGACGAGCTCGGCGTGCGGCGGCTCCCCTGCGACGCCGACGGCAACTTCGCCGCCGGTGGGCTGACGCCGGGCGCGAAGCTGCTCCAGGCCATGGCCCGCGACTTCTCGCCGAGCCAGGTGACCCAGATCCAGATCCAGCCCGGCCCGCCGGTGCACCTCGTGCTCCAGGTCATGATGCCCAAGGGGGTCGGCGGCCAGGTGCTGGACGAGCAGGGCCAGCCCCTCGGCGGGATCACGGTCACCGTGCGCCCCGGCGGCCCGAGCTCGCGCGTGGCGAACCTGCAGCAGCCGCAGAAGCAGGTGACCACCGCCGACGGGCGCTTCATGTTCACCCAGGTGCCGAACGCTCCCCTGGTGATCACCGCCCGGGGCCCGGGCAACACCATCGCCTCCCGCGCGGGCGTGGCCCCCGGCACCTACGACAACGAGCTGCGTCTGCAGGGAACGGGCACCATCGTCGGCCAGGTCACCGAGGGGGCGCAGGGCAAGCCGGTGCGTGACTTCACCGTGGCCGTGACCGGGGCGCAGGGCACCGGCAACCCCTTCGGCCCCCTGCCCCGCCTGCGGGTCGCCTCGCCGTCGGGGGACTACAGCCTGGAGAACCTCGTCGCCGGAACGTACAACCTGACCTTCACGGCGCCCGGCTACGGCGCCACCGAGAAGGTCAGGGTCGCCGTGATGGCCGGGAGCACGACCCAGGCCAACGCGGTGCTCGACGCCGCTGGCAAGGTCTCCGGCGTGGCCGTCGACCCCCGGGGCGTGGGCATCCCCGGCGTCGCCGTCCGGCTGGACACCGGCTGGCTCGGCGCGCCCGCGGTGACCGACGCCGAGGGACGCTTCGAGCTCCGCGACGTGTCTCGCGGTCGGCGCTCCCTGAGCGCCACCCACCCGGACTACGACACCCGGATCGTGAGCAGCATCTCCGTCTTTCCGGGGCAGACCGCCGAGGTCCGGGTCGAGCTCAGCCCCCGGAAGGGCAAGCGCCCGGGGCTGCGCTTCAGCGGCATCGGCGTCGTGATCACGAACCGCGCCGGGCGGCTGGTGGTGGTCAAGACGCTCGACGGATCGCCGGCCGAGCTCGCCGGCCTCAAGGCCGGGGACGTGCTGCGCACCATCGACGGCAGATCCCTGGGCTTCCAGGAGGCGATCGAGGCCATCCGCGGCCTGGTCGGCACGCCGATCCGCCTGAAGGTCCAGCGGGGCGAGCGAGAGTTCGAGGTGGACGTGATCCGCGACGAGGTCACCGTGCAGGACTGATGCTCCGCGCGCTCCTGCCTGGCCTGCTCGTGCTCTGGGGCGTCGCCGCGGCGTCGGCAACGCCCCTCGAGCCGCTCCTGGTCGACGCCGCCCGGGGCGATCGCCGCTCCGTCCGTCGGGCTCACCCGGCGAGCGTCCTGCCGGGCGGTCGGCTCAGGGTGCTCGTGCGCCTCGCGCCCGGGGCGAGCCCCGAGGTGGCCCTCGCGGGCTTCGATCGCGAGGCCGCCGCGGGCCCCGTGGTGCCGCTCTCGGTGGCGCCGGATCGCCTCGACGAGCTGGCGCAGCGGCCCGGGGTGCTGCTGGTCGAGGCGTGCCGCGACCTCGCGCCCCTGCTCGATCGCAGCGCGCCGCTCTCGGGCGCGACGAGGGTCCGCGCCGAAACCGGCCTGGACGGCCACGGGGTCGTGGTGGGGATCATCGACACGGGCATCGACTTCCGCCACGCGGACTTCCTCGATCACCGCGGGCGCACGCGGCTGCTGGACATCCTCGACTTCTCTCTCGCCGGGGCGCAGAACGGCCGACTCCCGGGCGATGTCGACACCCACGGCGCGCGGCTCTACACCGCCGAGGAGATCCAGCGACAGCTCGACCTCGAGCGCGCCGGCCGCCGCGACCAGATCGTGCTGCACCGGGACACCTACGGCCACGGGACGCACGTCGCCGGCATCGCCGCCGGCAACGGAGCCGCCGCGGGCCTGGGGATGCCCCACGGCCGCTACGTCGGGATGGCGCCCGGGGCTGCGCTCATCGCGGTCAAGGCGGTCCGCGGGGGCGGAGCGAACTTCCACGACGCCGACGTGATCCACGGGATCCAGTTCGTGTTCGAGCGCGCCGCCGCGCTGGGGATGCCGGCGGTGGCCAACATCAGCCTGGGGACCCAGCTCGGCCCCCACGACGGCACCAGCAACCTGGCCACGGCGATCAGCGCGCTGACCGGCCCGGACAAGCCGGGCCGCGTGATCGTCGCCGCCGCGGGAAACGCCGGCCACCTGGACCTGCACGCGGTGGGCTACCCCGCGCTCGACGGCCCGAGCGAGGTGGTGCTGGAGATCCCGCCCTACGAGCCCACGCCCGAGCGCGAGATCGTGCACCTCGAGATCTGGTA
>Ga0316576_10002727_pt1 | contig 10110 bp, 7 predicted proteins | sample S0NA_FD_203075 | JGI IMG/M metagenome (GOLD analysis project Ga0316576, IMG submission 203075) | Rhizosphere microbial communities from salt marsh grasses in Alabama, United States - S0-2_050615r3r5 | ecosystem: Host-associated > Plants > Roots > Rhizosphere | place: USA: Alabama | collected... | reverse complement strand
CCCCGACGCCCTCCGGGATGAACCCGACGATCACGTTCGTTTGCTCGAACTCGGCGTGATTCGCGTACGCGATCAGGGGGATCGGGTCGGTAATCTGGTAATTGAGCCTGTGGGCGAGCTCGTCGTATGAGCTCTCGGCAAAGGAGGCGAGCTTCTCGAGGGACGGCTCAACCTCGGGATAGTACGAGATGACGAAATGCGGCGTGCGGTAGGTGTGCCAGTCGAAGGTGTCGTATCGGACCTTGTTCTTGCCACCGACGAAGGGGTTGTACGGGTTGAGCTGGGCGTCGGCCGCCACTGCGATCAGGAGCAACGGGACCAGGATCCTCAGCGACGTTCTCATTTGCGACCTCCGCGAGCCGGTCGTCCTTCCCACCGGTCAGTCCGTGAACAGGAAACGCTTGGCCTGCACGACGCGTGGCACGAAGATGCCGAGCAGGCGGTTCTCCAGGGTGTACAGGTCGTCGAACATGTCGTCGTACTGGTCGAGCCTGCGCTCGTCCTTCTCCTTGAAATCGGTGATCTGGTCACGGAAGACGGTCTCGCCCGAGTGCCCGTCGACCACAACCAGCAGAATGTCGTACGAAAACCCGGTTTCCTCGACGAGAATCTGGCGGAAGTAGGTCTTGCCGTCGGCCGGCGACACGTACTCCTCGGTGTTGTAGCCCTCGCGGTCGAGCACCTTGACGTCCACCGATGCGGCGATGATGTAGTCGGCACCGCTTCGGCGCGCGACCTCACGCCAGAACTCGCCGTCATCGAGGAGCTCCTCGAGGTTGAGGGTCGGCGGTTCGAGCTCGTCGATTTCGGGCTGCACCCGCAATCGAGTCTGCCGACGCAGTAGGTCCCGAATGTACTCCTCGAACTCGCGAATCGCCTGGATGTCGGCCATCGTCGTCCCGCCGCCCTGACGAGGTTCCAGCAGGATTGCGCCGACATAGACCTTGGCCCTCGACCCGACGTCGAGCTCCGGCCGAACCTGGAGCCCCACTCGGATCTCCCTGGCGCCGGCGAGCGCGAAGGCTGGTGCAAGCATCAGGATCAGGGCCGCCGCCGCGGCTCGGGCGCGCATCACGGACCTCCTTCGTCGCCGGACGGCGCCTGCCGGTCGGCCTCCGGCTCGTCGCCATCCTCCTCAGGAGGTGCAACATAGGTCGCGTAGAACTCCTCGAATCGCTGGAAGTTCGTCCGCATCCGACTGTCGTTCGGCGCCAGCGCGAGGGCCGCCTGGTAGGTGGTTCGCGCCTCGTCGAAACGACCGTTGGCCTCGAGTGCGACGGCAATGTTGTTGAGGATTCGCGGCTGGTTGGGCGTCAGCTCGTTGGCCAGCTCGAAGCGTTCGAGGGCCTCCTGCCAGTAGCCACGCCTCGCGGCCTTGTAGCCGAACTCGAGCTCCTCCCCCGCCTGTTTCGACGACGGGCTCGCCGCCCACACATCAGCGACCGCAAGCACCAGGCAGATCGCGAGACCCACCGCACGACACACACCACGACTCGTCACCACTGCCATGCCCCCCGTTCCGGCGTCTCCGAGATCGGGACCCACCGGCGCGTCACGGCCCCCCCGGATAGTAACCGTTGATGGTCCTGACGTTCGCCCTGCCATCGGTGCGAACCTCGACCTCGATCCTGCGCAGCTCGTCCCCCGGCTTGTCCGAGCTCGACGTGTAGGCGAGCACGTACTGGGATCGCAGCTCGCGATCGATCTCGGCATAGATGGCATCCAGCTTGGAGGAGCGCCCGACGAAGAACGCCTTGCCGCCCGTGATCCCAGCGAGCTTGCCGAGCTGGTACCGCGTCATCACCTTGGTGATCGGCAGGTCGATCCCGATGATGTAGATGGTGACCCCGGTGCGTTGCGCATAGCTCAGAACCTCGTCGTAGCCGTTTTTCGATGCCGTGTCCTCCCCGTCAGTGAGCAGCACCATCGCGCGCCGACCGCGCACACCCGAAAACTGGAACAGACCGACGATCACGGAATCGTAGAGGGCCGTCGAGCGGTCGGGATAGAGCGCAAGCAGCGCGTTCTCGAGCACGCCGAAGTCGGCAGTGAACGGTGCCAGCAGCTCGGGCCGGTCCGAAAAGATCTCGATGAAGGCCCGGTCGCGCGGCCGCAGCAGGTCGCGCAGGAAACCCATGACCACTCGCTGCACGGTCGGCAGGGTCTCGGTCATGGACCCTGAGGTGTCGATGACGATGCCGAGCCGCACCGGCATGTCTCGATGCTCACCAACGTGTGAGATGGTCTGTTCGACGCCGTCCTCGAGAACGGTGAAGTCGGCGGCGGTCAGGCCCTCGACCGGCCGGCCGTCGCGGTCGAGCACGGTCACCGGCAGCTCGACCGCGGTCACGTCGACCACCGACCCGAACTCCGGAGCGTTGACGAACTGGATGTCCTCGGCGACCGCCCCAGTGTCGAGTACGGCGACTGCCCTGAGCAGCCCGAAGGTCGCACCGCGGTCGATGGTGACCCAGGCCTCGAAGGGCGCCTGGGTGAGGGTGGCGAGCACGGTGTCGTCCCACAGCAGGTCGAGATGGTCGAGAGTCTCGTCCCCGGGAATGTTGAGCTCGACTGCCACTCGCACCTGGTCACCCTGCGCATCTTCCGGCGACATCGGCAGGATCCTCAGGAAGAACCGTTCGCGGCCGACATTGAGGGTCAGACCCTGACGGGCCAGCTCGACGCCGTCGCCGTCGTAGGCGATGGCAGTGACGCGGGTCAACCGGGGGAGCGGACCGAGGTTGAGATCGATGTCGAAGGGCGGTCGGTTCTTGGTCAGCACCGGCTCCTCGTCGAGCAGGAAGGCGACCTTCGAGACCTCGGGCCGGGTCACCGCCTCAAAGTGTCGGACTCCGGAGACCGCGTCGCCCGGCGGCCCGACGAGGGTCAGCATCGGCTGCTCCTCGGCGTTTTCGGGCTCGATGCCGAGCATGATCCGTGCGAGGTCGTCGTCAGGTTCGTCTGCTGCGACCGCAACCGCCGGAACCGCGCTGAAATCGTGATTGACGATGGCCTCGTGGGGCGAGTGGACGTCCTCGACCTTGAGGCGCAGGACGTAGTCACCCGGACGAACCCACCGTTCGAGGTCGAGGCCGATCTCGTCGCCCCGGGCAGGGACCGAGTAGAGGTATCGAAACCGGTCGACCATTGACAGGTCGCGGGTGATCTCCCCGATCAGGTCGAGCTGGATGACGTCGACATCGCCCACCGGCGTCGTTCCTAAATCCGCGGTCGGCACCGTGATCGCGAACCCGACCTCTACCAGACCGCCGCGCATGGCTCGGGACTCGTCGGCGATCGTCACCTCCACGGGAAGCGCGTCCTTGTCTCGAACCGCCGAGAACTCCATGAACCGTCCGGGGGCCGATTCGGCGGACTCGCTCTGCTCGAGCGGGCGAAGCTCGTACATCTTGACGATGAACAGCGGGTCACGAAGCCAGTGCTCGGCAGCCCCGATCAGGGCCACGATGGTGTCGCCGTCGGCACACCGGTACTCCGGACGGTCGAAGATCGAGGTCGGCGCGAGTCCACCGGAGGCGACACTGCTGCCCAGGAAGGAGCTGTACAGGTCGGCACGGCCGCCGAAGCCCTCCCACATCTGCCACCGCCCGAGGCCGTCCTTCTGGTAAAACACGACCACCGGTCCCTCGCCGATACCCTCGAGATACGGCCAACCCCAGATCTCGAGAGGGTTGAAGACCTCCTGACACTGCACCACCTTGCGCAGCGGGGGTGGACCATGGATCAGGAGCACCCGCGACCTCGGATCGAGGGTGCTGCCGAACTCGAGGCGGGCCATGGAAAGACGATCGTCGTACATGCCGCGGAAGGCGGAGCCGAAGCCGGTCTGGCGCCCCCACAGGATCCAGAGCCGGTCCACAAAGGCGCGCCGTTGGGCCTCGGTCTCGAGCTGGAGGAATGCCTTCTTCTGGGCCGTGCTGATGAGCGGGTAGACCTCCTCCTCGAGCCAGACCTGCCACTGCGTCGGCAGGTCCTTGACTCGCGCCTTCGGGCGCTCGTCATTGCCCGCCTCCGCCCGCTGTGGTGCGAGGGCGAGCGCGATGCCGAGGACAAGCAGCATCAGCACGGGACGAACCCGCTTCGAGGTGTCGATCGGTGCCCTCATGTCACCACCATAGTGCATCATCAGTGCCGGCCGTGGTCATCGGGCTCCCCTCCCTTCAGACCACCGTCGTGGCCCGATGCGACCGGTCTTGATCTCGGTATGCAATTCCGCGGAGGACAGTAACCGGGTCGTGGGTTGATGCTTCGAGACGGCTGTGTCACGACTGCTGTACGAAGGGTGGCACCCTCGGTTGCACCTCCGCTCGACCCGGATGGGCTCACGAGCGGTCCATTCTCAGGTTTGAAGCACCCCGACCCGAAACGGGGCCAGCTTCGGCTGGTGGGCTGCGGCCTCCAGGCTGCGGGTCACGACCTCGCGAGTCCGTCGTGGATCGATGATCTCGTCCACCCAGAGTCGTGCGGCGGCGTAGCGGGGATCGGTCGCGGCGTCATATCGAGCCTGGATTTCGGCGAGGAGCTCCGTCCTCTCTTCCTCGCTGACCTCGTCGCCGCGGTTCTTGAGCTGGATGGCGAGCAGGGTCTCGGATGCCTGTTGCCCGCCCATGACCGCAATGGAAGCTGACGGCCACGCGTAGTAAAAACGGGCGCCGTACGCGCGTCCGCACATGGCGTAGTTGCCAGCGCCGAAGGAGTTGCCAACGAAGATGGTGATCTTCGGCACGACGGTATTGGCAACCACGTTGACGAGCTTTGCGCCATCCTTGATGATCCCATCACGCTCGGACTTGGAACCGACCATGAAGCCGGTCACGTCCTGCAGGAACACGAGCGGCACACCTTTCTGGTTCATGAGCTCGACGAAACGGGCGCCCTTGTCAGCGGCGTCGGAGTAGATGACCCCGCCGATCTGCATCTCCTGCTCACCGGCGCCGAGACCACGCCGGCGTTGCACCACCCGGCGGTCGTTGGCGACCACGCCCACAGCCCAGCCACCGATGCGACCGGTGCCGCAGATCAGGGTCCGGCCGTAGGTGGCTTTGTACTCGGTGAACTCAGAGCCGTCGAGAAGTCGAGCGAGCAGGGCATGGGTGTCGTAGGGTCGCGACCGGTCGACGGGAACCAGACCGAGCAGCTCGTCGGAATCCGCGAGCGGCGGCCTCGTCTCAATCCGATCGAAGGGGGCGCGAAGCGGATGAGCGAGCTCGGCGATGCGGGCGCGAATGTGGTCGATCGCCGCCTGGTCGTCTGGAAAACGATCGTCGACCACACCGGAGATGTCCACCTGGACCTCGGCACCACCCAGGGCTTGGTTGTCCATCCTCTCGCCGATAGCCGCCTGGACCAGGTGGGCGCCGGCGAGGAAGATGGTGCCGGTTCCCTCCACAATGAGGGCTTCGTCAGACATGATCGGCAGGTAGGCCCCGCCCGCAACGCACGAGCCCATGATGGCCGAAATCTGGTAGATCCCTTCGGCCGACAACCGGGCGTTGTTGAAAAACACTCGACCGAAGTGCTCTCGATCGGGGAAGATCTCGTCCTGCATGGGCAAGAAAACGCCAGCAGAGTCCACCAGGTAGATCAGCGGCAGACGGTTCTCCATCGCGATCTCCTGGGCCCGAAGGATCTTCTTGCAGGTCATGGGGAACCAGGCTCCTGCCTTGACTGTCGCGTCGTTGGCGACGATGACGCACTCCCGGCCGCTCACCCGACCGAGACCGGTGACCACACCCGCCGCCGGCGCGCCCCCCCACTCTCGGTACAGCTCCCATGCCGCAAAGGTCCCGAGCTCGAGCAGGTCGGTACCGTCGTCGATGAGAGAATCGACCCGCTCCCGAGCCAACATCTTGCTCTGGGCTCGTTGCCGCGCCGCAGCCTTGTCGCCGCCACCGTTGGCGATGACCTCGCGCTGGGCTGCGATGATTCGAAGCTCGTTCAGCCAGTGGTCCCGATTGGCCTCGTAGGCCACGTCCTGACGGAGCGAGTGGTCGAGCAGCTTGGGCATGAAGACCCCTTTCCCGGGCGACGTCGGGTCATTGTAAACCCGCGTCCGCGCCCGTGCCCTCGTCCGTACCCGCGTTCGTGTCCGTGCCCGTACCCGTACCCGATGAGATGATCCGCGACCAGCGACGGCGCCAGCTGCATTGGCGATGGCAATGAGCCCCCGAAACGTTCGGCGTGTCGTGCCCACCCGCATCGTGTTCGGGACCGGAGTGCGCCTCCGGAGCTCGACGCGCTCAAGCTCCCGCGACCCTGCTCGTTCCCACCAGTGTTTCTGGATGGGATCCTGCTAGACTCCGACCACGTCGAAACGGGAGAGTCGATGGCCAAGATCAAGGTGCGCCGAACCAATCGCGAAGAGCTGCCGGGGCTGGCCGTGCTCCGCGATGCTGTCGCCGCCGAGCTCGCCTCCTTCCCTCGACATCACGGCGTCCTCGATCTGGACATGGAGGTGGACCCCGATCTCAGCCACCTCATCACCCACGACCCTGACGGCTTTCAGACCGCAGAGGACAAGAAGGAGACCCTCGGCTTCGCGGCCGGTCATGTGCGCTCTCGGCAGTGCGTGATCTCCGAGATGTGGGTGCTGTCGCAACACCGTGGCCGCGGCGCCGGCGACGCCCTCATGCAGCGGATGCTGACCTACGGCGAGCGCTCCGGCGCCAGGGAGTTCCTGACAGTAGTCCCGACCGAGGGCGTCGCACAGAGCCTGCTGCTGCGAAACGGCTTCCGGCCGTTGGCGCCGGTCTACCAGCTCACCATCCCGCCGTCGGTTGCGCCTCGTCTCGGAAGCGCTTTGGCGCGGCTCATGGACGGTCGCGACGTCACCTCAGACCTACTGAAGCGACGCGGTCAGGCCGATCTCGATCGCATCGACCGCCTCACCCGGAACGTCGTCCGTGAAGCGGATCACCAGTACTGGCTCAAGCAGCGCGGCCACCGCGCCGCCTTCGTCCGCCAGGGCCAGCGCATCGCCGCCTACGCCTACGGCGGCGTCGACCAGACCGGGCCGGTTTCCGGGACCACCAGGGAGGCCGCGCTGTGCGCTCTCGGTTGGGCCATCAATCTCACTCTGGAGACTTCCGGCGCGCACCAGGACCTCACGATCCGCGTGCCGGCGCCGTTCACCGAGGCCGTCGATGCAACCCTCGAAATGGGATGCCGCCTCCAAGCGACGCTGATGATCTACGGCCGAAATCTCAGCCTCGCCTTCGATCGCTGCGTTCTCGGGCACGTCGCCCTGCCATGACCGACCGAATTCGGCCGGCGGACCGCACAGTAACGGTCCGGAATCGGCGCGTTGACTACCGGGGCGACCTCAATGACCAACAGCTAGCGGCGGTCATGCACCCGGGAGGGCCCATGTTGGTGCTCGCCGGGGCCGGTACCGGAAAGACCAGGACCCTGGTCTACCGCGCCTGTCGCCTCATCGAGGACGGTGTACCGCCCGGCCGGATCCTGCTCCTCACCTTCACCAACAAGGCCGCTCGAGAAATGCTCCACCGCGTCGGTCTGCTGCTCGAGCTCGACGCGGGCCGCGTCCACGGGGGAACCTTCCACTCCGCCGGACACCGCATCCTCCGGCGCCACGCCGAGCAGGTGGGATACACACCGCGTTTCAGCATACTCGATCGCGAGGATGCCTCGGACCTCATGGGTCATGCTCTGGCGGACATCAGCCCCGAGCTTCCGGAACGCCGCCTGCCCAAGCCCCGATTGCTGGTCGACCTGTACAGCTTCGTCATCAACACCGGCCACGACCTCGAGGAGGTCTTGTCGACGAGATCGCCGCAGTTTTTCGACCAGGCGGAAGCGATCGCCGCCGTTTTCAAGCGCTATCTCGAGCGCAAACGACGGGCCGATCTCATGGACTTCGATGACCTGCTGCTCAACTGGCTGCTGCTCCTCAAACGCGACCCCGATGCCCGGCGCCGTCTCGCCGCCGGCTACGACCACATCCTCGTGGACGAGTACCAGGACACCAACCGACTCCAGGCTGACATCGTGGATGCCATGCTCGGTGCCGAGCGAAACGTCATGGTGGTCGGCGATGACGCCCAGTCAATCTATGCCTTCCGGGGCGCCGACTTCTCCAACATCCTCGACTTCCCCGGTCGGCACCCGGACTGCTCGGTTTTCAGGCTCGAGACCAACTATCGGTCGACACCGCCAATCCTGGCTCTCGCCAACGCCTCGATCGTGCACAACGAGCACCGCTTCGACAAGACGCTGCGGGCTGTCCGGAAGGACGGGGAAGCGCCGACCGAGATCGTTGTGCAAACACCGGAAATGCAGGCGAGCTGGCTCGCGGACACGATTCTCGAGCTGCGTGACGAAGGCATCGATCTCGAAGACATGGTGGTCCTGTATCGCAATCACTCCCACTCCTTCGATCTCCAGGTCGAGCTCACACGCAGAAACGTCCCGTTCCGAGTTCGGTCCGGCCTTCGTTTCTTCGAGCACCGCCACATCAAGGACGTGCTCGCTCACCTTCGCTTCGTCGACAACCCCCGTGACGAAATTTCCTTCGCCCGGCTGCTCCGGCTGCGCCCCGGCTTCGGCCCGCGACTGACGGCGCGCCTGTGGGAGCGCCTGTCCGGCATCGATCCCCTCGAGCGACTCCTCCACCTCGATCCAGCGACCATCGACCTGCCGAAAACCGGGCGAGCGTCGTTCCACGAGGCGCGACTGCTGCTCGGCCGTCTCTCCGAGCCGAGCCTGCTCGGTCAGCCCGGCGAGGCGGTCCGCCTCGTGGTGGCGGAGTTCTACAAGAACTGGGCACGAGGCAACCTCGACAACGCCGGATCGCGGCTCGAGGACATCGAGCAGCTCGCCCTCTTCGCGGACGGCTTTCCCGACCTCGCGGCCTTTCTCTCCGAGGTCACGCTGCTCAACGACCTGTCCGGAGAGAACACCGTGGATGGGCCCACGGACGAGCTGCTGACCCTGTCAACCACCCACCAGGCAAAAGGCCTCGAGTGGCGAGTGGTCTTCGTCATCTGGCTCGCCGAGGGCCGTTTCCCGAGCTCTCGTGCCGAAGACCTGGAAGAGGAAAGGCGGCTGTTCTACGTTGCCGTCACCCGGGCACGCGACCGGCTTTGCCTCGTGCGACCCGAGATCGCCCGCGACCGGTACCGGGTCGATGTCCTCCTCGATCCCTCACGCTTTGTCAGCGAGCTCCCCGGCAAGGTTCTCGAGCGGATCGTGGTTTCGGCGCCGCCGTCCGATGACGTCGACGAGGTGTTGCCCGCCGGCGGTCGGTACCAGCTGCCGGGTTTTCTCGACGACAGCGGCAACAAGGTCAACTGAGGCTTCCTCACCTCGGGGGTTGACAGGACTATTTAAATGTTTTAGTATATGTTTGAATGGTTATGAAGCGTATGATTTCATAACCGCCAAAGACGAGAGCGACAAGGAGAGGACCATGGCAGTCCAAACGTTGACCCGAGGCAACCTCGATGAGATCATCACCAACAACGACATCGTCATCATCGACTTCTGGGCCGATTGGTGCGGTCCGTGCAAGGCCTTCAAGCCGATTTTCGAGGCCGCGTCCGAGCGCCACGACGACGTCGCATTCATGTCGTGCAACACCGAGGACGAGCGCGAGCTGGCGATGATGTTCCGGATTCAGTCGATCCCGAACACGGTCATCTTCCGCGAGCAGATCCCCATCTTCAGCCAACCAGGAATGCTGCCAGCCGAGGCCCTCGACGAGATTCTTGGCAAGGTCCGCGAGCTCGACATGGACGACGTCCGCGAGCAGATCGAGCAGCAGGCTGCGTCGGCCTGACCGCAGCAGCATCGACAGCACCAACGGGAGCGGCATCTGCCGCTCCCGTTTCCGTGTCGACCCGGCCCTCTCCCCTTGCTTCTCCCTTTCCCGTACTCGTTCCCGATGCCGGCGGCAGCGACGGTCATCGTCGCCCTTCCCCGCACGATTCGCGACTCTCTGCTCACTCTTCACGACTCACCGATCCCTGATCCCTGATCACGACTCCCGCCGTCCGCCCTCCTTGCCCCAATTCCTCTGCCCGGCTACCGTGCCGCCATGAGCGACGCCTTTGCCAACCTCCCGTCAAACCT
>Ga0316576_10002724_pt1 | contig 10116 bp, 6 predicted proteins | sample S0NA_FD_203075 | JGI IMG/M metagenome (GOLD analysis project Ga0316576, IMG submission 203075) | Rhizosphere microbial communities from salt marsh grasses in Alabama, United States - S0-2_050615r3r5 | ecosystem: Host-associated > Plants > Roots > Rhizosphere | place: USA: Alabama | collected... | reverse complement strand
TGTTAACGTCTAGGCATCGAGGGGCGCCAGAGTAAACCTGTTTCGTCGAACAAGAGGTTCGAGGATTACCAGAAGAGCTATTCTGCTAAAATCTGATGCGCGAACCGTACGCCGTCGTTGTTTCGACAAAACAGAACAGCCGTTCTGTTGGTCTAGCGGACGATCCTCGCGACCTTCGGTTGGCCTTGCGGCAGTACACTGAGGTAGCCGTTGGATTGACGCGGCCGTAGTGATGTTCATGGAGAAGATCATCGTTCCCATCGTCGGACTTGATTCGCCGTCACTGAGGCGAGCCCAAAGGGTGGTGTTCATCCTCGTCGCCGTGCCGCTGCTGCTCGGCGCCTGGGAGCGCGCCCACGTCGCAGGGTCGCTGGACGGATTCGACCGGTTTCTGGTCGTCATCCTGCTTGCTGGCGCCGGTTTGGATCTCACCATGGCAGCATGCGTCGACTGCCTGACCTTGCTTCGGCGGGACCTGGTCGAGCGATTGCCATTCTTCATCACCGGAATCCTGAGCCTCGTCGACGCTGCCGACAAAATGCGCCAAGGGAGCCATGCGCTCCACGTAGCCTACTTTGCCGTCGGCGTCCTCAACATTGTCGTGGCGGTCTTTCTCAACCGGATCAGATCGACGCGGACACTCACCGTGGACAGCACGGGCGTGGTCATCCAGAGATCGAGATTCCGGCGACTCAGGCTTGCCAGGAGCGACCTCCAGGATGTCAACGCAGAGGGGCGGTTCGTGCGGCTCCAGTTGCGCGGCGGGGATTGGGTGACGGTCGAGCTCAGCCCTGACGGCGTTGTCGGTCCGAACGAGCTCGCAGCGAGGCTCCGCGACCTTCGGGTCGCGTAGACTTTCGTCAAGGGCAGGACGAAGCTTCGTGAATACCCTGGCGTTCGCCGTGACGCCGCGTCCGGGCGACATCGCGATTTCGAGGATGACGTGAAACAGAACGTGGAGTCTGTTATTCGCCTCAATGGTGCCGCTCGACGCGTAGGAATCACATCGGCAGCCGTGGCGGGACCGCGGTTGTGATGTGGAAAATACAGAACGGCTGTTCTGGTTAATTAACGAGCTGGCAGAACACTGATTCTGATTCGCGAAGCGGTGAGTTGGAGGCCACAGCATTCGGTCGCCGAAGCTCACGTCGGTGTGGGAAGACGGTCAAACGCGGTTTCGAGCATCGCTCGAACCGCTCCCGGACGGGCCTGGGTTCGAGCGTATACGCAGGCGCCGATGACGACGCCAGCAAGGTAGTCTGCGAGGGTGTCGGAATCGGCGGACGGGTCGAGTCGTCGGTCAATCTTGGCAGTGTCGACAGCCCGGCTGAATGCGTTGCGTAGTCGCGACGCATAGCGGTCAATCTCGCCGTCGCAGGCCTCGTCCCGACCTCCGAGCTCGACCGCCGTGTTGCACAGGAGACAGCCGAAACGACCGAGCGGTGAATCGGCAAAGGTCGCCAAGTTATTGAACACAAGCTCGATCGAGTCGAGGCCGGCATTATCGGTCTCGATCTCCCGCAGCCGATGAGAGACGTGGACGTCCTGGTATCGCTGTAACGCCGCGAGGAAGAGCCCGTGCTTGCTGCCGAAGTTCTGATACAGCCCGTAGCGTTGGACCCCGGTGGCCTCGACAAGGTCGTCAATTGAGGTATTGACGTAGCCGTGCTGCCAGAAGAACAGCAGCGCCCGATTCAGGGTGTCTTCCTTGGTGTGCTTCGGCGTCCTGGCCATGAGGGCCTCCTCGTTTTGTGAAGGACAGTGTAACAGAACTACGATTCTGTGAGCCATGTTCGAGCGGGTGTCGCCTGCGTGGGCCGTTGCGCTGAACACGGCCTTCAATGCGTAACAGAATTGACGTTCTGTGCAAACCAGAGCCGGGCGTCAAGCCAGGCGCCCGCGCAGCGGCGCAGAACGATTAGTCTGTTAAAGCTTCCGAGACCGTGGAGAAGAGAGGCTGTTAACGCGGTGAGCCACCTGGCAAGGCGAGTGCAGAAGGCCGGAGAAACGTCGAACCACCGTCGAGGCTAAACGATCGACAGGAGAATCCGACCTGGCTGCTTTCCGGGCCGGCCGCCACCCTCTGGTGGTCAGTCAACGAGATGCGGGAGGCAGTCCAAGTGCTTCGCGGCTCGGGAGCCGGTGCCTGTGTGCTCGACCTCATCATCGACAAACCGTCGCAGACTAGTCACCGCGGTTGGGATGTCGCCGAACCCCGATCAGGCGGCCGGGCTAATCCGTCACGACCACGGACCACGCGTCGGTTGTCCCCGACTCGAAGTCGTCCGCGAACATCACGGGCGGGTCGAGGTGGAGGTAGTAGACGTCCTGCTCGCCGTTGAAGGTGGCGGCGTAGGCGATGTGGACTCCGGTTTCGTCCGAGACCATATCGTAGTAGTCGCCGATCTTGTCCTGCTGCGGCCAACCAAGGTGAGGGTCGAAGGCCGGCGACAGCATCTCGTTGGCGGACCACGTTGACCCACCGTCGAGAGAGTAGGCGTAGGTCAGCTCGGAGTCGTAACCGCCGGGGTCGTTTCGGGTGTCGTTCCAAATCACGTCGATGCGCCCATCCGGCGCCACGGACATGGTCCCGAACCACTGATACGCATTGCTGCCGACGGGGTCGTCGTTGACGCGGACAGCTGTGCTCCACGTGGCGCCGCCGTCGGTGCTCCGCGAGAAACGGACGTCGAGCGGGTCGGCTCCGGCTGGATCCACGGACGCCAGCACGTACACGTAGCCGTTCGTTGGACCGCCGGAGTGATCGGTGGCGACCCACACCTGGCCGAGCAGCCCGCCAGGGTTGGGGCCGCCCCAGCCCTGCGGCTCGCCGCCCAGATCGACGACCACCGACTGGTCGAAGCTGACTGCGGCGGAGGGGTCCTGCGCGTTGCTCGACCGGGCGACACTAACGCTCGAGACCGGCGACGCGAGGCCGGCGAAGTAAACCGCGCCATCGTGGCCGACCGTGCTCGTGCCCCACCACGGCTCGAGTGGCACCGCCACCGGTGTTTGGAAGCTGGCGCCGCCATCCACCGATCGGTTGAAGGTTGCGGCAGTGAAGGGGCTCCAGTTCTGGTAGAGGTTGCCGTGGCCGAGGCCGCCGGTTCGATCGATAGTCAGCCACTGCTTGTCGGATCCGTAGCCGTAGACGCCGGTGCCCCAGGTGGCGCCGTGGTCGGCCGAGGAGTGGACCCAGCAAATGAGGTCCTCGGCCAGGCTGTCGTAGTAGAAGTCGCCCTCGGCCGAGGAGTCGAGGACCGGGTCCGACCTGAACACACCCGGCTCGATCACGCCTGCGAAGGTCCACGTCGCCCCGCCGTCGGTCGAAAAGGCGCGACCGGCCTGGCGGAAGTTGCTGGCGACGGTGTCGAACTGCCGCCACCCGATGGCGATGTGCGAAGCGTCAGTAGGATCGACGGCAATCGATGGCTCGTTGGCGGCGTCGCCAACGATGTTGTCGCCGTTCGCGGCAACGTTGACCTGGACGCTCACGTGGCCGTTGGCACCCCACTCACCAGCAGGGCTCGTCACCAGTTCCGAGATCGGTACCGGGATGTACGGATCGTCCAGAACCTCCCGATAAACTCGCAATCCAGGGCGCCCCTGGCCAGATTCTGAGGGCGGTGCGTCGGCGGCGAAGAGTGCTGTGGAAAGCAGGAAGACGACAGCAACGGCAACGACAACGGGCGGGCGCGAGACGATGTGATCCACGGGACCCTCCAGCTCGGCACTCAACATACACGGCTTCCTGTTGAAAGTGCGGCTCGGACGCCGACGAAGTCCGGCACTCGCCGGCGCGTCACAAGCGCATTCCATCCGACTCAACCGTTCTCGCGTTGAAGCTCGATTCCGTATAGCCGGACGGGGCCGGCACGCGGGCTGCTGACTTCGATGGTAATCGCGGAGCGTTTCACAAGCGAAAAGACCCGCGGCGAGTCCGCTCTCGTCAAAACCTCGCCCGGCTCACTGCGCACCTCCACCATCGGGTCGCCGCCGGTGGCGTCACATCGTAGGGTCCACCGTCCCGGGTCGAGAACCAGACCGCGAAGCCGCCCCGGGTGTTGCCGGGTGACGCGAAGATGCAACCTGCCGTCCTCGTCGAGACGGGCCGGCGTGGCCTCGCCAGTGCTGAGCAGGTAGCCGGGAACCTGCACCCGGCCGTCGACCCTCCTGACCCCGGCAGCACCTTCGACGCGCGTCCAAATCCGGCTCGTCAGTGGTCGGCGGCCATCAACGATCTCATAGGCGATCAGCCGGTAGTCGCGGAAGAACCGAGGGTCCCGCAGCATCTGCTTGCCGCTCAGCCAGTTCGGCCGATCGCTGCCGCAGGAGTTGTTGAAGACGACGAGATCGGGCCTTCGGCTCAGCACGTACGCGCCGTCGCCGAGCTCGTGGGCCAGCTTACCCCACCCGAGGGTCTCGGGCGGATGGTGCGCGATCGTACGGTCATTCAGGCCAAGCATGTCGAGCGACGGGAGCTCTGAGAAGAATGGGAGGGCGCCGGCAGCGTCGACTGCAACCAGTGGCTGTTGGGCCCCGAACGCTCGTTCGAGGAACCGACCAACCGGCTTCCCGGTCCAGAACCAGCGGTTGTTCTTGGCCTTGGTTCGGTGGGGATCCTGCAAGGATCCGAGTGCGACAAACAGGGGCAGCAGGGCCACGACTAAAGTCATCGCAAGGAGGCGTTTCTTGACCACCGTCGTCAGCAGGTAACCGACGGTCATTGAGGTGGCGAGCCCGGCCATGGAAATGGCGACAAACAGGTGCCGATGATGAGGGACGAGGTCTCCGCCGACACACACAATGTACCCGCACCAGACGACGATCGGGATCGCGATCACCCCGAACCGCCGGCGGAAGCGGACGTCGTGAGCGGCCGCCACAGCTCCCAGCGCAAGCCCGGCGACAAGACCCGTCACCGGAATCACACCATCGACGAGATACCGCCAACCTTCCGCCACGCGCCGCGGCGTGACCGCAACCTTGCCACGCGCACTGTTCGGGATCCAGTCGCCGTAGTAGGCGAGCCGGAAGGCGAGCTGCCCGACGAAGAATGCGGCCGCGACGCACGCCATCGAAGCGGCGATTCGAAGGCTGTCTCGATCGAAACCGCGGACGGCGATGAGCGCCGCACAGACCGCCGCGACGATCAGCGGTGCGTCGGGCCTAACGAGGGACGCCAGACCGAACAAGACCCCGGGAATCGCGATCTCACGGACGCTCGGCGAGGTGCCTTCGACCAGTGGCAGGGTCCACGCGAGTCCCCACACCACGAGCACGGCCAGCAGCGGCTGCTCGAGACCGGCCACCGAGTGCGCAGCAACCGTACCCGACAACGAAACCGCGAGTGCGCCGACGACGCCGGCGCTGATACCCATTCCGGGGTCCCCTCGGCGATGGACCCAGAAGAACGACCCGAGCAAGACGACCGCGCACGTGACCCCGAGAACCCGCGCTGTGGCGACAAGGTCCTGTCCGGGAAGTCCAGCGAAGGCGACTACCACGACCCACAGGAAGTTCGAGTAACCTTCGACCCGCTCCCCGTCCGTCCAGGTCAACCCCCGCCCCTCGAGCAGACGTTTCGCATACCGGAGGGAAATGAAGGAGTCATCCTCGAAGAAGGGGAGGTAATCCACGGCGTGCCAAACGAGCACGGCCGCACAGATCGCGAACGCCACAACCACCGCGACACGGGCGTGCCGGTGATCGGTGCCGTCAGATTCCATCGGGCGATTGTAAAGCAGGGTCGTACCGATTAACCGGGCCGACCGCGGCACCGAAGACGATGCTCGGCCTTCCCGCCGAAAGCGAGATCGCCGTTCTGCTGCCGATCGGGTAACCACTGTCGAAACCGCGCCGGCGGACCGACTCCACCGATCCAGCACCATTCCTCCATACCAACGGGTTCCAGGGCTTCACACTGCCCACCACCGACGACCTGCTGGGCTGAGGCCGGCGCCGACGGTCGCCCATCACGAACGTGGTCGGCAATCGCGTCAGTACGGGTGGTATCCTGAGTTGTCAGGGCATTGCCGACCGCAGCAGAAGCCTGGTGAATAGTCTGGGCTCGAGGAGCACGAGACGACAGGTGAAGCTCCCGCTTCGTCCACGAAGGCGACCACGGATCACGATCCAGGTCTTGGTGTCACTTCCGTTGCTCGTCGTACTCGCGGTGGTCACGATGACCGTGACCGAGTGGGCGGTCCGATCCGCGATCCGTGACGCCGATTCGGCTGCCGAGCTCCTTCACCGCCAGGTCGCCGCCCGACTTCAGGTCGAGCTCGACCACCTCTTCGAGACCCCGGAGCGCCTGTTGGCGGTTAACCTCGTGGCGGCCAGGGACGGCCTGGTCGACCTCGACGATCCAGACGCCCTCGAACGCCGTTTCGCCGTTCAGCTGCGTGCATTCTCCACCGTCGCGAGCCTGGTTTACGTCGGTGCGGATGGCCGCTGCGCCTGCGCCGATCGCGACCACACGGCGCAGGGCGGAGTCCGGGTCCGGGAGGTCGTGGACGAGCCCGCCCCGGTCGCGAACCCGGTCAACGGCCATGCTGGGTCGGGGGCGCTGCGAGGCCAGATGGACGCGGGATCCGTGCCCGATCTCCCGTGGTACCGGCTCGGCGCTGACCACGATGACGTCGCGTGGTGCCCGATCTCGCCGTTCGTCTCCGGCGGCCCGCTCGGAGTCGGGGTCGCGCAGTCGACCCGTGGTCCGGACGGCGCAGTCCACGGTGTGATGGCGGCGAGCCTGTCACTGTACGAGATCGAACGGCTCGTGGCCGATCTCGACCTCCCACGCGGCGGTGTGGCCTTCGTGATCGACGAGCAGGGCCGCCTGATCGGGGACTCCCGCGGCTTGTCTCCGGTCCAGTCCGAGGGTCGAGAGCGCGGTCTGCATCCGATGGCGGACAGCGACGATCCCGTCCTCCGGCACGCGGCCGCGCTCATCCTCGGCGATGGGCCGGACGCGCAGAACGATGGTGGGGGACGGCGTTTTGACCTTGGCGACGACACCTATCTGTTGACCTCGCTCGACTACAGAAGGCCCGGGGGGCTGAGGCTTGCGGTCGGCATCGTGACGCCGGGTGATGCGTCGTCGAGGCAATTGACCAGGACCGTGATGCGCGCCCTCGGGTTGGTGGCGCCGTTGGCCCTGGTCGGATTGATCGTGGCCCATCTCGTTGCACGGGCAATCGTGCGACCGATCCGCGACCTCGAGACCGCTTCGCAGCGGATCGCATCGGGCGACTGCGAGTGCCCCGTGCCCGCCTGCTCCATCGGCGAGCTGAGCGAGCTCGGACGATCCTTCGCGGCGATGGTGGACAGAAACCGATCGACGACGGTGTCGCTCGAGGAGCGACTCGAGCAACGTGCGGCCGAGCTCGCCGATGCCAGAGAGCAGATCAGCAGGCTGTCGCGGACCGACGACCTCACCGGTCTCGCCAACCGGAGGAGCTTCGAGGAGGAGATCGAGAAGGAGTGGAGTCGGTCGCGTCGAGATCGGCGTCCGATCAGCCTTCTGGTCTGCGACGTCGACTGGTTCAAAGCCTTCAACGACTGCTACGGGCACTCGGCCGGCGACCAGTGCCTGAAGTCCGTGGCGGAGGTTCTGTCCTCGGTTGCCCGCCGGCGGACGGACCTTGTGGCTCGGATCGGTGGTGAGGAGTTTGTCGCGCTGTTGCCCGGCCTCGACCCGGATCGGGCGTCCGATCTCGGCGAGTCGTTGCGGCGGCAGGTGGAGGCGCTCGACATCGAGCATGAGGAGTCGCCGTTTCGCCGGGTCACGGTCAGCGTCGGGGTCATCACGGTGATCGCCCCCGACGGCGGCGAGCCGGACCCTGGCGCCATCGCGGCCGTCGATGCGGCCGACCGGGCGCTGTACCGGGCGAAGCGATTGGGGCGGAATCGGGTCGCGGTCGCGGGGTGACGCGTACTCCTGGTTGACAGCGGGTCGGCCGGCCTGCCCGAGCTCACAAGGGTAACAACAAGCCAGGCGAGTAAAGGTCCAGCTCGCGATAGGTCGGGATCGCGAGGTTCGGAATGTCGAAGCCCATTCTGGAGCTGGATTGCCTGAGCTCGTCGAGCACCCGGATGACAGCGCCGTAGGTCGCGCTCGGATCGGCCCGCAGGATCACAGGTTTTTCGGGGTTTTGAATGAGCTTGGACCGAACGTACGGCAGCAATCCGTCAATCACCATGGGATCGCCGTCGACGACCAGCGAGCCGTCACTCTGAACGTGGACGTCGACGGCCTCCCATGCTTCGATCGGCTGATCTTCCCGTGGCGGTTCGCCGAGGCCGAGGTCGAGGCCCTTGGCGACCGAGAACGCGGCCGTGACCATGAAAAAGATCACCAACAGGAACGACACGTCGGCCAGGGTTCCGGTGAAGACCTCGGCATTCGGTCTCCGTTTGCGCAGCGGTGTCATCGTCGTCCTCCTCCAGTTGTGGTCCTATCAAGTTGGACGCCGAGTTGCTGGGGAAGTTCCCCGATATCCGCGCGGTCCCCTCGGTCCGCCGAACCGCCGCGGGGCCCGTCAGCGGTCCGAGTCGGAGGCCCGCGGCCCTGTCCGGATGGCCTCGATCTCGGCCAGGAGCGTCCTTGCCATGGCCCGGAGCTGATCGGACGGCGCCTGCGCTGCGAGTGGTTCGAGGAGCGCCGCAGCCTCCTCGTACCGGCCGTCGTTGAAGTGGTCGACCGCGCGGTTGTAGCGTGCCTGGAAATCGCGGAAGTCGTAGAGGCGACCGAGCATCCGTTCGACTCTCGCAGCCTGCGCCCTCTCCGGCGCCTCGTCCAACAACGGCTCGAGGACGGCGATGGCCGCCTCGATCTCGCCCAACCTCGCGAGCCTCATGCCGTCGTCGGTGCGTGCCTGGAACCGGATGCAGGAATCCACCCAGTCGAGCAGGTTGCGCGCGGTGGTTGTCTCGACCTCGGTGAGCTCACCGCTCGCCAGCGCCTCGAGAGCGGTCGCCGCCGCCTCGAGATTGCCGATGTTGACGAGGGCGATCGCCTCGTTGTAACGCGCGGTGAATCCAGGCGTGCGGCCGGTGGCGACCGGCACAGCGTCGGTCGCGGCTGTGCGTGACGGCGTTGTCGTCTCCGCTGCCAGTATCAGCGCGTTGGCTGCGCGAATCGTGTCGGCCTCGACCCCGGTTTCGGTCATGCGCGAGACCACTGCGCGTGCTTCGTCGAGCTGTCCCATCTTGACGTGAAGCGCCGCCAGGTTGTAGCCGACGTCGCCGCGCATCGGCAGCAGGCGATGTGCCCGCTCCATGGCTTCGACTACCGTCTCGTCCGGGACCTCCTCCCAGAAGGCCGTCCGTCCGAGGCTCGCCCAGGCCTCGCCGTACGATGGCTGCAGCCCGATCGCTCGTTTGAGAGCCGACCGCGCATCGGCGATGACGGTCTTGCGAGCCTCGCCGGCTTCGATTCCCGGAATCGCCTGACAGAGACCGTTGCCGAGCAGGAACTGGACCATGAAGTCGTCCGGAGACAGAGCGGCCGCACGACGGTATTGCGCGAGGGCTTCGTCGGTGCGGCCGGCGAGCTCGTCGAGGCGTCCCAGGGCGGCGACAGCGGGTCCATACGTTCCGTCGGCCCGCAACGAGGCGCGGAAGTGCTCGGCCGCAGCCTCGTGGTGCTCGACGCCGAGGGTGGTGAGCAGGTTGCCCAGCCAGTAGAGGATCTCGGCATCGGGCACGGGTGACACCGTTGCGGATTCCTCCGGCGAGTCGACGACCGGCACGCTCGCGAACCCGAACCGGCGTCTGCCGACGTACTGCTTCAGCTCGAGCTCGAGCGCTTCGTATGAGGTCTCGAATGCCGTCAGGAAGGCTTCGTCCTGATCAAGGCCCTTCCTGAGCAGGTCAGCGTAGACGGCGGTCCGGTCCGGCCCGTCCACCTGCTCAATGACGAGCATGTGGGTCAGCGCCCAGGATTGGGCGTAGAACGAGCCACGGAGGAGGCCCTCGTTGTAGGTGGACGAATCCCGGTCGACCGCGACCAGCTCGGCGATGGGGATCAGAGGGTGGTCGCGGAGCCACGCGAGGTACGAATCGATCGGGTCACCGATCCTCGCCACTCCATCCCGAACGGCGAAGCTCGAGTAG
>Ga0316576_10002723_pt1 | contig 10116 bp, 7 predicted proteins | sample S0NA_FD_203075 | JGI IMG/M metagenome (GOLD analysis project Ga0316576, IMG submission 203075) | Rhizosphere microbial communities from salt marsh grasses in Alabama, United States - S0-2_050615r3r5 | ecosystem: Host-associated > Plants > Roots > Rhizosphere | place: USA: Alabama | collected... | reverse complement strand
CAAACGAAGACATCCTGGTTACCGAACGACCGGGACGTCTACGGTTGGTACGTAAGGGTCGACTTCTGGCTGATCCTATCGCGGGACTTCCCCCTGTTTTTGCTTCAGGGCAAGGGGGGCTGCTGGACATACGGTTGCACCCACACTTTACCAGGACGCATAAGATTTACTTTACCTATGCTTACGGCACCTCAAAAGCCAACCGCACCCGTGTGGCTATGGCGACGCTGAACGGGACTACTCTGGAAGGATGGGAAGTCATTTTTGAGGTGGCGGTCTCCAAACCCGGAGCCCAGCATTTTGGATCGCGGCTCCTGTGGATGCCGGACGGGACGCTTCTGGTCTCCATAGGTGACGGGGGAAATCCGCCGGTTCGGTTCAAAGGAGACTGGATTCGTCGCCAGGCGCAAAATCTCCGCTTTCATTGGGGAAAAATTTTGAGGTTCAATCAGGACGGCACGATTCCTGACAGCAACCCGTTCCTGGCAGGTGATGCCGAACCCGCAATATGGAGTTATGGGCACCGCAATATTCAGGGTCTGGCCTATGACCCCATACGCACCGTGGTATGGGCATCCGAGCATGGCGCCCTCGGTGGAGATGAACTGAATATTATCGAAAGAGGCAAGAATTACGGCTGGCCGGAGGCTACTTACAGCCGTGAATACTTTTTCGGTACAAAAATTTCACCCTATACCTCAAAGGCAGGAATGGTCGATCCTGTGCTTGTCTGGAAAACCGCTATTGCCCCCTCGGGCCTCATGGTTTATACCGGTGACCGCTTTCCGGACTGGAAAGGGGACCTCTTTGTCGGCGGGTTGAAATCCCAGGACGTCCGTCGCATCAACCTGGATCCTACCGGTCGAGTCACCGGGCAGTTTTCTTTGCGTATCGGTGAGCGGGTAAGGGATGTTCGCCAGGGCCCCGAAGGCTTTCTCTATGTCATCACCGATGAATCCAACGGCAGCATCTTTCGCCTGGAACCATCGAGAGACAAAAAATGGCCGGATGCACCCTGAAGCCAACTTTGCCAACCTCCGCGTTGCCGTACATCAGTCAAAATAGACCCCGAAAAGAGGACATCAGTACAAGAATAAACCGGCGCAGGGATTCCAGGTGTAAAAAACATGTCAGGCATCAGAGATATTGAAAAATTGATTGCGGGAATTTCCCCGTTGCTTCACGAGGAGGAGTTTGTTTTCTGCACCTTTGAGAATAAGAGATATGGTGACCGCAAAGATCTGGAACCTGTTGCATCCTTTTTGGAAAAAGAGGGGCTGACATTGGTGATTCCTCGTAAGAATGCCGATCAGCACCATCTCTTCTACGAGGGTGTCTTCAGGCTCATCACCCTGCAAATTCATTCATCCCTTGAGGCAGTGGGTCTGACGGCCGCCGTTTCTTCTCAACTGGCGCGAGCAGGGATCGGTGCTAATATTGTGGCGGCCTTTTATCATGATCATGTTTTTGTTTCAGCCGATAAAGCAGATGTAGCAATGAAAACATTGCAAACATTAGCCGGAGATAAGTAGCACACAAAATCACCCGTCCAACGTGGGAACCATGAGGATCGTCCTGCCCACGATGCACGTGCAACGAACCAAATGTGTTTTGAAACAAAGAAAGGAGAAACAGGGTACTGGAGAAGGGGAAAAAAGATCCAAAAATTGGGATAATAGGGTGGCAGAACCGTACGGCCTCGGATCACTCAGGGAAAAGGAAGTGAGGATAGCCCCGTTGGCAAACGCATAACCGGTGCCGGGGAAAAGGAAATGGTGCTGCTTGTCCCCCTTGAAGGGGAAACATCAGAGAGAGTTGTTTTCCAGAATTTCCCGGATTTTCTTTGAGAGTTTCTTGATATCATAGGGTTTCTGAATGAAGCCGTTACACCCACGATCGAGGATTTTTTTGGCCTCTCCATCCTCGCTGTACCCGCTCGAAAGAAGGACTTTTGCCTCCGGATCAACCGCCCTGATGGCATCAAATACTTCACCGCCTCCCCTGCCCGGCATAATCATATCAAGCAGAACGAGATCGATATCCTCGTTTTTCTCTTCAAAAAGGGAAATTGCCTCCTCACCGTTCATGGCCACCAGAACTCCGTATCCCAGCGTCTCCAGCATCTTGACACCCACTTCGAGAATTATTTCCTCATCGTCCACTATGAGAATAGTTTCCGAACCCATTGACATATCTTGAGAACCGGTCGGCTTAGTATTCACCTCTTTCTCGGAGGCGGGAAGATAAATGGAAAACGTTGTACCGCTTCCTTTTTCACTGACAACGGAGATAATGCCTCCGTGATTTCTCACGATACCGTATGCTGACGCCAGGCCGAGTCCGGTACCCCGGCTCTTTTCCTTGGTGGTGAAGAACGGTTCAAAAATCCTCTTCTGTGTATCTTGGTTCATTCCGACCCCGGTATCGGTTATAGTCACCCTGACGAACGGACCCTCGGATACCTGGTGTACCCGCGCATAGTTTTCGTCAAGGGTCACATTCTCCGTCTGTATGAACAGCTCCCCGCCGGTGGGCATGGCCTGCCAGGCATTGACAAAAATATTCAGCATCACTTGTTCCATCTGTGCTGAATCAACCTCCGTCGTTTTGAGATCCTGCTGGTATTTCTCATGAATACGAATTTCCTTTTTCGTCCTTCCAAAGAGATCAACACATTTTTTGAGCAACTGATTCAGGTCGGTAGGTTTAACTTCGTATTTTCCACCTTTTGCAAAGCCCAGGAGCTGCCGGGTAATTGTTGCGGCGCTCTTGATGTGCTGTTCTATATCTTTCATACTTTCGTAATGGGGGTGACCCGGGGCAATATCCAAGAGCATAAGGGAAACATTTCCCTGAATTCCCATAAGGAGATTGTTGAAATCATGGGCAACCCCCCCCGCGAGCATGCCGATGGCCTCCATTTTGTGGGAATCCATCAATTGCTCTTCCATCTTCCTGAACTCGGTAATGTCCCGCAGAAAATTAAGGGTCGCAGGCTTTCCTTCCCATGCTACCCTTACCGCGTTAATCTGAACGGTGCGGATATTCCCTGATTTTGTCACAATCCTGAAGGAGTAAGTATGGGAGAGTGTCTCTCCTTTGAGTCTCTTTTCATGGTTCCTGGCCACCTGGGCTCTATCTTCCGGATGAATAAAATCCACGAACGGAGTTTTTTCAATCTCTATGTCGGTATAGCCGATAAGTTCGAGAGTCCGAGGATTGGTAAACTTGAGCTTCCCGTCCTGTGCGATAAAGATGGCATCGTTTGCATTTTCCACCAGGACACGATACTGTTCTTCCGATTGTCTGAGGGCCGATTCCGCACGTTTTCTCTCAGAGATATCGGTGATAACCGAAATAATATACTTGCTCCTCTCCAGTTCTATGACCTCGGCTGACCACAGGACGTCAACTTCCTCCCCTTTCCGGTTGAAAAAAATTGTCTCGAAATTCTTTAAACTCCCTGAATGCTTAAGAATCGTGAGTGCCTTCTGGCGATCCTGAGAGTTCTTCCAGAGACCGATATCCTTTGAGGTCGTGCCGATCAACTCTTCTCTGCTCCACCCGAAGATTCTGCAATAGGCATCGTTTACATCCAAGTAACAGCCGTCTTTCAGGGTGCTTATGGTAATGGAATGCGGGTTCGATCGAAATATTTTCGCGAATTTTTCTTCGCTCTTCTTGAGGGTTTCTTCCGCTTGTTTTCGTTCCGTGATCACTTCCGTAAACATGATCAGACCGCCGATTCGACCGAAAGAATCTGTCCACGGAACCAGATCCCTTCGCACCCAGTCGTTTTTTCCATCAGCCCTGGGAAAGAGTTCCTCCTGTTTTTCGATAATCTCTCCGGAAAAACAGCGCTGATGCTCGGCCTTCCAATGGTCGGGAATCTCCGGAAAAACATCATAATGACACTTTCCCACAAGATCCTCATCCGGCAAATTATAATCCGCAATCCACCGGCGGCTGTAGGCGAGATATCTCATTTCACGATCGCACATAGCCACGGCCGCAGGAGCATGCTCGATAAAAGTTTGGATTAACGTGTGACGGTCCCTCATCATAGCCATTTCGGTGATTTTGCTGGTATCCATTTGATTTAAGTGCCTTTCATTTGCTCCGAAGAGCATTCGCGAGGCGAGTTGCAACCAACTGGATAATAGGAAACTTTAAAAGGAAGGTCAATCTTCCTCTCTCCGGTATATCTCACATTACCGTCAGCCGTCAGCCAGGAAGGGAAGGGGGGTCTCTTTGCGGTAGGCGAGTGCCTGGCAGGAGGCAATCAAACGTCCTTGGTCATCGTATGCCTTGATGTCGTAATTGGCGGTCTTCCGGGTGCGGCTCAACTCTCGGGCCTCTGCGGTAAGTGTGCTTCCCGGGTTCGGAGACGCCAAGTAAGTGATCGCCACATTCAGGGCCACCGCCGTCGTTCCATGTGAATTGCAGGCCGTCTCAAATGCCACATCCAGCAGGGAAAATATGGCTCCTCCATGGGCCATCCCGAAGATATTCTCCAGGTCCGGGCGCAGGGTCAACGTCACTCTGGAATAGCCTTCTCCGAGATCGAGGAGTTTCAGACCAAGCTTCCGAGAAAAGGGTTCTCTTGCAACCTCATCGAATATTGCTTTCCGTATTCGCTCTTCCATAGAAGATCCTCCGTTGTTTCCCACCATCACCGGAGTTTCCGAAACCTCACCCTTTGGGTATTCCTTATTCCTTTTCACAGCATGGTCGGCAATGCCCCCGGGAGCACCTATCCTTTCAGGTAACTCTGCTCCATTGCCTTCACCAGGTTGGTCATGGTGATATAGAACGGCACCGGGATACCCTTTTCCCGCGCGTATTCCACAACCTTCCCCCCCAGAAAATCAATTTCCGTCCGAGTCTTGTTGGCAACGTCGTAACACATGGAATCCTTGTGCACTCCCACTTTCTCCAAATAGGCCATAGCCTGCGAAAGATAATCTTCACCCAGATCATACCCCACCGCTCTTGCCACGGCAAGAGCTTCCTGGAAACAGCCTTCCGCAATCTCTCTGGTGGGGGGAAAAGTAAGGGCATCCTGGATGGTTCGGTCGGTCACCGCACAGATGGAGGCCATGGTACATTTCATAATCATTTTTTTCCAGACAGCGAGTTTGATGTCATCGACGAATGCCGTGTCCAAGCCGCACCGGGTGAGGAGTTCCGCTATCCGGACCCCCAACTCCCTGTTTGCCGGCGCCACGCTGCCCAGGTGATTCGGCCGGTTGAAAAACGCAGCATCAATCTTTCCCGGGCCTTTTACTGCAACGCCGTAATTGAGCGACATGCGAAAGGCCGCCTCCGCGCCGAATCGATCGGCGATAAGATCCTCGGTCCCCAACCCGTTGTGGGTGCTGACAATCTTTGTCCCGGGAACAACCACCGATTCCAGATCTTCCAAAACGTGCGGGAGGTGAAACGTCTTGGTCGAAAGAAACAGGATATTCGGCCGCATTTCCCTCAACGCGTCAACCCGCGGGAAAAAATGCTTTACCGGTACTTGGTACGAGAGGGCCCCATTTACGATCAACCCTTGCTCTCTGATCGCTTCTCCCATGCCCGGTTTGGGATCAACCAGTATTGTTTCCGGCTCCCTGCTGAGCAGACCCGCCGCCAGGACCCCTCCGGTCGCACCGATTCCCACGACTGCAATACGCAAATCTCCCATATTTTCCTCCCGCAACCTGTTTTTTCAAAACAAAATTATCAACCCCACACCTCGTCGTCTATCCACTTTTATCCGTTTTCATCCTTCAGGACGCGCCAGGTTCTTCTCTCCAGGAAACTCCCTTTCACATTTCCTTCCATCTCCTGAAACATCTTCCAGGGAACGGCAAAAGAGAGCAGTTCGTTCCCGAGTTGTTTTTTCAGGCTCTCCCGGGCAGATATGTCCGTCAGGCCCACTACGCCACGCGGGTTTTCCGATTTCGCTTCCCGGTAAGGAAAGATGCCGATGGTCTGGCACCCGGCGGCATAGGGGATGATGACATTTTCGCTTCCCTGCCTTCCATAGTTGGCGAGGATCACAAGGGCTGAAAGCTCGTCGGGCGGGGCAAGAAAAATTATGATCTCGGGTTGTTCTTTCTCCGGATTGACCTCGTCAAGAGGTTTGAAAATCACAAATTTTGCGGGCACTTCCATCATAGGAAGGGTTTCAACGAAATCTTTCACCAGTTCCGGGGACTTGAGATATCTCTCCCCCTTCAGGAAATCATCCAGGAAATCCTTTGAAACAAATTCCTTTAAATGCTCCGCAGTCTTTCTACCCCGTTCCCACTGCTCATTTCCGGTGGAAAGAAAATAATAAAAACACTCCTCGCCTCCGGGAAACTTGAGGTACTGATTTCCGAATCCAAGGCCGACACCGCCCCCCCAGCACCCATAGGTCTCTTCGCTGAACGCGACGGTTTTTCCTTTGGCTGCCCGGGCCAGCATCCACATGACACACCCCCACTTCCCTTCCTTGAACTGGCTTGCATCCTCCGGTTTCTCATCCGTCCAGAGAATGGCGACAGGTCCATACTGCAGCTTCAACGCCTTTGCAATCCTGCTTTTCATCTCTCTTATCCCCCGTTGGTCTTTTCCCGTGCAAGCTTTCTTCCCGGTTCAGGACGAAATGTTGCTCCGCTTCCACCCTATCTTAACCCTCAACCCGCTCTCTTCTCTAAACGGTGTAATTATACTTGGGAAGTGCCGATAAGACAACCGAAAGATCTTTTCTAGATTTTCTGCTGAAAAGCATGAAAAGCGCTTGACAACATCAAATAGGTACTTTAAATACATATTTCACTTAATCAAGTTCATCCGAGTCCATATGACAGGATCAAAACCATGAGAAAACCACGGATCGACGGACAGGAAACACGCAAACATCTGCTGGAAGCCGCCTGCGAAGTTTTTGGCGCAAAGGGATTTCGAGCAGCCACCATTGCGGAGATATGCCTGAAGGCCAGAGCTAACAAAGCTGCCGCCAATTACCATTTCGGAAGCAAGGAAGGCCTCTACCAAGAAAGTTGGCGATTTGCGTTCGAGCAGTCTTCCAGGACGTATCCTCCTGATGGAGGCGTTTCTGCAGAGTTACCCCCCGAGGAGCGACTTCGGGGTCGGATTCTTGCAATAGTAAAGCGCATTGTTGACCCGAAAAGTCATGACCTTGACATCGTCCACAAGGAGATGGCGAATCCCACCGGTCTGCTCGCATCCGTAATCAACGAGGCGAAGAAACCTTTTTATCTGGGATTCGCAACAATCATACAGGAACTCCTGGGATCGATGGCGACAGAGGAGCAGGTACACCTTTGTCTCATGAGTATCAATGCCCAGTGTTTCGGCCCTTTGATGCACGAAAGACGCTCTAAAATGGGTTCAGGAGATGGTCTGCCGCCGGCAGTTGATTCGATTCCGTGGGACGTGGAAACACTCACTGAACACATCACCCGCTTCAGCCTTGCTGGAATCCGCGGCATACGGGACAAGAGGCCCCGAACAAAATCCCTCCCCTGAGGGATTGGAATTCCCGGACGGCATGCGGTATTTTGAAAAACCATGGCTTTTGTGTGGTTATATGGAGGTAAAAACATGCGGTATGGATTCAAGATCCGTCAGAATATCCATCTATTCCTGATGGGTATTCTTTCTTTTGCTTTTATCTTTCCCGGGATCGCGGCGGCGGGACCGCCCAGCCCGGGAGCAGGCGCCCCTCCGTTGGTGACCGTCGCACCCGTTACCCTTCAGGATGTAAACCCACCGACGGAGTATATCGGACATGTTGAGGCGCTTCAGGTGGTCGATCTTCGCGCTCGCGTCGAAGGCTTTCTGGAGCAGGTGAATTTCAAGGAGGGGAATGTTGTCCACGAAGGTGATGTGCTCTACATCATAGAGCAGGACATCTATCAGGCCAAGGTGGATGCAGACAAGGCTCGTGTCGCTGAGGCACAGGCCGCTCTTACCAAGGCCACCCAGTATCTCAAACGGGTTCAAAATGTCCGATCGGGAGGGGTCTCAGCAACTGATATCGATAATGCGGTAGCCGAAAAACTGCAGGCAAAGGCTATGCTCCAGGAAGCTCTGGCAACGCTCCAGCGCTCGGAACTGGATCTCGGATACACCACCGTTAGGGCGCCCATCAGTGGAAGGATCGGCCGCACAGCATTCACCCGGGGCAACCTGGTCGGTCTGAACTCGGAGGCGCTCGCTCGCATTGTCCAAATGGACCCCATTCGCGTGGTCTATTCCATCAGCGAAAATGACCTTTCGGCGGTTCAGACCGCCCTCAAAGACGCTAATCAGCGCCGCAAAAACCCCCTGCTGGTGCCGCGCATCAGGCTGGCCGACGGCGAGGTGTACAAGCGACCGGGAAGTATTGACTTTGTTGATAATCAGGTCGATCCGAGTACTGGTACCATTGCGGTTCGCGCTGTTTTCAGCAATCCTCAAGGAGTCTTGCTCCCCGGACAGTACGTGACCGTTCTCGTAAGCAAGAGTAAAGGCAGAATTCTGCCTGTTGTTCCCCAGTACGCTGTGCAGCAAGACCGTGAGGGACCCTATGTACTAGTGGTCGACGACCAGAATAAAGTGGAGCAGCGGCGCGTCAAGACGGGGCCTCTTGTGGGTTCTCAATGGGCCATCGAATCAGGTCTCAAAAAAGGAGAAATACTCATTGTGCAGGGTGTGCAAAAAGTCCAGCCGGGTCAGATTGTGAAGACCACAACGACCGCCGGGGAACAGGAGAAGTAATCCATGTTTTCGAGGATCTTCATCGAACGCCCCCGACTGGCCGTGGTGGTATCCATTATCATCACGCTGGCCGGCGTCATCGCCCTCTTCAACATTCCAGTGGCCCAGTATCCGCCCATCACCCCGCCAGTGATTCGAGTGAGCGCGGTCTACCCGGGTGCGAACGCCAAAGTCGTTGCAAACACCGTTGCCGCTCCCATTGAAAAAGAGGTCAACGGAGTGGAAAAGATGCTCTATATGTCGTCAAGCTGCTCCAACAACGGACGATACAGTCTCTCCGTTACGTTCGCTGTGGGGACCGATCCCGACATTGACCAGATTAATCTGCAGAACCGGGTGCAGCTTGCCACCTCCAAATTGCCGAAGGCGGTAGTGGAACAGGGCATCACCGTAAGGAAGCGGTCCACCGATATTCTGGGGGCTTTGATTTTTATTTCCCCAAAGGGCACCAGGGACAAACTCTTTCTCAGCAACTATGTGAGCAAGAACATCAAAGATGCCCTGGTGCGGGTAGACGGTGTCAGCGACTTGCACATTTTTGGTGAATTTGAATACAGCATGAGGATCTGGATGGATCCAGAGCGGTTGACTGCAAAGGGATTGACTGTCGACGATGTACTCTCCGCTATCCGTCAGCAAAACATTCAGGCGGCCGTGGGTTCCATCGGAACAGCGCCCGCGGGTGAAGATCAGCAGATTCAGTACACCCTGCGGGCCAAGGGGCGTCTCACTACGGTGGAGGAATTCAAGAACGTCATCGTTCGCAGCAATAAGCAGGGAGGTCTTGTACGGATTAGGGACATTGCCCGTGTCGAACTGGGAGCAAACGACTACGGAAGCCAGTCTACCGTAAATGGGGCACCGGCATTGGGAATGGCTGTCTACCGATCCTCCAATGCGAATGCCCTTGACACCATGAAAGCAGTACGGGCTGAGCTCAAGCGCCTCAAAAAACAAATGCCGTCAGATGTCGCATACAAGGTTATCTATGACACCACCAAGTATGTTTCCGCAGCCATTCATGAAATTGAGTTTACGCTGATCCTGACCTTTCTCCTGGTGCTCTTTGTAAACTACATTTTTCTCCAGGACTGGCGCGCCACGCTGGTGCCCACCGTGACCATTCCGGTCTCGCTGATCGGCACCTTTGCCGTGCTCCTGGCGCTGGGATACACTGCCAACACCATTTCGCTCTTTGCCCTGATCATGGCCATCGGCCTCGTGGTTGATGACGCCATCGTGGTTGTGGAAAACGTCTACCGGGTGATGGACAAAAGAAAACTGGGGGCCAAGGCCGCCACTTTCCGCGCCATGGGGCAGGTCACCGGACCCATCATTGCCACTACTCTGGTTCTC
>Ga0316576_10002722_pt1 | contig 10120 bp, 8 predicted proteins | sample S0NA_FD_203075 | JGI IMG/M metagenome (GOLD analysis project Ga0316576, IMG submission 203075) | Rhizosphere microbial communities from salt marsh grasses in Alabama, United States - S0-2_050615r3r5 | ecosystem: Host-associated > Plants > Roots > Rhizosphere | place: USA: Alabama | collected... | reverse complement strand
CCTCACGCCCCCCGTCCGAGACCTCGCCCTGCTGGCGTTCTCCCGGACGCTCATCGAAACCGCGCAAGTGAGCTTCGGCCATCAATCAATGTCCTTCCGTCGGCAGGGCCGCACCGCATCCCGCCAGTCCGGGGCGCAAGCAGTGGCGGCGGGCCTGCAGCGCGCGATCGAAACCATCGCCGCAGCGGCCAGCCAGCGGCTCCGCCGGTCCCGGCGTCGCCTGGTGCGCGGCGACTCCCGCACACTCGAGCAGCTGGTCGGGCAGCGTCGCTATGCAACGGTCATCACCTCGCCTCCGTACTCGAACCGCATGAGCTACATCCGCGAGCTGCGTCCCTACATGTACTGGCTCGGCTACCTCACGGACCGCAGAAGTGCGGGCGAGCTCGATTGGGAGGTGATCGGCGGAACCTGGGGCATCGCCACTAGCCGACTGCTCGACTGGGAGCCCACCCGCCCGGCGCCCATCCCCTATGCCGGCTTCGACGAGCTGGTCGCCGCCATCGGCACCCGGAGCGAGATTCTGGCCCGCTACGTTGCACGGTACTTCCATGACATGGCGCTGCACGTGCGCGGTTTGCACTCGGTCGTCGCGCCCGGAGGCCGTACGCACTACGTGGTCGGGAACAGCAAGTTCTACGACGTCGTTCTTCCGGCCCAAGACATCTTCCGCGCTCTGTTCGAGGACGCAGGTTTCGCCGCTGCGCGCGTCCAGGTCCTGCGCAAGCGCACCTCCAAGGCCGAGCTCTTCGAGTATCTGGTGAGCGCCACCCGACCCTGACCCCGGGCCGCTGCCTCGTTTCGAGCCCAAACCGCCCGCACGAATGGGTCCGCGATTCTGCGCTTCGTCAACTCCCACTCCACTTCAGACCCACAAGTTGTGGATATTGCGCAATAATATTCGATGTCCGCGAAGCGACCGTACGGCCGAGCTGCTTTCCAACCTTGCAGCCATGCAGGAGCTGGCGCGCTATACCTACGCCCATGACCGCGCTCGTTCGCCTGGGGCTGAGCGCGACCTGCCTGGTTGCGCTGTTGAGCTGCTCGTCCACGCCACCGGTGCGCTGGGCTGAAGGCGGCGCACCGCTGGTGATTGGCCCGGCTCGCTGGGACCGTCCCGACGACGACCCCGTGGAGATCCTGGCGAACGGTCAAGTGCTGGAAGATGGCGACCCCGTCTTGCTCATCGACCGCGCTGGCCGCGTCGTCGACGAGGACAACGAGCCCGTCGCGATCCTACTGCCGGACGGCTACCTGGCGGGCCCGGACAACCTGCTCATGGGACGCGTCGGGGTGAGCAACGCCGCGCCTCCCGATTCGGCCGCCGCCTGGTTGGCCATCCTCCCCAATGGACAGGTCCTCCGCTTCGACTCCGATGGAGACCGGGAGGGCGACGGCGTCTGGCGCGGATGTGAGGGTCCGAAGCGGCGCACCTGCACCCTGGTCACGCACGTCCTGGCGATGCGTCACTATCGGCGTCACCACCCGCATTCGCCCGTGACCTTCGGGGTGGGCGTCGGCGTCGGCTTCTGACCAGGGAAGCGCAGACCCCACAACCACGCCAAGCGGCTTCGTCCCCCGAGCAGCGCCGGCGCCAACCGTGCTAAGAGCGAGCCGGCATCTGGAAATTCATCATGCTCGATCCTCGATATGTCGCCGAAAACCTCGAATCCGTCCGTGCGTCGCTGACCCGCCGTTCACCCGCCGCCGCCGGCAGCCTCGACCAGATGGCACAAGCCATCGAGCAGCGCCGCGTGCTCATCGGGAAGACGGAAGCGCTCAAGGCCCGCCGAAATGCAGCCAACCAGGAAATGAGCCAACTCGCCAAGTCAGGCGATCGAAGCGACTTCGAGGCGCGCCGTGACGAGCTGAAGTCAGTGGCCGAGGAGATCAAGTCGCTCGAATCGAACCTCGGCGAGGTGGAAGAAAGCCTGCGCCAGCAGCTGCTGGCCGTCCCGAACCTGCCCGACACCTCCACGCCCGACGGCAGCAGCGAGGCGGACAACCCGGTCGTGAGGACATGGGGCGACCCACCCAGTTTCGACTTCGAGCCGAAGCCACACTGGGACGTCGGCGCAGCGCTGGGCATCTTGGACTTCGAGCGCGCCGCCAAGCTGTCGGGCGCACGGTTCAGCGTGCTGTGGGGCGCCGCCGCCAGATTGGAGCGGGCCCTGACGACCTTCATGCTGGACCTGCACACCCGAGAACACGGCTACACCGAGGTCTTCCCGCCCTACCTGGTGCGAGCCGAAGCCCTGCTCGGCACCGGCCAGCTTCCCAAGTTCGAGGCGGACCTGTTCAAGACCAGCCGCAGCGACCCCGACGACCCGGGTGCCTTGTACTTGGTGCCCACCGCAGAGGTCCCCGTGACCAACCTGCACGCCAATGAAATCCTCGACGCCTCCGAGCTGCCCCTGTCTTACGCTGCCTACACTGCCTGCTTCCGCAGCGAAGCAGGATCGTACGGCAAGGACGTCCGCGGCCTCATCCGACAGCACCAATTCGACAAGGTCGAGCTGGTCCGGTTCGTGGCGCCTGACCAAGCCCTGCAGCGACTCGAAGAGCTCACCGCCCATGCCGAGGCGGTCCTGCAGCGGCTCGGCCTCCACTACCGGGTGGTCGAGCTGTGCGCCGGTGACCTCGGCTTCTCCGCCGCCAAGACGTACGACCTCGAGGTCTGGCTCCCGTCGCAACGGGCGTACCGAGAGATCTCGAGCTGCTCGTGGTTCACCGACTACCAGGCACGCCGCGCCAAGATCCGCTACCGCCCGCCGGGAAAGAAGGCCAAGCCTCGCCTCGTTCATACCCTCAATGGCTCCGGCTTGGCCGTTGGGCGAACCCTGGTCGCGCTGCTCGAGCAGGGCCAGCAGGCGGACGGAAGCGTTCTCCTTCCGGAGCCGCTGCGCGACTTCATGGGAACCGACCGCATCACGGCCCGAGCCTGAACAAACGGGGGGTAGACTCGTGTCGGCGGGACCGCCCGGGGCCCCTGGATGCCGGGAGATCGGTAAATCCTGGTCGAAATCCGGTTGGTTGCGCGAGCCGCCGCCCTTGGCTAAGCTTCGCGCCCCCTTAACCGAGAGGTCTCGGGAGCATGGCCCGCGTTACCGTAGAAGACTGCCTGGAGCAGGAAGAGAATCGCTTCGCCCTCGTCGTTCTGGCTGCCGACCGCTGCCGCCAGCTCATGCGGGGCGCCAAGGAGCTCATTCCCTGCAAGAACAAGGCGGCTGTGGTGAGCCTTCGCGAAATCGCCGCTGGGAAGGTCCGCTTCCACCGCGACAGCACCGAAGTCGTCCACGAGTACATCCGAGAGAAGAACGCGGCGCGCGGCTGACGCGTCCGCGCTGGTCTCGTGGCCACCCGCCGAACCCCGCCACCGGCCCGGACCCGTCCGACGCTGGCGCGGCTGGGACGTGCCGCCGACCGTGGTGCGCTCGAGCACTATGACGATCCGGCGTACTACACCAAGACTTACGCTCCGCGGACCGAGGACGTCGACTACTACGTCGAGGCCGCACGCGCATCCCGAGGACCGCTACTCGAATATGGCATCGGCAACGGCCGCGTCGCCATTCCCGTGGCGCGGACGGGGATCGAGGTCGTGGGCATCGACCTGTCCGTGCCCATGCTTCACAGTCTGTCCGAACGCCTCCGCCACGAGCCACCTGCGGTCCGGTCCCGCGTGAAGGCCGTGCAGGGCGACATGCGGTTCAAGCGCCTGAGGCGTCGATTCCCTCTGGTCATCGCGCCCTTCAACGCCGTCCTGCACCTGTACGACCGGGAGGACGTCGAACGGTTTCTAGCGCAGGTCCGCGGTCACCTGGCGCCCGACGGGCGCTTCATCTTCGACTTCTCGATGCCGGATGCGTGCGACCTCTGCCGCGACCCCGGGCGTAGCTACGGAGCACCCCGGTTCCGCCACCCCACGACTGGCGAGCTGACCCGCTACGCCGAACGTTTCGAATACGATTCGCTCCGCCAGATCATGCTCGTCAACATGGATTTCATTCCAGAAGGCAAGCGTCCACGCTGGACTACGGTGCTCACCCACCGGCAGTTCTTCCCCCAGGAGATGGAAGCGCTCCTGCACTACAACGGCTTCACGGACATCAACTGGTCCGCGGATTTCACGGATCAACCCCCAGACGCCCACACTGACTCTCTCGTGGTCAGCTGCCGAGCGCGCGTTGCCAGCCGGTCCCCCCGCCGCCGAACCACCAAGCTTGCCACCTCCCGGCGACGTACTTAGCTTGTACGGGAACGATGCCCACTGACCTCTACCAAGAGCTCGGGGTCTCGCGCGGCGCCAGCGCCGACGAGATCAAGAAGGCGTACCGCAAGCTCGCGGCCAAGCTGCACCCCGACAAGAATCCGGGAAACGCGCAAGCCGAAGCCCGGTTCAAGGCCGTCAACCGCGCCCACCAAGTGCTCAGCGATCCGAAGAAGCGCGCCCTGTACGACGAGTTCGGCGAAGACGCCCTGCGGGAGAGCTTCGACGCGGAGGCTGCGCGTGCCTACCGCCGTGCCCGCGCCGGCGGAGGTGCCAACCCGTTTGGCGGCAGAGGCGGCTTCGATTTCTCCGATATTTTCTCCGGCCGCGGCGGAGGCGTCGGATCGATGGGCGACATCCTCGGCGAGATGTTCGGCGGGGGTAAGCGCAGGCGCGCACCGGCGAAAGGCTCGGATGTCGCCAGCGAAATCACCGTCGACTTCGTGTCGGCCATCCGCGGCGCCACCCTCGAGCTCCGCGTCCAAGACGGTGGCGAGGAGGTCTCGGTCAGGATCCCGCCGGGCGCGGGCGACGGAGACAAGCTCCGCGTGGGCGGACAGGGCGCCCCCGGATCCTTCGGCGGCCCTCCCGGGGATCTCATTCTGGTCATTCGGGTCAAACCGCACCCCTACTTCGAGCGCGTCGGTTTGGACCTCTACCTCGATCTGCCCATCTCCGTGTCTGAAGCCTACGGCGGCGCCAAGGTCGTCGTGCCCACCCCCAACGGCAACGTCACCCTAACCATTCCGAAGCGTGCTCAGAGCGGCCAGGTCGTGCGCCTGCGCGGTCGTGGAGTGAAACGGCAGAAGTCCCAAGGGGACATGTACGTCCGGTTCAACATCCGTCTGCCGGAAGCCGAATCGGACGAGATCCGTGAGGCCATCGACACGCTCGCCGAAGCAACCGATCCGCATCTGAGAGCAGGGATAGAATTCTAGCGCCCGCGAGCGCCAGCTCGCGGTCCTCCACGTCCATCTCCTCCTCCTGCTGCAACCCCACCTGCCCCCAGCAGGGTTGCGCTACGCCTTCTTCGAGCCGCCAATGACGAGTGGCTCGCCGTCCAATTCCGCGCTCGCGCGCGGGCGACTCGGGGGCACGCTCGGGTAGTGCGCTGCTGCGGCCGGCGTGAAGTTGCCGCGGTCGTCGTACTGCTCCAGCTCGGCCGCCACGAGCCTGACCTGTGCCTGCTTCTCGTGAAACGGCTGAAAGCTCGATTTGAATCCGGCAATGATGATGCTCTTCATCTCCCGAAACGGAATGCCCATCCGAGAATGCACCAACCAGAGCTCACGGGATACGGTGGTGTCGGTAATGAGTCGGTTGTCCGTGTTCACCGTCACCCGCAGCCCGAGATCAAAATAGAGCTTCAGCGGGTGCCCCTTCAGCTCGCGGACGGCGCCGGTCTGAACGTTGCTGGACGGGCAACACTCCAGTGGAATCCGATGGTCGTTGACGTAGTGGAGGAGATCTCCATTCTCAACCAAGCGACAACCGTGCCCGATGCGATGCGCTCCGCAGACGTGAATGGCCTGAGCCACCGACTCCGGCCCATACGCCTCCCCAGCATGGATGGTGCAGTTGATGTTGTTGTCGCGCACCAGCTGAAACGCCTTCTTGTGGTGCTTGGGGGGGTTGTCCGCTTCCGCACCTGCCAAGTCGAAGCCGACCACGCCACGCCCCTTGTACGCGACCGCGAGCTCAGCCATCGCATAGGACCACCGGGGTGAGATGTTCCGAATCCCACACAGGATCACGTTGGCCTGCACCCCGTACGTTTCCCGCGCTCGCCGGAGCCCGTGCAGCACGGCCTCCACCACCGTCGTCAGCTTGAGCCCGCGCTGAGTATGCAGCATCGGGGAGTACCGAACCTCCATGTAGCGGACGTTCTCCAAGTGCGCGTCTTCAGCGAGCTCGAACGCGATTCGCTCCAGCGCAGATTCGTTCTGCATCACCCTCAGGGTGACGTCGAAGCCCTCCAGATAATCCTCCAGCGAGGCGCAGCGTTGCCCCGCGTTGAGTGCTTGCTTGAGACCATCCCGACTGCGCGCTGGCAGCCGGATACGCTGCTGCTTGGCCAGCTCGAGCAGGGTGCCGAGCCGAAGTGACCCGTCCAGATGGGTGTGCAGATCGGTCTTGGGCAGCGCCTGAAAGACCCTCAGCGGAACCTTGCCGCCGGACGACTCGTCCTTGCTCATACTGGGCAGCGTAGCACGCAGCCCACTCGGCGCGGAGCTACTCCGATCCGCCCCGCGGCGCGGGGCGGATCCGTCCCAACCTGGCGACGACCACGACGATGCCCACCAGCAGACCCAGGAACACCCAGCCGGGAATGCCGCGGTCGCCTTTCCCCTGCGCCGCCAGCCGCAGCGCGTCGCGAAACACCTCGTCGCCTCGTGATCCGACGATCTTCTGCCCCTGGACGAAGGTGGTCGGCAGACCCAAAAAGTCCGGCCCCGCGAGCAGGGTCGCGTCGCGATTGATACGGGCGTCCGTAGCTGGATCGGTCACACACTCGTCAAAGGCGGTCACATCCAGGCCTAGCTCCTGCGCCCACCCCCGGTTCGCCTCACGGCTGAGGTCCTTCGCCGCGAAGAGACGATCGGCCATGGCCGGCCCTTTGCCTTGCTCCTCGGCACAGATCGCGGCCCGGGCGGCGTCGCGAGACCCGGGCCGACGACCCAGCGGCTTGTGGAGCTGCTGAAACGCCACCTGGTCACCGTACTCCGCGAGTATCGCCTCGAGGCGCGGGTACAGATCGCGGCAATGCCCGCAGTGGAAGTCGAAGAACTCCACCACGTTGATCTTGCCGGGAGCGTAGAGCTCGGCGATGGCGTCGGGAACCGGAGGCAGCGGGCGCAGGTGAGGCCACAGTAGCGGGCCGCCAACGGCCAGAACGCACAGCGAGACCCAAGCCCAAGGCTTGAGCAGCTCCGCCGCCCGGTGCCGTGGCGCGGCCGGTGCCGCGCCACCCAGCGCGTGTCGAAGAATCGCGCCCGCGGCAATCAAGAGCGCCATCGTATCCGCGACCATGCACAGCCAACAGAAGCTGCCGATGGCAAAGGCCATCAGCGCAATGAACCCCAGCGCCGCGAGCCCACCAGCCACACCCATCCCCAGGATCAGACGCTCGCGCCAACGCCCGGGTCGCAGCAGTGAGACGCCCACCAGCCCACCAAACCCGAGCAGGCCCAACAGCGGCACGGGCAGCTCGGATCGCCCAAAGAGATAGCCGAACCCGCTCCGCCTCACCTCGCCGCAGCCGCTGGCCGAGCAGAATGCAAGACCACCCGTGCGATAGTCGATGTACAGCGCAGCACTCGCCGCCAACGCCACCAGGGCGAGGATGCGCATCCAAGAAAGCAAAACGGTCGCACGCACGACAATCGCCTGTATAGGACGTCCGAGACGCCTGGTCAGCCTTCTCCGAGACAGACCACTGGACGGGGTCGGATGCGCCCAAACATCAGGGCAACCCAGCGGCTGTCGCCCGGCCACTTTCAGGATGCTCCCGCATCGGGTAGCGTGACCTCTCAGTTGCCTCGACCCCTGCCTTCCCGAGCGGACATCGTACGCTGCCTCAACGAGGCCGGGCGCGGTCTGCATGCGCGGGAGGTGGCTGCTCGCTGTCGAGTCCCGGAAGCGGCTTACCGGCACCTGCTCGAGCTCTTGGACCAGCTCTGCTTCGACGGCAGCATTCGTCGCCTACCGGGAACGCGGTTTCGGGCCCAACCTGCGGAGCTCCGCGACCGCGGAAGCTGGGACGGGGTGCTGAGCGTCAACCCCCGCGGCTTCGGGTTCGTCACCGCAGCCGGTCACGAGGACGTGTACGTGGCGCCGGACGCCATCGGAGGTGCTCTGCACGGGGACCGAGTCCGGGTGAGCGTGGTGGCCCGATCGTCCCGCGGCGTCGAAGGACGCCTCGAGCAGATCATCGAACGTCGCAACCCGCGCGTGGCCGGGGTTCTCCGTCGGCGGGGTCGGAGTCAGTGGCTGGAGCCGGACGATACCCGCGTGCGGGGTCCCATCGTGGTCACCAGCTCACAGGTCTCGGGGCAGGACGGCCAGGCGGCGGTGGTGAGCATCACCCGCTTTCCGGACTTCGCCGACGAGACTGCCGAGGCCGAGCTCGTGGCGGTGCTCGGGGTGCCGGGAGATCCCAATGCCGAGGTCGCCAAGATTCTGGTCCGCGAGCAGATCGTGGAGGCCCACCCGGACGAGGCCATGCGGGAAGCCGAAGCGCTTGCAGCCCGTCTCGCCCCTCCACGCACCGACGGGCGCATCGATCTGCGCGGTGTTCCTCTGCCCACCATCGATCCCGAGGACGCTCGCGATCACGACGACGCCATCTGGGTGGAGCGGCACGGGTCCGGCTACCAGGTGTGGGTCGCCATCGCCGACGTCAGTGAGTATGTCACGCCGGGATCCGCGCTCGACGCCGAGGCACTGGCCCGCGGCTGCACGCTCTACCTCCCGGACCGCGCGGTGCCCATGCTGCCAGCTGCACTCACCACGGACGTCTGCTCACTGCTGCCGGAGCGAGACCGGCTGTGCTTGTGTCTGCTCGCCGAGCTGGACAAGTCGGGTCGTGTGCGCAGCTTCGATCTAGTCGAGGGCATCATGCGATCCGCCGCCATGCTGACCTACGGCGGCGTAGCGCGTGCGTTGGGATTCACCGAGGAGACACCTCGAAGCAGCCAGGCCGACGCCCTCAAGCGAGACCTCAAGGTCATCGACGAGCTGGCACGCAAGCTCCGGCGCGCACGGCTCAAGCGTGGCTCCCTCGATTTGGACATCCCGGAAGCTCGGGTACTGATCGACGAGCAAACCAAAGCCCCCATCGACGTCCATCGGCGCACGGCGGATCCGGGGATCCGGCGCGCCTACCAGATGGTCGAGGAGCTCATGCTGCTCGCCAACGAATGCGTGGCCAAGTGGCTGAGCCGAAGGCGTTCGCCCACGGTCTATCGCGTGCACGGCAAACCGGACGAAGAGAAGCTGGAGCAATTCGCCAAGGTCGCCCAAATCCTCGGAGCCCCCTGCGATCTGGAGCGCATGCTGGAGCCCGCGGGCATGGCGAGCTGGTTGCGCAGCATCCAAGAGCACCCACGCCGGGAGGTGCTCGAAATGCTGCTGCTCCGGTCCATGAAGCAGGCTTCGTACGACATCGTGAACATCGGTCACTTCGGACTGGCGTCGGACGCGTACGTGCACTTCACTTCGCCGATCCGCCGCTATCCGGACATCCAGGTGCACCGAGCCATCAAGCATTTGCTGGCGAGCCGAGCACCCGACACCACGGAAGACGCGATCGAAGCGCTACGCGCCAGCGCCACGGCAGCCAGCGTGCGCGAGCGGGCCACCGCAGACGTCGAGCGCGAGGTCGTGGATCTCTATCGCACGCTGCTCATGCGAGATCAGGTCGGCGAGGTGTTCGAAGGGCGCGTGGTGGCGATCGTCGGCGGCGGCCTGTTCGTGACGCTCGACCACCCCTTTGTGGACGTGCTGGTGCGCTACGACGCGCTCGGGCCAGACCACTACGAAGCCGCTGAGGACGAGCTGAGCGTGGTGGGCCGCCGCTCCGGCGACACGATCCGACTCGGCGATCCGCTGCTGGTGGAAATCGAGGACGTGGCCGTGCTCCGCCGAACCGTCTACGCCCGGCGCGTTCCGCCCGACGACCTGCTCGCCGAGCTCGAACAGCAGCGAGGCCGACGCGGACGTGGGCGATCCAAGACCAGCAAGCTCCAGACCAGCAAGAGCGGACGCGGACGCGACCGGAATCGGGGCCGACGCCGCTGAGCGCGCCCTCTCCCTCGAGGCGCGAGAGGTGCGAATCGGGCCTGTTCGGCA
>Ga0316576_10002721_pt1 | contig 10120 bp, 9 predicted proteins | sample S0NA_FD_203075 | JGI IMG/M metagenome (GOLD analysis project Ga0316576, IMG submission 203075) | Rhizosphere microbial communities from salt marsh grasses in Alabama, United States - S0-2_050615r3r5 | ecosystem: Host-associated > Plants > Roots > Rhizosphere | place: USA: Alabama | collected... | reverse complement strand
TCTACCTGCCGCAACTGCTGGGACTGGCACTGGGTCTCTCCGAGCAGGAGGTGCGGCTGGATTTGAATCTGGCCGTGACGGCCGGCTTTCAGAAAAAACTGCGGCACGCCGAACCCGTTTCCGCTTGAGCAGGGTTTCAGGGCAGCCATCCGGCCGAACGGCGTCGGGGGAATCGATAGCGCGGCATATTCGTATGGTCAACTTAATCAAATATTTTCATCATCGACTGGTCACCAAGCTCATCCTGACCGTGGGTTTGACGCTGCTGCTGTCGATTTCGACCTGGGCCTACTTCAATATCGATTACCAGAAAGAAAAGCTCATGGACGAAATCGTCCAGTCGACCGACCGGCTGACCAACACCATCAAACTCGGTGCCCATTACTCGATGATGCTCAACTCCCGCGACGACATCAACCAGATCATCAACAACATCGCGCGTCAGAAGGAAATCGAGAATATTCGCATCTACAACAAAGAGGGGGAGATAAAGTTTTCAAATGAGACGTCGGAAGTCGACCACATGACCAACATCAAGGCCGAAGCCTGCGATATCTGTCACCGCACCGAACCGCCGCTGACCGACCTGAAGGTCAGCGAGCGGATCCGGATCTTCAATTCGCACAAAGGCTACCGGCTGCTCGGCATCATCAGTCCAATTCGCAACGAACCGGGGTGTGCCACCGATGCCTGCCATGTTCATCCGGAGGGCAAGAAGATCCTCGGCGCGCTCGATGTCGTGGTCTCGCTGCGGGAAACCGATAACGAGATTCTGACGGCGGAAAAAGGGATCATCGGGTTGGCGATGGTTCTGTTTCTGTTGACCTCCACCATCATCTTCATCATCGTCCTCAAGTTCGTCAGCCAGCCGGTAAAGAAGCTGATCGACGGAACGCGGCAGATCGCCAAGGGCGATCTGAACACCAAGTTGATCATCGACCAGGCCGACGAGATGGGGCAGCTGGCAGTGGCCATCAACCAGATGGGCAAGGAAATCCAGCAAAAACAGGCCGAACTGAACAAACAGCGCAACGAGTACCAGACGTTGTTCGAACGCACGCCTTGCTTGATAACGGTGCAGGACCGTGATTACAGGCTCCTGAGGTTCAACCAGGATTTCGCCGAGCGGTTCGATCCGCGGGTTGGCGATCACTGCTACAAGGCATACAAGGGACAGGACTATAAATGTGTCAATTGTCCGGTCGAACGGACATTCATTGACGGGCTGCCCCACTTCGGGGAAGAATCCGGTGTCAACAAAGACGGCACCGAAGCCCACTGGATTTTTCGGACGTCTCCTATTTTCGATGCCGACGGACAAGTCGTGGCGGCGATGGAGATGAGCCTCGACATTACCGAACGTAAATTGCTCGAAAGGAAATTGGAGAAGTCGGAACGCAAATACCATGAAATCTTCAACAACATTCCCAACCCCGTATTTGTGCTCGATTTCGACACACTCGAAATTCTCGATTGCAACGAAAGTGTCACCACCGACTACGCTTTTATGAGAGACGAACTTCTCAATACTTCCTTTCTGGACCTGTTCGTGGAACAGAACAGGGAGCCATATCGGCGCCTGCTGCGGACCTCGACGATGCTGAATCAGGTCAAGCACAGGGGCAAGGGGGATAAAACCCTTTTCGTCAACATCCGGATCTCGCCCTCGGAATTTCCGGGCAAAAAAGTCCTGCTGGTCACGACCAGCGACATCACCAAGCGTCTCGAAGCCGAGCAGCAATTGATCCAGGCCAGCAAAATGGCCACCCTGGGCGAAATGGCGACCGGCATCGCCCACGAGCTGAATCAGCCGCTTTCGGTGATCAAGACCGCCAGCAGCTTCTTTGTGAGAAAAATCAGCAAGGGCGAAAACCTGGACCATCAGATCCTGCATTCGATGCTGGAAAAAGTGGACAAGAACGTCGATCGGGCGGCCAACATCATCAATCATATGCGGCAGTTTGCGCACAAATCGGATTTGTCCTTGGAAAAGGTCCAGGTGAACGATGTCCTGAAGAGCGCCTTCGATATCTTCAGTCAGCAGTTGAAGGTTCGGGGTATTGAAGTGGTGTGGGACATCGACGGCACCCTGCCCAAGATACTGGCTGACCCCGGACGCTTGGAGCAGGTCTTTATCAATTTACTGCTGAATGCCAGGGATGCGATCGAGGAAAAAACTGCCGCCGGGAGAGAATCGGGGGAAAAGAAAATCACCCTCAAAACCTGGCGAGACGGTCAGCGAGTCATCGCAGAAGTGCGGGACACCGGCGGCGGAATTCCCAAGGCCATCGAAGACAAGCTCTTCGAACCCTTTTTCACCACCAAACAGGTGGGGAAGGGGACCGGTCTCGGGCTGTCCATCAGTTACGGAATCGTCAAGGACTGCGGCGGCGATATCAAGGCCGCTTCCCGCGGCGACGAGGGGGCCGTATTTTATGTCACCTTTCCCATTCCGTCCGCCCGAAAAACGACTGCAACCGACGACCACCCCCGCGAGCAGATGCCGGATGGACCCACGACCGGCGTTAGGGAAACCGCATGACGGACGAAAAAGAAAAAAAGTGGTCGATCTTACTGGTGGATGACGAAGAGGACATCCGCGATGTGCTTAGTTTGTCGATCGCGGACATGGGCTTTGCGGTCCATGCAGCCGAGAACGGTGAGCAGGCCATCGGTATTTTCCGGCAAATCGATCCGCCGATCGTTATGACCGACATCAAGATGCCGGGCATGGACGGGATCGAACTGCTTCAAAGATTAAAGCGCGAAAACCCGGAAACCGAGGTCGTGATGATCACCGGGCACGGCGATATGGACCTGGCGATAAAGAGCCTGAAGTTCGAAGCCACCGATTTCATCACCAAGCCGATCAACGTGGACGCCCTGGAGATCGCCCTGAAGCGGGTGCAGGACAAGATCGTGATGAAGCGGCAGCTCAAGGCCTACACCCAGAACCTCGAGGCGCTGGTGCGTGAAAAGACCGAGCTGCAGGACCACCTGTCATCCCTCGGCCTGATGATCGGTTCGATCTCCCACGGGATCAAGGGGTTGTTGACCGGACTGGACGGCGGTATGTACCTGGTTGAATCCGGCTTTTCCAAGGAAAACCAGGACCAGATCAAGGAAGGATGGGAAACGGTCAAGCTGATGGTCGGTCGCATCCGCAAGATGGTCCTTGACATTCTCTACTATGCCAAGGAAAGGGACTTGAATTGGGAGCGGGTTGACCCCCTTAGTTTCGCGGAGGACCTCGCCGCCACTTTTGCACCCAAGATCGAGAATCAGAATATCGAGTTTGTCCGGGAATTCGACGAGACGGTCGGTGAGTTCGATATCGATGCCGGCTACATTCATTCGGCCTTGACGAACATCCTCGAAAATGCCGTGGATGCCTGCACCAAAGATGCCGCCAAAACCTACCACAAAATCGTTTTCGGCGTCCGCCAGGACCCGAACCACGTTATTTTTGCCGTATTCGACAACGGGGTCGGCATGGATCCCGACACCGTCTCCAAGCTCTTTACTCCTTTCTTCTCTTCCAAGGGTCGCCGCGGAACCGGTCTGGGACTGTTTATCTCCCATAAAATCGTCCGGCAGCACGGTGGTGAGATCCAGGTCAAGTCCACTCCCGGTCAGGGAACGCTGTTCACGATCAAGATTCCGAAAACACTGCCGGAGTCGGTGAAGAACCCGAAGGCAGCAGTTAAATAGTTTCCATCCACGGTATCATTAAAGGCACTGATCAGTTTCCCATTCGGAAATGGGCCATTTTCTGCAATATCAAGGAAATCAATGATTTGTGTGTATGCATACTTAAACCCGCAAATACCTGGAGTTTTTTTGAAAATCTATCAGGTTTTCTCCCACTAATCGGGAGGAGAACCCTAAATGCAAACAATGATGAATAAAGAGGACCAATACACTATATGACACCCGCTTTTCTCGCGGTCGCTTTTGGCCTGGCGCTCCTCGTATGGAGCGCCGATCGTTTTGTGGAAGGCTCCGCTTCCTTCGCACGCCATTTTGGGGTGCCGCCGTTGCTGATCGGGATGGTGATCGTTGGCTTTGGTACATCTGCACCGGAAATGGTGGTGTCCGCTCTTGCGGCTTCACAGGGTAATCCGGGCATCGCACTCGGCAACGCCTATGGTTCGAACATCGCGAATATCGCTTTGATCCTGGGATTAACGGCTTTGATCAGCCCCCTTGCCGTACATTCGCAGGTGTTGCGCAAGGAATTGCCGATCCTCACGGCCGTTACGTCCCTAGCCGCTTATCAACTTTGGGATGGCGAGCTAACGCGCATCGATTCCCTGGTGCTGTTGGGTGTATTTGGTGGTCTGATGGCCTGGACCATCTGGCAAGGCCTGCGGAAAAAGTCAGATGCTCTGGGAAGCGAAATAGAACGGGAGTTGGAACTACACGCCATGCCGATTGGGCGGGCTATCTTCTGGCTCGTCATAGGCCTGGTCCTGTTGATTGCCAGCTCCCGTATCCTGGTCTGGGGGGCGGTTGATCTCGCGCACGGTTTTGGGGTGAGCGATCTGATTATCGGCCTGACTATTGTGGCAGTGGGTACTTCGCTGCCGGAGCTGGCTTCGTCAGTAATGGCTGTGCGCAAAGGCGAGCACGACATTGCCGTGGGTAACGTTCTTGGCTCCAACCTTTTCAACACGTTGGCCGTGGTTGGCATCGCGGGAACGATTCGCCCCATGACCGTGGCCCGGGAGGTATTCTCCCGGGACATTTTGGTAATGGCGGTTCTCACCCTCACCCTCTTTGCCTTCGGCTATGGGTTCCGGGGTCACGGACGCATCAACCGGTTCGAAGGTGCGGCATTACTCACCGGCTACATGGGCTACACCGCTTACCTGGTGACCAGTGTTTTTGTCCGGTGAAGAGTTTGCCAATTCGATTCCGTAATAATTCCTGTTTTCATCCTCTTGCCGGCGGTGTCAAAAAAAAAGGGAACGATGTCCAATAATTATATAAATCGGAGTTTCACGTAACTTGTTCACTCGCAGTATAGGCCCCGGGTCGGACCAGGTAGTCATTGATTCAATTACCGGACGGAGCAAGGTCGATCGGCTGGTTTGAAGTAGTGGTAGGAGGCGACTTAGCGGTCGGGCTCTATATCCTGGAACTGGGGGCGCTTTTCCAAGCAAACTGGTATGCGGTAGGGGCACCGGGGATGGAATGTGCATCCCGGCGGGGGGTGATGGGGCAGCGCACATCTCCGGAAAGGATTTGCCGGTTGCGCTCCGCATGCGGGTCTGTCACCGGTGCTGCGGAGAGCAGGGCTTGGGCGTAGGGATGAAGTGGCTTCTGGTAGAAAGAATGCCGGTACGCCAGCTCCACCAGGCGACCGAGGTACATGACCGCCACCCGGTCACAGATGTGATCGACCACGCTCAGGTCATGGGAAATGAAAATGTAGGTCAGGCCGAACCGGTCCTTGAGTTCCTCAAGCAGGTTGATGACCTGGGCCTGGATGGAAACGTCGCTGGAGGACAAAGGCAGGGATATCGGGCATCAGTCCGGTCCCCAGTGGCGTTATTTAAAAATATTATGATATATATCTGATAGATAGATGATACCGATGGGCTTGTTGCGATCCAGCACCGGCAGGCGACGGTATCTGTTCTTGATCATGTGGTCCAAGATCACCATGATGTGGTCATTAAGCTTGGCGCCCATCACATTACAGCTCATTAGCTGTTTTACCTTTTTAACTTTAATCGCGTCGATACACTTATTTAACTGCCCCGTCCACGGGAACTCATCTGCATTTAGACCAAAATTCAAAAAGTCAGGTCGAAGATGATAAAGAATGTCGTACATGGTGATGACGCCGGTCATTTGACCATAATCATCCACAACAATGAGGCTGATGGTTTTATGCCCGGTTTTTCTCACTTTACCTTTGAGGATCAAGTTGATGGCTTCCTCAACCGATGCTTCCTGATTAATTGTATCAAACGGCGTTACCATGACATCTTTAGCAGTTAACATGATGAGTTCCTTTACCAGTAAAGTATTGGTGTATTTAAAAAATGATCCACCAGTGATGAATTTTTCCGTGGTCAACCCTGAGAGAGTCAACTAATGGGATATTGAATTCTTGGCCACTGGTAACGCTGCTACATTATCCCATCAGACCCGATTATGCTACCATATTCTATTAGAGCAATGGGGAGTGGAACCAAAAACAGACCCAGTGAGTCGAATTTCCATTGAAAATTTAACGGTTGCGGAAACCTGTTTATGATTTGACACCATTGAACTTATACCCCTCGATAGACATACCCCGAATAATCTCCGGCCGAGCACGGACGGGGGGTTGTCTCTCGAGAAAATTCTTGTCTTGAAAAAATTTCCATGCTAAAAGGCTGAACGTTAAAAGCTTGACACGATGGGGGAAGAGGCGACGCCGGTCGATGGTGCCGGATGTGGCACATCGCTTGGGTCATGAGGCGATGTAGCGATGCAATATACCGTTATCGAGACAGATGCGACGGTAAAGGAGGAGATGCACATGCAGCAGGGCAGCAAGTTTTTTACCATTATTGCGGTACTGGTCGTCGGTGTCATGTTGCAAATCATGCTGGTTTTCGTCGACCAGAGAACGGCGCCGGCCAAGACGGCGGTCGCGTTCTCCAAGGCCTACTTCGAACTCGACCCTGCGATGGTAAAGTATCTGTGCAGCGCCTTCACCACCAACGAGGAGGGCGACGTGGTGGCCGAGTACCTGAACCGCGTGGCCGACGACGCCAGGGTAGTGGGTTTTGACCGCAATTACATGCGCAGCCGACTTTATTCGGTCCACACCGAGATTATCAGCCAAAGCGATACGGAGGCCGAGGTGCGTATCCTCGCCGAACGGAAACGGAATATCAATCCCATATTCACCGTTGTCGGTCGCTTGTTTTCCATCGGCGAAACTTACCCTGTTGACGAAACCCTTAAACTCGTCAAAGAAGACGGCCGGTGGAAAGTCTGCGGCAGGGCGTTTTCCCTGACGGTTTGAGTTCTACCGTGTTCCCTGCCGTTTGTCGAAGGAGGCCGGTCGACACCGCAGCACCGGTTTCGGTCGCCCAATTGACGAGCCTGTCGATAACCGCCGGTTTCTTCCATGGTGACTGTATACTCCCGGTTGCAAAGACGCGCCCGTCAGATTGTATCCGAATACCCTCCGCCTGATTTTTACACGGATTTTTCCCGCGTTTTCAGCTTCTCGCGCTCTATATTCGACGCACATCCGATTATCTCGGATCTGCGTTTCTTCGTGACCCAACGGTTGGAGGATGATTTCGGGCACGGTCTTCTGCATGCCACCAAGGTAGCCCTCGATGCCGGCTGCCTGGTTATGGCCGAAGGCGAGCGCATCGGTTATAGCCCGCGATTGATCAAAAGACTCGTGGTGGTCGTCCAGAGTGCGGCGCTCTTGCACGACCTCAAACGCAAGGAACCGGATCACGCCGTCCGGGGGGCCTCATTTGCCGCGGTTCTGCTCGGCGGTTATCCCTTTTCGATCGAGGAGCGGGAAGACGTCCGGCTGGCGATCCTCGATCACGAGGCCTTCAAAAAGCGGGTGCCGATCAACAGCCGGCGCGGTGCCCTGGTATCCGACTGCCTCTACGACGCCGACAAATTCCGCTGGGGACCGGACAATTTTACCGATACACTGTGGCATATGGTCTTTTTCCAAAATCCGCCGTTCGACGATTTCGTGGCGAGTTTTCCGAATGGACTGCAGAGCCTTTCCAGAATTCGGGAAACCTTTCGTACGGCAACCGGTCGACTTTACGGACCGCAGTTTATCGATATCGGCATTGCCGTGGGGGAAGAACTGTTACAGGTGATTAAAACCGAGTTTTCGCATCCGATATGACGCTCCGCGCCGACTTCGGTCAGTCGATCAGGCTCAGTGGGATTAACGTATAAGAGGTGCCGCCGCCAAAATCACCTCCGTGCTCTTTTTTTGGACGGTTAGAGGTGTTTCAACGTGCCGGATAAAATCTGCCCGTGCAAACACCATGCACGAATGCCCCGATCCCGGGAATAGGTCACCATGCCCATTTTTTTCCATCGAGCGATCGCCTGTTTCTGCGCAGCCGTCCTGCTGCTTTTAGCTGCCAACGCCGGGGCCGGTGGACCAGATCGGGCTTTTTCTACGGGTGAAAAGCTGACGTTTCAAATCAAGTGGGGTCCCATCCCGGCAGGAGAAGCCGTTCTGGAAGTTCTGCCCGTGGAGAAGCGAAACGACGCACCCGTTTACCATTTCGTAATGGAGGTCAAGACCAACGCCTTCCTCGACCTGTTCTATTATTACCGCACTCGAATCGACGCGTATGCCGAACTGCAAATGAACCGCTCGCTCCATTACCGACAAATAACAAAAACCGGCCGCAAGACGAAGGATGTCGTTGTCGATTTCGATTGGCAGGCCAACCTGGCTCATTTTCACCGGACTGAAACGTTTTTTGACTCGAAGGGGGAACCCCACCTCAAATCGCTCAAGACACCTCTTTTGCCGGGGACCTTCGATCCTTTGTCGGCTTTTTACTACACCCGTCTGCTGACTCTGCAGGAAAGAACCCTGATCGAACGTCCGGTTTCCGACGGAAAACGGACCCTCCGTGCCAATTTAAAGGTGATCGGAAGAGAGATCGTTGTGCTGAACGGCCGGCCCTACGACACCTTCCTGGTGCAACCGGACCTCAAAGGAGTCAATCCGGTTTTTGAAAAGGATGCCGGTGCCGCCATCCTGATATGGGTGTCGGCGGATGAGCGCCGTATCCCCATCAAACTCAAAAGCAAGGTGAGTGTCGGCAGTTTCACGGGTGAACTGGTCGGTGTTGAGGGCGTTCGGGGTTACGACGTCACCGGCATAGCCGGTAGAGGCCGGATCTCAAATGCATCTGCCGCTGTACCGGACAGTTTTCCGGAATCTTAACCATAAGGATGGATCACAAATGGAAAAAGCGTTTCAGGATTACTATCCGGATTATTCCAGCCACTGTTACGGCTGCGGGCGTCTCAACAGTGCCGGCCTTCAGATTAAAAGCTATTGGGAAGGCGAAGAAAGCGTCTGCCGGTTCGATCCCAAGCCGTATCACACCGCAATTCCCGGTTTCGTTTACGGCGGCCTGATCGCCTCGCTGATCGACTGCCACTCCACCGGCACCGCCGCGGCAGCGGCCTACCGGGCCGAAGGACGGGCCATGGACACCGACCCGCCGCTGCGTTTCCTGACCGCCGCCTTGCACGTCGATTATCTGCGACCCACGCCGATCGATGGACCGCTAGAGGTTCGGGCCCGGGTCAAGGAAATCAAGGGGCGCAAGGTGGTGGTATCCTCGCAGCTTCTGGCCGGCGGCGAGGTCTGTGCCCGCGGAGAGGTGGTGGCTGTTCAGGTGCCGGAGCATTTCAAGCCGGGTGGGAAGTGATGGGTATATGGCGATAGATGATTGCGGAAGCGTCTTCGAGGTAGCCGAAAGACTGAGTCTTAATAAATTATAAAGACTTGCCGCCGTCGTTTCTGTCGAAGAACCGGTACAACGTGGACCGGGAGACGCCGAGTATTTTAGCAGCATTTCACCTGTTACCACTCGCCAACCTGATCCAGGAACAGGGTGCCACCGTCGGCGACAGCAAATCGGCCCTTTTTGGTGCTATCTGCTCCGGTGAAAGCGCCTTTTACGTGGCCAAAGAGTTCTGATTCCAATAAGCCTTCAGGCAGTGCACCACAATTGACAGGGACAAAATTCTTTTGGGCGCATTGGCTTTCTTTGTGAAGAGAAAAAGCAACCAATTCTTTGCCGGTACCACTCTCACCTTGAATCGAGACATGGGCATCACTTCGGGCAATTTGTTTGATCGTTTCGAACAACTCTCTCATTACGACACTTTCGCCAATAATCCCTCTGTACCCGCCTCGCATTTCTATCGTTGAGGCACTATAAATGCTTCTTAGATGATCAAGAATAAGGATGGCAAACCGCTTTTTAGCGAAAATGAATGGAAGAACCCTGATCGACAAGGGTATATCCCTGACTTGGCCGTTAGCTGAAACAGCAAGGGTTGTGTGTGTTTTTTGTTTTTGGTTTTTTGAGATCGA
>Ga0316576_10002720_pt1 | contig 10121 bp, 9 predicted proteins | sample S0NA_FD_203075 | JGI IMG/M metagenome (GOLD analysis project Ga0316576, IMG submission 203075) | Rhizosphere microbial communities from salt marsh grasses in Alabama, United States - S0-2_050615r3r5 | ecosystem: Host-associated > Plants > Roots > Rhizosphere | place: USA: Alabama | collected... | reverse complement strand
CTGCAGGGTGTGCGGCAGCACGGACCCCTGGATGGGCGAGCAGTACTGGAAGCCCAGGTCGGCGATGGCGTGCATCAGCTCATCGCGCAGGCCCAGGTCGTGGAAGCGGGTCTCGCCCTCTTTCGGGGCCACCGGGAAATCGTCCAGCGACCAGGACTGCTGCGGTTTACCGGAGTTGCGCTTGCGACCACCACGCTTGCCTCCCCTGGCCCGCGAACCAGCCTGCCCCTCCAGGGCCTGCTGTTCTTCCCGGGTTGCTTGCTGCGGCTGCTCCGTACTGCCACGAGCGGCAGTGGCAGAAACGGGGTCATTGGCGGCGCCGCTTTCCTTGGAACGGCGCCCGACCAGGCTCTTGATCAATGTCGTACTTCCCTTGCTTGGCGGATAAACGGCGTAGCTTACCATTTCCCGGGACAATATTCGCACTTCTGTCGCCCGGCGGGGTCGCTACTCAGGCTCATCCGCGATTGGGAAACAGGCGCGACAGGTAATAATCAATACTCACGTAGCGGCCGCCGCCGGTGAACAGCAGGCTGAGCAGCATGACGAAATAGGTGACGGCGAACTCTATACCATTATTGAAGATGACGAAATTCCCCTTCTCCGTCAGCCATGTATAGTTACCGTGCTCCTGCAGGATATCCTTGGCGGCTCCCAGCCGAACGGCCACCTCCCTCGCGCTGGAGTCGGCGATCGCAGCCCAGCCGTTGTCCCAGTGCACCGCAAAGGCAGCGACCAGCATCGTAACCATCAGCGGAATCGAAATCCACCGTGTGGCGAGGCCGATCAACAGCAGGAGCGCGCCGATAGCCTCGGTGTAGGCGGCGAGATAGGCGAGCACGGTGGGAAATGGCAGGCCCAGGCCCCACTCGGCATTGCCGAACCACTCTATCGTGTTGTCGATTCCGGCTATCTTCTGGGTGCCGGCCATCCAGAATACGGGCACGAGGTACAGGCGTATGGCCAGGGGAGCCAGCCAGTCGAGGTGTTGCAGGCGCGGAAAAATGGCGTTGTGTATGCTGTAATACCACCCTGCTAACCCATGCATCTGGCAACTCCCTGTAGGTTTTCCCTAGCTGTGACAACAATACTGTTTAAAAGGTTTCCGCGCCGGCGGACCGGCCGGGACGGAACCTGCGGCGATCTACGGGGAAAAGCATCGTGGCGCTGAAGCCGGCATCCTCATGGCTCGCCGAGAGCCGCGCCCTTCTGGCCATCGCCTGGCCGATGATCATCGCACAACTGGCGCAGATGGGCACCGGCGTCGTCGACACAGTGATGGCGGGCCGCTACAGCGCCACGGACCTTGCCGCCATCGCCATCGGCTACAACATCTGGCTGCCGCTGTTCCTCTTCACTCTCGGCATCATGCTCGCGGCCTCCGCCATTGTCGCCCAGGATTTCGGGGCCGGGCGGCTGCAGCGCATCCGGGACATACTGCCGCAGTCCCTGTGGCTGGCGCTGCTGCTCGGTGCGGTGGTGAGCCCTCTATGCTACGGCACGGATCCGCTGCTGGGCGTTCTCGGCCTTGACGAGCTGACCCGCGACAAGAGCCTCGCCTACCTGCAGGCAGTCGCCTTCGGCCTGCCGGCCGCCGTGATTTTCCAGTCACTGCGCTGCCACACCCAGGGAATCGGCATCATGCACCCATTCGCGCTGGCCAGCGTCATCGGCTTCTGCGCCAATATTCCACTCAACTATGCCCTGATCTACGGCCGCTGGGGTGCGCCGGAGATGGGCGCCGCGGGCTGCGGATGGGCGACCGCTATCTCCATGTGGCTGGGCCCGATCCTGATCACCTTCTATATGGCGCGATCGAGGCGCCTGAGGCCCTACCTGCCGCCGCTGCGGCTGGTGGCCCCGAACCTGACTGCAATCGGCGAAATCTGCCGCCTCGGCCTCCCCATCGGCTGCACGTTTTTCCTTGAAATCGGCCTCTTTTCCGTCATTGCCCTGCTGATAGCCACCCTCGGCAACACGGCTATGGCGGCCCACCAGATCGCCATCAATATCTGGGACGTGGTCTACATGCCCCTGATCAGCATCGGCTCGGCAATGGCCACCCGGGTGGGGCATGCAATCGGCAGCGGGGACCGCGACCGGGTGGCGCTGGCCGTCTGGTGCGGGAGCAGCATCACGCTTGCGGTCGGTTTCGCGTGCATGCTGGTCCTGCTGACGGCGCCGGGCCTCATCATCAGCGCCTACACCAGCGACCCCGCGATCAACGAGATTGCGATCAACCTGATCCGTCTCGCGGCGCTGTTCATCATCATCGACTCGGTCCAGGTGGCGGCTTCCTTCTGCCTGCGCGCTTTCAAGGACACGCGCTTCCCCTTCGTGGTCATGTGCGTGGTCTACTGGCTGATCACCCTGCCCCTCGGCTACTGGCTGGGCATCGTCAACGCGCAGGACGCGCTGAGCGGCACCGCCGGCTTCTGGAAGAGCATGATACTGGGTATCGCCCTGAGCTCGGTGCTGGTGATCGCGCGCCTCTACCGCACCATGCAGAGACCGCTGCTAATGACGCCGGCTGCCGGCGCAGGATCCCCGGGCGCAATGCCCTAATTTTCCAGGTGCCCACAGTCAGGACAGTCCCGGCGCCGGGGCAGCGCCAGCTTGCGGATATCCATGGTGCGCAGGTCGGCCACGAGCAGCCTGCCCCGCATCGGCTCACCGAATCCCGACAGCAGTTTCAGCGCCTCCATAGCCTGCAGTGATCCCAGAACCCCGACCAGCGGCGCCAGCACGCCGCTCTCGCTGCAGCTGAGAGCGGTATCGGCGTCACTTTCCGTGTAGAGACAGCGGTAGCAGGGGCCGCCGCGCACGGGATCGAAGACGGCGAGCTGCCCCTCGCTGCGCACCGCAGCGGCAGACACCAGGGGCACCCCGACCGCGATACAGGCGCGATTGAGGGCGAAGCGCGCGGGGTAGTTGTCGGTGGCATCGATCACCAGATCCACCTCCCCGGCCAGTTCGCCCATGTCAGCCTCGCCCAGGAGGCGCGGATGGACCTGCACGGTGATCTCGGGATCGATGGCGGCGATCGCCGCGGCGGCTGACCGCGCCTTGTTGGCGCCGATGTCCGCGATACCGTGGGCAATCTGGCGCTGCAGGTTGCCCGGTTCGACCTCGTCGCCATCGGCGAGCACCAGCCTGCCCACTCCCGCGGCGGCGAGGTAGAGGGCCGCCGGGCACCCCAGGCCGCCCAGGCCGACGACCAGCACCGCGGACTGGAGCAGCCGCTCCTGGCCCTGTAGGTCGAACTCGTTGATCAGCAGCTGCCGGTTGTAGCGCAGCAGCTGCGCATCACTCAGCATCCCGGCGCCCCCCGGTCACCCGCTCCCTGCCCGCCAGGTCCCGGCGGGTCTCGACCGCCCCGAAACCGGCCCCGGAGAGCAGCGCGCGCACCGCCGCCCCCTGCTCCCAGCCATGCTCCAGCAGCAGCCAGCCGCCAGCCCGCAGGTGCGACGGGGCGCCCGCCACGAGGCGGTCCAGGTCGGCCAGGCCGGACGCGGACGCCACCAGGGCTGTGCGCGGCTCGAAAGGCAGGTCGCCGCGGCCGAGGTGCGGATCGTCCGGGTCGATGTAGGGCGGATTGCTGACCAGCAGGTCGAAGCACTGCCCACCCAGTGCGGCATACCAGTCAGAGGCGAGAAACCTCACGCGCCGGAGGCCGAGCCGGGCGGCATTGGCGCGGGCTACCTGCAGCGCACCGGCGCTGTCATCCACGCCACTCACCCGCCACAGGGGGCGCTCGCTGGCCAGCGCCAGGGCGATAGCACCGCTGCCCGTTCCGAGGTCGAGGACCTCGGCAGTGTCAGGCAGCGGCAGGGCCAGCGCCCACTCCACCAGGGTTTCCGTCTCAGGGCGGGGGATCAGGGTTTGCGGGTTGACCTCGAGGTCGAGGGACCAGAACTCGCGGTGGCCCGTCAGGTAGGCGATGGGCGTGCCGTTGCGACGCTGCGCCAGCAGCTGCCCGAAACGCGCCGCCTGCGCGTCGCTGACCTCGGCTTCAGGCCAGGAATAGAGCCAGGTCCGCGACCGGTCCAGGCAATGGCCGAGGAGGACTTCCACATCCCGGCGTGACTCCTCTCCCGGCAGTTCCCGGGCACGGCGCAGGAGTTCCTGCACGGTGGCCATCAGTGCTCGGCCAGGGCCGCCAGCTGGTCTGCCTGGTACTCCTGGCGCAGGGGGCCGATCACCGCGTCCAGCTCGCCCTCCATGATTTCCGGCAGTTTGTACAGGGTGAGGTTGATCCGGTGGTCGGTCAGCCTGCCCTGGGGAAAGTTATAGGTGCGGATACGATCGGAGCGGTCGCCGCTGCCCACCAGGTTGCGGCGCTGCTCGGCCTGCTCCTCTGCCTGCTTGTCCTGTGCGCTGCTCAGCAGCTTCGCCTGCAGCAGGGACATGGCCCGCGCCCGGTTCTTGTGCTGGCTGCGTTCGTCCTGGCACTCCACCACGATACCGCTGGGCAGGTGGGTAATGCGCACCGCCGAGTCGGTCTTGTTCACGTGCTGCCCGCCGGCGCCGGAGGAGCGATAGGTATCGATCCGCAGGTCCGCCTTGTTGATCTCCACCTCGTCGACGTCCTCCGCCTCGGGCATCACCGCGACCGTGCAGGCAGAGGTGTGGATCCGGCCCTGGGACTCGGTCTCGGGAACGCGCTGCACCCGGTGAGCGCCCGACTCGAACTTGAGGTGGGCATAGACGTCCCGCCCCTCGACCCGCGTGATGATCTCCTTGTAGCCGCCGTGCTCCCCGGGGCGCTCCGACAGCACCTCGAGCTTCCAGCCCATCTGCTCCGCGTACCGGGAATACATGCGAAACAGGTCGCCCGCGAATATGGCCGCCTCGTCGCCGCCGGTACCGGCACGAATCTCAAGGAACACGTTGTGCGAATCCCGCGGGTCACGGGGCAGCAGCAGGGTCTGCAGCTCTGCCTCGACCTCCGCGAGCCGCGCGCCGCCGCTCTCCAGCTCCTCCCTCGCCATCTCCCGCAGTTCGGGATCGGCATCCTCCAGCATCTGCCGGGCGGCCTCCAGATCGCTCTGCAGGCGACGGAACTCTTCGTAGCACCGGACGATCGCCTCAAGTTCCGCATATTCCCGTGAGAGGTCACGGAACCGGTTCTGGTCGGCGATGATTTCGCTGTCGCCCAGCAGGGCCGATACCTCCTCGTGCCGGTCAGAGAGGTTTTCCAGCTTGCTCAGCAGTGAGGCTTTCATTGCAGGGTGTGTCTCGACCGCTCCGCCGCGTCGCTGTCGACATCGAATTCCGGCTGTGAGGCTGCGACCTCGCCGTCGCCACTGCCTGCCGAGGGCTGCGCCGCAGCCCCCGCGACGGGCAGGCCGAGCAGCCTGCGCGCGCTCGCCAGCAGGTCGTGGCGACCCTCGGCGCTGGCCTCCTTGAGTCCGGCCGTCGGCGCGTGGATCAGTTTGTTGGTGATGGTGCGCGCCAGCTGCGCCACCACCTGCTGCGGGTCGTCACCCCGGGCCAGCCCCCGCAGCGCGCGCTGCAATTCCTGCTCGCGCAGCTGCTCTGCCATCTGCCGGTACTCTTTCACGGCATCCACCGCCACCAGGCTGCGCACCTCTTCCAGGTACTGCTGCACACCGTCGGCGATAATCTCGTCTGCCTTGCGTGCCTCGTTGCGGCGGCTCCGCATGTTGCGGTCGACGATCTCGCGCAGGTCATCCACGCTGTAGAGGTAGACGTCCCGGAGATCGCCCACCTGGGGCTCGATGTCTCTGGGCACTGCGATGTCGACCATCAGCACGGGCCGGTGCTTGCGCGCCTTGATCGCCTGCTCCACGGCGCCCTTGCCGAGAATGGGCAGCTGGCTCGCGGTGGAGGTGATGACGATGTCGGCATCGCGCAGCTGGTCCGGTATCTCCGCGAGCAATACGGCCTCGGCGCCGAACTTCTGGGCGAGCTCACGCGCTCTCCCAAGGGTGCGGTTGGCGATGACGATGCGGCTGACACCCGCCTCTATCAGATGGCGCGCCACCAGTTCGACGGTCTCGCCGGCACCGACCAGCAGGGCATTGCAGCGGCTCAGGTCGGCGAATATGTGCCCAGCCAGGTCCACGGCGGCGTAGGCCACGGAGACCGGGTTTTCACCGATGGCGGTATCCGTGCGCACCCGTTTGGCGATCGCGAACGCCCGCGGGAAAAGCCGGCCCAGTTCCGCGCCGACCGTTCCTGCGTCCGTCGCCACCGCGTAGGCCGATTTTATCTGGCCGAAGATCTGCGGCTCGCCCAACACCATGGAGTCGAGGCCACTGGCGACCTGAACGATGTGCTGCAGGGCCTGCGCACCCTCGTAGTGATAGGCGGAGAGGCGCAGCTCCTCCGCGGACAGGTGATGGTAGTTCGCCACCCAGTCGATCAGCTGCGTCGCCTTTTCGGCGAGCGGCACGCCCTCCGGGGCGATGGCGTACAGCTCGGTGCGGTTGCAGGTGGAAAGAATGACCACCTCCTCCACCCCCGAAGCCTGGCAGGCGTCCGTGAGCGCCTCGCTGACCTGCTCCGGTGCAAATGCCACACGCTCGCGCACCTCGACGGCGGCGGAGTTGTGGTTGATGCCGAGGGCAATCAGTTTCATGTCGTGTCAGTTGGCTCCCAGCCAGACGCCCCCCTGTGCGGCGGGCCCTTTCGAAACCGGCGCACCATAGCATATCCGGACGAATTCCTGTCTGATTTTAGCAAGATGCGGCCCAATTGACAGCGCAAGGGCCTTCACAGGCGCCGCCATGTGGGTTTCGGCGCCGGTCTGTGTCATCATACCCCTGTCATTCCGCCGGATCCGTTCGCTGTATTCCACTATGTTCCGTACCCTCGCCCCCGCGATTCTCGCTGCGCTGCTCGCAGCCTGCGCCGGTGCGCCTCCCGAGAGGGAGGCCAGTGCGCCCGAACCGCCGCCACCCGCGGCCCAGGCAGAACCGGCGGAGAGGTCATTCCCGGACGAGAGCCTCTACCCGCTGCTGGTGGCCGAGTTCGCTCTCCGGCGACAGGCCTACGACGTGGCCCTGGACCAGTACATGAGCCAGGCGCCACTCCTGCGCGACCCGGGCGTCAGCGCGCATACCACTCACCTGGCGCAGTTCATGCAACGCGAGGCAGAGGCACTCAGGGCCGTCCAGCTCTGGGTCCAGCTGGAACCCGATAACGTCGAGGCCAACAACACCCTGGCCACCCTGCTGGTGCGACAGGGGCGCAGCGTGGAGGCGGTTCCCCACCTCGCCCTGGTGGCACGCCACGCGAAGCAGGCGAACTTCCCGATGCTGCTGAGCGATTTCGCCGACATGCCGCCCGCCCAGCAGGCCGAACTGCAGGCCGCCATCGAGCAGCTCGCGCTGGAATTCCCCGACGACCCCGCCCTGCTGCTGACCAGGGCCCTGATTCTTGCCGAGACCGAGCAGTTCGACCAGGCCCTAGAGTTGCTCGATGCGCTGTACGAGCAGGAGCCGTTCCAGCAGCAGGCGCTGCTGCTGGAAGCGCGGATACTGCTTCGCCAGGGCGCCAGGGACCCGTTTCGGCGCGTGGAGCGCGCGCTCGCCGCCGATCCCGGGGACACGCGGCTGCGACTCCAGTACGGGCGCCTGCTGACCAGCACCGATATGGCTGCGGCGCGGGAGCAGTTCGAGATCCTCTCCGCGCAGTCGCCCGAGGATGAGGACCTGCTGATGTCCCTGGCGCTGATCAATCGCGAGATCGGCGACAACGCCCGCGCAGAGACCTACCTGCGCCAACTGCTGGAGCTGGGCCAGCGGCAGGACGAGGCTCACTACTTCCTGGGACGCATCGCCGAGGAGGCCGGAGACCCCGATACCGCTGTTTCCCAATACATGCAGGTCGGCGAGAGCCGGGAATTCGCCAGCGCCAGCAACCGCATTGGCCAGATCCTCATCGGCGCGGGAAAAATCGACGAGAGCCGCCAGTGGTTCGCCCGGCAGAGGGATACCTATCCCCGCCAGCGCGAGCAGCTCTACGGCATCGAGGCGGAACTCCTGCGCGAGGCGGGGGCACTCGCAGCCAGCATGGCGGTCCTCAATGCCGCCATTGCGGAACTGCCGGACTCCGCCCCGCTGCGTTATGCGCGATCCATGCTCAGTGAACAGCAGGATGACCTCGCCCTTATGGAGAGCGACCTGCGCGCCATCATCGCCCGGGACCCGGAAAACGCCACCGCCCTCAACGCCCTGGGCTACAGCCTGGCCAACCGCACCGATCGCTACAGTGAGGCCTATGAACTGATCGCCCGCGCCCTGGCCCTGAGCCCTGACGAGCCGGCGATCCTCGACAGTATGGGCTGGGTTCTCTATCGCAAGGGGCGCTACGATGAGGCGCTGGACTACCTGACGCGCGCCTACGCCGCCTTCCCCGATCCCGAGGTCGCGGCCCACCTCGGTGAAGTGCTCTGGGTCAGCGGCAAGACCGGGGCGGCGTCCACCGTCTGGCAGGGCGCCCTGCGCAAGGACCCCGACCACGAGGTGCTGGTCAGCACCCTGAAGCGGCTCGGAATCACCTCACTGAACGGCGAGCCGCTGGAGTTCGGGCACTAGTGTATCGTCTGCTCCTGGCAGGTGTGCTGGCACTGCTGGCGGCCTGCGCCGGGCCGACAGCCCGGCCGCCGGAGGTCGCGCCGGAAAGCTGGGCGGGCCACGCGGCGGCGCTCGCGGGCCTGCGGGAATGGACGGCGGCGGGCAAACTGGGCCTGCGCACCAGCGAATACGCCGAATCCGCCAGCATGCTGTGGCGCCAGCGCGGCCGGCATACCAAAGTGCAGCTGAGCGGCCCTCTAGGAATCAACGCCACCGTTATCGAGAGCGATGGCCGCCGCATGACCCTCACCAGGGGTGACGAGCAGCGCAGCTGGGATGTCTCCAGCGCAGATGCGCTGGAGCGGGAGACCGGCTGGGAGTTGCCGGTAAACGCGCTGCCCCATTGGCTCAAGGGGTTGCCCGCGCCGGAGCTGGCGGCAGAACGGCTGGAACTCGATGCTGACCAGGCGCTGCTGCAAAACCTGCGGCAGAACGACTGGGACGTGCACTATGAGGCGTACGCCCGCTTTTCCGGCTACACGCTGCCGACCCGACTGCTGATCCAGCGCGGGACGACCAGCGCCAGGGTGATCATCCGCGAATGGCAGATCCCCGGACCATGAAACAACCGCCCGTCACCCTGCTGTCACCGGCCAAACTGAACCTGTTCCTGCACATCCTGGGTCGCCAGCCGGACGGCTACCATCGCCTGCAGACCCTGTTCCAGCTGCTGGACTGGGGGGACAGCCTGCGGTTCGAGGTGGACCAGAGCGGCGCCGTGACTCTCGACAGCGAAGGCCTGGACATCCCGGCCGAAGACAACCTCATCGTGCGGGCCGCCCGCCTGCTGCAGCGCGGATCACTGGGGGCGCGCATCACCCTGGTCAAGCGCATCCCCGCCGGCGGGGGGCTCGGCGGCGGCAGCTCCAACGCCGCCACCACCCTGCTCGCGCTCAATCACCTCTGGGAACTGGGCCACTCCCGCGCCGAACTGATGCGGCTGGGGCGGGGACTGGGGGCCGATGTACCGGTCTTCGTCAGGGGCCGCACCGCCTGGGCGGAGGGCGTCGGCGAGCTGCTTACGCCAGTGGTTCTGCCGCCCGCCTGGTACCTCGTCATCACCCCCGATTGCCACGTCTCCACCGGGGAAATTTTTTCCCACCGGGAATTGACACGCAACACCTCTCCCATCAAAATAGCGGCCTTTTTTGAGGGTACCTCCCAAAACGATTGCCAGGACCTGGTTCGACGACTCTATCCCGAGGTAGATAAGGCGTTGATTTGGCTGGCCAATTTTGGTGAGGCCAGATTGACAGGAACCGGGGCATCCGTTTTCGCCAGCTTCGGATCCAGAGCCGAAGCCGAAACAGCGCTGCGCCGGATGCCGGGGGCCTGGAGAGGGATCGTGGCACGCGGCGTGAATGAATCGCCCGTCCTGACAGCTCTGGGCTGACCCGAAAGATTGTTTGGGGTGTCGCCAAGCGGCAAGGCACCGGGTTTTGATCCCGGCATTCGGAGGTTCGAATCCTCCCACCCCAGCCATTCAACCGGTGCCATGCATCCTGTGGTGTATGGCAT
>Ga0316576_10002719_pt1 | contig 10121 bp, 9 predicted proteins | sample S0NA_FD_203075 | JGI IMG/M metagenome (GOLD analysis project Ga0316576, IMG submission 203075) | Rhizosphere microbial communities from salt marsh grasses in Alabama, United States - S0-2_050615r3r5 | ecosystem: Host-associated > Plants > Roots > Rhizosphere | place: USA: Alabama | collected... | reverse complement strand
ATCGACGGCCTGACCCAGGCGACCCCCATGGATGCCGTCAAGACCCAGCTCGGCCTCGATTTGACCATCAGCGAGCTCGGCAGCCATGGGCTCTTCGGCCACTTCGGCGCACGCGGCTGGGAGTGGATTAACGCCGGCTACCTGCTTGGCGGGTTATGGCTGCTCAAGTCGAAGGTCATCCAGTGGCAGATACCCGTGGGCACCCTGGGGGGACTGTTCTTCCTGGCGCTGGTGTTTTACACCATCGACCCGGACACCTTCACCTCGCCGGTATTCCAGCTGTTCAGCGGCGCATCCATGCTGGGAGCCTTCTTCATTGCCACCGACCCGGTCTCCGCCAGCACCACGCCGCGTGGACGGCTGATTTTTGGCGCCGGCATCGGCATGCTGACCTTCCTGATTCGAACCTGGGGCGGCTACCCGGACGGCATGGCCTTCGCCGTGCTGCTCATGAACATGGCTGCACCGACCATTGACCACTACACCCAGCCACGGGTGTTCGGTCATACGGGCAGATGAACCGTGAATTACCGCAACAGCGTCATTACCGCCGTTATCCTCAGTCTGTTCGCCATCGCCGGAACGACAATGGTCGCCTACACCTATGACCGGACCCGTGACCGGATCGCCGCCAATGAGCGCGAGGTACTGATGCGAAAACTCAATGTCCTCATTCCCCGGGACGAGTATGACAACAACCTGTTCGCGGACACCCTGCAGGTCCGGGATCCGAAGCTGCTCGGCACCGACGAAGCTGTCACCGTCTATCGCGCCCGCCGGAAGGGAAAACCGGTTGCCCTGGTCATGGCACCGGTTGCCCCGGACGGCTACAGCGGCAAAATCAAGTTGCTGGTCGGCATCGGCTATGACGGCATACTGACCGGCGTACGCGTGAGTGCGCACCACGAGACACCCGGCCTCGGCGATGCCATCGACGAGGAGCGTTCCGACTGGATATTCGGTTTTGACGGAAAATCCCTCGGTAATCCACCGCTGGATCGCTGGAGGGTGAAACGGGACGGCGGGGCATTTGACCAGCTGACCGGCGCCACCATTACCCCGCGCGCCATCGTCAAGGCGGTCAGGAAATCCCTGCTATACTACCGGGAACATCGCGCCGACCTGTATGTCGAGTCCGTGAAGTCCGGTGCAAAACCGGACTCCGTCCAGGACTCCCCGACCCCCGGCAGCGGCGAAGCAAACAAGCAAAGCGGAGCGGCACAACCATGAGCGATTCCGGCTACACGAAAATCATCAGCGACGGCCTCTGGAACAACAATCCCGGCCTGGTGCAATTGCTCGGCCTGTGCCCCCTGCTGGCCATTACCACTTCGGCCATCAACGGCCTGGGGCTGGGTCTGGCCACCACCCTGACGCTGGTCACAACCAACGGCACCGTCTCGCTGAGCCGCAAACTGATCCGCCCCGAAGTCCGCATCCCGGTGTTCGTGCTGCTCATCGCCTCCGTCGTCACCACCATCGAACTGGGCATGAACGCCTGGTTTCACGGCCTCTACAATGTCCTGGGCATTTTCATTCCGCTGATCGTGGTCAACTGCAACATCATCGGTCGCGCCGAGGCCTTCGCCTCGAAGAATACCGTGGATCGCGCCCTCCTGGATGGCCTTGCCATGGGTATCGGATTCACACTGGTCCTGATCACCCTCGGCGGCCTGCGCGAGTTCATCGGACACGGCACCCTGTTTGCCCAGGCACAACTGATGTTCGGTGAGGCTGGACGCGCGCTGACGCTGACGCTGATCGAGAACTATCGCGGTTTTCTGCTGGCGATACTTCCTCCCGGCGCGTTCATCGGTCTCGGGCTCATGATCGCCGCAAAAAACGTCATCAACGCCCGGATCGAACAGCGCGCGCACGCTCACGAACTGCCGGTCGCCCCGCCTGCCAGCGCCTGACGACTTCGATCACGCCATGAACCGCAGCAAGCGCCGGGAAATCTTCGAACGCCTGCGCACAGCCAACCCCCACCCGGGAACCGAACTGGAATACGGCAATCCCTTCCAGTTGCTGGTCGCCGTGGTTCTCTCCGCCCAGTCGACCGATGTCGGCGTCAACAAGGCCACACGCAGCCTGTTCAGGAAGGTTAAAACACCGGCGGCCATGCTCGAGCTGGGCGAGCAGGGCCTCAAGCAGTACATCAAGACCATCGGCCTGTTCAACACCAAGGCCGGCAACCTCATCAAGGCCTGCGCCCTGCTGGAGCAACGCCATGGCGGCGTGGTCCCCGAAGACCGCGAGGCGCTGGAAGCCCTTCCCGGCGTGGGGCGCAAGACCGCCAATGTCATCCTCAACACCGCTTTCGGGCAGCCGACCATTGCCGTCGATACCCACATCTTCCGCGTTGCCAACCGTACCGGCATCGCCACCGGAAAAAACGTCACCGAGGTCGAGACCCGCCTGCTGCGTCTGGTGCCTGAAGAGTTCAGAAAGGATGCCCACCACTGGCTGATCCTGCTCGGACGTTATACCTGCCTCGCGCGCAAACCCCGCTGCACAACATGCCTCATTCATGACCTGTGCGAGTATTCGCGCAAGAACCTGGACCAGGAGCATCCCCGCAAGAAAAATTCGACCGCCGCGATCGATGAGAGGCCGTGACCGCGAACCCATTCGCCGCCACGAAAGAAAACCCGGCCACCCAGGCCAACCCTACGTATAAGTACGTATACCACAATACTAATATATCGCTAGAATTCACTGTAGTGATCATCGCCAGCTCTGTGAAATAAAACCAGGTGCCCTGTCAGGCAACCAGATTGCTGGCGCGCTGGCATTACCAGGGGGAGAACAGACATCTGCACGGCGTCAATCAATCCATCACCCGGAGGTGCCTGCCCGGGGTTCACGGCGGCCGGGTACCCGGCCCGCTCTGCATCAGGGCGGGATTTCCGGCGGGATGCAGCGTGTCGGGGATCGCGGACTGCTAGTCCGCCGGAATTCATCACGACGGAAATCCACGCTCATGACAGATACCGTTCGCCAGGCAACGCTCGGTAATCACCTGTCAACAACCCGCTCACTGTTATTGATGGGCGTCTTGTTCGGGGTCGTTTTCTATATCATAGATGTACTGATCGACGTCTACCTGTTCCAGAAGGGCAACCTTGTCGATCAGCTGACAAACCTCGATCATCATGAAGTCTTTATGCGCGCCAGCATTTTCTGCCTTTGTGTCGCCTTTGCAGCCTACGCCAGCATACTGCTCGGAAGAGCGCAAACTGCCGCCCGGCGCGCGCAAACGGCGGAAAAGTTTCTCAACTCCGTTGTTGACAACATTCCCGCCATGATCTTCATCAAGGACGCCAGGGAGCTTCGCTTCGTGCGCGTCAATGCAATCGGGGAGAAATTGCTGGGCTTGTCCATGTCAGAACTGATCGGCAGGAACGACTATGATTTCTTTCCAAGAGATCAGGCGGACTTTTTCACTCGCAAGGACCGTGAAGTGCTTGAGTCGGGATCCGTGCTGTCGATCCCCGAGGAGGAAATCGACACCCGGCTTCAGGGCAAACGCGTGCTGCACACCCGCAAGGTTCCCATACCCGACGATACCGGTCGATCTGCCTACCTGCTCGGCATTTCCGATGACATCACCGAGATCAAACAGGCGGAAACGGCCCTGCAGGAAACGGAGATTCGTCTGCAGACGCTGTTTGATGCCGCCGCCGAATTTATTTTCCTTATCGATCCGGACGGCATCATCCAGATGGTCAATCGCCAGGCCATTGAACAATCAGGCTATACGGAAGAGGAACTGACGGGAAATAATATCAAGGACTTTTTCACCGAAAAAGCACGTCACACCTGCGAAGGCAATTTCGCCCTTCTCAAGGAGCGTGGCTACCTGCGCGTGGACAACGACTTCGTATGCCCCAGTGGCCGAGTCATCCAGATGGAATGTTCGGCAACCGCCGTTCCGGACAAGACAGGCAATTTTGCATCCTTTCTGATGATACAGCGCGACGTCACGGAAGAGCGCGCCATTGTCAGCGCCCTGGCGGACAGCGAGCGGCGCTTTCGCGCGATATTCAATTCCACCTTCCAGTTCATCGGCCTGCTGGACCCCGAAGGTATTGTGCTGGAAGTCAACGAAACAACCCTGGATTTCGGGGGATTCGCCCTGAAGGATGTCATCGGACGGCCATTCTGGGAGATACCCTGGTGGACCAGCACAACGGAAGTACAGCAGTGTCTCAAGGATGCGCTTGCACAGGCATCGCACGGCAAGCTGGTGCGCAATGAACTCGTCGTTCACGACAGGAATGGCACGAAGGCGACCATCGACTTTTCACTCAAGCCGGTCGTGAACGAACAGGGTGAAACAATACTCATTATCCCGGAAGGCAGGGATATTACCGACATCAAACGCGCACAGGATGAGTTGCAGCAGCGCCAGCAGGAACTGGCCCACATTACGCGGCTGAGCACACTGGGCGAGATGGCTACCAGTATAGCCCATGAACTCAACCAGCCACTGACAGCCATCAGCAGTTACTGTGAATCGGCGCTGGCGATACAGGAGATGCACCCGCAACTGCCCGAGAGCCTCGCCGAGATCATAAGACGAACAACGAAACAATCGCACCGTGCCGCCGCAATTATTCGTCAACTGCGTGATTTCACCGACAAACGTCAAAACACCATGGATGTGCTCGACATCGACGAACTGGTGCAAAAATCCTTACGGCTACTCGATTGGGAATTGCGAGATAACGACACAACGATCGAAACGCACCCGGGCGCCGGGGGAGGCATGATACTGGCAAACAAGGTGCAGGTAGAACAGGTCATCGTCAACCTGGTGATCAACAGTATTGAGGCGATTCGCGAGTCAGGCAGAACTGACGGGCATATTTCCATTCACTCGAAACGACTACCGAACGATCTGGTGGAGATCTGCGTGGCAGATAACGGGACGGGAGTGGCGGCAGACATGGAGGACTGCCTGTTCGATTCCTTCCAGTCGAAAAAACCGAACGGAACCGGTCTGGGGCTTTCCGTGAGCCGGTCCATTATCGAGTCCCACGGGGGGAAACTGTGGTTTGACAGAGAGCAGCCGAATGGAGCGGTTTTCTGCTTCACGCTGCCCCTGCAAGGAGAAAAGCAACGACCATGAAGAAGATTGCGAACATCTATCTGGTGGATGATGACGAGGCGGTTCGCCACTCCCTGATCACCCTGCTGTCAACATCGGGTTATACGGCCAGTGGATTCGACTCTGCAGAGTCATTCCTCAACTCTGTCGATCTGTCAAAACCGGGAGTACTGCTGCTTGACCAGCGCATGAACGGCATGTCAGGTCTGGAACTGCAGAAAGAGCTCGGGATACGCAACATCGATATGCCCATTATTTTCATCACCGGACACGGCGACATCCCCATGTCCGTGATCGCAATGCGTTCCGGTGCAGTGACTGTCCTCGAGAAACCGTTCAATAACCGTCAGCTGGTCAATAGTCTGGAAGAATCGCTTGCGATCGTCAGGAAAAACACCGCAGTACACAAGCTGCAGGCGAATATCCGCAGCAGATTCGATACCCTGACCTCGCGCGAGCAGGAGGTCATGAAGTACGTCGTTCAGGGCATGACAAACCGGTCGATTGCCGAAGTTATGGAACTCAGCAACCGCACCGTCGAGGTGCATCGGTCCAAGGTAATGAAGAAGATGCAGGCAACGACCCTGCCGGAACTGGTGCTCATGGCGCCCGCATGCGGACTGGACCCATCCGAACGCTGACCGTTGCACAGCAGGACGTACCTTTCCCGCCAGGCCAGCCGCTGCCTGGCCGGTGCTGGGGCTACCGACGCCACCCGTGACGTTGAATAAATACCACGAATGCCCCGTCGCCTACCTGAATCGATTGCCCGTCAATTCGATGAACAGCGCGAAAATCATCGCGAAGACCAGTAAATAGAAACTCGACGTTTCGTGATGAGCGGTACGGTTTGCAGTTTTCTGCGGCAGAGACAGTTGATTTCCATCAGACTGCTTCTCTCCGGGTATTTGCGTATCTGCAGCAACTTCCGAGCCGGCATTCGGGAAGACATGCAAGGCTGTCGCGTCAACAGCCCTCGAAGCGCCCACCCCGGCCGCAAATGTTTCAGATGTTACGGTCGCTCGACTCTGGTCATTAATAATGGTTGACGGGCAGGACAGTCCGGGAATCAAAAGCAGAATAAATAACGGACCGCCAGACCTAACCATCCGCACCAGCAACCAACCGAGGGATATGGCACAGGTACGTCTGGTAAAATGGCTGTTGTCCATCGATCCTCCTTAATCTTCACAGTGACGGACACAGAATCCGGCTAACACTGACACCAGACACCTGCCCTTCCATCCCGGCCACGGTAAAAAACTGCCAGAAACGCCCCGTACACTCAGACGTGATGATTAAACCTGGAATTATCAGATGTATTAATACCCGGTAATCATTGATATGACAATTCGTGAAAATACTTAGAAAACATCTGCGGCAGGGCGGTTCCGGGGATAGAGTGTGACCTGAGTCTCAGACCGCCTGTGGCGATTGCTGAACAATCGACTTCAGGGACCAGGAGAAAATGAGAACACGATTTGCAGTGAACAATCAGACGAAGGAATGCACGCAAGGGGACCGGATTTCAAACCGCTGTCAGACATTGCACGCACTCCCCTTGGCACAGTGATGAGGAATCCGGTCCCCTTGCGTCATTCCTTCAAGCTGCGGATCATCTCCAGCAATTTTTCATCATCCCATTCCCTTCCTCCAATGGCCTGGCAGGGCGGGCACCAGGTAGCCCGGAAATTGATGATCACGGGGCGGCCGCGATAATCCGGCATCGAAGGCAAGCACCGGCCAGCTCGAACAGGTCATTTCATATCAATTCGTTTGCCCAAGACGTTGAGCCACTGCCGCGATCACCTGCTGAATATACCGGTCGGTCATCTTCACCACCAGCCAGTCCGGAATGAACCCGCCGGGATCGCTGCGCACGGCATAGCGCGCCTCCGTGGCGAGACCATTCTCGACCGGGCGCAGATCCCAGAATCCGGAAAATGCGCGCGGCTTTATCCAGGTGGTGTAGTTGATGCCGGGAAAGTCACGACTGGAGAGCGCCCAGTCCACCCGGTAGTAATGCTCCTGTGGACGGCTGGCCGCATCAGTACTCTCGATCACATAGGCACGATCAGCCACCGGTCCTGCAAAGTGCAGGTGATGAAAGACCCACTGCCGGTCGCCGGACTGTGACAGCACCCGGCTCTCGGCCACATCCGGTATGAATTCCGCAAAATGTCCGTAGTCGGTCACCAGCGCATGAACGCGGGCCGGCGGTGCGGCGAAACGCGCCACAATCATCGCCTCGGGGAGGGACGACCCGGTAACCGCCCGATGGTATATCTGTCCCTGCCGGCCACCACCGACCGCCTGCCACGAAACATCCGCGGTTTCGGCCGACGTACCGGCGATGGACGCCGCCGGCGACCCGGGAACGGTCAGCAACAGACAGAGGCTGACCGCGAGTCCGGCAGCAGCCGCTTGCTTTGCTATTTTCAACCGTCCCATGAAACTCTCTCCCGCCACGGCGTTGCGTTCAGCAATGTCCGGAAACAGGGTCTATACTCTGGCTAGTCCACAACAAACCTGCCTGCCACAATCAACCGGACGGGGGTAAGCATGCCTGCCGCAAAGTGCCGCAAGACCGTTCGCGACGCACTCATTGCCCTGTTTACGCTGCTGCTGGCAACCGCCACTGCCGTCACCCGGGGACAGGAGTCGCCGCAGGCGATTTCGCTCAGTCTCGGTGATTACCATTTTACCCCGGACACGCTCGAAGTGCAGGCCGGCAGACCGGTGGTCCTGACGCTGACCAACACCGATACGCTCACACCGCATAACTTCACCCTGCAGGAGGCGGCGGCTGGCCTGGACATCGATACCAATGTCAGCGCCGGCAGTACGTCCGTCGTCCGGTTCACACCCGTCAAGCCCGGCAGCTATACCTTCTTCTGCAACAAGAAACTGCTGTTCATGAAAAGCCATCGTGAACGCGGCATGGAAGGAATCCTGCGCGTAATCCCGGCGGCTGCGGATTAACCTGCATGCGGGTCCTGCTCGTCTCCGCCAACCGGGAACACCTGCCGGACCCGATTTTTCCCCTCGGTCTCGGTTATATCGCCGCCGCCGCGCAGCAGGCAGGACATGAAGTCGCCGTCGCCGACCTGTGTTTCGGGAAGCACCCTCTGCAGGCGCTGCGTCAGCAGATCGGGACCTTCCGGCCCGAGGTCGTGGGCCTGTCGATCCGCAATGTCGACAATGCCGCCTATCCGCTCACCGTCGATTACCTGGACCGCCACCGGGAAGCCGTCGCCGCCATACGGGACACTACCGACGCCCCACTGGTGCTGGGCGGTTCGGGCTTTTCCATCCTGCCCGGCGCCTACATGGAGGCACTGCAGAGCGACTGGGGTATCCGCGGCGAGGGTGAACAGGCTTTCGTGGCGCTGCTGGATGCACTGGAAAACCGCCGCAGCGCGATCGGCATACCCGGCCTGCTCCCGCGCGGACGGGAAAACGACGCCGACACCGGCATCATGCTGGCGCCCGAGCGTGGACCTCGCTGGGATGATGGGCTGCACCCCAACCGCCGCCTGTTCGATTACCCCCGCTACCTGCGCCGCGGCGGCACGGGCAATATCCAGACCAAGCGCGGCTGCGTCTTCAAGTGCGGCTACTGCACCTATCCCCTGCTGGAAGGCAACCGCTTCCGCTCGCGCGAGGCCGGCGACGTGGTGGACGAAATCGAGGCCCTGCAGCGTGATTACAGTCCTCATCCGCTGTTTTTTGTCGATTCCATTCTCAACGCCCCCCGCGGGCATGTCGAGGGAATTTGCGAGGAGATACTGCAGCGCGGCCTGGATCTTCGCTGGAGCTGTTATGCTACCCCGCTGAAGCTCGATCGACGGCAGGCGCAGCTGATGGCGCGCGCCGGGTGCGAGGGACTCGAACTCGGTACCGATGCTGTCGATGACGGGCAGCTCAAACGACTGGGGAAATCCTTCGACGCCGACGCGGTGCACGCGGCCAACCGGCACTGCCTCGAGGCCGGCCTCAGGGTCTGCCATACGGTCATCTTCGGCGCACCGGGCGAGACTGAAGACAGCATACGCACCACCTGCCATGCCCTGTGCGCCATGCAGGCGACCGCCGTGGTCGCCATGACCGGCGTGCGCGTCTACCCCGGCACGCCGCTGGCCGATCGCCTGATTACGGCAGGCAAGGTCGACGCTGATGCCATCGGACTGAAACCCGCCTTCTATGTCGAACCCGACGTGGCCGGTTTCCTGCCGGACTACCTGCAGCAGCAGGCCCGGGCGGCCGGTAACTGGGTCCTGCCGGGCATGGAACCCCCGCTGCTTCCGGTCAGCCAGCGACTGTTGCGCGCACTGGGTGTGTCCGGCCCGCTATGGCGACTGCTGCGGTTTCGCTGGATGCGCGGGATCAGTCGCAGCAAGTTTCACCGCCCCGCCACCAGCTGGGGCATACCCAACCAACGGAGGAATCTGGTATGAATCTGCAACACGCAAGCAATGAAGCGGTCTATCGCGATGCGATGGGGCAGCTGCTCGTCCTGTACACCCAGGTCGACCGCCTCATTATGGAGGCCTGTGCCGAACGCATCGCCGTCGCGCCGGATGAACCGGCCAAGCTCGCACTCGCCAGGCAGGTGGGTGATGAATCCCGCCACGTCGCGATTCAACGCGACTGGATGAAGGCTTTCGGCACCCGGCAGGATCCGGTGATTCCGGCAGAACAGGAAGCCGGCATCCTGGCGCATTTCCGGGGGCTCGACTGGCTGGATTTTCTCGCCGACATGTACCTGTGCGTCGAGGCGCTGGGCAGTGATGCCGTGGAGAAGGTCGTACCGCTGGCCGACCCGGGCACAAAGGAATCCCTGCGCATCCCGCTGCAGGATGAACTCGACCACATCGCCTTCGGTGTCGGGCGCCTGAAACAGGAACTGGCGCAGATGCCGGCGGCCTCGCGCGCGCAATTCCTTGCGCGTATACCGGGGCGCATCCAGGCGCTGACGCGCGACTTTCTCGGCATGGGCTTCGACGTG
>Ga0316576_10002718_pt1 | contig 10123 bp, 10 predicted proteins | sample S0NA_FD_203075 | JGI IMG/M metagenome (GOLD analysis project Ga0316576, IMG submission 203075) | Rhizosphere microbial communities from salt marsh grasses in Alabama, United States - S0-2_050615r3r5 | ecosystem: Host-associated > Plants > Roots > Rhizosphere | place: USA: Alabama | collected... | reverse complement strand
GATGGTTCACACTCTGGATCCAGTACACCTTCTGGCGGCGTGTGGCGCCTACCCGCAGGGATGCGGGATGAGCCGCGGGCCCTACTCCGGCATCACGTAGGAATCCGCCAGACCGACGACCTCGTCGACGAACGCGTTCTCCGCCGCCGGCTCGATCCGGGGAGCCTTGATCAGCCCGAGCGCTGACGTACGCTGCGCCTGGGTGGCCGAGGCCTGACCATGCAGCGCAACCGCCATCTCCGACATGTCCTGCACGAAGACCGCGAAGATCCGGTCGATGTGCGCGTCACCGAGGCCGGGCATGTCGCTCACGGTCCCGGGCCGCGGCATGCCCGCGGACTCGCACACCAGTTGCGCGTAGACGACCTGGGTGAACAACTGCCCGAGAGTGAGCAGGAAATCGAGATCCTTCTGCTGCTCCTCGCTCGGAGGTGCGCCCATGACCAACTGGGCGAACGCGTCTACCTGCTCGAGGAACAGGGCCACGTTCGGAAGATGCTGGTAGGCCTCCAGTGCCGGTCGCCACGGCGCGAAGGTGATCCGGCCGAGTCCCTTGGCCGGCCCCTGCCGGAACAAGTAGTCGTCATCGGCGGCGTCCTGCCGGGCAGGGATCTGCTCGTAATCCCCGGTGGCCATCAGATACTGCGGCAAGAACTTCAGCACCAGCGCGAGGTTGACGTGGACGGTCCCCTCCAACTTGGGCAGCGCCCGGATGTGCCCGGCAGCCTGCTCGAAGTAGGTGTCCTTCTCGAAGCCACGAGCGGCGATGATCTCCCACAGCAGGTCGATGACCCGCTCACCCTCACTGGTCACCTTCATCTTGGTGATCGGGTTGAACAGCAGGAAGCGGCGGTCGTCCTCGCCAGCGCAGCGGAGGTAGTCGGCGCTGCGGGCCGAGTAGAGCTTCATGGCCAGCAGGCGTGCGTACGCGTCGCCGAACATGCGGCGAACATGCGGGAACGTGGTGACATGGTTGCCGTAGAGGACCCGGTGGTCGGCGTGCGTGACGGCCTCGTAGAAGGCGTGCTCGCAGATCCCGATGCTGGCCCAGCCCAGGTTGACCTTGCCGACGTTGACCGTGGCAAGTGCGGCGTCCCATGCGGCCTTGCCGGTGTGCAGGATGTCGGCCTGCGTGACGGGGTAGTCGTGCAGCGTGAAGGCCGACACGTACATCTGGTCGGCCACGACGTTCTTCTGCAGTTCGTACTCCGGCGCCTGGGTGTCCACGAGGAAGAACACGTACTCGTCGGTGTCGGCGAACTTGCCGAAGACGCTCAGTCGCCCGGCGACGTTGCCGTTGCCGATGTAGTACTTGGGTCCATTGGCGACCCAGCCGTCCTCGGTGGGGGTCAGGATCATGTCAGTGGAGTAGATGTCCGCGCCGTGCGTCTGTTCGGACAGCCCGAATCCGAAGATGGCACCCGACTCCAGCAACTTCCCGACGAGTTGCTTCGCATCCTCGTTCTCACTCATCCACACCGGCCCGAGGCCCAGCACGGTCACCTGCCAGGCGTACCAGTACGACAGCGAGTAGAAGCCAAGGATCTCGTTGAGGTCGTTGATCCGGGCGGTGTCCCAGCGCGCCTCGGAACCGCCGACCGCCGCCGGGGTCCCGAAGGCGGCGAGGATGCCCTCCTTGGCGTTGAAGTCCAGGAAGTCCTGATACCAGGCCCGCTCGTGGAACTCGTCCTTCATCTGCGCCAGACCTTTGTTCTCGAAGAACTCGATCAAGGCCTTGAGTTGACGCTGGGTCTGCGGATCGTAGGCCGACGGGTCGTACTTGTGCGGGTTGAAGATCATGGCCCTACGGTACCCAGTGTCGGCGAGTCGTCCGCAGCCCTCTTCGTGAAGATGTGACATCTCGCGTGCCACGCCTGCAACGAAACGCGCGAGACTGGACCCATGTGTCGCAACATCACGACCCTGCGGGGCCTCGAGCCGCCCGCCACCGAGACCGAGATCCGCGCCGCCGCCGAGCAGTACGTCCGGAAGGTCAGCGGGGTTGCCAAGCCCAGCGCCGCGACGTCGGAGGCCTTCCTCGCCGCCGTGGACCAGGTGGCGGTCGCCACTGCTGCACTCCTCGCGGATCTACCGCCACGACGGCGGCCACCGACCAGCGAGCCGCCCCTGCGCCGATTGGGCCGGTCCGGCGGGGCCCCGGCCTGATCACGCGTCGTCCTGCAACACCCCCGGCGGCGTGCTGCGGTACAGGGCCGCCCACGAGGTCAGCAGCCAGGCGGCCACCAGACCAATGATCAGCCAACTGGAGAACGAGGCGATCCAGCCCCGGATGAAGAAGGCGTTGAGGGCCGCGGCCAGCCACACCGCGAGGATCACGAGCAGCGAGAGGGCCAGGGTGAGCAGGTAGCGCACCGGCCGGGACCGGATGGCTGCGAAGTTCGCTCCCAACGGGTTGCCGACTCCTGCCGCCGCGGCCACCGGGATGAAGGGAGTCAGTGCCAGCAGCAGCAAGCCGGGCCAGAAGTAGAACGCCAGACCCACGTTGATCACGATCGTCCACCCTGCGACCCACACGGCGAAAACGGTCAGGCGGGCGCCACGCAGATCCCCGACACGGCTGCGCCGGTACACCGAGCGGTCGGCGATGTGGGCCATCAGCGCGAACGTGATCAGCAGTACCGCTGCGGACATCCCCCACGCCAGCCAGAACAGAGGCAGGCCCACCAGAGACGCCTGGATGATCGCGTTGACCACCGAAACAGTGAGGAACGGAACGGATCCCCGCCACATCCGGGCGAAGCCGGCCGCTGCCACCGACCAGCCGTACTGCCTGTCCACAACGCTCATGACGTCCGCTCCCCGGCCCTGTCGATGACCTCCTGCACCGGGCCCCGGAAGATCTCCGCACCCCCGACCTTCACGGTCATGATCATCGCGTCGTCGTCGGGGACCTCGACCTCGATCGCCTGGTCGTCCAGGGTGGTACCGGCGCAGGTGAACGTGTCGCCGGCCTGCACGCACGCGGGCGCGGAGAGCAGGCGCACGTTCTGCGCGACCAGTACGTCTTCGGCGGCGATCTCCACTGTGGCCAGAGGCACGCCACTGACCTGCTGCAGCGAGTCGACCTGTGAACATGCGGCCAGCAGTGGCACGGCGAGCACCCACACCCAGCGCCTCACGACCGGACCTCCCCGGCCACGAGCCGCGCCTGCGCAGCCATAACGACCTTCTCCAGGTCGGCGTCGCTGATCGTGGACAGGTCGAACGGCGCCGGCAGAAGGAGTTCGCAGTTTCGGTCCAGCGGCGAGCCCATCCGCATCGGCGGGTTCTCGATCCAGTCGTTGGCCGAGAGTTGCCGGCTCAGCGAGGCCAGCCCCTCTTGGCTCAGGTCCGACGGGGTCCAGTCGGCCCCGGCCGAGTGGTCCAGGCACGTCGTGAACAGCGATATGGTGCCGTCCCGGTTGTCGACGATCTCCACCAGTTGCTGCTGCTGGGGGAAGTCGATGCAGGAGGCGGTCGTGACCTCCCAGAAGCCTCCGCCGCCCGGTTTGGGATGGGGGATGATCGTGTTGATGTGGGTGTGCCCGTTGAACCATGCGACGAGGTTCGGATACGTCTGCAGCATCGCGACGAACTCCTCGGCGTGGATGAGCCGTTGATGCGGGCCGAAGACCAGTTGCGCCTCGTTCTCCAGCGTCGTGCTGTTGTGGTGACTCAAGACGATGCACAACTTCTCCTCCGCCTGCGCCTGCTGGAGGCCGGACTCGAGCCAGTTGAACTGCTCCTCCGGCACCGCGCCATCCGGACCCGCGACCTGGTTGCACGTGTCCAAGCCGAAGGCACGCAGGTGGGGACTCAGATCGGCGACCCAGTAGGTCTGCTTCGAATCGATGTTCCGCTTCGTGAAACCGTGCCCAACGGGTCCCGGACTGGCCGGGGAGTCGAGGTGCGCCTGCATGAAGTCCAGCGACGCGAACAGCCGGCGCTCGGAGTCGGGGGTCACCGGCCTGATCCCGGCCTGCACGCCGAGGCTGGTCCGCACCGCGTGCAGGAACTGGTTGACCGGGCTGATCCCGGCCGCCGAACCGCCGAGGAAGTTCGCGGCGAACGGCTGCCACACGGCGGCCTTGCGATCACCCACCGCCCACCGCCGCAGCGCGTCGTCGATCTCGAAGGCACCCAGGAACGTGGTGTCGTGGTTGCCGTACACCGCGTACCAGGGAACGGCCAGACCGACGGACTCCACGGTCTGGCTGACGGCGGCCTGCAGCATGCCCGGGATCCTAGGGAAGCCGTAGGCTCCGTACGGATCGTTGCTGGGGTCCTCCGGGTGGTACGCGAACGTCGACTCGCTCCACGCCTGGACGCCCTCGTAGACGCCGGGCTTGCCCGAATTGGGCGACACTGGCGCCCCGTCGAGCAGGTTGATGTACCACTGCAGTTCCTTCTTGGAGAGCATGTCCGCGCTGTCGCCGGTGTTGAAGGCCGCCGTCATCGGCGCCCCGGTCAGCGGACTCAACTGCGCTGCGCGCATGGCTTGCACCATCGCCGCCGCGACGTTGACCGTCAGGGTGTCCTGTGGGCGGAAGCTCCCCGCCCAAAGGGACTCGCTCTGCCCCACCATCACGTCGAGCCGGGCCGGGGACTGCGCGTCCATGATGTGGATGTCGCTGAGGTGGCCCAGGTACGCGATCGAGCGGCGGCGGGCACGCCGCCCCGGACCTGCCGCCTTCCCGAGCACGTCGTAGCGCGGCACGTGCGGTTCGCCGTTGCCGACGGTCAACTGCCGGTACTGCCGGTAGGTGGGAGCCGTGAGGCGGATGGTCCGCTCGATGGTCGTGGGAACGTCGGCGGGGTCGGCCGGTTGCGCCAAGCGGGAGGCCAGGGCGTCCTGACGCACTCCCAGTGACGCTGCAAGACCGGCCGTCGCCGCCAGGAATCCCCGCCGGGACAGTCCTGCCATCCGCACCTCCCGGTGTCTAGAGGTGCAGCCTGTCAGGTCTTCGGGGCCCTCTGCTCGGTCGGCTCACCCCGGTGGGATTCTTCGTCGGACATCATGGGCTCACCCCACGGCTGGTCGGTGATCATCGCGCAGACGTAGCCGACCAGTTCGTCTCCGCTGATCGGATCGACGGTGGTCGTCATGGCTGCTCCCCGGTTGAGTAAGCATCGATGCTAACCCGCGGCATCGCCCGTGGGAACCTACGCCGGGCAAGAGTGTGGAAGGGACCGCCGGACGCTTACGCAGCGCACCGGTCCGTCGCTGCCGGCCCGCACGAGGCACGAATCCGAAGGCGACTCGTGCCCGTCGCGGGAACAGCAGCGTGTCAGCGGATCCTGCGCGACACAGCGGTCCTGGTCGGCTCCAGTACGACCGCGAACCGCACCACCTCGCGCGTGTACGGATTGCGGGCGGACAGCAGTACACCGCTTCGCCAACGGCTCACGGCGATCTTGACCTCATGGCCCCGGTTGGCGGCCTGGACCGCACGTCTGGCCGCCGTCTGCAGACCGCTGAGGGTGTGACGCCCCTCCAGGCTGCCCGCGAGGTACCTGATGTCGGTGACCAGCGCCGCGGCGTCCGTGGCACGGATCCACCGACGTTGGCCGACGACTCTCGAGGCTGCGGGCCGGGCCACCTTGGGTCGCTGGTAGACCCATTTCGCGTAGTTGTTCACATCCACCCCGAGCCGTTTGCTGCGTAACTGGGTGAATCCTTCCCGCAGCAGCCCGTCGCGGACCTGCACGCTGGACCGCACTCGGACCCGGCCCCCCACGTCGTCCAGCATGTAGTCGAGGATCCACGTGGTGGTGTTGCCGTCCATCACCTTGTCGACGGTGGCCAGTGCCGCCGGCTCCAACAAGTGGGACGCACACCGCTGGGGTTGGGCGGGCACGGTGGAGGAATCGAGGTCGATGAAACGATCGGGCGCCAGCAGGTCCGTTCGAAGGTACTGCCGGAAGGAGCGACTCGGGATGACCCCGAACTGCCCCTTCGTGAGTACCCAGGGCCGCCTGGCATGACCAAGGTACCGGGCCGCCTGCTCGATCTGTGACTGTCGCAGGCGGGCATCGAGGACGAAACCGCTGCGGTCGAACGTACCCAGCCCGCGTTGCATGACCGACGGCCACCCGGTGTCGGACACCCGGCCGCGGACAGGGTCGTAGCGCTGGGTCTGGACCACGGGCTTGGCCGGCCCGTTGCGCAACCGCACCGTCCCGCCCTCGAGGAAAGCGGCCCGGGATGCCACGCAGATCGCGTTGAGTTGGCCCACCGCGCTGTCGAGCGGAACCGGTTCGGCGGCCGCCGGTGCGCCCGCCATCAGACAGGCTGCAGCTGCCAGCACCCCCACTGCTCTCACGCCCAGCCTCCTCAACCGGTCACAGGACACCGTCTCCAGTGTGCGCCCTCCCCCTTGAGCGTCCTGCACCGGACAAGGGCTTCGTCACACCTCTGAAAGGAAACCACCCGACTGATGCGCCCACAGCGACGCGTACACACCGTGTGCGGCGAGCAGTTCCCGGTGGCTGCCCTGCTCGATGATCCTGCCGGTGTCCATGACCAGGATCCGGTCCATCGCCTGGATCGTGGACAGGCGGTGGGCGATGACCAGTGTGGTCCGGCCCGCCATCGCCTGGGCTAGCGCCCGCTGGATGTGGACCTCGCTCTCACTGTCCAGTGCGCTGGTGGCCTCGTCCAATACCAGGATCCGGGCGTCCTTGAGGATTGCCCGCGCGATGGCTATGCGCTGCCGCTGGCCACCCGACAGTTTCACCCCCCGCTCCCCGACGAGGGTGTCGAAACCGTTCGGGAGTGACTCGATGAACTCGAGCGCATAGGCGCGGCGGGCGGCCTCGATCACCTGCTCCGCGGTGGCTCCCGGCAGTCCGTACGAAATGTTCTCCCGCAGGGAGCGGTGGAACAGCAGCGGTTCTTGCGGGACGTAGGAGATCTGCCGGCGCAGGCTGCGTTGCCGGACCCCGGCGATGTCCTGGCCGTCGATGCGGATCTGCCCCGCCCCGAGGTCGGAGAACCTCAGCAGCAGCCGCGTCAGCGTCGTCTTGCCGCTGCCCGACTGCCCGACCAGCCCGACCTTCTCGCCGGGCAGGACCGTCAGATCGAAGTGCTCGAACAAGGGCTCGTCGTGCTGGTCGTCGTGCCCGAACGTGATGTCATCGATCTCGATCAGGCCCTGCGAAACCACCAGATCCGTCTCGTAGAGGTCGCGCACACTGGCCGGCAGGTGCAGGATGTCCACCATCTCGTGCGCATCCCCGATCACCTTGTTGTAGTTCCGGATGACCTCGTTGATCGACCACAGTTGCCCGGTCACCGTGAGGGTGTAGGTGACGGCCAGGTAGATGTCGCCGATGTTGACCACGTCGTACTGGGACGCCAGAACCGCCGCCGCCACCGCACCGGTGTTGATCACTGTGATGACCGACGCGTACCCGGCGCTGAACTTCAGGAAGGACCGCATCACGTCCAGGTCGCGCGCGGTGCGGATCTCGGCGACCTCGCTGGCCGCCTCCCGCTCATCGGGCTCCGAGCCCTGCGCCTTGACCGCGGCGATGTTCGTCATGACGTCGGCCAGGAAGCCCGTCATCCGGTTCGCGGCGTGGGCCTCGGCGACGGTGAGGTCCTTCATCCGGCGGGTGGCCAGGAACACGAGGCCGATGAAAGCCATCGACATCACGAACAGGAACATCGCGTAGGGCCACATCACGAAACTCAGAACCACGGTGGCCACCACGATTCCGGTGAGGATCGGCATCAGCGCCCAGACGATGGTGTCCCAGAACATCTCGAAGGCGCCCATCAGTTTGTTCGTCTGGGAAACCAGGGCGCCGCTGAACCGGTTGGCGTGGAAGGCCACGCTCTGATCGGTGAGATGGTCGAAGATGCGCTGGAACAGCAGCTGCATCCCGCGGACCTCCATGGTCCAGGTCGCCCACAACACCAGTCGCCAGCCGATCACCGTTCCCACGATCTGGCTCGCCAGGTACCCCGCGACCAGCGGCCAGGAGTTCTCCCACGTGACCCCATCGCTCTGGATCTGGTTGAGCAGCAGCGATATCACGAAGGGGCCCAGGAACTGCCCGACGCCCACCGCGAAGACCGGCCCCAGGATCGCCACGAACCGGCGCCCGGGGGTCCGCGCCGCGGCGTCCCAGAAGAGTCGCAGCGTCGTGGAGGTGGAGACGGCCATCCTCCAATGGTCGCAGCCCAGAGGTTGCACGCTCCACCAGGTTTCTGCCGGGCGGCTCCGGATTCCACCACGCTGCCCCGGTCTCCCGTGGGTGCGGCCGCCACTCTGTCCGTGAAGCGTGCCAGACTTCGCGCAGGAGGAAGAATGAGCGCTCATGAGTTCCTGGACCGGGTGATGCCGCACGTCGCGGATCTGAGCACCGAACGGTTCAGCCACGTGTCGTGGCGATACGAGAAGCGGCCCACGTCCGAAGGCGTGGGTCTGCTCCCGAACCCGGACACCGACGTCGAGACGATGGTGTCCCACATCCTTGACGTCGAGGCCTACCCGGAGAACGTCAAGTACGTCGAGGGGGTCGACGTGGTGGAACGCCGGGCGGAAACCGACGTGACGTACGTACAGCACATGAATCTTCCACTACTCGGGCGCATCCAGGTCCAGATCAACCTCTCCGACTACGGCACTCGGGACGGGTTCCGGATCGTGGCCTGGGACCAGGACGAGGAGGGCACCGACGCACTGGACAAGAAGCACGGGGCCCGCACCGCGTACAACCTAGGAGCCTGGCTACTGGCCGAGGACGCGGTCGGGTACGCCCTGTCGTCCGCCCCCCGCAAGAGTGACGTCGGCACTCTGAAGTACATGGCCATGACCAAGGGTGCAGATGCGACCGCCGGCGAGGTGCTCAAGCAGAACATCCAGGGCATGATCTCCTGGGCCCACCGCTAACCCGGCCGCTGCGCAACCACAAGCACCCGCTCGATTGAACCGCGTGTGACGTTGTTGCAGGTCAAATCCCACTCGTGTGACGTTGTTGGGGGATCCGACCCCTGGAAACCACCAACAACGTCGCACTCGTGGCAAAGGAACCGCAACAACGCAACACTCGCGGAGTGCGTGCCCGAGGCGGCGCGACCGGACCGGTGGCTCAGGAGGCGACGAGTTTGCCCAGGCGCTTGAGCTGGAACGCCCGGATCACGTCGGTCACCCCCTGCAGCATGGCCCAGATGCCGGCGAAGACCAACAGGATGTAGACCCGCTCGAAGAGGAACTGCCCGGCGACCCAGAAAGCCAGCACGAACATGATGATCCCGGAGAGCAACCCCAGCCACCACAGGTCGTTGTCCGGCCGGGTGGCGAACGCCTCGATCACCCAGAAGATCCCCACTAGAAGGAACAGGAAGCCCAGCGAATCGGCCAGTGCCGCCGTGGTCGCCCCTGGGTTGAACAACGCCCAGAACCCGGCCAGCACGAAGAACACGCCGAACACGATCCAGAGCCACTTCCACCCGTCGACCACGGAAGCGATCACGAACTGCTGCATTCCGGCGAACAGGAACATGGCGCCCACGATCACTCCGACCGTGGTCACCGACGCCGCGTCGAGCTGCAGGATCACGATGGCGATGAAGAACCACAGCACCCCCGTCACCAGGCTCAGCCACCACAGTCGGCTCATGGCCCCAAGCTCCTCGCGCTCCTCGGCCTGGGTCTCTGCATCCATTTCGGACATGCTGGTCCTCCTGTCAATGTCACCCCAGTCCTACCAGCCGGACGCCGCCACCTCGATGCGACCCGCCGAGGCCGCATCCTGCATCGCTGCGTAGTCCTTCGCGTTCTGGTCCGCGTACTCCTCGGCGTATCGCGTCATCGCGGTATCGAGGGCGTCACTGGTGCCGAGGTACCCTGCCAGCGCGACACGGTCCCCGGACCGGCAGTGCGCCCGGGCCAGGGTCCAGCCGCACATCCGTGCGTAGATGTCCATCGCCGTGTCATCCATGGTCTCCAGGTCGGCGGACTCCTTCCAGTCCCACATCTGCCGCACATAGAAGTCGACGTGGTGTCCGCGCAGTTCGACCTGGGTCCAGCCCAGCATGATGTCGCTGGAGGCCTGCATGACCCGCTGACCCTCGACCACCCGCTGCCCATGATGGGTCGTCCGGGAGCGGCCG
>Ga0316576_10002717_pt1 | contig 10123 bp, 6 predicted proteins | sample S0NA_FD_203075 | JGI IMG/M metagenome (GOLD analysis project Ga0316576, IMG submission 203075) | Rhizosphere microbial communities from salt marsh grasses in Alabama, United States - S0-2_050615r3r5 | ecosystem: Host-associated > Plants > Roots > Rhizosphere | place: USA: Alabama | collected... | reverse complement strand
TATTGACAGCGCTGATACCTTTATGGAAACCCACGACCTCTCTCCCTATGCAATGGCGTCACCTAATCAGTGGGATGCTGGCAGCTGTCTTTTCATGGCGACCACAGGGGCGATGGAGATGCTGATGAACCAACACATCCCTCTTGATCAGATAGCCTATAAAGGAGATACAGACCTCTCTGAGCGTTTTCTTATGAACGCTGTAACCTTGCTTCCTGAATACTTTCCTCAAGAAGCTAATGCGCTCTATTTGTTTACTGACACAATCTACACTTATAATTTCGTGGGATTAATGCTGCATTATTACTACGGCTATCCACTTGGGAATTATTCAATGCTTGATAGTGACTATCCATTTGTTTATGACAATATTGGTGACGCATATGTTTCTGCTCAAAGAAATTGGGATCCTGCTAACTTGCCAACAAACTGGCCGTACTTGTTAGTTCCGACCCCAGCGGTAGATCGTACCCAAATATTTGCGCCTCCCTTGAAAAGTGATGATAGTATGTTTCAGGTTGCAGTTGCTGATCACGATATTCTCGATATTATCAAACATGAGCTGGTCAGTAAGAATGCCCCTGTTGTCATTGTTTATAATCATTTCAATTATTGGCATAGCGATATCATTGTCGGATATGATGACAGGCAGGAATCGAGGGGATGCCCAATGGTGCTTGAATCCCTGGAGTATTTTTTTAACAATGGAAATCCAAAAGGCGCTCTGAAGATCATTTTGCATATGCTCGAGTTGGGAGGATGTTTAGACAAGGGGGTCTTTTATGTCCGAGATTCCATTTATGATGGCGAAGACGATGAACCCATCTATAATGAAGATTTAGGGATTAAGTACTCGAAGCGTATTATCGAACGAACCTACAATTGGGTATTGTATTTGGCAAACCATGGGTATGCAATCCATCGCGCGAAGTAATGCGACAAGGGAAGAACGCAGATTGAAACACAAGAAGCCCTAGGAAGGCAGATCAGGCATTTTATGGATACGAAAAGACAGAAACTTAATTCTTTGGGAAGATTTATCCAACAGATCGTCAACTGCCATTGATTACCGATAAATATCAGAAAGAAACTTGTCCTCTAAGAATTATAGATACTGTAAACTCATAAAAAGGCAAAAGCCTATCGAATATTTACCTAGGCTACCAGAAAAAATGCTTTACAAAACCGTGGATGACTCCAACATACTGCAATATCATGATAGTTACAGCTTTTTTAGAGTATCACCACCGACATAAATTTTAGCCCACCTGCATTTTTGTGTTATCATAGGGAGAGTTGGTCAGACCGATTCTCCCTTTTTTGCAAATTTGTCATAAAAATGGTATCTGCAACGGGGAGAATGACCCAATGGAGAGTGAGATATAGAATTATCTCAGGTATTTTCTGGCACGAAAAACCGCTCATACTCTCCATGTATCGGTAATGCCTGCTTATACATTTCTTGACTCAATCCCAACTATTCTGTATATTACTTAATTAGAAACACAATCCCATTTCATATGTAATATCTTCTGACCCCTTAACCAACGTGGTAAGTACCATACTAATGTACTTAAACTAGGGACTTTCTTTAATGAAGGGAGGATGGAGTGAAGAAACTGACTATTGGTGTAATTGTATTTCTTTTAATCGGATCTGTTGCATTTGCAAGCGGGGTTAAAGTAATCAATGATAAAGCGGCCTTTCCAGAAGGGCCGTGCTGGCACAAGGGAAAGCTATTTTACGTTGAATACGGTGGCCATAAGGTCATGACCTGGGACGGAAAAAATAACCACACATTCTGGCAGCAGAAAGGATGCGGCCCTTCGGCGGTGGTTCCCAGCGCATCCGGAGAAATGTGGGTCACATGCTATGATTCAGGGGAAATGGTGAGTATCTCTGCCGAGGGTAACACCATTGCCAGGCATAAGAGTGACCAGGCCGGTCAGCCCTTTGTGGGTCCCAATGATGCAGCCGCCGACAAAAAAGGCGGCATCTATTTTACGACATCAGGACCATGGGAGTCGGCACCGATAGTAGGCAAGATTTTCTACATCGATGCCACTGGCTCCATTCGGGAAGTGGCCAATGACCTTCATTATGCAAATGGATTGGTGCTTTCCCGAGATGAAAAGATTCTGTACTGCGCCGAATCGGAAGCAAGCAGGATTATACAGTTTGCGGTCGGCAATGACGGCAGTCTTTCGAACCGACGTTTGTTTGTGAGAGTCGGCTCCGTCGATGCCAAATCCGGTATGCTGGCCTATCCCGATGGTATAAAGATCGACAACCAGGGCAACCTCTATATTGGTCAGTTCAGTATGGGCCGCATCGTCGTGGTAACTCCGGATGGTAAGTTTGTGAAGGCTTACGATGTCCCCTCACCCGCCGCGCCCAATCTCACATTCAACCCGGATCAAACCGCCATATACGTGACGGCTGTTGACGATGTCAACAATGCGCCCTATTGGGGTAAGGTTTACCAATTGTCAAAATAATATCATTTGAGCTGATCGGCAGAACTTTAGGATAAAGAAAAGACGGCGCTTTTCCGGGCGCCGTTCTTCATTGTTATCTCCTGTTGTTGTCATAGTCTCCGGTGGCATCTTTTTTCTTTGGAGTACATTAAATCCGGAACCTTATTTAGCGTCTGGATGGATACAAAATAACAAGGTTATCATATCCATTAAATATCATCGGTGTTTAAAAATTATCGCAACCGGCCGTTTCTTGCATTGATGGGAGCTCCCGTGGTACGATGGGGATGACCAGGTGATATCTGACATTTTTATTAATATTCGGATAGTTGGCCTTGTCTACATATACCGAACTGAGTCAAAGGGACTGCGAAATGAAAATAGTGAAAAGGATTCTTCAAGGTTTTGGTATTTTCATTGGGATAATTTTCCTTTATCTATCCATAGTGACCTTTGTTCCAGGCTTTAAGGTTCCAGAGCAACCTCTTGAACACGAAAAGCAACTAACCGAGGAAGTAGGTTTAAAACCATCGTCGAAAAGAAAAGATGTGAGTTTTAAAGTCAAAGGAACGTCATTAAGTGCATGGCTGTATCTGCCTGATAATTTGTCAGTTCCAGTTCCTTGTATCATTATGGGTCATGGATTTGGGGGTACGAAGGATATGGATTTGGAAAATTATGCTATTCATTATCAGGTAGCTGGCTTTGCGGTGCTCATTTTTGATTACCGATATTTTGGTGAAAGCGGTGGGGAACCTCGACAGTTGATTTGGATTCCTTACCAGTTGGAAGATTGGTCAGCAGCCATCGCTTATGCGCGAGGACTGAAGGAGATTGATCCGGCAAGAGTCGCTCTGTGGGGCACCTCTCTGAGTGGTGGTCATGTAATAGTAACCGCTGCAAAAGACAACCAGATCGCTTGTGTAGTCGCTCAATGTCCTGGGCTGGATGGTAGGGCCTCAGGAGAGATGTTGTTAAAAAGAGTAGGAATCGGATACTTGCTTCGTCTGGTAATGCACGGACAACGTGACTACTTTAGGTCCTGGTTTGGACTTTCGCCCCATAAAATACCAATTGTCGGAAAACCAGGTAGTATTGCTTGTTTGACTACTCCAGATGCTTACGACCTTTTCAGAAGATCTGCACCAGAAAATTATATTAACCAAGTCTGTGCTCGTATCATTATTCGGGGAGACAAATACAGACCCGTTAAACAGGCCCAAAATGTACGTTGTCCGGTTCTGCTCCAGATATGCGAAAATGACAGTATAATCCCCGGAAGTGCAGCAAAAGAAACTGAAAAACTATTGGGGAAATACGCAAAAGCTATATACTATCCAATCGGCCACTTTGACATCTATATTGGAGATAACTTCGAAAAAGCTGTAAGGGATCAGCTTGAATTTTTTAAGAAGCACCTTTGATTTTTCCAACTCATCAACGGAAACGTGACCTATCGAAAAGCTGTGATAACAAATTCCTTTCCATTTTAAAGGCGGCACCGGTCGATGCCGATATATCCATTGGTGAAGTCACACAGCATGATGTCGCCGGTGGTGCCGACGGTCTGGCACTGCTCAATCGGGATAACCGGTCTGCCGAACAGGGTCGAATATGGTGAACCACTCGCGCCGCCTGCGGGCATGTAAACCGGGATGCCGCCGGCACCGACCGTCAGGCTCATGGTATACAGCTGCGGCAGAACGTCCTGATTGATCAGCCACGCTGAGTTCTGATGGGACGACGGCAGCAGCCTTGCCCACATTTTGTTGATATTTTCCCAAACGATTGTGTCCGCGGCCTGGCCGCTTTCCTTTGAAACGCTCACCACGCATCCTCTGTTGAGGATGCCCAGGGGCTGCCCTGCGCCGGTGCCGTTGATGATCGCACCGACCAGTTTGAACTCGAACTCGGCCTGAAAGGCCTCTGCGAGAAAATTATCCAGCGAATCGCCGGTATCCGCCGACAATTCATAGGAGCTCTTTTCAATTTCAGGTCAATTTCGAAGGAGATAGTAACATAATAATGCGGCTTTAAAATATTTGGGTTCGTTGACTTTGCCATCGCCAACAACCGGATCAAGTCCCTTGATCAGGGCAAGGTGACCTTCAATACCAAGAATCGCAAGAAAGATAAAATTGTACCCATCACAGTCACTGCTGTTGAGTTTATCCGGCGATTCTTACTCCATTCATTGCCCAGCGGATTTGTTCGTATCCGGCATTATGGCTTTATGGCCAACCGCAACAGGAATGACAACCTGGAAAAGATCAGACAATTGCTGAAAATGCCTTCCATGCTGGCTAAGATTGTATTGTCGATCGAAGAAATGATGTTGAAACTCACCAAGATTGACATCACGAAATGCCCTTGCTGTAAAACAGGCACCATGCAGTTTGTCGCAGATCTACCGCTCTATGGTGGCAAACACCCACCCATACGACCACCCATTCATAAAGTCCATTTCATTTAGAAAGTTTGTCATTGATTAACGATTTATGGTGTTGAAACCTTGGTGGAGAGGTGCGTCCTGAAATCATTGTAGGCTGCTGAAATGTCTGTTTGAACCGCCTCTGCAGGCAGAAAGAGCCCATAAGAAGAAGCGTTATTCTCCGAATGTCATGGAACCAACCTCTTTAATGGTGCTGTTCGAGTCCTTGAAAAATAATCAATATGCGCTACAATACCCATGTAAGAAAAAAGGAATTCTGCCATTTTAGCCGCGAAGCGGCTGACCACTTTGTCGTTTTATCCATCATCTACCTTACATAAATCCCTTCCAATACAAATCAATATATGAACCATATCGGCTGACCTATTTTTGTCGCTTGACGATGGATAAAACGCTAATTCATAATCAACACCTAAAGGGTGTCGTTGAGGATTATGAAATCTCTTGTTTTTGGTTTGCATTCTGAACCTTTTTGATCCCATACTAAAAAGCAAATTGTTGCTGTTTTTTATAGAGATGGAACCTTTCCAATCGTTCGTTACGTTTTAATTCTCTAATCAAAGGTTTGTGAAAGGTTGTGATATGTTTCAGCGGCAATAAAATTTTTAGCTTTTTTTGTTTCTTATATGCCCAATATTAGAAAAGCTAAAATTCGTTGATTACTGTTATCCCCGTTCCAGAAAAATTATTCATATTGGATAGTTCTTCGGCTGCCTCATCCAAACGAATCGTTTTCCCAATCAATTTTTGCGGGTGTAATTTTCCTGACTTAATCATTTCCAACAACGAAGAATATTTATACGCTTGGATACCGTGACTACCAATAATTTCAAGCTCGTTGGCTATCACTTTATCCATTGGTACTAAAGGACGGCTGTGGTCCGCCAACATCAATCCAACCTGAACATGCTTTCCTCGCTTTCTCAGATTGGCGATTGAATTAAAACAGGTAGCTGGGCTGCCTAGTGCATCTATAGACACGTGTGCTCCGCCGTTGGTAATACTTCTTACACTTTCTACCACATCTTTTGATTCTGTTGCTTTTAGAGCCGCTTTAGCGCCTACAGACCGGGCAAGTTCAAGTTTTTCATCAGTGATATCGATTGCTACCACACTTGCACCCAATGCGTTTGCAATCATGATTGCAGATAAGCCAACACCACCGCATCCGTGAATCGCTACCCATTGTCCAGCGTGGACTTTTCCCTGAGCAACGATTGCTCGAAACGAGGTTACGAATCGACAACCTAAGCTTGCCGCGGTAACAAAATCGATTTCAGTTGGTAGAGCTACCAAATTGATGTCGGCATAATTGATAGCGACAAATTCTGCAAATGATCCCCAGTGGGTAAATCCCGGTTGGAATTGGTTGTCACAAACTTGATGGTTTCCAGACATACATTGAGGACAATCACCACAACCACAAACAAATGGCAAGGTAACCCTATCACCAATTTTCCATCTTTTAACATTTTTACCTATTGCCTCGATAACCCCGGCGATTTCATGTCCAGGCACATGGGGTAAATTAATGTCAGGATCATGCCCCATCCATCCATGCCAGTCGCTTCGGCATAGTCCGGTTGCTTTTACCCTCAGAACAACCCCATTCTCTTCAGGATTTGGATCTGGTACTTCCTCAATCGTAGGCAACTTTGCAAATTCATGGTAGATAACCGCTCTCATCCAGCCCCTCCTTGTTAAGAAAAAAGATTATTTTAATCTTAAGAGTTTGCCTTGATGAAGTTACACACTCTTTTAAGGCCTTCGAGAACAGCCTCATCATGGGCAGCCATGCTTACGCGAACATATTTGGCCGCCATAGCACCAAAAGTCGCGCCTGGAGCCACTGCCACCTTTTGATCACTCAGCAGTCTTTCTGCGAAAGTATCAGAATCCATGCCCGTAGAAGATATGTCAATCAATACATAAAAAGCACCTTGTGGAGTGTAGGAGTAAAGTTCGTGTTTTTTAAGAACATCTATAGCCATATCCCGTCGGTGGCGATATTGTTTCACCATTGTATTGATATGCTTTTGGCTGATCTCTAATGCCGTTTCAGCTGCTTTTTGAGATATTGATGGGGCGCAGGACACACATAGTTCCTGTTGCTTTTCGAGAGCCCTTGCAATGATTTCATTCGAAACGACATAACCGACCCGCCAACCGGTCATGGCATAACTTTTTGAGAAACTGAAGATACTGATAACCCTTCCATCCGTGTCATATCGTGCTGGGCTAAAATGTTTTGCATCAAATACTATGTGTTCATAGGCCTCGTCCGATAAAATATAAAGCTGATAGGAACTCGCAATCTCTAGCAGTTCTTTAACAAAATGTTCAGAGCAAACGGATCCCGTAGGATTCGAGGGACTATTGTGAACAATCACTTTGGTTTTTGGAGTAATGTTTTCTATAATTGCCTCTATCCTGGGGACAAAACCATCATGAACATAAAGAGGATATCTGGCAACAGTTGCACCATATTGGGGCGGTAATTTTGAATAATTGACGTATCCTGGATCAGGCACAAGTATTTCATCTCCTCTGTTAAGCAGCACAGACAACGCAATCATAATGCCGTAATTTGATCCGGGAGTCACCAGAATCTGGTCTGCAGACGACTGAATTTTATTTTCTTCTTTCAGCTTTTTTGCCAGGGATTGTCTTAGAGATAGATACCCCAAGTTAGGAGTATATCGGGTGTACAGACCTTTTTTGTTGGAGGCTGCTTCACATGCGGCTCGAACAACAGGTTCTGGGGTCATGAAATCAGGTTGCCCTACCTCTAAGTGCAAAATATCTGGTGCGGTGGCCGAATCCATGATTCGTCTTATTCCAGACCGTTGCATGTTTTGAATGTATGTATTTATAGGTCTTAGTGACATTGATAAATCCTTGAGAAAAAATATTTTGTGAGCCGCCTTAAGTTACGATCCAATACTGTGGTCTTCCACTTATTTGGTTCGCGCTAAAGTCAAAAGACATCGATCTTATCAATTCCTCGATGATAGTGTTTATTTGCAATAAAGCGCAAAGCGCCGCTGCGGTCATATTCATCTTCCACTATCAAGTATCGGAGCCCTAAACTTAAATTTACTTATTAAGTTATGCACCACCCAACTCATCCAGTTGGGCTTGGGCGTCAAATTCATAATCAGCAGGATTATTTATCACGGAAGCATCGGGCATTCCTACAGGAGCCTCATCCTTAAGCGAAAGGCACAAATCGAAGGCTCGACTTACCTTGTCTTCATCTCCTTCAATTGCCAAGTGTACAGACCCTTCAGAGCCGGCTACCCCACCAGCGCCAATCTGGTAGGCTTTCACATCAAACAGAATAGCAATTGCCTCAATTTCTGTTATGGCCTTAGCCTCAACCAGGGGAACAATCTTGGCGGGCAATCCCATGGATTTGTCAAAATGATATACCCCACTGTGTCGGGCAGCGGTCATCACACATGGCACCATCTTCTCCAAGCTAACAGGAACCAGGAACTCAGCACCCCTTGTTGTTACGTAAGGCCAAGTCGCACCCATGGTTCCGCACTTCAGTGAAGACGCATACGTTCCGGTCAAACCTGTATAATCTATGGCATTGGCCCCTTTAACAACAACATCACCCCTGACAAAGTTACCAATCTCTAAATTAGAGTCAGCGCCCTCAACGACAGTACCTCTATTGATTACATGCCAATCACATGGTGGTGGTGTGCTCGCGCAATTGGTTACTCCCTGTGCAACCAACCCAACGGTCTGATTGGATTTATTTTCAATAGAAAGCTTAAAAAGTTCCTCACAAACATATGCATTGGTGATTCCCCGGGCGATGATAATCATTCCATTTTTGTATGCCTTTTGAAAGGTGGGGCTAGCCACAGCACCCTTTGCCACCAAGCGGCGGGATTGGGCAGGATTCAGAATAACCATCGCAGAAGCCTGCTTTTTCTCCGGACTGGGTTTAGATATTTCTACTGGGTAAAACATAGATTAAACTCCTTACAGTTGGATTTCAAAAAAATTATGATTATGGCAAACAAACGTTGGATACGCTTAACTGCCTCAGCAATATTTAGGTTTCGAGAACCGCACGTTAAAAGACATGTTATAATATTGCTTTGTCGAGCTAAATGAACCCAAGCAACCTTGGTATGGCAAGCGAAAGCTCCGGGATTAGGGCCAACAGCAATATCACCAATACATCCACAATAAAAAAAGGCCACAGCTCGCTGCAAACATCTTCAAAGCCGACCTTGCCAACTCCTACTGCCGCAAAAAGTGCCACCCCTAATGGCGGGGTAATTAGCCCAACGTTGAGCACCACTAGCATGACAACGGCAAAGTGAACCGGATGAATACCCACCTGAGTCATGACAGGTGATAGAATCGGAGCGATAATAATACAACTGGCGGTAATTTCCATCCAGGTTCCCAGAAAAAGCATAAAGACAATCACCAGAAGCAGCAATGTAGTTGGATTGCTGCTCAGAGAAAGAAGAAATTTAGCTATTGCTTCAGGTATTTGCTCTCTCGCTATAATCCAGCCAAGTATGTTGGCAAACCCTATTATGAAAAAAAGCATGGCCGAAGTTCGCACAGAGTTGGCAACTGACTTCAATATAATGGTAGGCGTGACGGTGCGGTAAATAGCCATTCCGACAAAAAAGGCATAAAATGCTGAAACCGCTGCTGCCTCTGTAGGGGTGAACAATCCAGAGAAAATTCCGCCAATGATAATTACGGGCATAAGGATAGCCAGTATGGAGTCTTTAAAACATAGGAAAAATGCCTTCGCCTCAAACGGCTCATCCGATTTGGGGAATTTTTTTCTTTTCGCAATGAGTGCAACATATGTGCTCATGCCTAGACCTACAATTACGCCTGGGATTACACAGGCCGCAAAAAGGGTCCCAATCGAAAGCCCTGTGACTGAACCATAAATCACCACGATGATGCTAGGCGGTATAATAGGTCCAATAATGGAACTGACAGCAGTGATTGTGGCTGAAAACTTGCGCGTGTACCCCTGCTTTTCCATGGCAGGTATAAAAATCGAACCCAGTGCTGCCACATCGGCCACCGCCGCTCCGGTGATACCGGCAAACAGCATGCTGGCGTATATGTTGGCCTGAGCCAAGCCCCCCCGTACCCGGCCGATTATAAAATCTACGAATTTAATCAAACGGTCGGTAAT
>Ga0316576_10002716_pt1 | contig 10124 bp, 7 predicted proteins | sample S0NA_FD_203075 | JGI IMG/M metagenome (GOLD analysis project Ga0316576, IMG submission 203075) | Rhizosphere microbial communities from salt marsh grasses in Alabama, United States - S0-2_050615r3r5 | ecosystem: Host-associated > Plants > Roots > Rhizosphere | place: USA: Alabama | collected... | reverse complement strand
GTGAAGAAGTCGCCGACCTCGGGCAAGTCCCGCGTCACCCATCCGTTGATGTCGGGTGTCGCCGAGCTCGTGACGGTGACAGACCGACGACGACGGGTCGATCGTCAGGCCGCGCGTGGTACGCTCGTAGAAAGCCCGAAAGGCCCGTTACGCGTCATGATGTCCTTCGCACCCGAAGCCGGGTTCCGGGGGTGACCGATGCCAGCGGATCGGATCCCGACATCCGCGGTCGCAGTGAAGGTGCCGCAGGCCTTCACCGTTCGACGTATCGACCTGCGGTTCGCCGATGCCGACTTCGAGGCTGCGTTCCTCGCCGACTACCGGCGGAGGTATCTCGGCCACTGGCGGCGGTGCCACCTGCTCTCGATCCTGTACTTCGGGGTGTATGTGAGCCTCTTCTCGATGATGGTGCCGGCGGCAAAGACAACGGCCCTCATGATCGGCTTCGGCATCGTCACGCCGATGTTCCTCCTCGGCCTCGGATTGAGCTACACCCGTTTCTATGCCGAGGGCTGGCAGGCCATCAACGCGGGCTATGTGGTCGTCACCGGTATCGGAGCCCTGGTCTTGGCAGTGCTGGCCGGTCGGGAGCACATGTTCTTCGGGTTGACGGCCTTTCTGTACTGCCATCTCTTCTGCTTTGCGGTTATCCGGCTCCGGTTCATTCCGGCGACGCTCGCCGGAGGGGCGATCACCGGGGCCTTCCTCTTCGTGGCACGCGACATTCTCGGCGACGAGATCGTCGCGTTGTCGCTCGGTGTCTTTTTCGTTGCCGGCTTCTTCTCACTCGGCATGTTCATCGCCTACGGTCTCGAGCTCTCGACGCGTCGCGACTACCATCTGCGGATGCTTGTCGAGCAGGAACGAGGCCGTGTCATGGCCATCAACGAGGAGCTCGAGCAGCGGGTCCGGCAGCGGACGAAGGTGCTCGCCCGGAGGAATGAGTCATTACGGGAGGAGATCGACCGGCGCCGGCGCGCGGAGCGCGAACGCGGCGAGCTCGAGGCCCGGTTCCTACAGGCACAGCGGATGGAGTCGGTGGGGCGGCTCGCGGGTGGGGTCGCGCATGACTTCAACAACCTGCTCACGGTCATCAACAGCTACGCCGAGCTGGCGGCTGCCCATCTGACCGATGGCGATCCGCTCAAGAAGAACATCGACGAGATCGAAAAGGCCGGAGCTCGAGCGGCCGGGCTCACGAGACAGCTGCTTGCCTTCAGCCGGAAGCAGGTGCTCGCGCCGGTCGTCCTCGACCTCAACGAGATCGTCACTTCGCTCGAGCAGATGCTGCAGCGGATCATCGGCGAGGACATCGATCTCAGGACCAAGCTCGCCCCCGGGATCGTCCGCGTCAACGCCGACCAGGGTCAGATCGAGCAGGTGCTCATGAACCTCGCCGTCAACGCAAGGGATGCGATGCCGTCCGGAGGCCGACTCTTGATCGAGACTGACAGGGTCGAGCTGGACGACGAGTTCGTCGACAGCTATCCGGGATCGACCGTCGGCCCCAACGTCGTGTTGACGGTGTCCGACAGTGGGGTCGGGATAGCCGCCGATGTCCGGCAGCAGATCTTCGAGCCCTTCTTCACCACCAAGGAAAAGGGCTCCGGGACCGGTCTCGGTCTGGCGACGGTTTACGGTATCGTCCGGCAGAGCGGAGGATCGATCTGGGTCGACAGCGCGCCCGGATGCGGCACCACCTTTAGGATCTATCTTCCGACGGTCTCGGCCGAGGGCGATGACGATCGCGGGGGCGACCGGCCGACGGATGGAGGTGGGGACGAGACTGTCCTCGTCGTCGAGGATGAGCCGGCGGTTCGCGAGGTGACATGCGAGATGCTCGAGCAAGCCGGTTATCGGGTGGTGGCCGCCGCCGACGGTGTGACCGCGTTGCGACTCGCCGAAGACCGCGCCAACCAGATTGACCTTCTGCTCACCGACGTCATCATGCCGTCGCTGAGCGGCCCCCGACTCGCCGAACGGGTCTGCGCCGTGCGGCCCGGTCTCAAGGTGCTCTTTATGTCCGGCTACACCGACGATGCGATCGCCCGCTATGAGATCCTCGATCCGGGCGCCAATCTGATCTCGAAGCCCTTCTCGACGCAGACGCTGCTGCATCGGGTCCGCCTCGCTCTCGACGGGCCGCCGAGCGGGTGATCTGCTGCACGGCGCGATGGACAGTGGACGAAGGTCGCCGATGATGCACGATCCCGAGGCGTCGCTTCCCGTCGACTCCGAGCTGGTCCACTGATTCTGTAAGGGGCCACGGAATCTCGGACTTCACCTCTTCGTTGTTCGGCCAGGAGGAAAACCACAATGAAAAGACGCACTCTCGGCAGGAAGCTTGTCGTCTCGGCACAGGGTCTGGGATGCATGGGCATGAGCGAGTTCTACGGCGAGGCCGACGAGCGTGAGTCGATCGCCGTGATCCACCGGGCCCTCGAGCTCGGAGTCGACTTCCTCGACACCGCCGACATGTATGGCCCTTTCACCAACGAAACGCTGGTCGGCAAGGCAATCCGCGACCGGCGCGACCGCGTCGTCGTGGCCACGAAGTTCGGTAACGAGCGTCGGCCCGATGGCTCCTGGGTCGGGATCAACGGGAGGCCGGAGTACGTGCGGAGCTGCTGCGACGCGTCGCTCGAGCGCCTTGGGGTTGACCACATCGACCTCTACTATCAGCACCGCGTCGATCCGAGCGTCCCCATCGAGGAGACCGTTGGCGCCATGGCTGACCTGGTCGAGGCGGGCAAGGTGCGCTACCTCGGAATGTCCGAGGCAGCGCCCACGACCATCCGGCGTGCCCATGCGGTCCATCCCATTTCTGCACTTCAGACCGAGTACTCTCTGTGGACCCGGGACGTCGAGTCCGAAATTCTCGCCACCGTGCGCGAGCTCGGTATTGGTTTCGTCGCCTACAGCCCCCTCGGTCGTGGTTTCCTCACCGGCTCATTCAGGACCGCAGACGACCTTGCGGACAACGATTACCGCCGGATGAGCCCGAGGTTCCAGGGAGAGAACCTCCAGGCCAATCTCACGATCGTCGACCGGGTCAAGGAGATTGCCCTGAGCAAGGGCGTGACCCCCGCCCAGCTTGCCCTCGCCTGGGTGATGGCTCAAGGGGACGACATCGTGCCGATCCCGGGCACCAAGCGGCTGACCTACCTCGAGCAAAACATCGCCGCCGCCGACCTCGAGCTGACGTCGGAGGAGCTTGCCCGGATCGACGAGGCTGCACCCCCAGGCGTTGCTGCGGGGACTCGCTACCCGGAGTTTGCGATGCAGACGGTGGACCGTTGATGGGTGCAAACGTCGCGAGGTGCTCAACCTTGCTCGAAGACCGCCCGTTTCTGGACGGGAACGGGCTAGCTCTTCGACTCAGTCGTCTTCTCGTCAATCCGTTTGAGCAGTCCGAGTCGGCGTCGTGCTTCTCGTTTACCGATACCCCGCAACGCTGCCCACGCAGTCAGTCGTTCCGGTTGGGGCCGCGTCTTGCCGCTCTCCCAGCCTCGAATCGTCTGACCCGAAACGCCGATCAGTCGTCCATAATCGTCGGCTGACAGCCCCAGACGTTTCCGATCGGCCGCGACCCACTTCGGCGAAAAGCGAATCGTCTCCTTCGGGGGGGAGCCTGGCGGGGCGGTGAGCTGTCGTGCCGCCTGCTCTTCGAGCGCCTTGACCTTGTTCTGGAGATCGTCGATCTCGCGTTGGGCTCCAGAAAGCTTGCGCCGCATTGCTGTGACCGACTTCCTCAGCGGCTCGACGTGTTGGCGGACTTCCTTGCGCGCAAGGCGACTGATCTCATTCCGCAAGACTGTAGCGATGTCAGGCATGTCGAATCCCTCCAGCTGTTTATGTTGTTGTATCGCAACCATCTCATCCTATCACCCGGCAAAGGCGAATCCGGCGTGCCGCGCGGGCCTCATGTCGGCCCAACAACGACGGAATCGACCGACCAGGTGTCCTAGCATCAGGCCGCGATGCTCCAATGTCAGCGAAGTGTAGCAGGATCATGGAGTTCTGCCAAACTTCGCGATTCAGGATCGTGGGTCGCTCATCGTCCGCTTCCCGTGAAAGGCCCCGCCGCGCGACGTCGTAGCTCAGGTGTCGGCACCTAGGAGCTTGTAGCGCAAGGTTCAGCGGCGTCTTTCGGGTTCCGTGAAGGCCCATTTTCTTGTTGCATTTTCGGCCCGTACTCTGAGTACTGCTCCGAAATTGCGCCTCAAATGCCACTTCACGGCTCTCCGAAATCCATCCGCCACCTTCACGCTACAAGCTCCTAGCCCGTTCCCACCCAGACACTCTGTACGCCGCACAAGGAAACCCGCAGGTTGACGCCAAGATTGCCGAAAACCGCCGTTTCTGGGCGGGAACTAGCCCGGACTCTTCACAAGCTTTCTGCTGCGGCCGGCGATGCATCCGCCCTGGCCGCGTTTTCTGACCTCGGGGTGCTCGACGTACCGTCACATACGCCTCCGTACCCCAAGCTGAGCAAACGCGGCCAGCATCGGCCCCTCGTCGCCCTCGCGACGAAAGCTCATGAGTAGCCCGGGCTCGACGAGTCACGACCGAAACTCTGACGATGCGTCGGCGTGGTTCGGAGTTGGCCTTACGGTTCGACCGGCGACACGCAACGGATCTGGTCCTTGTAATGCCAGGCCTGGTCATCCTCGCAGAAGATGATGCCGGCCTCTCGCAGCTCCACTCCCCGCTGCTCGAGCTCCAGAGGAACGTCGTTTTCGAGCTGCGACTTGGCGTCAGCGCAAACCTTCTCGGCGTACGCCCTCACTCGGGGGTCGGGATCCGACACGAAGGACTTACATGTGACGAGCGCTCTTTCGATCGCATTGCGGAGCTCGATGATCAGGTCATGGGCCACCGCAGCGTCCCGATGTGCCTGGTTGGAGATGGCCATGTAACGCTCTTCGGGAAACATGTCGATGTACTTCGGATCGAGGGCGAGCTGGTCGTGATCGATCACGACGCTTTGACCGAAGGGTCGCTTGAGCCGGGTTTGTACTGCGATTTCCGCCAGCGTGGTCGGCCTGGGCGTCACCTCCGCCTGCCGGGGCCGCACACCGTCGCGCCAGTCCCACGGGGGAATCGGCGTCGTGTCAGACCACAGGCCGAGGCGATCGCTTCGCGCTGCCGCCTCGGCTTCCTGACAGCCAGACAGAGCGTCGTTGCCGGGAAGACACCACGCCAGCCCGGCGGTGACCAGTTCGAGGGAGAGATCGGAGTCGGCCACTCCGACCGATGCGACCAGCTCGCCGTCGTCGGTTACCTCGTGCACGCGAACATCGACCATCTTGCCAAGGGCATGTCCCACCGTCGCCAGGTGGGCGTCGAGACCGGACGGCTGCTTGAGCTCTGGCGCATCGACCCCAGCCAGGTTGACCGTCAACTGGCCGGCGTCGGTCGCCACCTGAACCGTGTCGCCGTCCACGATCTTCACGCACTGCCCGTGGACGGTTTGCCCAGGCTCGAGGGGCGCGCCCTGCGCACCAGCCGCGATGAAGGTGACCGCAACGATCAACACCCGTTTCCCCATGGTGACGAGACCTCCTGCGATCGATCGCGTCAGCAATCTAGATTCCACGGTACCACCGGTCCTGGCTGGCCCGGACCATTCACCAGAGTCTTGGACGGGAGCTGGCTAAGATATCCTCTCAGCTTTGAGAGGCGTCTGATGTGCGAACCACAAGGTGAAGACAAACAGTTCATCACTGGAGAGTGGCTGGTTCGCCCGGAGATCAACCTCCTCATTCGCGGCGATGAACGGGTTCGTCTCGAGCCGAGGATCATGAGCACCCTCGTGTTCCTGGCCAATCAGGTTGGCAACGTTGTCAGCCACCAGGAGCTGACCGATCGAATCTGGCCTGACGTGATCGTGACCAAGGCGGCGGTCACCCGTGCCATCTCAGAGCTCCGGCGGGCGCTCGGCGACAGCCCCGGCAAACCGAGGTACCTCGAGACGGTTCATCGAAAAGGGTACCGGTTTGTTGCGCCGGTGACCTACCTCGAGACCCCGGTCGTCGCGACCGGTCAGAAGCCGAGAGTCGAGCAACCAGATCAAGGTCGCTCCTTCGGCGACAGTGCTCCGCTGCTCAGGACACAACAGCTGAGACGAAGAAACGTTGCGGCGTTGTTCGTCGCGGCAGCTGTCGTGCTCGGTGTCGCGTTGCTCTTCAGGTTCAGCGATTCTGGTCGTCTCGATGGAGTAGGCGCCGTCCCCGCTGTCGCGGTGCTCGAGCTTGTCGATCTTTCTCATCGCAGCGACACCGCCTGGATCGCTCCTGCGATCAATGAAATGCTCACGATGGAGCTGTCAACGCTTCGCGAAGTGTCCGTGATTCCTGCGGAAGAGGTCGCCAAGGCGCAGCGGGAGCTTTCCTTCCCGGGCCAGCAGATTCCCTCGGTTCAGATGAGACAACGCCTGCGCGACCATTACGGAGCTGATCTGCTCGTTTTCGGCTTCTACCAGGTTGACGACGAGGATTCCCAGCACCTGCAGATCACTTTGCTCTGCCACAGCCTTTCGGATCAGCGGATGCTTGCCGAGATCACTCTGGACGGTGCGCAACGCCAGCTTGCCGAGCTGGTGTCGCAGTTGGTGAGCCGTCTCAAGCGGGAGCTCGTGACCACTCGGGCTAGAATCTCGCTGTGGAACGGGGACCCGACGACTCGAGGACACACGCAGCGAAGCCGGCCATCCCGGCGCGCACATGCTCGCTTCGGCGGGGAGACCTGCTGTGCGGCCGGTTTCGTGTGGCCCGGTTCATTGCCGCTGGGGGAATGGGGGAGGTGTACGAAGCCGAGGACCAGGTCCTGCACGAGCGGGTCGCCATCAAGACGATCCGGCCAGCCATCGCAGGCGACCCGATCAACATGGAGCGATTCCGCCGCGAGGTGCAAATCGCGCGGAGCATCACGCACTCTTCGGTCTGCCGGGTCTACGACGTGTTTCGCCATGAGCCAGCAGCGGGGAGAGATCAAGACACGGAGCCTTCGAACACCGTCACCTTTGTCTCGATGGAGCTTCTCGAGGGAGAAACGCTCCATGAGCTGCTCAATCGTCAAGGACCGCTGACCGCACCACAGGCGCTGTCGGTTATCCAGCAGGTCGCTGCCGGGCTCGACGCGGCACACACGAAAAGCATCGTCCATCGAGATGTCACCAGCGCCAACATTATTGTCAGTGGCGATCGACAGACCCTGCGCGCAGTGGTCACTGACTTTGGCATTGCATGCCCCCAGTTTTCACGGGACGAGCAGCTCACTGAGGCCAACGTTGTCATCGGGACGAGCTCGTCGATGGCGCCGGAACAGCTTCGGGGAGGTGAGCTCACACCGGCGACGGACATGTACGCCCTTGGAATTCTGCTGTTTGAAATGGTCACGGGACGCCTTCCGAGGGCGGACGATGGGTGCCGGCAGGACCCGGAATGCTTCCAAAAAGCGGTTCTGGACGCGCTCCGTCTGTGCTCGCCGGGCATCAAGCCGACGTGGGAGCGGACGATCCGTTGCTGTCTCGAGCCGGATCCGGCGCGGCGGTTTCCGTCGACCCAGGCGATGGTCGCGTCCCTTCACGAGCGACCTTGGCGCCGCTGGAGACCGGCGCTCGCCGCCGTCGGGATGTGTCTCTTGGCTGCGGTGGTGGTGCTTGCCTGGTTAAGGTGGTACCCGGAACGCAGTGGCGCGGTCGCCAATGGGAAACGGCGGTCCGTTGCGGTGTTTGGTTTCACGAATCTGTCGCAACAGGAGAACGTCCAATGGCTCGACAACGCTCTGTCCGAGATGTTGGCCTTCGAGCTGGCGACTGGAGAAGAGCTTCGAACCATCCCCAATGAGAACATCCAGCGTATGAAGCTCGAGCTGGCGCTTCCCCAGACGACGTCAATGGCTGCGGACACACTTGGAAAGATCCAACACTACCTCCGAACAGACCTGCTCGTGCTCGGCACGTACTTCGTTCCGGAAGAGGCCATTGATGCCAAGATCCGTTTTGACGTGCGGCTCGAGGACATGTCGTCGGGAAGGACGGTCGTCGTCGTCAGCGAACAAGGTCGCCTTTCAGAGCTGCTCAATTTGGTGGCGAAGACCGCGGCGCGAATCAGAAACGAGCTGGGTGTTGGCCGCCTCAGCTCACCGACGGCGGAGTCGGCGCAAGCAGCTTTTCCGAACGACCTCAAGGCCACGCAGCTGTACACGGAAGGCTTGACAAGGCTCCACCTGTTCGACGCGTTGGGCGCCCGTGAGCTTCTGACCCAGGCGGCCTCCATCGCTCCCGAGGCACCGCTCGTTCACGCAGCACTGGCTGACGCCTGGTCAGCGCTTGGGATCGAGGACAACGCCCGGCGGGAAGCGCAAACGGCCTTCGAGCTGAGCAAGGACCTTCCCCGCAGCGAGCAACTCCTTGTCAAGGCAAGGTCTGCTGAGATGAGCTATGACTGGGAGCAGGCAGAGACCACCTATCGCGCGTTGACGGAGTTCTTCCCCGACAACCTCGAGTACGGGCTCAAGCTGGCGCGAGTGCTCGTTTCGGCGGGTAAGGGTGAGCTCGCGCTCGACGTCCTGGAGGCGCTACGCACACAAGCGCCGACAGCTGATGCGGATCCGCGGGTCGTGCTGGCACAGGCGACGGCCGCCGAGGCGCTGTCGCGGTTCGACGAAGCCAAGGAGCTCGCGCTCGAGGCAGCGGCAAAAGCCGAGTTGATCGGGGCGCGTTCTCAGCAGGCTCAGACTCTGTTGTTCCTCGCTCGAGTGCTGTGGGAAACGGGCGAAACCGAGGAGGCGCTGAAGACGACCGAGCAGGCGGAGCGGTTCTTTGCCGCAGTCAACCACGCGTACGGAGTCGCCAGCTGCCGCCTGCTGGTCGGCAACTGCTATCGGGACCTGCAACGGTTTGATGAGCAGATGGCGAGCTGGCGGCAGGCGCTTGCACTGTTTCGTGAATGCGGAAGCAAGAAGTGGGAGAGCTTGACCTTGCACAATTTGGCGATCGGTCTCAGACACCAGGGAGATCTTGAGCACGCGCTCGAGTACTACCAGGAAGCGCTGACGCTCGTTCGGCAGCTCAACGATCGACGAGCGGTCGCGACCTGCCTCGGCAACATGGCCCTGGTGTACCAGAGCCTCGGCAGGATGGAGCAGGCGCAAGCGACGATGCTTGAGTCGATCCAGCTGGCTCGCGAAATCCAGCAGCTGCGACTGGTCTCGTTGGGGCTGCACAACCTCAGCAATGTCCGGTTCCGCCTCGGTGACCTCGAGCAGGCGCTCGCAGCGGAACAAGAGTCTCTGGAGCTTTCACGGACGCTCGGCAAACCCGGCCACATCGGGGATCGGTTACACAGCCTGGGCACATACCTGGCCGCGAAAGGCGATCTCGGTGCTGCAGTGGATGCCTTTGAGCAGGCCGAGGCCATCTACAACGAGATCGGGCTCCCCATCAAGGCAGCGGGCACTCAGGTTCTGCTGGCAAGCGTGCTTCGAGAGCAGGCCTCGCCCGAGGAGGCGGTGACCCGGCTTCGCCAGGCGCAGGGAGTGTTTCGGGAGCACGACCTCCCCGGCCTGGCCGCCTTCATTGCCGATGCGGCCAACGAGCTCGTCCAGTCTCTGCTGAGCCTGGGCGAGACAGAGCAGGCACGAGCTGCTCTCGAGCAAGGGCGAGCCCTGGCGGGAGAAGAGCAGGACGTGGAGCTGTACGTTGATCTGGCAAGCGCTCATTACTCGTTGGCGATCGGCGACAGGGCCGCGGCGCTCGCCTCAGCTGAACGTGCGCTCGCTCGGGCTGAAGAACAGATCGACGCGAAGAACGAGCTCGAGGCGGGGTTGCTGATAGCCCGCCTCGCGCTGCTCAGCGACAGAGAACGAGGCGTCAGGGCGTTGCAGGAGCTTCACAGCCGGGCCAGGGACATGGGCTTTGGTCTCATTGCGGCAAAAGCGGCGAAGCTCCTTTCCCCCAACGGGCCCGGTCCGACACCGGCTCTCTGAGCCTGGTGCTGGTTCATCCAGCACTGTTTCCCGAGCGAGCTCACGGCACGGTCGCGGACCATCTGTTGGTCGTGCCGTGCTCGAAGCCATCTGCGAACAGCACCGGCTGGCACACCCGAAACGGCGGAGAC
>Ga0316576_10002715_pt1 | contig 10124 bp, 8 predicted proteins | sample S0NA_FD_203075 | JGI IMG/M metagenome (GOLD analysis project Ga0316576, IMG submission 203075) | Rhizosphere microbial communities from salt marsh grasses in Alabama, United States - S0-2_050615r3r5 | ecosystem: Host-associated > Plants > Roots > Rhizosphere | place: USA: Alabama | collected... | reverse complement strand
AGGCTCGCTGCCGCCGCCGGCGGCGGGAGCTGGACGCGTCGCCGCCGGCCCGCCGGCCGCGATCCCGACACCGGCCGTGACGCCGGGCTGACCGGCATCGAGGGGACTGGACAATGCCTGCGAGGCTGCTTCGCCCCCTTCTAAGGCGTCAGAATCCAACTCCTGCCCGTCGCCGCGGTCATTGCTCCCCTGCCCATCCGCCTCCCGCCCCCCGGAGCCACGACCGCCGGCCGCGCTGCCCTCGTCCTCGGCCAGCGTGGGCGCCAGCAGCGCCCGCACCAGGGCACGGTTGTGCCTGGCGTCGGCGTGATCCGGTGCCTGCTGCAGCGCGGCGTCGTACTCGGCGATCGCGTCCTCGTAGCGTCCCAGGCGGGCTAGGACGTTGCCGCGGTTGTAGTGGGCCTCGGCGCCGGTCTGGCCGGTGAGCTGGGCCAGCGCGCCTTGATAGTCCCCCGAGCGGTACAGCGCCGCAGCGCGCCAGCGCGGGTCATCGAAGCGCTCCCCCGCGGCGGCATCGCCGGCCTCCAGCGCCCGCAGGGCTTGCTGGTCCGGGCGCAGCCACAGGTCGGTCCAGCCGGAGGCCGCGACCGGCGTCGGCGGGGACACGAGTAGGATCAGCGGCAGCGGCAGCATCCCCAGCGCCCCGCGACGAAAAGCGAGCGCGGCGATGGGGAGCAGCGCCAGCAGGAGCCAAGGACCGTCGTCGCGCCAGCGCTCGCTCCGGTGGACCGGATCGCGGCTGCGCTCGGCGCCCCGCGTCCCCTGCTCCGGAAAAAGGGCCTGGAGATCGCTGTCATCGGGACGCGCGACCGTTAAGCGACCGCCACCGGCGGCGGCCACCCGCCCCAGTCCCGCGCCGGTCGCGTCGGCCATCGGGCTGCCGCCCGCCGCGTCGGGCAGTACGCCCAGCACGGATACCCGGTGCCCCGAGCCCTGCAGCCGTGCCGCGGACCGGGCTGCCCGCCGCACGTCGGCGATGCCGTCGCTGATCAGCAGCACGTCGCCCGCGGCAGCGCCGGCACTGGCCAGCAGGACGCCGGCCATGTCCAGCGCCAGGTCCGCGCGCTCCGCCCCGGCGACCGGCAGCAGATCCGTGGCCAGGACCGGGACCTGCGCAGCGATGGTCTCGGCATCCCGCGTCAGCGGGGTCACCAGGAAGGGCTCGGCGCCGTAAACAATCAGCGCCGTGCTGCCTTCGCGCAGCGAACCGAGCACGTCCAGCAGCTCGAAGCGGGCGCGGCCAAGGCGACTCGGCGGCACGTCGGCCCGATCCATGCTCGCCGACAGGTCCAGCACCAACACCCGGGCCTGCTCGAGGCGGAACACCGGCCGCTCCTCGCGCTGCCAGGCCGGCCCGGCCAGGGCCATGGCCAGCAACAGCCAGCCGGCACCCAACAACCACCAGCGCACGTTGCGCCGCGGGTTCGGTCCCGCTGTCAGCACGTAGCGGCGCAAGGGCGCGTCCACCAGGTCATTCCAGCGCCCGGCGCCGGACGCATGCCGCCCGAGCCGCCACCATAGCCAAGCCAGCGGCGGCAACGCCAACAGCCACAGCGGCCTCAGAACATGCAGCTCAGGCACGGGTGCCGGCGCCCCCGACGGCCGCATCATCGCCACGCCGCCGCTCTGGCCACCCCAGCCGCCACAGGGCCGGCGCCAGGCTCAGCAGCAGGGCGAGACCCGCGGGCCAGACGTAGCGCTCCTGCGCGGGTCGGTAGGTGCGCGAATCGCGGATGCTGGGCTCCAGCCGGTCGAGCAGGTCGTACACCTGCTCCAGCTCCGCGGCGTCGGTGGCGCGAAAGAAACGGCCGCCGGTGGCCGCGGCAACGGCGCGCAACAGTGCCGGGTTGAGATCATCGGCGGCGCGCTGGATGCGATAGCCGGATGTCGTCGCCTCGCCGGCGCGGCCGGACAGGCCGATGGTGTGGATGCGAATGCCGATCCGGGCGGCCAATTTCGCGGCGGTCAGCGGAGCGACCGCGCCGGCGGTGTTGTCGCCATCCGTCAGCAGCACCAGCACCCGCTCGCCGGGAGGCGCGTCCCGCAGCCGCTTCACGGCGAGGGCGATGGCATCGCCGATGGCAGTGTCCTGACCGGCGAGACCGACAATCGCCTCATCGAGCAGCTGCATCACCGCGTCTCGGTCATAGGTGAGCGGGCTCTGCACATAGGGCCGGCTACCGAACAGGATCAGTCCGAGCCGATCCTGGGTACGACGGGCGATGAACCGCGAAGCCGCCGTCCTGACCACGGCGAGCCGAGTCGCGGGCCGGCCGTTGGCCTCGTAGTCGGGCTGCTCCATGCTGCCCGAGATATCGACGGCCAGCATCAGGTCGCGGCCGGAGACCGGCAGCAGGACCGGATCACCGAGCCATTGAGGGCGCGCCGCGGCCAGCAGCAGCATCAGCCAGATGAGCACTGCCAGGGCCTGCCGCGCCCGGCAGGGCGCCGGCCGGGTGGCTGCCATGGGGGCGAGTCCCGCCAGCGACGGCAATCGCAGCTGCTCGCCGACGGATGCCGGCGCCGGCGGCAGCAGCCAGCGCACCAGGAGCGGCAGCGGCAGGGCCAGCAGCACCCAGGGCCAGGCCAATGTGATCACGAGCGGGCCCCGCGATTGCGGCGGATCCAGCGCTCGGCGGCCGCTGCCAGCAGGTCCGGGTCCAGCGCCGGCTGCGCGCGATAGGGGGCATCGAGCAGACGCCGGCCGATGCCGGCGGAGAAACTGTCCCCGCCATCCTTTGCTGCGAGGAACCGGAGCCAGTCCTCACCGGCGAGCCCCGCGGGCGACTCGCCCGGGAAGCGAGCCAGCGCGAACCGCCGCAGCAGTTCGGAGAGACCGCGCACATAGGCGCAGGCATCGCCGTCGCGCCGATAGCCGGCGCGCAGCAGATCGAGCTCATTGACGGCCAGAGACGCCGGCATGCGCCTGCGGCGGGCACGCCGGCGCAGCACCAGGACCAGCAACAGCAGCGCCAGCGCAATGGCGAGCAGCGCCCACCAGCCCGGTGCCGGGGGCCACCAGCCGACGGGCTCCGGCAGATGGTAGCCCCGCAGGCCGGCAAGCGGGTCGCCGGTCCGGGTCATGGCCCGCTCGAGCCCCCGAAGACCCGGCGCAGCGCCGGGCCCGGTGCATCGACCGTGGCCAGCATGAGCCAATGGGCACGCCGGCGGCGCGCCAGGTCCTGCAGCCGCTGGCGGTGCTGGACGAAGCGGCTCTCGTACAGCGCCCGGCGGCCGTGGCCGCTCAGGTCCAGCAACAGCCGTCGCCCGCCGGCGTCGCATACCGGCCAGCGGCCGGCGGGCGGAGCATTCGCCTCGATGGGGTCGTAGACGAAGATGAGCATCACCTCGCTGTGCTCGCTCAGATGCGCCAGCCAGGCATCGTCGGCCACGGCGGTGGACGTGAAATCGCTGAGCAGGAACACCAGGCTGCCGGGCCGCACCCGGCCCGGCGCAGACTGAAGCGCAGTGCTGAATCCGGCACCGTCAGGTGCCGGCGCGGCGGCGGACGGAGATGCCGCGGGACCGCCGGCGAGACTGCGCAGCAGCGGCAGCAATCCACGCTCGCGGCCGGCCGATGGCTGCCAGTGCCGCCGCGACCCGTCCCAAACCAGACCTCCGACGCGGTCGCCGTGGGCAACGGCCGCCCAGCCGAGCAGGGCCGCGGTGCGGGCGGCGATCACGGACTTGAACGCGCTGCGGGTGCCGAAGTGCATCGCCGGGCCCTGGTCCACGAACAGCCACACCGGGCGCTCGCGCTCCTCCCGGTAGACCTTGACGTGGGGGGCGGCGGCACGCGCAGTGACACGCCAGTCCATGGTGCGAGGATCATCGCCGGGGACATAGACGCGGGACTCGTCGTATTCGACGCCCGGCCCGCGCCGGCGCGACAGGTGCCCGCCGTTGCGCTGCGCCAGGACCGGCCCGCCGAGGTGCAGCCGCAGCCGCCGCGCCTCGACCCTGGCCGCCACCAGCTCGGCCAGCGAGACCCGCGTCACCCCATCGGGCGGCGCGGCTGCCGAGGCCCCTGCTCGATCGTGGAGCATGACGCTGTCGCGGGTCATCGCGATGCTGGCTGCCGCCCGCCCCTCGCCATGCTCGCCTCGCCCCTCAGGGCACCGGCACCCGCTCCAGCAGGGCCTCGATGAAGGTGTCCACGTCCCGGCCGTCGGCTTCGGCCTCGTAGGTGAGCAACAGGCGGTGGCGCAGGCAGTCGGGTACCACCGCCTGGATGTCCTCCGGGGTCACGAAATCACGCCCGTCGAGCCAGGCGCGGGCGCGGGCACAGCGGTCCACGGCCAGCGTCGCCCGCGGGCTGGCGCCGAAGCGCAGCCAGCCCTCGAGCGCGGCGGAGTAATCCTCGGGGCGCCGCGTGGCCATGGTCAGGTGCACCAGGTAGTCTTCCAGGGCCGGCGCCATGTACAGGCCGAGCACGCGCCGGCGCGCCTCCTTCACATGTGCCTGGGAGACCCGGCGCGGCGGCTCGGCCGGCGGCCCGTCCAGGGCTTCTGCGCGGGTCAGGGCGAGGATGGCCTTTTCGGTGTCCACATCCGGATAATCCACCCGCACGTGCATCAGGAAGCGGTCCAGCTGCGCTTCCGGCAGCGGATAGGTCCCCTCCTGCTCGATGGGATTCTGCGTGGCCATGACCAGGAACAGACCCGGCAGCGGAAAGGTGGCGCGGCCCACGGTGACCTGGCGCTCGGCCATCGCCTCCAGCAGCGCCGACTGCACCTTGGCCGGCGCACGGTTGACCTCGTCGGCGAGCAGCAGGTTGTGGAAGATCGGCCCCTTGTCGAAGCGGAAGCTGCCGTCGTCGGGGCGGTAGATCTCGCTGCCGGTGAGGTCGGCGGGCAGCAAGTCGGGGGTGAACTGGACGCGGTGGAAATCCGCCTCCAGCCCGGCCGCGAGAGCCTTGATCGCACTGGTCTTGGCAAGTCCGGGCGCGCCCTCGACCAGCAGATGACCATCGGCCAGCAGCGCGATCAGCAGCCGCTCGACGAGGCCCTGCTGGCCGATGATCTGGCGCTGGACACGGCGGCGCAGGGCCTCGAATTCGGCCGCGAGCAGATCCTCGGCGGCATCGTTGCGCAGCGCGGAGCCTTGGGGGTCTTGCATCTCGGGTGCGGACCGCGGCCTTCCGGGCAGGGGCGCGGCATGGGGGCGTTGTTCGATCAGCGACTACTGTACTTCACCGGAGCGGTCGGAGAACAGGGCCTCGGCGCGCCGGACCGACAAAGCCCGGCGCTACTCGGCGGAGAGGCGGCGGCGCTCAGGCGCTGGCGGCGCGCTCGGCAATGAAGGCCAGCGCCTTGTCGATGCGCCGCAGCGTCGCCTCTTTTCCCACCAGTTTCAGCGTGACGTCGATGCCGGGCGAGGCGGCGCGGCCGACGATGGCCACCCGCAGCGGCTGCGCGACCTTGCCCAGGTTCAGCTCCAGCTCCCCGGCGACCCGCTCGACCACGTGGTGCAGCATTTCCGGCTGCCAGTCATCCAGCGCCAGCATGTCCAGCTCGGCGCGCAGCCGCTCCAGCGGTCCCTTTGCCCCCGGGCGCAGGTGCTTCTTGGCCGCGGCCGGGTCGTAGTCGTCGAAGTCGCGGTAGCAGAAGGCGCTGATCTCGGCCAGTTCAGTCAGGGTCTTGGCGCGGGCGGCCTGGGCGACGACGACATCCACCAGATCGGGGCCCTCGGCGGGATCGATGCCGATGTGGCCCATGTGCGGGCTCAGCAACCTGGCGATGCGCTTGGGATCGCCGTGCTGGATGTAGTGCTGGTTCAGCCAATCGAGCTTGTCCACGTTGAACGTTGAGGCAGACTTGTTGACGTCGCCGATGTCGAACAGCTCGATCATCTCGTCCAGCGAGAACACCTCCTGATCGCCATGGGACCAGCCCAGGCGCACCAGATAGTTCAGCAAAGCCTCCGGCAGGTAACCCTGGTCGCGGTAGGAGATCACCGCCACCGCGCCGTGGCGTTTGGACAGGCGGGCGCCGTCCGCACCCAAGATCATGGGTACATGGGCATACTGCGGCGGCTCCTTGCCCATGGCCCGGAGGATGTTGATCTGCCGGGGCGTGTTGTTGATGTGGTCGTCACCGCGGATGACATGCGTGATCCCCATGTCGGAATCGTCGACGACCACCGTCAGATTGTAGGTCGGGGAGCCGTCGCTGCGGCGGATGATCAGATCGTCGAGTTCGGCATTGGCGAAGGGCATGCGCCCGCGGATCATGTCGTCCACCACCACGGCGCCGTCCGCCGGGTTGGCGAAGCGGATCACGTGGGGCTGGTCCGGATCCACCTTGCGGCCGCGGCAGTGCCCGTCGTAGCGTGGCTTGACCTTGGCCGCCATCTGCGTGTCCCGCAGCTTGTCGAGGCGCTCCTTGGGGCAGTCGCAGCGGTAGGCGAGGCCCTTGTCCAGGAGGTCATCGATGACCTCCTGGTAGCGATCGAAGCGCTGGGTCTGGAAGAAGGGGCCCTCGTCATAGTCGAGCCCGAGCCAGGTCATGCCCTCCATGATGGCGTTGACCGATTCCGCCGTGGAGCGCTCCAGGTCCGTATCCTCGATGCGCAGCACGAACTGGCCGCCGTGCCTGCGCGCGTACAGGTAGCAGAACAGCGCCGTGCGGGCACCGCCGACATGCAGATAGCCGGTGGGTGACGGGGCGAAACGGGTGCGGACGGTCATCGGCGGAGGCATCCTCGGGCGGTCGCGAACGGACCGCGGATTCTAGCAGAGGCGGGCCGTGCGCCGCCGCCCTCGCCGGCCCGGGGTTGCTTCGGGGCACCCGCGCCGATACATCAGCGGACGGTGCAACCGGTGCGTCGGCGCCGCGTTGCCGGCGGCCACCGCAGCCGTCATCATCGCGGCTGCATGCATCAATGTCTGAGGAGAAGTCATGAAAACGAGCCGCACCGCGGCACTGGCCATCGTCGCCCTGGGACTGGCGCTCCTCGTCGCCGGGCCGCTGATTCCCGGTGGCGAGCGCCTGATCCGCAACGACCCGCCCCGCACCGGACATGTCACCGACTTGGCACGAGCCGACGACGGCTCGGTGCTGGCCGGCACCCAGGACGGCGAGCTTTGGCGCCTTGCCGACGGCGTCTGGACCAGGGTGGACGTGGACCTCGGCGGCCAGCCGGTCACCGCGCTGTCGGCGGACTTGTCCGGCGACGCGTCCAAGGGACCCATCGGCACCGGCGGCGGCCTCGTCAACGTGCCGGCCGGCCTGCCGCCGCTCTCGGTGCGAGTCGCCGACGAGTGGATGACCGGCCAGGGTCTGGTGGTCGCCACCGGCGAGGGCCTCTACATCCAGGGCGACGGCTCCTGGCAGCAGGCGCTCGCCGACACCTACATGTACCGGCTGGAGCCGCAGACCCATGATGGCACCGAGTATCTGCACGCCGGCACCATCGACCAGGGCGTGCTGACGGCCCGGGTCGATGACCTGCTGAATTGGATGCCGAATCGCGACGGGCTGGCGGACGGAATCAACGTCTTCAGCTTCGTCATCACCAACGGCGGACGGCTCATCGCCGGCACAGAGCAGGGCCTCTACTGGCAGCCGGCGCCGATGCAGACCTGGCAACCGCTCAAGGTGGGCCTGGAAAAGAGCCGGATGCTCTCGCTGCTGTTGTCTCCGCCCGCCGACGACGGCCGGCAGCAGCTGTGGATCGGCAGCGACGATGGCCTCTGGAGCGTGCAGCTGACCGAAGACGCCGATGGCGTGAGCGCCGATGCCTATGCAGAGCTCATGGAAGCGCCGCCGGACTACGTGCGCTACGGCGTGAGCTGGATCGTGCCCTTCGATGACGGCGTCATGTTCAGCGCCGGCTCCGTCTACTACCACGGCCCGATGGGGCTGAAGGGCTGGATGTGGATCTCCGCCGCCGGAGTTCTGTTCATCCTGCTCGGCGGCTGGCTGCTCCCGGGCCGCGGGAACGAAGCGCAGGCCGCCTGAGGCCGATCGCGGTCAACGACCTGACGGAGAGTCTGGAGTGAAGCTCGCGCTGATTCTGATCGCCGGCCTCGCGCTGCTGGCCGTCGCCGGCATGCTCGTGTTCGTCTACGTGATCCAGAACGTGGAGCAGCCGGCGTATGCCCTGGTCTTGCGGGACGGCGACTTCGAGCTGCGCGACTACCCGCCTCTGGCGGTGGCCGAGGTGATCCGGGACGGCAGCCGCCGCGAGGGGCTGAGGGCCGGCTTCGGCCCGCTGGCGCGCTACATCTTTGCCAAGGAGCGCGGCGGCGAACGAATTGCAATGACGGCGCCGGTGCAGCAGCAGGCCGCCGCCGGCTCCGATGGGAAGATCGCGATGACGGCGCCGGTGACTCAGGCACCGGCCGGCGACGGTGGCTGGGCGGTTCAGTTCATCATGCCGGCACAATACCGGCTCGAGGACCTGCCGGAACCGGCCGGCGACGACGTGCGGCTGCACCGGGTCCCGGCACGACGCGTGGCCGCGGTGCGCTTCAGCGGGCGCACCACCGATGACCTGATCGCCCGGCAGCAGACGCGGCTTCGACAATGGATGGCCGAGCGCGAGCTGACCGCGGTCGGGCCGCCGGTGTACGCCTATTACAACGATCCGTTCACGCCTGGTTTCCTGCGGCGCAACGAGGTCATGATCGAGGTTGCCGACGCAGGGGGCTGAAAACAGACCGCCACCCCGGTGTATCCGGGGCCGGGGCAAGCCGCTGCTCGGGGCACGTCCGGCCCGAATCAGCTTCCGGCGATGCGCTGTCCCTCGGCGAAGTCCAGCGTCCCCTCATAGATGGCACGGCCCGTGATGGCACCGATGATGCCGCTGTCCGCGATGGCGGCAAGCTGGTGCACGTCATCCAGGTTGGTGATGCCGCCGGAGGCGATGATGGGCACCGCGACGGACTCGGCCAGCCGCCGCGTGGCCTCGACATTGGGCCCGGTGAGCATGCCGTCGCGGCCGATGTCGGTGTAGACGACGGCATCGACGCCGTCGCCCTCGAAGCGGCGCGCCAGTTCCTCCACCTGGTGGTCGGTGACCACGGCCCAGCCGTTGATCGCCACCTGTCCGTCCTTGGCATCGAGGCCGACGATGATGTTCCCCGGGAAGGCGCGACAGGCCCGGGCGACGAGTTCGGGCTCCTTGACCGCCTGGGTGCCGATGATGCACCAGCTGACGCCGGTGTCGAGATAGGCGGCGATGGTGCGCTCGTCGCGGATGCCGCCGCCGACCTGAACCGGTACACCGGGAAAGGCAGCGGTAATGGCGCGCACCGCATCGCCGTTGACGGGCTGGCCGGCAAAGGCGCCGTTCAGGTCCACCAGGTGCAGCCGGCGTGCACCGGCCCCGACCCAGCGTGCAGCCATCTCCACCGGATCATCGGAGAAGACGGTCTCGTCGTCCATGCGCCCCTGGCGCAGGCGCACGCATTTGCCGTCCTTCAGATCGATGGCAGGGATCAACAGCATGTCAAAGGGCCCCCTTGGTCGAGGGCGTGATACCGCCCATGCGCGGATCGGGCTCGACGGCCATGCGCAGCGCGCGGCCGAAGGCCTTGAACACGGTCTCCGCCTGGTGATGCGCGTTGACGCCGCGAAGGTTGTCGATGTGCAGCGTCATCGCGGCATGGTTGACCAGGCCCTGAAAGAATTCCTGGAACAGGTCCACGTCGAAGGCGCCGATCATCGCCCGGGTGAAGTCGATGTGGTAGGTCAGACCCGGGCGGCCGGAGAGGTCGATGACGACCCGCGAGAGGGCCTCGTCCAGCGGCACATAGGCGTGGCCGTAGCGGCGGATGCCTTTCTTGTCGCCGAGAGCGGCGGCAAGGGCCTGCCCAAGGGTGATGCCGATATCTTCCACCGTGTGATGGGCGTCGATGTGCAGGTCGCCGGCGGCCTTGATGTCCAGATCGATGAGCCCGTGGCGGGCCACCTGGTCGAGCATGTGCTCCAGGAAGGGCACGCCGGTGTCCAGTGCCGCACGGCCGCTGCCGTCCAGGTCCACGGCGACGCGGATCTGCGTCTCCAGCGTATTGCGCTCGATCTGCGCGGTGCGATGGGATCGGGGCTCGGTCACGGGATGCTCTGCGGATCGTGTCGGTGGCGCGATTGTAGCAACCGCCGGGACGACAGGCCCAATCC
>Ga0316576_10002714_pt1 | contig 10125 bp, 9 predicted proteins | sample S0NA_FD_203075 | JGI IMG/M metagenome (GOLD analysis project Ga0316576, IMG submission 203075) | Rhizosphere microbial communities from salt marsh grasses in Alabama, United States - S0-2_050615r3r5 | ecosystem: Host-associated > Plants > Roots > Rhizosphere | place: USA: Alabama | collected... | reverse complement strand
TTCAAGGAATCCTATCACATACCGGACGTACCGATCCACGCCGATGCCCCGCCGGGCGTATTTGGCGCGCTTCAGGTACCAGTCCTGGAGCATGGCCTTGGTCAGGCTGGCGGTCATTTGACAGTCTTCGGTGTGGAACTGACCCTGTGCGCATCCTTCTTCAAAAATCTCCTGGAATTGCCGCTCGGAGTTCAGCTCGCTCTCCACGGCGGCGCGGCGCTCCTCCGGATCGAGGTTTTTGGCCTCCATGTAGGAGAAGTAAAACCAGGGCTGCATGACTTCACTCAAATAAAGATGGGTTCGGATAGCGGTGCGCAGTTTCTCCCGGGGGTTCTTCTCGGCCGCGATGTCCGTCGACAGGATTTCACGTGTGATCGTACGCCGCTGCTGCTGCATCATGCGCAGCAGCTCCTCCTTGCCCGCGAAGTAGTTGTACAGAGCGCCGATGCTCATATCGGCTTCCCGGCTCAGGTCCCGCATGCTCATGGCATGAAAACTTTTTGCATTGCTGACTTTCAGGGCGGCGCCGAAAATACGCTCCATGTTCTTGGCAATGGTTTTCTCCTTTTTAATCTGGATCGACTGGCGGTTTTCGTTGAACAGCTTGAGGCAGCATTGCTGCTTCAAAACGTCGACCCGCTGGAGAAACTGCTGATAGTCTTCCGGCGGCATGGCTCAGTGCACTTTCCTGTTCTCGTAGCCCTTCAGTATCTGCCGGGCCGCCGACACCTTGTGCACCTCGTCGGCGCCGTCGTAGATGCGGGCGGCACGTTCATGCCGGTAGAAAAAGGCGATGATGGTGTCGTCCGTCATGCCGAGTCCGCCGTGCACCTGAAGGGCCCGATCGATGACCTGCTGCATGGTGTTGGCCACGACGAATTTGATCAGGGAGATATCCTTGCGGGCCGCCTTGGCGCCCACCTGGTCGATTTTCCAGGCGGCGTGCAGCACCATCAGACGGGCCGCCTGGATGGCGGCGGCACTTTCCGCAATCCAGGCCTGGACGATTTGTTTGGTGGCCAGCGTGCGGTCCGGGGCGACGATCCGGTCCCGCGCCCGGGCGCACATCAAATCGAAGGCACGGTTGCAGATGCCGATCCAGCGCATGCAGTGGTGGATGCGGCCGGGTCCCAGGCGTTCCTGGGCGATGACGAATCCGTGACCTTCCGGACCCAGCAGGTTGCTTTGGGGCACCCGGCAGTTCTGGTAGAGGATTTCCCCGTGGGAGAAATATCCCTCGCCGGCGTGCCCCATCACCGGGATGTTGCGCACCAGGTTGAAACCGGGCGTGTCGCTGGGCACGATAATCATGCTGGCACGCAGATAGGGCGCGGCTTCCGGGTTGGTCTCGGCCATGACGATGGCGAAGGCGGCCCCGTCGGCGGACGACGTATACCATTTGTGGCCGTTGATGACGTAGTCGTCGCCGTCTTTGACGGCGGTGGTTTCCATCATGACCGGGTTGGAGCCGGGCATGTCCACCTCGGTCATGGAAAAGCAACTGCGAATATCCCCTGCCACCAGTGGGTGTAGCCACTCCTTGGTCTGTTCGGGGGTGGCATACTTGTGCAGGATTTCGATGTTGCCGGCATCCGGCGCCTTGCAGCCGAAGGCATAGAGCCCCAGCGGGGTGCGGCCCAACGCTTCGAAAATAAGGGCGCTCTCCACGAGGCTCAAGCCCATGCCGCCGTATTCAACCGGGTGCAGGGGGGCCCACAACTCCATCTGCTTGACCATGGCGCGCTTTTCCTCCAGAACCGGCAGGACCTTGTCCAACTTGTTGGCCAGGAAATCCTTTTCCAGGGGGATCAGTTCCTTGTCCACGAATTCATCGATCATGCCCAGGATAGTCTGCATTTTTTCCGAGATGGTGAAGTCCATGGATTCTCCTTATGGTATTAGTTTTATATAAAAATTTCGATCGCTGTTGAAAAATCGGAATGGCACTACCGATTCGAGAGCTAAATTGGTTTTTTGTTCATTTTCTTCCGCGTGGAAGAAAACGAACCAAAAGAAGACGCCTCTTCTCTTCTATCTACCGGTAGGTCAAAAGCGCCGGGTCCTGCGCCAGCAGCAGGTGCGTCGTGTTGTTGAAAAACGCCAAAGCCAATCGATCGCCTTTGTACTTAACGCAGGACACGGAGGCGTTCATGGTTTGCCAGCTAAGTTCGATGGCGCTTTTACCCGACAGGTCGAGAGCCTCTTTCAATACGGCACAAATCGGACCGCCGGATGTAAACACCGCCACACGCCGACCGTTGCCGTTGTCGCTGGTGATGCGACGAACGCCCTGAAGCACCCGTTTGCAGAAAGAGGACCACGTCTCCACGCCGGCGTTGTCAAATGTGCCAGCCAGCCAGCGGTCCACCGTATCGGCGAAATAGGTTTGAAAGGCCCTTTTGTCCTGGCGCACGCGATCCAATTCGTCCGTCGATCGGCCTTTCGCATCTCGTCCCAGCAGGGTGCGTGCCGCCAGCAGGCTCCCTGCGTCGTATTCGGTGAAAGCTTCCAGGACGACGGGTTTACGCAAGGCCGCCTGTCGGGTCCCGAAACGTTCGCAGAAAGCCCGGGCGGTATCCTGCTGGCGTTTCAACGGGCCGCTGTAAACGGCATCGAAGCGAACGTCCTGGGCAAACAGATGATCGGCCAGAACCTGGGATTGACGGATGCCGACGGTGGACAGCCGGTCGTAGTCTTCATCGCCAAAGGAAGCCTGGCCGTGTCGAATCAGATAAATTTCGCTCATGAGAGTTGCTTTAGCGGGCACAGCGATCCATGTCAATAAAAAAACGAACATTCGTTAGTTTTTTCTTGACACAGGTTGGGCTTGCCTTTAATAGAAAAGGACACTGGACGGAATGCAACTGAAAACCGGGAGACGCGGCGAAGCCTCTTGTGTGGTTGGCGTGCCCATCTTTCTACAGGTCATCGAAATGAACATCCTCGTTTGCGTCAAACAAGTCCCGGATCTGGAGCAGATGTCCATCGATTGCGGTTCGGATGGCGTGCCCGTCATTGGGGAGGCGGCCGAATTTCGCATGAACCGTTTTGACGAATTTGCCGTGGAGGCGGCGGTGCAGCTGAAAGAGGCCCTGACCGGGGTGCGCATCGACGTGGTGAGCGTCGGGCCGGAACCGGCTTTGGCGGTGATCAAGCGTGCCATTGGGATGGGGGCCGACCAGGGGGTTTTGTTGGACACGGGCGATCAGCCGGACGCCGGGCCGGCCGAGGTGGCCCGACGGATAGCAAACCATGCCACATCCCATCGCTACGACCTTATTTTCACCGGCAGTTGGTCGGAAGACGGCATGAACGGCCAGGTGGGCCCCATGGCGGCATCGCTTTTGAACCTGCCCTGCGCTACTCAGGTTATGGCTCTAAAACTGGACGAGGAGAGCCGGATCGCTGCGGTCGAAAGGGAAGTGGAAGGAGGGCATCGCGAGCGGCTCGAACTCCGTCTGCCGGCCCTTATAGCGCTTCAGTCCGGCATCAACCACCCGCGCTATCCCTCCCTGTCCAATCTCTTGCGGGCCAATCGCCAGCCCGTGGACATCATCGCCCCAAGCCCTGATGAAAAGGGCATCGATCCTGTCGTATGCCTGGGCTTGATGAGGCCGCCCCGCACCCGGGCCGGCCGGTTGCTGGAGGGCAGTCTGCAGGCGAAAGCCGAAACGTTTCTATCCCTTTTGAGGGAAAAGGCCTTGATCCGGTAACCATGACCAACGCGGCTGACATCATCGTCGTCGTCGACGGCACCGGAGGCGTTTTAGACCCGATCGCCTATGAAATGCTGGCCTTTGCCAGACGCCTTAACGCCCTGGCCGCCGGCAGGGTGCAGATGTGGGTATTGGGTGAAGCTTCAGAGGGCCTCGCCCGTGAAGCGGCCCGGGAAGGGGGGGTGGACGCCACCGCCCTGCAATGCCCGGGCCTGTCGCGCTATTTCAGTGAGGCGTTTATCCGCATTCTGGAGCCGACCCTCAGGGCAGCGGCCCCGGCCTATGTCATCGCCGCCCACACCTCCTGCGGCGCCGAGTGGGCGCCGGCCGTCGCTGCGCGCCTGGAGGCGGGATGTATCGGCGGCATCGACGGTATGGGCCAGGAAGACGGCCGCATCTGGTTTTCCAAGGACCGCTTGGGCGGCAAGGTCAAGGGGCGCTTTGTTTCCGACGCCGCAACCACCGTTCTCACCGTGCAACCGGGCTGTTTCAAGTTCGAAGGCCGTCCGGAAGGGGGTGGGACCGGCCGGGTGACCCGCGAAACGATCACCTGGGAGTCTGAGCAGACGCGCTTTTCAGGAGTGGCGCCGGCCCCTGGGGGAGCCACCAGCCTGACGGATGCAACCATCATCGTGGCGGCCGGAAATGGCATCGGCGAGGAGGAAAATCTCCAGTGGATTCATCGCCTAGCCGAACGGCTGCCCAAAGCCGTGGTGGCCGGCACCCGCATCGTTTGCGATCGGGGGTGGCTGGGCTATGACCGGCAGGTGGGGGTTACCGGCGCAACGGTCGCGCCGGCGCTCTATATCGCCTGCGGGATTTCCGGCGCCTCCCAACACGTCATGGGCATGCGCGGGTCGGGCTTCGTGATTGCCGTCAATACGGATGCCCAGGCGCCCATCTGTGCCGAGGCCGACGTCTGCATCGCAGAAGACCTCAGGACTTTCATCCCCACCGTACTGGAAATCTACGCCAAACAGTTGGAGAACGAAAAGGGAGGGTAAACGCATGGTCGCTTTCAATCTGGACGGCAAGATCGCCCTAATCACCGGCGCCAGCCGGGGCATCGGGGAATCCATTGCCCTTACGCTGGCCGAATACGGCGCAACCTGCATGCTTGTGAGCCGCAAGATCGAGGGGCTGCAGGCGGTGCAGGAAAAGATCAAGGCCAAGGGCGGCGTGGCCGAGGTCATGGCCTGCAACATGGGAGAACTCGACCAGATTCAGGCACTTTTCGCCCGGACCAAAGACCGCTTCGGTCGCCTGGACATCCTGGTCAACAACGCCGCCACCAATCCCTATTTCGGCCCCATGCTGGGAGCGCCCGAGTCGGCCTGGGACAAGACCCTGGCTGTGAACCTGAAAGGCCCGTTTTTCATGATCCAACAGGCCGCCGAACTGATGGCCGAAAACGGCGGGGCCATCGTAAACGTGGCGTCCATCAATGCGGTGAGCCCGGCTCCCATGCAGGGGATCTACTCCATCACCAAGGCCGGCGTCGTTGCCATGACCAAGGCCTACGCCAAGGAGTTGGCCCCCAAGAATATCCGCGTGAATGCTTTGCTCCCAGGGTTGACCCAAACCAAATTTACGACGGCCCTGATCGACAATCAGGAGATATACGAACATATTTTGCAGCGGATTCCCATGCAGCGGCATGCCCAGCCGGAGGAGATGGCGGGGGCCGTGCTTTATCTGGTATCCGACGCGGCGTCGTTTACCACGGGTACGACGATTGTGTGTGATGGAGGCGTATTGGCTTAGCGCCCGTCCAGAGGTGGCATCTTTTGGCCCCGGCCGGCGTTCTCGCTCTGTGGAAATCCTCGACGCAGCCCGGCTACGCTTGCGGTTTCCCCACCACTGCGGCCTTGGCCGGAACCAAAATCTACCATCTCTGGACGGGGACTGCCATTGCGGTGGCGGGGGCATTGTCGAACTCTAATGAAAGGCCCGCTTTAAGCGGGACTCAGACGTCGCCGCGTCTTTTTCGCCCGCGTCCCCATGCTCAGCCGCGTGACTAAGGGATAAACCATACCAAGTCAAATCAAAGAGAAGCAGTAAAGCCGTTAATAAAAGAGGTAATGCCCTATGAATATAAATAATAAAGTCGTCGTCGTAACGGGAGGAGCCGAGGGGATCGGGGCGGCGCTTTGCCGCCGGGTTGCCAAAGAAGGTGCCCGGGTGATGGTGGCGGATATCGATGAAGCGGGGGCCCGTGCGCTGGCCGAAGAAATAGGAGGGGTGGCCCTGGGCTGCGATGTCGCCCGGGAGGCGGACGTGATCCGGGTGGTGCGGCAAACCGAAGAACAGCTCGGACCCATCGATTTCTTTTTCTCCAACGCCGGCATCATCGTCAAAGGCGATCTGGAGGTGACCAACGATGATTGGCAGCGCATCTGGGAGATCAATGTCATGTCCCATGTCTATGCCTCCCGGGCGGTCGTTCCCGGAATGCTGGCGCGCGGCGGGGGCTGGTTCGTCTGCACCGCTTCGGCGGCCGGCCTGCTCAGTCAGATCGGCTCGGCCCCCTATTCCGTCACCAAACACGCGGCGGTAGGCTTGGCCGAAAACCTGGCCATCACTTACGGCGACTTGGGCCTGAACGTAGCGGTGGTCTGTCCCCAGGCCGTACGCACCCGCATGACGGCGCAGGGCGGCGGTGTGGCGGCGGTGGACGGCATGATGGAGGCCGATCAGGTGGCGGAATGCGTCATGACGGCGCTGCAGGAGGGGCGTTTCATGGTGTTGCCGCACCCGGAGGTCAAGGATTACATGCAGCGCAAGACATCCGACTACGATCGCTGGATTCGCGGTATGCAGCGTCTCAAAAGTCGCTTTATGACGGATCCGACTGCCGTCACCAAGCCATGATTTAGGATTTCTACATGTGGAAGTTTTTCTACACGCACAAAAAAAGATAATTTTATTCTATAGTTAGATATGGATTTCATTGTGAATGTAGAGAACTCGATACATTCGGCGGACGGGATCCTTTTACACAGAAGCCTACCCTGATCTGTAATGCTTTAAAATTCATACAATTTCCGCCGATTCTCACGCATGGCAGGGATATTGCGTATATCGCTTTTTGCGGGCTTCCATCCGGTCACCCCCACCGTGCTGGATGCCGGCAACGGGCATTGGTCGGCGGCGGGTACCGCACCCGCCACCGTCCTTTTCACCATACCAACGCCAGGAGGTCTCATGGATCCGATTCTTGTGGAAAAAAAAGCGCATACGGCCGTCGTCACCATCAATCACCCACCGGCCAATACATGGAACCTGGCCACCATGGAGGCCTTCGAGAAGTGCGTGAACGCCCTGGAGGCCGACAACGAGGTGCGGGTGATCGTCCTTACCGGCGCCGGTGAAAAATGTTTTTCCGCCGGTTTCGATGTCAAGGATGCCGCCAACGGACCCCAAATCGGAGCTCTCGGACGCAGCTTGTGGACGCGCCTCGACCGGTTTGCCAAACCGGTCATCGCCGCCATCAACGGCTTCGCCCTGGGCGGCGGTCTGGAACTGGCCCTGTCCTGCCATTTCCGCATCATGGCGGATGCGCCCAAGATCTTCATCGGTCTTACCGAACTGAACCTGGGTATCATCCCCGGCTGGGGCGGCACCCAGCGCCTGACCCAGGTGGTGGGCAAAGCCAAAGCCCTGGATATGATCCTTTTCAGCAAGACGGTGAACGCCAAGGAAGCCCTGGCCATCGGGCTGGTCAACCAGATCACGACGCCCGATAGCCTGATGGATGAGGCCCTGGCCTTTGCCGACAAACTGGCCCAGCGTCCGCCGATTGCCGTGGGCTGCGTCCTCAAAGCCATGTCCACCGGCATCTATGAGGGTCTGGACCGCGGACTGGAGGTGGAATTTGAGGGCAGCCGCACCGTTCGCGCCACGGAAGACTGCAAGGAGGGGTTTACCGCCTTCCTCGAGAAGCGTCCGCCGGTCTTCAAGGGCCAATGATGCCCTTCTTCTGCATCGCAAGCGCCATGATGATTCACGTGTCTTTTTTTTCTATCTTGGCCGATTGGGTAGGCACACCTGAAACCGTGATCGAACTGCCGGATGGGGCCACTTACGGCGATCTGCTGACGGCCATCGGCCGCCGCTACGGTGACACGATGCCCGATCCGTTATGGGATGACGGCACGCAAGGGTTTGCCCGGCCGGTCATCGCCCTTAAAAATGGCCACTTGCTGCGGGATCGGGGCACTTTGCTCGCTCCGGAAGATCGCGTGCGGTTTATGGCCGCCATGGGCGGGGGGTGATGGTGCCATCGACCGCGCCACCGCCGGGGAGGAACTGAATGGAAGCAAAGCAGTATGCACCGGGTGAATGCTACGACTACCCACTCATCATCAAGAAAATTTTGACGACGGCCCTGCGGACCGTTCCCGAACAGGAGATCGTCTATCGTGACCAGTGGCGCTACACCTACAGGGCAATGGGCGCCCGGGTGCATCGGCTGGCCAACGGACTGGCCGGCCTCGGCGTGACGCCCGGCGACACGGTGGCCGTCATGGATTGGGACAGCCATCGCTACCTGGAGAGTTATTTTGCCGTGCCCATGATGGGAGCGGTGCTGCAAACGGTCAACTGGCGCCTCGCACCGGATCAGATTCTCTACACCATCCGGCATGCCGAAGCCAAGGTCCTCATGCTGCATCGGGATTTCTGGCCCCTCTGGGAGGCCATCCGGTCCCAGGCGGAAACCGTTCGGACCGTCATCCTGCTGGGCGAACAGCCATCCGGCGGTGATGCCGCGCCTGCCGTAGACGCCGTCTACGAAACGCTTCTGGCCGAAGCGGCGACAACCTATGCATTCCCCGAAATGGACGAGAACACCAAGGCCACTACTTTTTACACCACCGGTACGACGGGCAATCCCAAAGGTGTGCACTTCTCCCACCGGCAGCTGGTGCTGCATACCCTGGCCGTGGCCGTGACCGCCGGCAGTTACGAAAACCTGCATGGATTCCGCTCCCGGGATGTCTACATGCCGCTGACCCCCATGTTTCATGTGCACGCCTGGGGCTATCCCTACGTGGCGACCATGATCGGCACCAAACAGGTCTATCCGGGGCGTTACGAACCGGAACGCCTGCTAAAGTTGATCGCTTCCGAGAAAGTGACCTATTCCCACTGCGTGCCCACTGTCTTGCAACTCATCCTGGCCCACCCGGCGGCGGTCGCCGCCGACTTCTCCCAATGGTCGGTGACCATCGGCGGGGCGCCTCTGTCAAAAGGGCTGGCCAAGGCGGCCCGCGAAGCGGGCATCGGTGACATCCATTCCGGCTACGGTATGTCGGAAACCTGCCCGGTCATCAGCGTGGCCCGGCCCAAGGATCACATGATGGACTGGGAGGAAGACCCCTTCCTGGACGTCCTCACCATGACGGGGCTGCCCATCCCCCTGGTGGAACTGGAAGTGATGGACGCGGACGGCAACATCCTGCCCCACGACGGCCGCTCCACCGGTGAAGTGGTCATGCGCGCCCCCTGGCTGACGCGCTCCTATTTCAAAGCGCCGGACAAAACCAAGGAACTGTGGCGCGACGGATGGCTGCACAGCGGTGACGTTGGGTATATCGATGAGGCCGGTTACCTGAAAATCACCGATCGCATCAAGGATGTGATCAAAAGCGGCGGGGAATGGATTTCTTCCCTCGACCTGGAGAACATCATGAGCCAACATCCGGCCGTGGCCGAAACGGCCGCGGTGGGTGTGCCGGATGCCAAGTGGGGCGAGCGGCCCCTGGTGCTGGTGACCCTCAAACCCGAACACCGGGACAACCTGGATATCGGCCAACTCAAGGGGCACATGCTTGAAGCGTCCGCCGCCGGCGTACTGCCCAAGTACGCCGTTCCCGATCACTACCTGATCGTGGACGAGATCCCCAAGACCAGTGTCGGCAAAATCGACAAGAAACGCATTCGCCAGGACTATCCGGCTGAGAACCCGTGATTCTCAGGCGAACGGGTGTGCTTTGAGCACCGGGCGCTAACGGCAATCCATTTGCGGTTCAAACAATCGCTCAAGGATGGCACCCTGAAGGAAACCAAGTGCTGTTTACCCCCACTCAAATCAGCGGTCTCGAGCTCAAGAATCGTCTGGTGCGATCGGCCACCTACGACGGCGGTGCGGACCGCCGCGGTCATGTAACCGACTGGCAGATCGACCTCTATGAGAAATTGGCCCGGGGCGGGGCGGGACTGATCGTTACGGGGCTCTTCAGCGTCCATCCTTCGGGCCGGCTCGCCGGCCGCCAGAATATTATCAGCGACGATGGGGCCGTTGCCGGTCTGAGCTGCCTGGCGGCCGCGGTCCACCGCCACGGCGGCAAGATTGCGGTGCAGATTGCCCACGGCGGCCGAGAATGCCATGCCTACCAGGCTTATAAAA
>Ga0316576_10002713_pt1 | contig 10128 bp, 11 predicted proteins | sample S0NA_FD_203075 | JGI IMG/M metagenome (GOLD analysis project Ga0316576, IMG submission 203075) | Rhizosphere microbial communities from salt marsh grasses in Alabama, United States - S0-2_050615r3r5 | ecosystem: Host-associated > Plants > Roots > Rhizosphere | place: USA: Alabama | collected... | reverse complement strand
AGGGACACGCTCGCGGGTAATTCTTCGTTCAAGCCAGATATTTCCCTCACGATTTACGCAATCGTCAGCTGGACAACCAATGACATGAACATTGGCCACGCCTTCATCAAGGGTACGGGAAAGTAAATCTGGTGGTGCAGAACCAACACAAGGAAGCGTTATGACTTCAATTGCTGTTCCCTTCTGGCGCTCAACTTCATCGCCAATGAAAGGGCGTCCCCCCTGAACTGCATGCCTTTCGCAAGTGAACACGACCTGTATCTCTTCAACCGGGCTCCTTAACTTCGCCAAAGCCAACTGTCCTGCAACGGTATCCCACAATGCAGAAGGAGGTGTCTGCCCCAGGGTCACCGCCACACCATCACAAGATCCCACACAGATGCCACAGGAGACACAGAGACTGGGATCTTCGATTGCAATATATTTGTGGCGCTTTCCGTCGTTCCGTTCAACCATCTCAATAGCGCCATATGGACAATCTAATGCACACACGGTACAGCCGGAACAACGCTCTTTGATGACATTAACCAGAGGTTGGCCGGTTGATAGTGGTGAGTCAAAATCAAGCGACAGCGCACTTTCCTGACGCCTACCTTTGGTCCATGGCAGCAGGGCCATGACCACCGTAAAAAAGATAAGCCCCCCCCATAGCAGCCTGTATAAGGCCGGATTTTCACGGGCTGGAAGAAAAAAAAGAAAGATAGGATCTATTGTTAACGGACCCGGTAAACGCGCGAAATTCCCTTGCACCAACATACCAACCGGAAACAGCAAAGAAACAAGAAGAAGTACTACTGTTACGCCGATGACCCAAAAAACCGGTGGGAGCCACTTTGGACGGCTTAATCGCTTAATGTGATACCAGTAAAAGGCAGCTACGATGAGGGTCAATATGACATGGACAGCAAAAATAACTAAGAATATCGACCAGCTTTCGCCAGATACGGCCGCTTTTTTCATCAGCACTGTATAAGAGGCGGCAAAGGGCGTCATATGTTGTAAAAAATCGACGAAGGTATCATTAATCAGTTGAGCGCGCTGATCCCAGATCAACCAATAACCGGTGACCCCCGCAAACCATAACAACAACGTCATGACGATTCCTGTGACCCAGGCTAGCCAACGGGGACCGCGGAATCGCTCCATAAAAAGGGTGCGGTAAGCATGCAAAAGAGTCGTAATAACCAATGCACCCGAAGCATAGCGATGAATGGCGCGTACCGTACGGGCAATGAATGGGGTTTCAATACGCGTTAATACCGCATTGTAAGAAGCGTCAAAGCCATATTGGAAAAAGAGAAAGAGGAAAAATCCTGTCACGGCGACGACAGCCAGGAGAAGCGTAGCTATCGTCCCGGTATGGTAAAAGGGGTTTAGCTGCGAAGTCCCGATCAACCTGTTGGCCGGCTTTTCAACTGCCAGCGCTATTCGTTCTAGGAAAATTGACCAGCGAGCGCGCTGTGGAATCCATGCGGCGATGGTCGACGGCCGATCGGCATCCACCTCACCGAGATCATGCCATGACACGTCATGTTCATGATCAGTCTGATCATCGAGAAGTTGATCCCCAGCCAGATCTATTAAATCTGGAAAAGGTATAGATTCGCTGGGACTTCCTTCTAGAGACTGGCAGTCAGAATGTGGATCTGCACCATCCAAAAGCTCTTGCTGCGGCTTCCATTTTTTCAACATCGACAATAAAGTCAAAATAAAACGCTGGACGTGAAACACAGCGATTGTCGCAGCATTTCACGTCCAGCAATAGAATGCACACCAACCGGGTGTACAGTCATCAGATAAATTACTGTAACGTTAGTAGATAGGCGACCAAATCATTGATTTGGCGTGCCGTCAAATCTTCCGCATAATTCTGATACATGACACCTGGCGTGAAACCTTCCACGATGTGTGCATCCGGATCAGTAATAGACTCACGAAGATAAGCTTCGGCACTTACACCTTCCTGATAGGTTCCCGCACGAGCGCCGACGCCGGCATGGGAAGGACCTACCAGCACAACATCAGGCTCTAATGAGTGACAGGTAATGCAACCGGGTGCGCTTGCAGAACCGATAACAGTCTGTTCATAAAGAGCCTTACCATTTGCCGCATCACCGACCGAGGTTGAACCTCCACCATCCCCGGTTTCTGCCTGGTCACCGCCACCGCCACCACAAGCGGCAAGTAACATGACCAATGCAAGCACCAATACAGTCAGTAATACTTTTCTATTCATAAAAATAAACCTCCAAATAGCCCATTCACTTAAGATTTTGTCCACATCCGGCGCGAATCCTAAGTGAACAGGCTCAAGTCAATAAGTCGAGGTCTCTCCTCATCCACTCAGGGCAAAGACCTTCAAATTCCTAATTTTACCAGACCTTGAAGCCAGGGGAAGAGGCATTCAGGTTCCCAAACAGGTAAATAAGCACCGGGGTATAAGCCACGAGAATCAGAACTACCGTCGTGGCTATCCAAGGTTTCCAACTGTCCAACCAGCTGGGGATGGTTTCCGGCTGGTAAGGCTCTGCCACCGGCATTTCGATTGGCTCATCCAATCTCTTCTTAGAGAACACGGTTCCAATCATATTTGCATAGAAAAGCAAACCACTAATTCCGAGAATTATCCCGCCGAGTGCCGCCTCAATCAGAAGTGGATTCCAATCAGCACTTGCATAAGCTGCAGAGCCAATCATGGTACGCCGTGGCATGCCGAAGTTCAGACCTAAGATATGCAAGCCATTACTCATCAACAGCATACCAATAAACCAGGTCCAGGCTTGCCACAAGCCAACCTTTCGACTCCATAATTGTTTACCGCTTATCGCCGGCACGAGCCAGTAAGCAATACCAAAGAAGGTCAACGTAACGGCCGATCCCAAAGTCGTATGGAAATGACCCGGTACCCAGCTCGTATTGTGAATGGCCATGTTCAAATCATAGGAAGCGTTGGTCAAACCACCAATGCCACCAAAAACAAACAAAATCATGGCTAAATTTTGGGCCGCATAGGAAGGATTACCCCAGGGAAGTTTAGAAATCCATCCTAACAGTCCAGTCCCCCCGTTAGCCCTGCCGCCAATTTCGAGGGAAGCACTAACGGAGAAGGCCGTAATCATACTGGGGATAAACAGGGAAAAAGTAAGGATCCAGTGGATCGTCTTATAAGCGGGTGGTACACCTGGATCGGTAAACTGGTGATGAAGACCGACGGGTATGGAAAGTGCCAGAAAAAGCCAGAAGACAAGCCGGGCTAACGACTCGCTAAACATCTTTCCCCCGGCTTGCTTCGGCAGCATACCGTACCAGGAAACATAGGCCGGAAGGAGCCAGAAGTAAACAAGCGGATGACCAAAGAACCAGAAGAAGGTGCGTGCCAATTGTGGATCGATACCTTCAACCCAGCCTAATGTCCATGGGATGATCTGGAATAATATCTCGGTTGCTACACCCAACGTTGCAATCTGCCACATGACCATCGTGATTATTGATGCCAGGGCGATGAAAGGTGTTTTTTCACCAGGATTATCCTTACGCCAACGCCAGTAGGTGAAATAAAACCCCCATCCGGCAAACCAAGAACCGACAACTACCAGAGTTAAACCAAGATAGAAGAAAAAGCTCGCTTCCATTGGCGGATAGAATGTGTAGAGTACGGTTGCCGCGTTACCAAGAATGGGCACCGCAGCTACGAGAAGTCCAAGGGCCATCAAGATAAATGCCAGCCAATGAAGCCATGGGTATTTCTGCTCACGTTTCAGCGATCGACTGATGGCATAAGTAAAAAATCCAATAATAAAAAATGTGGTAAAGACCAAAGCGTTCAGAACACCATGGATCGTCAATCCCTGATAATAACTCTTTATGCCCAGACTGCTGAGTGTAGGATATGTATTAAGACCGATCCCCTGTAGTTTTTGTAGCGGCCCAAATAATCCACCGATGAACAACGCAGTGAAAGCTATTACCAGATTCCATCCTGTTATTTTATTTTCATTTGCGTACATAAATCCTCCTCCCTTCACTACTCCACGATTAAACGGCCGTACATTGTCTGATGACCAACGCCGCAATACTCATGGCAAACAAAGTTATACTCGCCCGGATCGTCAAACGTCATTGTGACTTGTGATACCTGTCCCGGAATAACCATCATGTTGATATTCGTGCGCTGGACCAAAAAACCATGTTGCACATCCTTACTGGTAACATATAAGGTCAGTTCAGATCCTGCCGGAATCCGAATTTCATTAGGTTGAAAAACCCAGGTTTGGGCAAGGATGTAAGCCTCATATTTTCCAGGTGCAAGCTCGCGAACCCGTTCGTCAACCGGAGCACCAAAAGGAGAATTCCCCGGCGTTGACACGGTATTGGGGTTAACCTGTTCATACGGTGCCGGTACTTGTATACCGTACGCAATACCGCTTATCGCGATCGCAATAGCAAATATAACTATTAAGGTTATTGAACCGAAAATGAACAATTTTTCTGTGCGATCTACATGCATAGCCGGCTCTCCCTAACCTACCGGACCGCGCGCTATCATGGTTAGGTAAGCACTACCCCAAAGGGCAATAATGAGGATGATGAATATGATCATCAGCGCGATCGTCCCTTGTGGCACCTTGTATTTATCTTCTTTTTTCATAAACAACCTCCTTTTATAAATGCTCCTTACAATTTCCAACTGAGAGCGTGAATGTTCTTAAGTGATAAGAGTTATGCCTGTCTTCTAGCTCTCTAAAGCTAACGAATCAGGTGGCGAATATCTTCTGCGATATCTTCACCAGGTGTTCCGAAAGGATATATCAATCGCAAATAACCGTCTGGATCAAAGGCAATCACACTGGCTGTATGATCGACCAGATATCCGGCTGTTTCCGAACCTCCTTGCTTTTCATAAAAAATTCCCAATGGGGTTGCCGCGACAGCAATTTCATCATCATTGCCTGTCAAACCTATAAAGCTAGGATCAAAATGAGTAACGTACTTATTTAGCTTCTCAGGTGTATCCCGCTCTGGATCAACCGTCACCATGATCACCTGCAGTTTTTGACCGTCTTTGGCCAATTCCGCTTTCGCTCTTGCCAGCTCGGTTAACGTAGTTGGACAAACATCAGGGCAGAATGTATATCCGAAATAAAGTAAGATAGCCCGGCCACGAAAATCTCCTAGACTAACCTGATTTCCATCAGGACCTGTCAGAGTAAAATCATCAGCCGGGGTTGGAGATTGTAAGACTGTTCCATGGTAGGTATAAGAAGCATCAAGAAGTAATAGAACAAACCAACCCAATAAAAAGCCAGCGAGCATAACCAGAAAGCCGATAAATAACCACTTACTTTGTTTGAAGAAGTGCGGTTGAGTTTCACCAGCATACTTGTCCGTCTGTAAATGCTTCTCTTCAATCATTCCCTGACTTCTCAATATGAAAGTCTCCACCGGTCTAAAATTTCAATATCAGGGGTAACACAAAAACAAATGCGCGGCTTCATAAGCCAATTTATTCGCACCTTCGCTATTTTCTATCTCGTCCAGAAGGTACTGCATATCGCGTAATATGCGCTCGGCGCCGGGATCGCCCGTGATGTATTCGGCGCGTAAGATGCCTATGCCATCCACCAACATTAAGGCGGGATCATACACTAGACGGCCATCTGCTTTATGATCAAAGTAGACATTAAAGCCACCGCCAACGATCATTTTTAGACGATCTGTCGGACCGGTCACAAAATGCCATATATCGAAATCAGCCTCCAATGATTCTGCGTAAGCACGTAAAACTTTGGGGGTATCGTTATCGGGATCGAGAGAGATGGTCACAAATTCAATGGGATAAGCGCTGCTGTCAATCTCATCAAGACGCGCCTGTACCTCTTTCATGGTCCGGCTGGTTTGTCCGCAAGGAGGTTGGCAGTTGGTATGTGCAATGTTATAAAGGACTATCTTGCCCCGCATATCTTCGTTCGTCAGGCGCTGACCATCCTGATCGGTAAGTGTGTAACCGGGTGCAAGGGTAATCCGGGGTAATACAAGAATGGGACGAAAGATGACAAAAGCGGCTACAATGATTAAGAATAGGGCTAACGCGATATAAACCAACCAAATTGGTTTAAATCTGGCCTTCGCCATCTCCCCCCCATCGGAAGATAACGCATCAGATATTATTTCTCCCATTCCTCTTCGTATTCAATACGGTTCTAATGAACCATAGTTGAACGTATGCTCATATCTTATTCGTTATTGGTTTCTTATTTAGCTTAATCGGACAAAAAGATGTCGCTCATTTTACAGGGGACTTGGTAATACTGCCAATAATATGATTAATCAAATTTCCGCAATCTGGCACCCAGGCTGGTATCGGCCGACCTGAGTTCTGTTCCAAGCGGCAGGGTTGGATCAATTAATACGCGGAAAAGATTTTTTTGGGGCAATCCGGAAAACACGCGGACGCGCGATTCTGGGATAGCATCTACAAGATTGAGCATGGAAATAACTTTGCCGACCATCCCGCCGGTGACATCTGTGCCACGCGAACCGCCAAGAGCCGGTGCTATCTGATCAAAATTATCGGCCGTTATCAATGGGACTATCTTTCCCTCTTCATCCAAAACTCCAGGTGTCTCCCCAGCGAGCAAGAACCAGGACGGCCGTAATGTCCTGGCCAGGAAAATAAGCACCTCTTCTGTAGAAATTATTGTCCCGCCGCGAACCCGATCAAATGCTACATCCCCAAAAACGACCGGAAGCAGTCCGGCGTGCAACGCATCGCGAACCGGCTCATCGGCAAGTGTGCTAATCTGGCCATCCTCACAAATCGCAGATGCTGAAGGCTGCAAGCTTATAGCGGGGACACCGGCGGAAATCAGAGCGCTGATCACCAGTCGATTCAATCTGGAGGCAGCATCACTAACAGCAGCAAACCCTGCCCACTCAGCCTCAGTTTTCACCCCCTGGCGGGTGCCAAATTCCGCGCCTGCAACGTGTCCAAATGAACCACTTCCATGACCAATAACAAGCCTCATAGCCGGATTTTTCGCCCGCACTTCGGCAATCTCTCGCGCCAACCGGGCCAGCACATCCTCGCGCACCACTTCTACGCCTGTCTTATCAGTGATGAGTGAACCGCCCAGTTTAAGAAATAATGGCTGGATCATGAAGATTTTTCCACCTTGAATTTTATGGTTGGGTGATTGGCGACGTATTCAACAGCTTGTATCGGCAAGTCAGTAATATGTAACAATTGCATATGTTCCTGACGCACATACAAGGGATCGACGAAGCTGTTAATAGTTTTTCGCCATTGCTGTCCGAAGAGCACGAGCGGTCTTGCTGAAATTTCTCCCACCTGCAAATAACTCCAGGCCAAAGCCATCTCTGAAAGGGTCCCAATTCCGCCCGGTAGGACAATCATGCCATGATTATTACGAACTAGATGGATTAATCGTTCCTGCAGAGTTTTGTAGCGGATCTCTTCATCTACCCATTTGTTAGGTCCAAGAGGGCGAAATCGTTCGATCTGCTCCGATGTGACGCCAATCACATATCCACCTGCTTCGGCCGCTCCCTGAGATACGGCCGACATAGTTCCGGAATAACCGCCAGATGCCACAGCAAAACCAAATTGTGCCAACAGCCGGCCTATATCGTACGCATTCTGGTATGGCGAACTTCCTAGTTTTGGCGATGAACCCCCAAACACTGAAATTACTCGATTGCTCATTTTTTCTCTCAAACTCTTCTTCCCTACCCTAAAAATGAACGAGCAATTTTGATAAATTCCTCTTGCTTTTCAAGAAATGGCAAATGACCACATTCGTCTAAAACTATGACTTGAGAATCTGGTAACTCGCCGGCAATTTCCTGCGCCTGGTCTGCAGGAAGAACCGGATCTTCCTTGCCCCAAATGATGCAAACCGGCTGCTTGATCTTGTGAAGTTGGGGTTTAATGTTTTGAAAAGCGAGGGCTTTCAATACACTGCCCGAAGCTCGAGACTCCTTGAGTGCTTGCGTTCGTCGGGGCCAAACACTTTCGTGAATCAAATCAGGATCATAAAAAGGCCTGCCTAATTGGCTGTCAGCAATGATTGGTAGTTGAGATAAAGAAGTACCCAGATCGACCAGGCCCAAGGAGATTCCCAAATGCTTTAGATAATCCGGAAACATTTCACCAGCTAGGATGGCCGGGTCCATCAGCAGCAGCTTTGTAACATCCTCGGGATAGGATAACGTATAATTTGTAGCCAAGGCTCCCCCAAACGAATGCCCAACCAGCAAAAACTTCGGAATATCTAAAGTTTTCTTAAATGATGCCAGCCACTCCACCAGGTGCGGCAGCGTATAGGGCTCCGTTTCGTCACTCTGACCAAAGCCGGGCAAATCAGGAGCAATCAACCAAAAAGCATCCGCCAGTTCGTGCATCACTTCGCGATAAGCGTCAGATGAATTACTCATTCCGTGCAGCAAGATAACCAGGGGCAAAATAGGATCGCCAGCATAGGTATAGGAAGTCTTAATCCCTAACGCATCAACTTCCTTGCGCGGCAATTGGCTATATGGGTAGGGCATCGTACATTCTCCCGCAGAAAAAATTAACTGGTTCCATTAGCCAATCCCCGGATTGGTCCGATCGAATGAGCATAGCGCACGCCGTTGCGAATCGCTTCAGCGACTATATCCACAGCAAAACTGGCGACCATTTCAAAACCAACATCAACTTGCCCGGTCGCCAGGCCGAAGGCGATATCGCCGTCATGCGTTGTATGTACCGGGCGGATGGCAATGGCCAACCCATCATGCGCACGTTGTGCCAATCTGTTTACCTCAACTTTACTAAGCAAAGCGTTGGTATAAACAACGACCAGGGTTGTATTCATCCCCAGCTGCACCGGTGGGGCTTCCGGGAACCGGCGGTAAGGATCCTGGTCAACCATCCAACCACCTTCGGGATTTCGCGCGCCGGCGAGAACACGGCCGTCACTCTCTACAATATCGCCCATGGCGTTGACAACAGCTGCAGCCCCGGTTACCAGATCTCCATCCCGATGGCAGGCAATGCCAAAACCTCCCTTCATAATTTCCCCGGTCGCCGCCCATTTACCAACAGTTGCTCCAAGGCCAGCGCCGGAATTCCCCTGGGCAACATCGCTATCGACGGCATTCAGGCAGGCAGCATAGCCCGTTTCAGCAGTTGGGAAAGCCATCCCCCGGCTGAGGAATAAATCGTAGATGATGGCCGCCGGAACGATGGGTATTGGTGTGATAAGAGTCGGGTGGCCAATATTCCTTTCTGCCAGGTAGCGCATAGCGCCATCCGCTGCTGCAAGCCCAAAAGCGCTGCCGCCAGAAAGCATGATGGCGTTAATAAAGTGTACTGGCTTATCAACCCCCAGCAATACTGTTTCGCGGCTGCCCGGTGCCGGCCCACGCACATCAACTCCGCCGATGGTCCCCTCTGGACAGAGGATAACAGTACTACCGGTAAGATGCCCTTCTACCACCGCATGGCCAATTTTCAAGCCTGCCAGATCGAGAGTCACAAAATCCTCCTCATCGAATTCGTTAAATGTCAGTGATTATAAGTGAAATTAAGGTTGGTAAAAAATCCAATTCAAGAAAATCACATTCTTTTACAACGCAACCACACCGCTCTATACTTCTGCGCAATGCGTAAATCTTGGTTAATCATTTCAGTCGCCCTTATTATCCTCTCCTGTCTTTTCCTGTCCTGGTTCTGGCGCGAATATAATGATCCACGCAGCAGGGATTTTATTCGCTGGTGGCGGGACAATGCCCAGGAAAGGGAGTCACTGGTGACCGTTCAGCGCGAAGCCTGCCCTGCAGCGCCATTCATTCTGCCGTCCGATGGCTATATTGGCCTGTTATACAACGATCCGCGCGGACCTTATTCAGCTTCGAGCCCCCATCAGGGTATTGATATCTTCAGCGATTCAGAACCGGGGCTCACGCCAGTTTACGCTGCTTATGATGGATATGTGACGCGTGAGCCGGAGTGGATCAGCACAATTATCATGCACGTTCCTGAGGACCCACTCAACCCAGGGGAACAGATCTGATATTGCGAACAGTATTTGCTGCGGATATTTTTGTAATTTCTTTGCCATCGCT
>Ga0316576_10002712_pt1 | contig 10129 bp, 5 predicted proteins | sample S0NA_FD_203075 | JGI IMG/M metagenome (GOLD analysis project Ga0316576, IMG submission 203075) | Rhizosphere microbial communities from salt marsh grasses in Alabama, United States - S0-2_050615r3r5 | ecosystem: Host-associated > Plants > Roots > Rhizosphere | place: USA: Alabama | collected... | reverse complement strand
CAGATGGCCGCCATCCACTGTCCTCCGCCGCGCCGCCGCAGTTCGTAAGTCAACCTCACCTCCCCCAACCGCACGCCGGTTCGCAGCTCCTTGGTGAAATGCGGCACCCGGCTCATCGACTCCACGCCGATGATAAGGGCGGCCTCCAGTTCCCCGAGGCGCAATCCCCAAACCGCCAAGCGCAGGGCCGTCAGTGGAGAACAGCAAGCCGTGTCGATGGTGGTGGTAAAAACATCGAGACCGAGTTTGAGGCCGATTTGCCTTCCCACCACGGAACCGGTTTCGAAGGCACTGGGGATGCAGTTGCCGACAAAGATCTGGTCTATCTCTTTGCCGATGCTCTTTCCGGCTGGCGTGAGTGCCGCTTTAGCCACTTGAACGGCAAGATCGAGCGGCTCCAATTCGGACAGTGCGCCAAGATATTTTCCAACCGGGCTGCGCTTGGTGCTGACCATCACGCATTGATCCACCATGGCCGGCTCTCCTGGTTTTCCATGCGACAGATTATAGAAAAACATAATTATTACATATGGTTAGATAATACTATATTCCTTATCGGCACACATCTCCACGTCATCATTTATCGTTTTCGAAGCTAAGAATCAAGGACATCAACCATAAACTGTTTTCGATTTAGCACGTGAAAGTTATGAACAAATGCTAAAATGACTTTAACAATATCGGTTGCCCGTATAGTGACACTCCCGCCGGTTCTGAGATATTGGACATCGGCAGCTATTTCGATTCCCCCTTCTTGTGCCTCTCGTTTGAAACGAATCTGTTCTGGTCTAAAACCAAACGAAAAAGAGTTGCAAAAGGTCTTCTCCGATCTCAGTATTTCCTGGGAGTCTATAGTAGAAGTCGAAGAAACGGTCCCGGATATGTGGGGAGGCAAATGGAAAACCCATCTTAAGGCCGAAGCCGTAGCGGATACTTTGGGCGCCTTATAATCTCCTTAAATTCTAAGCCCAGCAATTCAAGCTGGGCTTTTTTATCGGCCTCACCGGGATCCATTCGACCGGATGCAGATTGCCCAGGCCAGAGTCGAAGCTTGAGGTTGTTGGGTCGTGAAGGCCGTTTTAATCGATCGTGAAGCCTTTCTTATCGTCGGATCGGCGCCACTTTTTCGACCGTCAGGGTCATCGCTCCGAAGTCTTCTTCTACCTTACCGGTGAGGATATAAGGCCGGTGGCGGTCGAGCATGCAGCAAAACTTGCGGTAGGCTTCGGGGAAAAAGGTGGTTTCCACCAGGCCGGTCTCGTCCTCGAAGGTCAGAAACTCCATCGGGTCGCCGTGCTTCGTGCTGACCACTTTGCCGGTGATCAGCATGCCGGCCACCCGCACGCGTCGGCCGGCATGGCGCTCCAGGTCGACGGCCTTGACGATGCCCCGGTGTTTTAGAACGTCTTCGAAAAGCGCCATCGGGTGGCGGTCGCACAGGAACCCCAGGGCGGCGAATTCCCGGCGCAGGCGATCGCGCTCGTTGTCCGGTGGAAGCAACGGTTTGATCTCCTCCGGGTCGGCATCGAACAGGCCGGCCTGTTTTGACCGGTTCGAGCGGCGCTGCTGCCAGGCGGCCAGGTCCCACAGCAGGGAAGCCCGGCTCTCGCCGGGGTGAAGGGCGTCGAAGGCACCGGCGTGGACCAGGCTGCGGGCTTCAGGCTCTTCGGGCCGCACCCGCTTTAAAAAATCGGCCAGGTTGCGATACGGTGCAGCTTTGCGACAATCGACGATTCGCTGCTGCGTGGCCGTTCCCAGTTCGGCCACCGACAGCAGGCCCACCCGGACCGCATTGCCACGGCCCTGCCAGCGGACGCGGCCGGCGTTGACATCCGGCGGCAGGATTTCCAGCCCCATGCGCCGCGCTTCGGACACGTAGGCAAAGGTGCTGTAGAACCCGCCCTGGTTGCTGATCACTGCGGCCACGAACTCGGCCGGAAAGTGGGTCTTCAGGAAGGCGGACTGAAAGGAGACCCGCGCAAAGCTCGCGCTGTGGGGCTTGCAGAAGGAGTAGCCCGCGAAGCTCATCATCATCTCCCAGATCTCCGTGATTTTTTCATCTTCCACCCCCCGGGCGCGGGCGCCGGCGACAAACCGCTGCCGGTAATCCTGCAGTTGACGAACTTTGTCCTTCTTGGACAAAACCTTGCGCAGCCCGTCGGCCTCGATGTGGTCGAAGCCGGCGGCGGCCATGGCGGTTTTGGAGACGTCCTCCTGGTAGACCATGATGCCGTAGGTCTCGTCGAGCACGTCCGCCAGCAGGGGGTGGATCGGTTCCCACCGGCCGCCGTGCAGACGGCGGACGTACTCGCGGATGAAGGTGTTGGCTGCCGGCCGGATGATGCTGCTGTGGATGACGATGTGTTCGAAATCGCCGACGCGCGTCCGCTGCTGCAACAGGCGCGTGGCCGGGCTCTCGATGTAGAAGCAGCCCATGGTGCGTCCGGCGGCGATGGTGTTTTGAGTCGCCGGGTCGTCTTCCGGCTCCCACTTGTGTTCGTCGAAAGCGGTACCGTTCTCGCGTGCGTTGACGACGGCGTCACGGATGACGCCCAGGCTGCGGTTTCCGAGCAGGTCGATCTTTACCAGGCCGGCTTCCTCGGCGGCGTCCTTTTCCCACTGGATGACCGGCACGCCTTTGGGCGCCGGTTCGACCGGCACGTACTCATCGATCGGATTGGGCGTAATGACCACCCCTCCGGAATGGACGGAGATGTGCCGCGGCAGTCCGATGATGCGCTGGGCCAGGCGGATGATCTCGGGCCAGGGTTCCGGGAAGTCGAGCCGTCCCATCTCGGGCAGCTCCCTGAGCCGGGTCAGCAGGTCGTCGTCTTCGCCCGCGGCCTTCCAGAACCAGGGCAGCCGCTTGGAGACCTGGCCGATCTCGCGGTCCGTGAGCCCGTACACCTTGGCGGTTTCGCGGATGGCCATGCGGGGTCGGAAGGCGACGTGGGTGCAGACCATGGCGGCGTGGCCGGGATACTGATTCAGAACCGAATCGAGCACCGCGTCGCGTTCGTCCCAGGCGAAGTCCACGTCGATGTCGGGCGGGTCCTGGCGCCCGGGGTTGAGAAAACGCTCGAAGTAGAGGTTGTGCTTGATGGGGCAGACGTTGGTGATCCTCATGCAGTAGGCGACCAGCGAGGCGGCGCCGCTGCCCCGGCCGCAGATGCGCGGGCTGCGCTTCACGATGTCCTGCACCACCAGAAAATAAGAAGAAAACCCCATCTGCTCGATGACGCGCAGCTCGTGTTCCAGGCGCTCCACCACCGGTTCGGGCAGGTCGTCGCCGTAACGGCCCCGCGCGCCGGCATAAGCGGCCTGCCGCAGGAGTTGCTCGGCCGTATCGCCGCGGTGCTCGATCCAGGGCGGCAGGACCACCTCGTTGCGGGGGCCGCTGAAAGTCAATCGCTCCGCGATCTCGTGGGTGGCGCGCAGGGTGTCCGGCCAGGCGGCGAACCGCCGGGCATACACCTGCGGCGGTGCCAGTCGGGCATCGGGTGGCACCGTGTCGGTCGATGCCAGCCGGGAAAAGGCCGTGTTGCGGTCGATGGCCCGCAGCAGGCGGTGGACTTCGGCATCGGCCGGTTCGAGGGAAAAGCTGCCCGGCGTGGCCGCAACCGGCCGGCCGAGTCGCCGGGCGGTCTGCCGCAGGCGCAGGGCGGCCCCGTCGGGCCGCCGCGGGGCGGCTCCGGCAACCGTGACTCCGGCCGCATGCCAGAGCGACAGCAGTTCGGCGTCGCGTGTCAGCACCACCAGCCCTTCGGCAAGATCGGCCACGGCTGCCTGGAAATCGAAGGGCGTCTTTTGCGCGAACCGGCGGCGGGTGACCAGGCGGCACAGGTTGCGGTAGCCGGTCGCATTTTCCACCAGGCACACCGCCCGGCGATCGGTGTCCGGGTCGGTCAGTTCCGCTCCGACGATGGGCGTGATGCCCTCCTGCCGGCAGGCGCTTAAAAACGGCCACAGGCCGTAGAGGTTGTCGGTGTCGGTCAGCGCCAGCCGCCGGTAGCCCATTTCCCGGGCCACGGCGCAGATCTTCCGCGGGGACCGGGTGCCCCACATGAGGGAGTAGTAGGAGTGGACGGCCAGTGGTACCATGAATTTTAACGAGCGAGTTGTTTGGATTCGAGAGGTTTGGCGTTGGGCGGAGTGGTTTGCCGGTTTGCCCGTCAGCCCGTTTACCGGTTAGAATCCGCCGGAGAAGGATCGATTTCTTGGCAACTTTTCAAGTACCGAGTCAATCCGTCGATAATCTTGCGAACCTTTACGCTTTTGTTTTGCTTCAGCCTCTATGTTACCGGGCTAAACGGCCTAACCGGCAAACCGGCTAACGGGCTCAACCGGCTAAACCGACCCCCATTGTGCGACCGAAGCTCACGGCCTCGGGGCCGAAGCGGCGGCGGATGGCGTCGAGGGTTGTCATCAGGCCGTCATGTCGCTGCCTCGCGGCGGCATCCTTGACGAAAAGGTCCAATTGGGCCGGCGGATAGGTCAGGCGGTCGCAGACCACCCGTAGGTTGCGGATCCGAACGCGGCGCACCCAGGTGCGGCATAGGGCTGTCCGGGCCGCGGTGAACAGACTCGGATCGCCGGCGGTGGCCGGTCGGACGGCTGCCTGGCGGGCGATCCGCCCGCCGTCGGCATAATCGAGAGTGACGCCGACGCGGCGGGCGGCCAGGCGCCGGCCGCGCAGGTCGGCACCGATCTGCTCCACGAGGCGGTAAAGAATGCCGTCCACCACGACCGTGTCGTTGGTGTCGGTGCCGAACGTGTGCTCGGCCCGGACCACCGGGGGGGCCTGGCCCACCGGAAGAACCGGCGAGGGGTCGATGCCGTGGACCGCTTCGTACAGCACCCGGCTGCGGTTGCCGAACGCCACTGTGAGTTGGGCCGGCGACAAGCGGGCCAGTTGACCGGCGGATGCCAGGTTGAGATCCCGCAGTCGGCCGAGGTCCTCCGGCTCGATCCCGGGAATCAGGTGCAGGGACAGCGGTGCCAGGAAACCGGGCTCCGTGCCCGGTGGGACCATCGATTCACCGTTCGGCTTGACCGTGCGCGAGGCGACTTTGGCCACCAGCTTGTTGGCGGCGACGGACCAGATCGGATCGAATTCCAGGTCGTGGCGGACAATCCGGCGGATGCGTTCGGCCAGATCCCGGGGCGGGCCGAAGAGGCGCCCCGTACCGGTGGCATCGATGAACAGGTGGCCTTTGTAATCGGTCATTTCGATCAGCGGCGAGTAGGGCAGGGCGTGTCTGAGAAAACCGGTCATGGCCCGTTCGTAGCGGTCGGGGTGCGGCGGCAGCACGGCTGCATCCGGGCAGCACCGCAAGGCCCGGCGCAGGGCCATGGCCTTGCGGACGCCGCTTTGGTAAGCCTCATCGCTCATGTCGTACACGGCGGCGCGAGCGGCGCCGGCAGGCGCGATGATCACCGGTCGATCCCGCAACCGCCTGTCCACCACACGCTCCACCGCCACGGCAAAGTCGGCCACGTTCAAGTGAATGATCGAGCGTTCGTGCATGTCAGTTGGGTCAGTTAAGTCGGTTGAGTCAGTTGAGTTGGTTTATCGAGCTTCTGAACGGCTGGAGAACGATGTTCTTTCAGGTATCGAGTAATTTTCATTTTTGTTGGTCTCCCTTTTCAGAAAGATTACTTTGGCCGTCAGCTTTTTTCTTTTTCAACAACATTTCGACTGACCCAACTGACCTAACTGACTAAACCGGTTCAACGGGCCAACCGGCCCTCCGCAGCAGCTGAATCATTCTGCGCGCATTTTCCGGCGCCTGGGCCTGCACATGGTTGCTGAACAGCAGGATTCCTCTGCGGGCGCGGCGGCTCAGTTGTCCGATCCGATCCTCGACCCACTCGCCCAGTTCCGCATCGCTGTAACGGTAATCGAACTGCCGCAACGGTTTGCCCGATCGCCACCCGCGGGCATTGCGGCCGTAGAAGCGGATGCAGAAGAGGTCCGGACTGGTGACGGCGTCCCGGATCGGAAAAATGGTCGGCGCGGGCGGGCCGTCGACGGTTACCAGTGCCACCTGCCGACGCTCCAGTTCGTTCAGGACCCGATCGTTGGCCCAGGAACGGTGGCGAAATTCAACGGTCAGGGGCAGCCCCCGGAGCATATCGAGCAGGGCCGCCAGGTGGCGACGATGAGCCGCCGTGCGGTCGAACGTCGGTGGAAGCTGGATCAGAACGGCTGCCAGTTGCCGGGATTGAATCAGCGGTGCGAGGCCGTCCCGGTAGTCTTTTGCCAGGTCCGGCCAACGCTGAGCGTCGATTTCATGCGTCAGGGTGCGCGTCAGCCGGACGGCAAAAAGGAACGTCGGCGGGACCTGACGGCGGCGGCGTTCGAGCGTCTCGGCCCGGGGCAACTGATAAGCCGTGGCGTTGATCTCGGTCACGGAGAAATGGCGGGCATACAGCGACAGCATCCGGCCGGGCGAGGTGCCGGGCGGGTAGAACCCGGCGGCAACCCATTCGGTGTAAGAATAGCCGCTGGTGCCGACGTACAGACGACACGGTGGCGGAGGGATATGGGATAACGCCGTTGTCATGTTTCATTCGGCATTCAAAACCGTTGCGGGTTATGGATTACGGCGAGTTACGGGCGATACGTTGCGTGTGATCGACTCCTTCCGCCTTTACCGTTCAGCCTTGAGCCTTCAGTCACCTATTTTATGCCTTCCGGCCCTCTATGAACCCCAACGACCTTGCCCTGGACCAGGACATCTTCGAACCCATAGTGCAGAGGCGGGTAGGCCGGGTTTTCCGGGCGCAGTTCGATGTGATCGTGACGATGAAAAAACCGCTTGACCGTGGCTTCCTCCTGCCGGATCAGCGCCACCACGATTTCACCGTCCTGGGCGTATTGGCGCGGTTCGCAGATGACCAGGTCGCCGTCCAGGATGGCGGCCGCCTTCATCGAATCGCCTTTGACGCGCAGGGCGAACAGATGGGATCCGCGGTAGACGCCGGCATCGACCACCAGGCTGCCGTCCCATTCCGGTTGGGCATACAGCGGCAGACCGGCGGCGATCCGACCGATGACCGGCACCTCCAGCCAGCGCATGGCCGCCGCGGTCTGTCGCGCGCGGTTGAGCAGGTGAACCGCACGGCTGTAGCGGCCGTCGCGTCGCACGAGCCCCTTGGCCTCCAAAATTTTGAGCATTTGTGAAACTGCGGCGTGGCTGACGCCCAGGTCGCGGGCAGCCCGTCGCAGGCTGGGAATTTTTCCGTCCCGGCGGATCGATTCTCCCAGGTAGTCGAGAAAGCGCTGCTGCTTCGGGGTGACATCCGACAGCATTACGGACCTCCCTTCCGAAATCTTGATGGTTGCAATTTACCGCCAAAAAATGTAAATGTCAATGTAAATTTTAATGTAAAGTACGGTTGAGCCGGTTGAGCCCGTTGAGCCCGTTAGGCCCGTTGAACTGGTTCATGAGTGCGGGCTAACGGTCCAACCGACTATCAATTACTAAAGAGTACGAAACCCAGTCGACATAAGGAACTTGGGAAGGTTGAATTCAATTGAATTTAGGAAGGTCGATGGCGCGTATTTTACGTACCCATTAGTAAGTCGCTTAGGTCAGTTTGGTTTTACCGCTCGAGTCACGACTCAACCGACCCAACGGGCTAAACGGGCTAAACGGGCTCAACCGGCTCAACGGGCTAACGGACCTGACAATGCGGACAAATGTGGGTCGATCGTTGGCCGACGATGATGCGTTCGATCGGTTGTCGGCAGCGGGGGCAGGGCGTGCCGGTGCAGCGGAACACCTTGAGTTGATCCTGGTTGCGTCCCCTGTGGCGTGCGATGGAATAGAAATTGGCCTTGCCGGTTCCCAGGCTGGTGCCCAGGTTCTTCAAGCCGCGCTTGAGGACGCGGGGAATCGTGCGGCGAAGGGTCTTGACCTCGGCATCGGAGAGGGTGTGTGAACGACGGCAGGGGTGGAGTCCGGCCTCCCAGAGGGCCTCGTCCACATAGATGTTGCCCAGACCGGCGATGACGGTTTGATCCAGCAGTAGAGGTTTGAGCAGCCGTTTACGGGAAGTCAGTATTTCCTTCAGCTTTTTGGTGCTGAAGGACGGTTCCAGCGGCTCCGCCCCCAATCGCCCCAGCACGGGGGCAAGGTCTGACACCAGAAACACGCGTCCAAATTTGCGGGTGTCGTGGAACCGCAGTTCGAACGTGTTGTCGAGCACGAAGACGATATGTTCGTGATGAGACGGCTCGGTGCCGCGCGGCACCAGGTGCAGTCTTCCGGACATGCGCAGATGTATCAACAGGTGGCCATCGGGGGTCAGGTCGATCACGATGAATTTTCCCCGTCGCCGAATGGCGCCGATCGTCTTGAAACGGATGCGGCGCTTGAACTCGCGCACGCCGGGGGTTGCGATGCTGCGCGGCCAGGATATGCGGGCCGCGGTGAAGGAGACGCCGACCAGGCCGGCGGCATTCAGGTCGTTGACCAGAGTCTGGACTTCAGGCAGTTCAGGCACTTTGATGCACGTCCTCTCAAAAAGCGGGTCTATACTTAAGTGAAACCGCTGCAATCTGGGGGCAACCGGTTATCATGTCAAGGGTGTTGATTCGATAAAATCGACAATGTCCTTCACTAACTCAACCGACTCAACTGACGTAACCGATTATTACGCGCCGTGGTGGTCCCAAGGGCCATGAGCGTTGGCGAGGGGCAGTGGTTTCGATCCTTGACGCTCACCCCTCTCTTTTGTATACTCCATTTCCAAACAATACAATATGTTGTATTTTTTTGCATAGAACCTTCCGATGGCTTTTGGAAAGGATGAGGTGAACCGCCATGGATCTTTTGCTTCAATCGGCGATCGGCCTGCTGCGCATCTGGCGGATCGAACTCCTCCTGGGAGTGCTGGTGCTGGTGCTGCTGGTGGTCTTGCTGCTGGTGATCCGGGCATCGGGACGTCTGCCGGCCGACGGCTTTTCGGTGCTGAGAGAACACCTGGCCGGAGTCGATCAACGCCTGCATTACCTGGAAGAGGCGGTCAGAAACGAGGCCACCCGCAGCCGGCAGGAAGCCGCCGGAAATGCCAGGTCGATTCGTGAAGAACTGCGCGGTGCGGTAAGGGATTCCGGCGATTCGCTGCTCATGCGCATGACGGAAAACGCCGGCATGCAAAAGAATCAACTCGATTCGTTTTCAAAGCAACTGATGGACATGACCCGGCTGCACGAAGAAAAGTTCGAGGCCTTGCGCCACTCCGTTGAGAGCCGCCTGCGCAATCTGCAGCAGGACAACAGCCTTAAGCTGGAACAGATGCGGGCCACGGTGGACGAAAAATTGCACGACACCCTGGAAAAACGCCTGGGGGAATCCTTCCAGCAGGTCGGCGAACGTCTGGAACAGGTGTACAAAGGATTGGGCGAGATGCGCAACCTGGCCGTTGGGGTCGGCGACTTGAAAAAGGTGCTCACGAACGTCAAGACCCGCGGCACTTGGGGTGAAATCAGACTCGGTGCCATCCTCGAGCAGATCCTGACACCGGACCAGTACGGTGTCAATGTGGTCACCCGCAAGAACAGCGCCGAGCGGGTCGAATACGCGGTGCGCCTGCCGGGGCCGGGTGACGACCGAACCGAAGTGGTGTGGCTGCCGATCGATGCGAAGTTTCCCCAGGAGGATTATCAGCGGTTGGTGGATGCCCAGGAGGCCGCCGAAAAGGAGCAGGCTGAAAAATCGATCCACTGCCTGGAGGCGCGCATCAAAGCCGAGGCCAAATTCATCCGCGAAAAATACATCGACCCGCCGCACACGACCGATTTCGGTATCCTGTTTTTGCCGGTCGAAGGGTTGTATGCCGAAGTGCTGCGACGACCGGGGCTGTGCGATTTTTTGCAGCGTGAATATCGCGTGGTGCTCGCCGGTCCGACGACGCTGGCGGCGCTGCTCAACAGCCTGCAGATGGGGTTCAGAACTCTTGCGGTCGAAAAACGCTCCAGTGAAGTGTGGCAGCTTCTGGGGATGGTCAAGACCGAGTTCGGCAAGTTCGGCGACGTGCTGGCGCGGACCAAGAAAAAACTTCAGGAGGCCAGCAACACCATCGACAGCGCTCAGGTTCGAACGCGGGTCATTTCACGCAA
>Ga0316576_10002711_pt1 | contig 10129 bp, 8 predicted proteins | sample S0NA_FD_203075 | JGI IMG/M metagenome (GOLD analysis project Ga0316576, IMG submission 203075) | Rhizosphere microbial communities from salt marsh grasses in Alabama, United States - S0-2_050615r3r5 | ecosystem: Host-associated > Plants > Roots > Rhizosphere | place: USA: Alabama | collected... | reverse complement strand
GCCCGGGCCTGGGAGCTCACCACGGCCGATTCCATCGCCCCTCACGACGCGGTGGGCTCCAACATCCGCCTGCACGTGCGGCGGGGCCAGGTCATGCGGGTCCACCCGCGGGACAACGAGTCGGTCAACGAGACCTGGATCTCGGACCGGGACCGTTTCAGCTACGCGGGCCTCAACCAGGACGATCGGCTCACCGTGCCCCTCGTCAAGCGGGGCGGGGTTTGGGTCGAGATCGAGTGGGCCCAGGCGCTGGAGCTGGCGGCCGAGCGCCTCAAGGCGGCGGATCCCGCCGAGACCGGGTGGCTTCTGGCCCCCAATGCGACCCTGGAGGAGCTGTACCTGGCCCAGGGCATCGCCCGGGGTCTGGGTTGCCCGAACATCGACGTGCGGCTGCGGCAGCGGGACTTCCGCGGGGACGGCGCCGACCCGCTCCTGCCTTGGCTCGGCGCTCCGATCCCGGAGCTGGAGGAGCAGGGGGCCTTCCTGCTCATCGGCAGCGACATCCGCCAAGAGCAGCCGATCCTGGCCCACCGAATCCGCAAGGCGGCTCTGTCCGGTGCCAGCGTGGTCCTGGTCAACCCCTATGAGGTGGACCTCACCCACCCCAATACCCAACTGGTGTCGGGTGCGGCCCGGATGGTGGAGGACCTGGCGGCCATCGCCAAGTCGCTGCGCAAGCGCGGCTCCGGGACCCTCAAGGACCTGATCGCCCAGGCCCAGCCCACCGAGGCCCACGCCGCCATCGCCGAGTCCCTCAAGGGGGCGAAGGGGCTGGTCCTGCTCGGCGGCCTGGCCGCCGCCCATCCCGACTACACCCTACTCAAGGCGTTCGCGAACGTCATCGCCGACGCCACCAAATGCAAGGTCGGCTTCCTCCCCTCCGCGGCAAACAGCGTCGGGGCTCACCTGGCCGGGGCCTTGCCCCACCTGCTGCCCGGTGCCGGGCTGGCGGAGCGGCCGGGGATCCCGGTGGCGGAGATGCTGGCCTTCCCGCGCAAGACCTGGGTCCTGTGGGGTGTGGAGCCCGACCTGGACCTCGGCAATCCGGGCCGGGCCATGGAGGCCCTGGGCCAGGCGGACTTCGTGGTGGCCGCCAGCGCCTTCCGTGCGCCTTCCCTGGAATCGGTCGCGGACCTCCTGCTGCCCATCGGGGCGTTCGCGGAGACCTCCGGCACCTTCGTCAACGCGAGCGCCACCTGGCAGTCCTTCCAGGGTGCGGTGGCCCCGCCGGGCGAGGCACGCCCGGGCTGGAAGGTGCTGCGGGTGCTGGGAAACCTGCTCGGACTCCCCGGATTCACCTACCGGGACACCGCCGAGATTCGTGAGGAGCTGGCCTCCCTGTGCGCCGACGCCAAGCCCAACAACACCCCGGTCGGTGATCTGAAGGTGGAGCCCAGAGGTCTGGGTGAGGGCCTCATCCGGCTCGGCAGCGTGCCCATCCATGCGGTCGATGCCCTGGTGCGGCGATCACCGGCGCTTCAGCGCACACCCGCGATGGCCTCCGTTTTCGGCGCCTACCTGCACCCCGAGCAGGCGCAGGCCCTGGGGCTGAGCTCGGGGGACTCGGTGGAGGTCCGGCAGAATGGGGCCGCGGTGCGTGCCCCGGTGGTGATCGATGCCTCCGTGCCGCCCGGCTGCGTGCGCATCCCCGCGGGTGTGGCCGGGAGCGAGTCCCTGGGGGACCAGATCGCGCCCGTTACCATCTCCAAGTCAATGGACGCTCAGGCCTGAGGGGTCGTTTGCGATGATCGCGTTGTGGAGCTCCCTTCCCCTCGTCATCCAGATCTTGCTCAAGATCCTGGTGATCCTGCTTCCCCTGCTCGGCCTGGTGGCCTACTACACCTACGCGGAGCGCAAGGTCATCGGCTACATGCAGATCCGCATCGGGCCCAACCGGGTGGGCTGGCGGGGGCTGCTACAGCCCATCGCGGACGCGGTGAAGCTGATGATGAAGGAGATCGTCCTGCCCACCAAGGCAGACAAGACCCTGTTCCTTCTCGCGCCGATGATCGCCATCGCCCCGGCCCTGGCGGCCTGGGCGGTCTTCCCCTTCGATGAGGGACTGGTGCTGGCGGACATCCACGCCGGTCTCCTTTACATCCTCGCCCTGACCTCCCTCGGCGTCTATGGCGTGATCATCGCGGGCTGGGCCTCGAACTCCAAGTACGCCCTGTTGGGGGCCATGCGCTCGGCGGCCCAGATCGTGGCCTACGAGATCGCCATGGGGTTTGCCCTGGTGGGGGTGCTGGTGGCGGCGGGGAGCCTGAATCTGGGGCAGATCGTCGCCGCCCAGCAGGGGAGCCTGCTGACCTGGTTCTGGCTGCCGCTCCTGCCCCTGTTCGGCGTATACGTCATCTCGGGGGTGGCGGAGACCAATCGGGCCCCCTTCGACGTGGCGGAGGGCGAGTCCGAGATCGTCGCCGGCTTCCACGTGGAGTACTCGGGGATGGCCTTCGCGGTCTTCTTCCTGGCCGAGTACGCCAACATGATCCTGATCGCGGCGCTGTCCGCGCTCATGTTCCTTGGCGGGTGGTTGTCGCCCCTGCCGCAGTCCTGGGTGGAGGGGGTCTTCCTGCTCGATGACGGCTTCCACTGGCTGCTGATCAAGACCTTCGCCTTCATGTTCCTGTTCCTGTGGCTGCGGGCCACCTTCCCCCGCTATCGCTATGACCAGATCATGCGGCTGGGTTGGAAGGTATTCATCCCGATCACGATCGTGTGGATCCTGGTGGTGGGCCTGGCGGTGGTCTACCGGATGCCGCCGTGGTGGTCCGCCTGATCCCGGGATCCACAGGTTACAGAACCATGCTCAAGACCGCGCGTGACTATCTGAAGAGCCTGCTTCTGATGGAGCTGTTCCGGGGCATGTCGCTGACCGGGACCTATCTGTTCAAGGGCAAGTTCACGGTCCAGTACCCGGAGGAGAAGGCGCCTATCTCGCCGCGCTTCCGGGGGCTCCATGCCCTGAGGCGCTATGCCAACGGGGAGGAGCGCTGCATCGCCTGCAAGCTGTGCGAGGCTACCTGCCCGGCGCTGGCCATCACCATCGAGGCGGAGCCGAGGGAGGACGGGTCCCGGCGTACCACGCGCTATGACATCGACCTCTTCAAGTGCATCTATTGCGGCTTCTGCGAGGAGTCCTGCCCGGTGGACTCCATCGTGGAGACGGGTATCTACGAGTATCACTTCGAGAACCGCGGCGAGAACATCATGACCAAGGACAAGCTGCTCGCCATCGGGGACAAGTACGAGGCGGACATCGCCGCCGCCCGGGCGGCCGACGCGGCCTATCGATAGCCGCGCCCGCGGTCCCCGCGACCTGACGTGGCGCACTAAACGTATCCGGATTCATCCATGGGCTTCGAGAAATTCCTATTCTACTGCTTCGCGGCCATAACCGTAGTCGCCGCGGGGATGGTGATCAGCCGCCGCAACCCGGTGCACGCGGTGCTCTGGCTGGTTCTCACCTTTGTCAGCAGCGCGGCCCTGTGGATCCTGCTGGAGGCGGAGTTCCTGGGGATCGCCCTCGTGCTCGTCTACGTGGGCGCCGTGATGGTGCTCTTCCTGTTCGTCGTCATGATGCTCGACATCGACATCGCCACCCTGCGCGCGGGATTCGTGAGGCACCTTCCCCTCGCGGTGGCGGTCGCCCTGGTCATGCTGATCGAGATCGAGCTGGTGGTGGGCCCCGGCAACTTCGGGCTCGACAGCTTCCCCAAGCCCGTGGCCGCGGGACCCGAGGTCAACAACACCCGTGAGCTGGGCCTGCTCCTGTACACGGTGCATGTCTATCCCTTCGAGCTTGCCGCCGTGATCCTCCTGGTCGCCATCGTCGCCGCCATTCGATTGACCCTGCGGCGCAGACCAGAAACCAAGTATCTCGATCCCGCGCGGCAGGTGCGGGTCAGAAAGGGTCCGGACCGGATTCGCATCGTCAAGATGCCCGCGTCGAGCACCACCGATCAAGAGGAATCGACGTCATGATCGCCCTGTCGGATTACCTCATCCTCTCCGGCATCCTGTTCTCCCTGGCGGTGGCGGGGATCTTCCTGAACCGCAAGAACGTGATCATCCTGCTGATGTGCATCGAGCTGATGCTGCTCGCGGTGAATACCAATTTCATCGCCTTCTCGCACTTCCTCCAGGACATGACCGGACAGGTCTTCGTCTTCTTCATCCTGACCGTGGCGGCGGCCGAGGCGGCCATCGGCCTGGCGATCCTGGTGGTGCTGTTCCGCAATCGCCAGACCATCAACGTGCAGGATCTGGATTCACTCAAGGGTTAGCGGTGTGATGGAAAACGTCTATTTGACCATCGTGCTCGCGCCCTTGGTTGGCGCCATCGTCGCGGGTTTCTTCGGCGGGCGGATCGGCCGGGCGGGGGCCCATTCGGTCACGATCGCGGGCGTGGGCCTCTCCGCGGGGCTGTCGCTCTGGGTGCTCAGCCGCTTTATCTGGCACGACGAGCCCGTCTTCAACCAGGCCGTCTACACCTGGATGGTCTCGGAAGGGATCCGTTTCGAGGTCGGCTTCCTGGTGGACAAGCTGACGGCCCTCATGATGGCGACCGTGACCTTCGTGTCCCTGATGGTGCACGTCTACACGATCGGCTACATGGCGGACGACGAGCACAACTGGCCCGACGGCTCAAAGGCCGGCACGAACAGCTACCAGCGCTTCTTCGCCTACATCTCGCTGTTCACCTTCTCCATGCTGATGTTGGTTATGGCCAACAACTTCATGCAGCTGTTCTTCGGCTGGGAGGCCGTGGGCCTGGTGTCCTACCTCCTGATCGGGTTCTGGTCGGTTCGCGACAGTGCCGTGTTCGCCAACCTCAAGGCCTTCCTGGTCAACCGGGTGGGGGATTTCGGCTTCATCCTGGGCATCGCCGCGGTGGCGATGTACTTCGACTCCGTGGACTACGCGGAGGTCTTCGCCGCGGCCCCGGCCCTGGCCGATGCGCAGGTGGACCTGTTCGGCGGGGTCTCGGTGATGACCCTGATCTGTATCCTGCTGTTCATCGGCGCCATGGGGAAGTCCGCCCAGATGCCCCTGCACGTGTGGCTGCCGGACTCCATGGAGGGCCCGACCCCCATCTCCGCCCTGATCCACGCGGCCACCATGGTGACGGCGGGCATCTTCATGGTGGCGCGCATGTCGCCCCTCTATGAGCTCTCCACCACGGCCCTATCGTTCATCCTGATCGTCGGGGCCACCACCGCCTTTCTCATGGGTCTGATCGGTCTGGTACAGAACGACATCAAACGGGTGGTCGCCTATTCCACCCTGTCCCAGCTCGGCTACATGGTCACGGCACTGGGTGCCTCGGCCTATGCGGCGGGCATCTTCCACCTGATGACCCACGCCTTCTTCAAGGCCTTGCTGTTCCTGGCGGCGGGGTCGGTCATCATCGCGATGCACCATGATCAGGACATCCGAAGCATGGGCGGGTTGCGCAAGTACATGCCGATCACCTGGATCACCGCCCTGATCGGCTCCTTGGCCCTGATCGGCTTCCCCGGGTTCTCCGGGTTCTTTTCCAAGGACGCCATCATCGAGGCCGTGGGTGGGTCCCACCTGTTCGGCTCCGGCTATGCCAGCGTGCTGTTGACCGTGGGGGTGCTGGTGACCGCGCTCTATAGCTTCCGCATGTACTTCCTCGTATTCCACGGCGAGGAGCGGATGGATGAGCACACGCGTCACCACCTGCACGAGACCCCCTGGGTGGTGACGGTGCCCCTGATCCTGCTGGCGATCCCGTCGATCTTTATCGGCTGGTACACCATCGAGCCCCTGCTGGTGGGAGACTGGTTCAGCTCGGGCAGCTGGCACCCGATCGTCGTCCATCATGAGCACGATACGCTGCATCATCTGGCGGAGCATTGGCATGGCCCCGCGGCCTTCGTGCTGCACGGCATGACGGCGCTGCCCTTCTTCCTCGCCATGACCGGTCTCATCGGCGCCGCGGTCGTCTGGTGGTACCTGTTCGGCAGGAACCCCCGGCTGGACGAGGAGATCCAGGCCAAGGGCGGCCCCATCACCCGGATCCTCCAGAACAAGTACGGTTTCGACGACTTCAACCAGCGCGTCTTCGGCGACGGCGGGCAGGGGATCGGCCGCGCCTTCTGGAAGGGCGGCGATCAGGCGCTGATCGACGGGGCCATCGTGAATGGCTCGGCCCGCTCCGTCGGCCGCTTCGCCGCCATCGCCCGGCACCTGCAGACCGGCTATCTCTACGATTACGCGATCGCCATGATCTTGGGTCTGGTGCTCCTACTCACCTTCTTCGTCACCTATTGATCGGGACAGGAGACCCCAGACGATGGAATCGGGCTTCCCCTTGCTCACCCTCACCATCTGGCTGCCGATCCTGGGCGGAATCGCCGTGCTCGCCAGCGGGGACAAGGCGGGCGGCGTGTCCAAATGGACCGCCCTGGCCTTCGCGGTGCTCACCTTCCTGGTGAGCCTGGGGCTCTGGCTGGGCTTCGATGCCAGCACCCCCGAGATGCAGTTCGTCGAGCGGGCCGCCTGGATCCCCTATTTCGACGTCTACTACTACCTGGGGGTGGACGGCATCTCCATGCCCCTGATCGTGCTCACCACCTTCATCACGATCTTCGTCATCGTGGCGGGATGGGACGTGATCACCTATCGACCCTCCCAGTACATGGCCGCATTCCTCATCCTTGACGGGGTCATGGTGGGGGTCTTCTCGGCCCTGGATGCCATCCTCTTCTATGTCTTCTGGGAGGCGATGCTGATCCCGATGTTCCTCATCATCGGGGTCTGGGGTGGCCCGAATCGCGTCTACGCCACCATCAAGTTCTTTCTCTATACCTTCTTCGGCTCCGTCTTCATGCTGGTGGCCCTGATCTATCTCTATTTCCAGGCCGACAGCTTCAGCATCCTGGATTTCCAGGCCGTCCAGCTGGGGATGACCGCCCAGACCCTGATTTTCATCGCCTTCCTGCTGGCCTTCGCTGTCAAGGTGCCCATGTTCCCGGTCCATACGTGGCTGCCGGACGCCCATGTGGAGGCGCCGACCGGGGGCTCCGTGATCCTGGCCGCCATCATGCTCAAGATCGGCGGCTACGGGTTCCTGCGCTTCTCCCTGCCCATCACCCCGGACGCCAGCGCCTCGCTGGATTGGCTGATCATCACCCTGTCACTGATCGCGGTGATCTATATCGGGTTCGTCGCGCTCGTGCAGCAGGACATGAAGAAGCTCATCGCCTATTCCTCGATTGCGCACATGGGGTTCGTGACCCTCGGCTTCTTCCTGCTGTTCACCATCCTGCAGAAGTCGGGCGGAACTTCCGGCGCCGTCATGGGGATCCAGGGAGGCATGATCCAGATGATCTCCCACGGGTTCATCTCCGGGGCCCTGTTCCTCTGTGTCGGCGTCCTCTATGACAGGGTGCACTCCCGTCAGATCGCGGACTATGGCGGGGTCATTCACACCATGCCCTGGTTCGGGGCCTTTCTCGTCTATTTCGCCATGGCCAACGCGGGCCTTCCCGGGACGTCCGGGTTCGTCGGCGAGTTCATGGTGATCCTGGCTACCTTCCGGGCCGATTTCTGGTTCGCCGTCCTGGCTGCCACCACCCTGGTCCTGGCCGCCGCCTTCACCCTCTGGATGGTCAAGCGGGTGGTCTATGGGGAGGTGAAGAGCGACAAGGTCGCCAAGCTGCAAGACCTGAACGGCCGGGAGGCCTTCAACCTGGGGGCGCTCGCGGCCGTGGTGCTGCTCTTCGGGCTTTGGCCCGCCCCCCTGGTGAACGTGATGCAAACGACCGTCGAGAACCTGGTCGTGCAGATAAGCGCCTGCAAGCTTCCCGCGGAGGAGGCGGGCCGCTGCACCCTCCCTCGGGCCGAGCCGGTGGCGGCAGTGACCCCCTGATGGCGTCAGCATCCGTGACCTGAGGAAGTCCCTAGATCAGACGTGCCCCCGACGACAAGCGTCGGACCCGACCCGAGCCCCGGAAGATCCCAATGCAACTCGACGCCGCCCAGCTTCTGTCCATCCTGCCGGAGATCGCCGTGCTGATCACGGCGTGCCTCGTGCTCGTCGTGGACCTCTACCTGAAGGAGAGGAACAAGGGCATCAACCATGGGCTGACCCTCGTGGGGTTGGTCGTGGCCATGGCCCTGACGGGTCTGGGCGCGGGAGGCGAGCGGGTGCTCGCCCTGGGCGGCAACGTGGTCCGGGATCACCTGAGCGACGTGCTCAAGGTCTTCGTGTTGATCGTCTCCTTCCTGGCCTTCGTCTACGCACGTCCCTGGCTCAAGGATCGCGGCCTGCTGACCGGCGAGTACTACGTGCTCGGCCTGTTTGCCGTGCTGGGCATGCTGGTGATGATCGCCGCCAATAGCTTCCTCACCCTGTACCTTGGGCTGGAGCTACTCGCCCTGTGCCTGTATGCCCTGGTCGCCTTCGACCGGGACTCCAAGCCCGGCTCGGAGGCGGCGATGAAGTACTTCGTGCTGGGGGCCCTGGGCTCAGGGATGCTGCTCTACGGCGTTTCCATGATCTATGGGGCGACCGGCTCCATCGAGCTCGCCACGGTTGCCAAGGCCGTCGCGGAGCAGGGCGTGGAGAACAGGATCCTGGTCTTCGGGATCGTCTTCCTGGTGATCGGCATCGGGTTCAAGTTTGGCGCCGTTCCCTTCCATATGTGGGTCCCCGACATCTACGAGGGCGCCCCCACGCCGGTCGTCCTGCTGCTGGGCTCGGCCCCCAAGATCGCTGCCTTCGCCTTGGCGATCCGTCTGCTGGTGGACGGATTGGGGGGCATGCACCCCGACTGGCAGGGGATGCTGGTGATCCTGGCGGTTCTGTCCATGGGCCTCGGCAATCTGCTGGCCATTGCCCAGGCCAACATCAAGCGAATGCTTGCCTACTCCACCATCTCCCACGTGGGATTCCTGTTCCTCGGCCTCCTGGCGGGCACGTCCGAGGGGTACGCGGCGGCGATGTTCTACGCCATCGTCTATGCGCTGATGGCGGCCGGGGCCTTCGGGATCCTGATCATCCTGAGTCGGGAGGGATTCGATGCGGAGAGCCTCGACGACCTCAGGGGGCTCAATGACAGGGACCCCTGGTATGCGGCCTTGATGGCGATCCTGATGTTCTCCATGGCCGGGGTTCCACCGACCGTGGGCTTCATGGCCAAGCTCTTGGTCTTACAGGCCGTGGTGCGGGTGGACCTGGTGTGGCTGGCGGTGGTCGCCGTCGCCTTCTCCATCATCGGCGCCTTCTACTATCTGCGGGTCGTCAAGCTCATCTATTTCGAGAAGCCCACGAACCAGGCCCCGCTCCTCGCGTCCGGCGGCGTGCGTGTCGCCATGACCGTCAACGGGCTGGCCGTCCTCCTCCTAGGGATCTTTCCTGCCGGGTTGCTGGGTCTCTGCCAGACGGCCTTCGGCTAGGGAAGCGATTGATCGCGCTTCCCGCGCGGCTCCACCGGTTGCCAGTCCGACCACGGCCGCGCAGCGGAGACTAGGCCTTCGGCGGGACATATCCCGCCGGCATCTCCGCCCCCTCGCCGAAGAAATAGCGCTCCATCTGCTCCTCTAGGAACTTGCGGGCCTTGGGGTCCATGGGGCTCAGGCGGTTCTCGTTGATCAGCATGGTCTGGTGGCGCAGCCAGTCGGCCCATGCCTGCTTGGAGACCTGCTCGAAGATGCGTCGGCCGAGATCCCCTGGATAGGGCTGGCGATCTAGACCTTCGGCCTCTCGGCCGAGCTTGCTGCAGTGAACGAGTCTGTTCATCGGGGGAATCCCTCCGGGTTGTTGGTTCGATACCCGCTCAGCGGGGGCTCAGGGTCTGGATGATGGCGCGAACGGGTGCGGGCAGCCCAATGGCATCGATCGTCTCGGCGCTTGCCCATCGCGTGTCGGCCCCATCCGCGACTCCCATTTGGGGGTCGTCCACCAAGATTTCCGCGATCCGGATATCCAGGGAGAAGTGGGTGAAGGTGTGACGGCGGGGCGGGAGCATTTCAACCTGCCGGGGCGCGCGGCCTAGCCGCTCGCGGCACCACTCGGCGGGCTCGCTGCCCGCCGCAGCCTCGGGTAGGCTCCAGAGCCCACCCCAGATCCCGGCCGCTGGTCGACGCTCCAGGAGAA
>Ga0316576_10002710_pt1 | contig 10130 bp, 7 predicted proteins | sample S0NA_FD_203075 | JGI IMG/M metagenome (GOLD analysis project Ga0316576, IMG submission 203075) | Rhizosphere microbial communities from salt marsh grasses in Alabama, United States - S0-2_050615r3r5 | ecosystem: Host-associated > Plants > Roots > Rhizosphere | place: USA: Alabama | collected... | reverse complement strand
CAAGTCTGGATGCTGCTGTTGAAGCGTTTCGAAAAAGTGCCGATGACTTTTTTGCAAAACCGGTCAAAATTGCGAATTTAAAGACCTGTGTAAAGAAATTGCTGAACGAATAATTTTGCCCTGATTCTGATTCATTCACTGACCCCATCAAACAGCGCGGAGGGATCAGGGGAGGACAACCTGTACTGGTCTTTCTTGCAATTGCTTCCACTCACTTTCGAGGGCAGTGCTTTTTATTTTGTCTGTACGTGAGCGACTCCAGCTTTTCGCTTATCCCATAAGAATGGATCAATGCATCTGAGCAGATATCCCCCCGGTCCCCCAGGCATGCCTGGGGGACCGGGGTTAGCAATGTATGCGGGCTTTTCCAAGGGACGGCGAGGACTCGCATCATCGGTCACTGGCAGCCGTTAGATACCCCCCAGGGCTCAAGCCTGTGCTTTTTTCCACCAGTTTCGCTGAACCCACTAAGGGGACAAACGGTCATTCATCCAGAAGCGTCCCTTCTGAATACCTGCAGAATTCCATTTCCCGTCTCCGATGCGATTTCTGATTAAAGACGCTCTTCAAGAAGCATCTTTTCAAAAATATACTTTGGTTTTTCGGCATAGGTAGGGAGTTTGAATGTGAGGCCGCTCGAGGGCTCCCGTTTTACTCCGAAACCAAATGTATCGTGGGCCTTGGTAGACCCTCGCAAAAAGGGCAAGGTTCCTTTTCCACGGAAGAGATCTCTGTTTTTTCATTGGGGAGCTCTTTTCAGCCAAAGGATCTGCCTTTGCTCTCTTTGTGTGGCCAGTCGATTATGTCTAGTCGCAGCTAATGTTTGATAGAACGAAAGGCTTCCCTTGAGAAGTCAGCAGGATTACCGCGTGGAAAGACTTGTTCTGAGAGGCTCAGAAAAAAGACCTGTCTGGTCATGATGGTTGATATCAAAATCGCATATCAGAGGGGTATGATCCGACAGGGTAATTCGGGGAATCTGGAAGCCGGTGATGGTTATGTCCGGACTGTGAAAAATATAGTCCAGTTGGCGGCGCGGGGCCCGGCTGGGGTGGGAGGGCCGACCATATGTGTTGGCATTATAGAGCCCTGTGGCAGCCGTAAACAATTCCAACTCCCGGCTACCCCGCAAGGCATTGAAATCTCCCGCAACAATGACGGGTTTCTTCACCTCCTTCAGCATGCCATACAGGTCCTGCAACTGATATTGACGGTGCCGGAACTTCAGGGAAAGATGCACGAGGAAAATGGAGCAGCCCTGCAGTTCCAGTTCAATAATGAGGCGTTTTACACCGTTTCGGAAATAGTGGAAACGTTCCGCTACGACCTCCTGATTGGTCAATATGGCGTTTCCCTGTTTGTTCAGCAAGGGCATTTTTTGGACCACGGATGAGGCAGAATATTTTGACTGAAAGACATGCTGGTGCTGAAGTACCCTGGCAATGGCCTGGGCCTGGTTATGCTTGTCGGAACGAAAGGAGCCGCTGTCCACTTCGACGAGGCCGACGATATCCGGATCCGTCGATTTGATGAATTGGACAATTCTGTTTAAATTGGTGTTAGTATTCTTGAAGTAGCCGCTGTAAGGAACCGGAAGGTGGAACTGTCTGCCAATTCCCGCTGCATAGCGGATATTGTACAAGAGAAATCGCATCGTCATGTTTCCTTATATCCTGAATCAGTCCATTTGCCTAGTATAATAATCATTTTTGCAGGAAAGCAAAGCTCTTTTGGAGCGCATGAGAAAAGATCTTCATTTTCTGCTCAGAAGAAGGTGGTCGTTCCGGTGGGTAGGTGGGCATGAACCGTGTTCAGCAAAAGACGCCATGCCCTAGGAAAGGATGGTTTGTGCATGGATGGAATCTCGTCCTGAGATGCTCGGGAGGAAAGCGTTTGAGCTGCGAACAGTTCTTTTCGGGATCGATGACCAGAAAAGCGACCGATGATGGGAGGAGAAGGGGTTGTGATTCCTCGGCCCGGGAAGAATTGTTGTGAGCGCTTGACACCAATCGGGTGTTTTTTTATACTGCCTTTCAAATCAGGCGCGTTTTTTACTGTTTGTCCGGATCTGTTGAGGAGATTTTTGGCGCAAACGACTTGTCATTGACAGGGAGGAAAGCCCATGAACGAAGCAACAAACGGCCCGCCAGGAACAGTACCCCCCATCCCCCCCGAAGGAAATCCCCCCGTTGCCACTGAAGGAAAAGCTGACCCCGTGAAGCGTATCATCGCCACTATCATAGACGGCGTAGCCGCCATGATCGTCGGGTTTATTCCAATTGTGGGAGGGATTATCGGCGCGCTTTACATGCTCTTTCGGGATGCCCTCCCGATCGAGGCCCTCGAGTACAAGAGCATCGGGAAGAAACTGCTGAAATTGTCGGTGGTAAAAAATGACGGATCTTCGGGGAGAATAGACTATGCAACCTCCGCCAAGCGAAACTGGATGTTCGCCCTCGGGCCGATTATGCTTTTTCTCCTGTTCATCCCTATTCTGGGATGGATTCTCGATATCCTGATCGCCATCGGCAGTTTCGTTCTGGTGATCATCGAACTGGTGAAGATTTTCTCTGACGATCAGGGGCTCAGGCTGGGAGACAAGATGGCAAATACCAGAGTGGTGGAAGACTAGATCATCGCCTTTTGTCGGCTAGCCGGTGCCCTGCGTCCTTCGGCTTTGCCCATGGAGGGCGTTGCGGTGGCGGAGAACCACTGCCGCCTGACATCTGGGCAAAGAACCCTAGCGCAACACGATCCGCGCATCTGCCACCACACACTGTTTGGAAGAGCAGAGGACGGGATTCAGGTCGATGGATTCGATTGAGTCGTGGATATCCATGACCAGGTTGGAAAAGGCAAGGAGCGTTTTTGTCAATACCCCTTTGTTCACGGGTTCCGATCCCCGGTACCCTTCCAGGAGGAGATGGGCTTTCAGGTTCCTGATCATGGACGGGATATCTTTCTCCTGCAAAGGGGCCATCCTCAATACCGTGTCCTTATAGATTTCCACTGCAGTGCCGCCCATGCCGAAAAGGATGATGGGGCCGAATTGGTCATCGACCTTGGCGCCGATCATCAGTTCTCTCCCTACAGCCATCTCTTCCACCAGCACGCCTTGGAAAGCCTCCATCTTGCTGAAGCGCTGAAAGGTTTCATGGAGTTCTTCATCACTCTCGATGCCGGGAACCACTCCTCCCACATCCGATTTATGGAGGATCCGCGGGGAAATCACCTTCGCCACCAGGGGGAAACCATGGTCCCGGACAAACGGGAGTGCTTCTTCCCACTGCGCAGCCCTGACAAACCGAGGGATTTTGATCCCGTATGCATCCAATATCGCCTTGGCGTCCGGTTCAAGGACCCACCCGTTCGGGCGTGCAGTTTCCAGGGTTTTTCCTATTTCTTTTTTCAGCATGGCTGACGTCTCCTTAATGCCTCGGCCATGAGGACCGCAGCTTCAATGGAATGGGAGACCGGGACACCGTTCAGTTCAAATCCTTCTATGAGCATTCTGAACTTTTCCACATGCGGGACATAGGCGATTAATGGTTTACCTGCCTTTTCATAGATACTGCTCAGCCTCGCGCCGAGATCAGCGGTAATACCCGGAAGATAGGGAAGGAGGAGCATCAGGACACAGTCTATCTCAGGGAGGGTGCTCAGATGTCGAGCGGCGGTAACAAAATCCTCGTCAATTGCACTGCCGGTCAGATCAAGGGGGTTTCCGAGAGAGGCAATTTTTTTGATACTCCTGGAAAGATCCGTGCGGATATTTTCCTGTTTCGGGACGGTGAGAGGGGGCACCGGCAGACCGTGTGATGAGCAAACATCCACCGCCATGGCACCGTGTCCACCGCTGCCGGTGATGATGCCCATCCTGCCTTCTATAGGAACTTGATAACAGCTCAACGCCTCGCAGAAAGAGATCAACTCCAGCTCATCTTTCGCTTCCACGACGCCCATCTGTGCCAGTACCTGAGAGAAGACCTCGTAGTCTCCGGCAAGGGACGCCGTGTGGCTCGCAACCGCCCTGCCTCCTCCTGCGGTCTTTCCGGATTTAATGACGATGACCGGCTTTCGGCACCGGGATGCGGCAAGGACAAAATCGCGGCCTTCACCTCGGGCAAACCCCTCAACATAAAACGCCATTACTTTCGTTGCGGGATCCTTTTCCAAATACTTGAGGAGATCTATTTCCCTGATCATGGCCTTGTTCCCTATGCTCACCCCCAGAGAGAGCCCGATCCCTTCCTCTTTGAATTTGAGCATCTGATCCACCAGGATGCCTCCGCTCTGACTCACGACCGCAACGTTTCCCTGCTCAGGTCTTACCATGCGCTCAATGGGTAGAAAGAAGGTATCGACCGTTGCAGGCGCATAAATTCCCAGGCAGTTGGGACCGATAAAAGGGAAATGATCCTTTCTGGCCATGGAAACCAGGGCCTGCTGCAGGTCATTACGCCCAATTTCCGCAAATCCCCCGGAGATAACCGCCGCCCCTTCCACCCCTGATTCAATGCATTGTGCCAGGATTTCGGGAACCTGTTCTGCCTGTACGGCAATCACGGCGAGATCCACCTTGTGGGGAATGTCTGCCACGTTCTTGAACACGGCTTCTCCATGCAGGGATCCGCCTTTCGAATTAACTGGAAAGACCTTCACTGGATACCGGAGATGATTCTTGTTGAAGACAACATTGGCGGGATGCTGGTCATTCCGCAGTGACACGCCGATGACCGCCATGGTTTTGGGTCGAAACAGTGCGCGGAATTTCACGAGATAACTCCTTTCTTACATCCTCCCCCGTCTGATGATGGATATGAGGAGCCAGAATCCCATAATGGCAGCGATTAAGAAGCCGGCAAGTCCGATTACCGGTATTTCATGCCATGTGGGAGGGACACCCGACAGGACGATGAGGGAGGAACCGATGATCAGCGCCGCCAGGATTATGGCGAAGGCAATACGGTTGCTCACACGGTCATGGGTGGAAAGCATGGGTTCCAGTCCCCGGTGTTCGAATTCCATCTTTATCCTGCCCTGCCTCGCCTGTCTAAGAATTTCCCGCATCTCACCGGGAATTTCCCGAAACAGGTGCAGGAATTCGAACCCGGAATCAACCATATCGACGGCGATTCTTTTTGGATTGAGGCGATCCAGCTGTATCCGCTTGATGAATGGCTCCAGCTGTTTGACGGCGTCAAAATGCGGGTCAAGCATTCTGCCGAGCCCTTCAAGAGCGGCAAGGGCCTTGAGCATGAGAAAGAAGTCCGGTGGAATGCGAAGCCGGTGCCTCGCGGTCATTTCTACAAGATTTTGCAGCAACTTGCCCATTTCCAGATCTTTCAACGGGCGGTAGAGAAAGGTGTCCAGGAAATGGGCGACGTCCCTTTCCAGTGTGGACTGTTCTATTTTTTCACCCGGTATGGTCAGGGCCAAAAGGGCTTGGGTCGCCTTTGTCTCGTCACGCTGTACGATTCCCATGATCAAGTCGACGAAGTCCTCCCGGACCTCCCTGCTGATCCTGCCCATCATGCCGAAGTCCAGAAGGCATATGATGTTATCGGGGAGTATAAAGATATTACCGGGGTGGGGGTCCGCATGAAAGAACCCGTGGATGAAAATCTGCTTGAGGATGAGGTCAAACCCCCTTCGAGCGATTTCCGGCGGGTCGAGTCCCGCCTCTCGAAGTTTTTCTACCTCCGAGGCCTTTATCCCTTCTATGTATTCCGTGGTAAGAATTCGTTTTGTCGTGGCCTCGCGGTACACCTTTGGCACATAGAGGGTTTTTTCTTCGAGGAACTGTGCGGCGAACCGCTCGGTGTGCGCTGCCTCAAGGGTATAATCAAGTTCCACTTCGAGGGATCGGGCAAATTCCTCCAATACCCTTGTCGGACGGTGGATTTCCACGGCCTTTAAGTGTCGCTCCATGAGCGTGGCAAGGTGCAGCATGATTTCGAGATCAACTTCAATATTCTTTTTGATCTCGGGCCGCTGGATCTTCACGATCACCGGATCACCGTTGATGAGACGAGCTCTGTGCACCTGGCCGATCGAGGCAGAGGCCAGTGGAGTCTCATCAATGTGCTGATAAACCTCGTGAAGGGGGCAGCCGAATTCCTTTTCAATGCAATCTTTTACCAACACAAATGAAAAGGGAGGCACGTGGTCCTGAAGCCTGGAAAGCTGCTTGAGAAATTCAAGGGGCAGGAGGTCGGGGCGCGTGGAAAGAATCTGTCCCAACTTGATGAAGGTGGGACCCAGTTCCTCCAAAGCCATCCGTACCCGCTCCGGCCGGGACAGGGTCTCAATCTTTTCCCTGCGCTTCCGCGAAAGCATCTGCAGGCCGATTTCGAGGTATTGTTCGATCTTGAGGGTATCGATCAGATCTCCGAAGCCATATTTGAACAGTACGGTCAGGATCTGGCGGTACCGCTGCATGTGACGATACGTCCTGCTGATCATGCCGATCTTGCGGATGTGCATGGCTTCTCCTTCTCACGAGTCCTTGAGTCTGGAGGCTCCCGGGATCAATGTTTGTGTGCTCACCACCCCGGGGAGCCGGACTACCAGGTCGTGTACGAAGTGGCCGATGATCTCGGCATCGGAAGCGAGGAGATCACGGGAAAGAATGATCTTCACCAGCATGTCCACATCTCCATGAACAGAGTGAACCTCCTTCACCTCGTCCATGGCGAAGAGCTTCTCCATCACATCGAATTCATTTTTCGGCTTGACCCGCATCAGGATAAATGCCGTAATTTCCCGCTTCATTTCCGGATATTCAGCCTCTTTCATTGCTGCCATTTTGTGTCGAAATTCCTCCATGTCTTTGGGGATGAGGCGATCGATGCCGATTCCGTATTTTCTTGTCAGGCCCCTTTCCCACTGGTGATAGGAGATGTAGGCATAGAGATCAGCGATTGTTCGCTTGGAAAAGAAGTGGATGATTCCTGATTTTTCTATCAACGCATAGAGGGGGGTGTAAATGCTTTGGTACCAGTCTGTTGCCGCCTCTTGAAAAGAGACGGGTTGCAGTCCTTCCTTTTCAAGAGACTCCCGGTGATCGGTGATCTGTTTGGTCAGATACCCATATTGCCCGACCTCCGTCAGTGCTATGGGATGAGGCAGTCCCGTCCTTTCCTGAAATTCCAGACGTTCACGATAAATAACGTTTTCCAGGGTGTTCTTGGAGGGGATGAGTTCCACTATCTGGGCGGGAATGCTTCTCAGCCCAAGGGTTTTTGCCGCCGCAATGCGGTGGTTTCCGTCCAGCACATAAAATTCATTCTTTATCTGGTAAAGCTTGACCGGGGGAAGGGGTCTCCCCTCCTGCATGGCCCGCTTAATGGAGTTCAACCGTTCCTTGGGGATGTGGTCTTTGGGCCGGAATTTTCTGTCAAAATCATGATACCGACCGACGCTTCCCACGATTCGTTCCACCTCGACCTGATGCATGCCGCGTTTCTTGGGTTCAAAGTGCTCTCCCTCTTCACGAAGCGTTTCGAAATTCTTGACCTCGTCCTGCCGGTGGCGTCGCTTCAGGGCGTTTATAAGGCTGTTGATGGCACTACGCATGCGTCACCTCAAAGAGATAATATCCGCAGGTGTTGATAACCCGGGTTCGGTTCACGGTACTTTCGCGCAGAGAGTGGTCTGACGCATCAAAATGGATGTGCCCGTGAACAAAAACTTTCGGTGAATATTTCTCAATAATCCAGCGGAAACTCTTGAAACCCCTGTGGCAGCGGTCTTGCTGGTCATGAATATCCCTTGGGGGTGCGTGGGTAACCACCATGTCAATCCCCCCCTTGAGCCAGATCCCGGGCCTCAATTTCCATACGATCATGCGCATTTGGTTTTCCGTGTATTGATGAGGACCGCCATTATACCAATAAGAACCCTCCAGGCCCAGAATTTTGATTCCCCTGAAACGCACCAGCCGGGCATGGATATCGGTACAGTCCCCTGTAGGCTTTGACTGATGACGGATATCGTGATTCCCCTGGACGTAGTAAAGAGGAACCCCCAAGCCGTTTGCGAGAAAGGAGAGATATTCCGGAGGAAGGTCTCCACAGGAGATGATTAAATCAACCCCTTCGAAGCGCTCCGGCTCAAAGCGATCAAAAAGCAGCGGTTCCACGTAATCTGAGATGGAAAGGATCTTCATGGAGACGTTTTTGCTCACCGGACTGGTCCCAGGGTGACTCCTACGAAGTCGTCTGGCCGTATCCATTTGCTAAATGCGCGCTGTACTTCTCGGGCCGTAACGGCCAAGTAGCGTGTGGCTGCCCGCACCGGTTCATCAAGAGGCAGTTCTTCCACTGCCAGACTGAGAAGGTTCTCACCAATGTCGTCTATGCTGGATTCGCTGAGCGGGATTTGCCGCACCAGGAGTGTCTTTGCTCGGTTGAGTTCTTCAGCGGTGACGGGTTCATCCTGCATCTGTTTCAGGTTCTGCACGACGAGTTGTCGGGCCTTGGATACCTGGGGCGGATCACTGCCGTAGATCACTCCGAAGACCGACCGCGTCTTGCGTGCCTGAAGGAAGGCCTGAACCGTGTAGACAAGCCCGGCTCTTTTTCTGAGGTCCCGGTAAAGCCTCGTGGCATAGAATCCTCCAGAGAGCACATGGAGCCCTACGTTCAGGGGATAGTAGTCGGGATGGGTGCGGGTGATCCCAAGAGTCTGCACCAGCGTTACCTGATCCTGAACGCGGCTTTGATCCGGCACCAGGGCAGCAGAGGGGCTGTTCGGGGGTACTGGCGGCAGATCGGTTGCAGGTGTCGGGCCCGAAGCGCGCCAACCACCGAAATAATTCTCCACGACTGCCCTGGCGTGGTCGGGCGTCACCTTTCCCACAATGACAATGGTGGTGAGATCGGGGCGAAAGCTGTTTCGGTAATATTCCCGTACCTGCGGAAGGGTGAGGGCGCGGATGGTGCCTGGTGTCGCCTCTCGTTGTCGGGGGTCTTCTTTGGGATAAAGGCGTGATATCAAAGACCGCCGTGACAGGTAAGAGGGACTCTGGAGTTTGCCTGCAAGGTGAGCAGCGGTCTCTTCCCGGACGATTTGAAAGGCTCGTAACGGGAGTGCGGGATGAAGGAGGTTGTCGGCGAGAAGTTCAAGCCCGCGATCGAAATGATCTTGGAGGACTTGCAACGAAAAACTTCTTCCCGCCTCGATATCGGCGGCAATATCGTCCGCCGCCTTCTGAAATTCCAACCGGTCAAGGCTTGTTGTGCCGTAAGAGAACAATCCTTCCAGTACCTCGGTGATCCCCTCCTGCCCTCGGGGTTCCTGGATCTCGGGCGTGTTTTTAATGCGGCCGAAAAGGCTGACGGTGTTGCTGATGCTCTCCGGCTGGACGATGAGCCGCAGGCCATTCTTCAGGGTCATCACCGTGGGATGTATTCTGGTAATGGGGACCGGGGGCAGCAGGGTCGCCTTTTCGGCCCAGGACGGGAGCGTTACCGTTTTTGCTTCTTTTGGGCTGAAAGATTCTTTTCCCTGAAAGCCTTTTGACGTGACGGTTTTTCCCAATGGATGGGGTATCAGCACCCCGACTACGGAGGAGCTGTTCCGAAGGAAGGCCCGGGCAATCCGGTTCACATCCGAAACGGTGACCTGTTTGATGGCTGCGATGGATTCGTCCGGGGATTTCCTCCCTTCGAGCGTGATGGCCTCTGCCCAGGCACCGGCAAGCCCCTCAATGGAATTTCTTCTGAATTCGGCAGCGGCTATCTCCTTCTTTTTTGCTGCTGCGATCAGATCCTTCGGGATGCCGTTCTTGAGGTAGCCGTCAATGATCCCTTTGAGGAGAGCAACGACGCTTTCAGCCTTTTTGTCTCGTGGAAAGCCGGCCACGGCATACCCCAGCCCCACCTGTCTAAAGGGGCTGTTGTTGAATCCGGCGAAAAGGACCTTCCCCTCCGCAGCCAGCCCATAGAGCTTTGCCCGCTGGCTGTCGAGGACATCTGCCAGTATCTGGGATGCGGGGTAGTCGGGACTTGTATACCCGGGGAGTCGATAGGCTACAATGGCCATCTGGTAGGGAAGATCCGATGCGAGTTCCAGGTGGTCCGGTTCGAGTGGACGGAGTTTCACCTTTGGTTTTGGGGGCAGGGGAC
>Ga0316576_10002709_pt1 | contig 10138 bp, 8 predicted proteins | sample S0NA_FD_203075 | JGI IMG/M metagenome (GOLD analysis project Ga0316576, IMG submission 203075) | Rhizosphere microbial communities from salt marsh grasses in Alabama, United States - S0-2_050615r3r5 | ecosystem: Host-associated > Plants > Roots > Rhizosphere | place: USA: Alabama | collected... | reverse complement strand
AGATCAGCACCGTCACCGAGTCGAAGTAGATCTCACCGGTGCCGCGCACGGTGTTGGCGACGCCCCAGCCGAAGGCGGCGAGGATGCCGATGGCGATCGGCACGTCCATGTGCAGCGTGCGGGTCCTCAGCGCTCCCCAGGCGCCTCGGTAGAAGATCTGCGCGCACCACAGCACCGACGGCAGGGTCAGCCCGAGGCTGATCCACCGGAAGAGCGTGCTGAACTCGGGCGAGATGCCGTGGAAGTGGCCGCCGTAGAGGGCGAAGGCGATCAGCATCACGTTGCCGGCGACCGCGCCGGCGACGGCGATCCGGATCAGCAGCGCGCGGTCCTCGCGGCGCTCCATCTCGCGCGCCTCCACGCCGTGGTACGGGTGCGGTGGGTAGCCGATCGAGTCGAGAAAGCGCGCGATCGACGACAGCCGGGTCTCCCCGGGGTCCCAGACCACCGTGGCCAGCGACCGTCCGACGTCGAGCCGGCACTCGGCGACGCCGGGGACCGCGAGCGGGACCTTCTCGACCAGCCAGACGCAGGCCGCGCAGTGGACCCCCTCGAGGTAGAGCTCGACCACGGACAGGCCATCGGACCGGGACCGACAGTACAGCTCGGCGAAGGTGGGGTCGTCGAACTCCTCATAGCTCAGGCCCCGCCCCATGGCCGCCTGCTCGGGGGCGTCGATCCGCTCTCTGAGGTCGTAGTATCCGTCGAGCCCCGCGCCGTGGATGACGTCGTAGGCGACACGGCACCCCGAGCAGCAGAACTGGTGCTCGGCTTCGGGCTCGACAAGCCCGGCCGGCACCGGCAGCCCGCAGTGGTCGCACGTTGTCACCCGGGCATGATCTCACGTGCGGCTTGGGGCGGCGGATCAGCGTCGACCGGCGCGAAGCGGATGGGAGGCGCCCTGCGACGCCGCGTCAGGCAGGTTTCGCTCGACCCGAGCGGCTCCAGGGCCGCGGTTCCGACCGGGCATGGAACGGCGCCTCCGCCATGCGCTCACCGCAGCGCCGACGAAGGCCTTGACACGGGGTCCCTCGAGTCGATATGAATAGGGGGCTTTCGCAACATCTGCGGGTTCTTTTCGGAGGTGGGAGATGCGGCGTGCCGTTTTCGTGATCGCGATTATGACGTTGGCGACTCCTGTGGTCTTCAGCCAGGGGATCACCGGTTTCACGGGAGGAACCGAGTACGGCCTGTACTACACCGGGTCGACCGGTGACGTGGTCGGCTTCCGGTTCGAGGTCCTCGCTCCGGTAGAGGTCGACGCCCTCGGCGCGTGGAACGCCGACAGCAACGGAGGACTATCCACTGCTCACCAGGTGGGGATCTGGGACAGCACGCAGACTCTGGTCGCCTCCGTGACGGTCGATCCGCTGACGGGGACGGTCATCGGCGACTGGACCTACGCAGCGATCACTCCGGTGACGCTGACTCCCGGCCAGGTCTACACCGCCGGCATGATCTACTTCGACACCGACAGCGACAGCTACATCTCCGGAGCATCCGGCGTCACGACCGACGCGAACGTGACCTGGATCAACGCGGCCTACCCGTCGACGGGCAGCCTCGGATTCGCCTACCCGGCGAACGACAGCTCGCCGACGTCGGGCGGACGGTTCGGGCCGAACTTCACGTTCACCGTGGTGCCGGTCGAGCTCCAGAGCTTCACGATCGAGTGAGCTGAGGGTCGTTCAGTCGCCGTCGCAGCAGGGCGGCGCGTCGTCGGCCGATGGGACCGCGTCGGCCGCGTGGTCGTGCCGCTGAACCGCCGCCGTCACGGTGGCGGGCCGGCCGACGATCGCATACAACCCGAGCGCTACGAGGATCAGCGCGGTGACCGCTGGAATGTGCCGGCGCAGTGGGACGGCCACGAGCTGAGCGCCGAGCCCGAGCGCGAGCAGCGCGGGCACCGTGCCGGCCCAGAATGCGGCCATCACCGCGGCGCCGCCGACGGTCGAGCCGGTGCCGGCGGCGGTGACGACGAAGGCCCACAGCCAGCCGCACGGCAGCACCCCCGACAACAGGCCGACGGCCGCCGCCCGAACGACCGGCGGCCGGTCGCCGACCAGCGAGATCCCGCGCCGGAGCCAGCCGGCGATGACCGAGCCCGAGCCGTGCCGGAACACCCGAACGCCGCGCACCTGGAGCAGGGCGAGGACGCCCCAGACGATCATCACCACGCCGGCTGCGACCGCCGCGACGCGCTGGATTCCGGCAAGCGACCCGGCGACATCGAGCGCCGCTCCCACCGCGCCTGCAGCGAGTCCGAGGATCGCGTATGCGACCAGCCGCCCTCCCGAGTAGGCGGCGTGGCTGAGCAGGCGGCGAACCCCGCCCGATCCGTCGGCGCCCGAGTAGAACGCGACGAACCCGCCGCACATGCCGACGCAGTGCAGGCTGCCCAACAGGCTCGCAAGGAACACGGTGGTGAGGAGAGTCATCATCGGCGCGAAGATCTAGGCAAGAGCAAATGATGAATGATGAATGATGAATGATGAATCACATCGCATCCTTTCGTCCATCGGCGTTGCGGGCCCGGTGCGATGCAATTCATAATTCATAACTCATATTTAGTCAGACACTTGCGTCCAAATGTGTCTCGTATCTCGATAGGTAAACACTTCATCATTCAGCGTGATTTGAAAGCGAAACTCCCACCGGCCGTTGCGGTGCATCGGCATGGCGACCTCGTAGCCGTCCGGCGCGGGCGCGAGAATCGCGTTCAGCACGTCGTCGCGCCTCACGTTGGCGAACGCCTCGACCGCGACCCGCGCGCCGGACACGGGCCCACCGTCGGCGTCGAGCAGGGTCGCGCGCAGCACCGGGTCGGCGCCGGGGTCCGCCGGCACGACCACGAAGTCGAGGGTCCAGCCGAGCTCGGTGTTGTTCCGCTCCTGGGCGCGCCGCTCGTCCCACGTCAGCGCCTTGGCGTAGTAGTCGGGCTCGACGGCGTAGCTGTCGTTCGAGGTCGCGACGTAGACCATCGCGGCCATCACCAGCACATGCAGCCCCAGCGCGCCGGCGATCACGGCGGGCCAGAAGACGCTTGGTTTCATGTGGCGATCTCCCTTCCTGGTTTCATCCGCCCGCCGGTCCCAGCAGCCGGTAGGTCCGAGTCTCCTCGAAGTCGACGCCGTCGCTGACCCGGAGCACGACCTCGAGCTCGCCGGCGGTGAACGCCGAAGGCGGGGCGTTGATGAAGGCGGCGGTCATCTGGCTGTCGCCGGCGGCGACGGTGAGCGGGTTCTCCGGTGCGATCAGGGTCAGTCGGTCGGCGTCGACCAGCGACAGGGTGTAGCTGCGCTCGTCGCCGGTCCGGTTGGCGATCTTGATCCGGATCTGGTTCGACACCTCGCCCGACGGCAGCACCTGGAACGGCGCGCCGAGGCCGCGCAGGACGGTGACGTCGGCCGTCGCCTTGCCGGCGAGGGAGAACGCGAGGGTGCCGAACATGATCAGCAGGATCGCCGAGTAGGCCACCAGGCGCGGCCGGACGAAGCGGCCGCGACCGCCCTCGAGCTCGGCCTGCGAGGTGTAGCGGATGAGCCCGCGCGGCAGCCCGACCCGTTCCATGACCGAGTCGCAGGCGTCGATGCACTGGGTGCAGGCGACGCACTCCATCTGCAGCGCACCCTCGCGGATGTCGATCCCGGTCGGGCAGGTCGCGACGCAGAGGCCGCACTCGACACAGTCGCCGGCGGTGCGCTCCTCGTTCCTCCGCCACGGCGCTCGCGGCTCGCCGCGTGCCTCGTCGTAGCCGACGATCAGCGACTGCCGGTCGAGCAGCACCGACTGGAAGCGGCCGTACGGGCAGGCCAGGATGCAGGTCTGCTCGCGGAACCAGCCGAAGTCGGCGAACATCAGCAGCGTCGTGCCGAGCATGACGCCGAACGCGGCCGGATGTCGGGTGGGTGGGCTGGTCATCCAGACGAGCAGCCGGTCCCAACCGACGAAGTAGGCGAGGAAGGTGTTGGCGAGAAAGGCCGAGACGACGAAGAACGCCAGGTTCTTGAGCAGCCGCCGTCCCGAGAATCCGCCGCTCGCGTCGGTCTTGATCTGCCGGCTCCGGCCCCCCTCGATGAGGACCTCGAGCGGGCGGTAGATGAACTCCATGTACACCGTCTGCGGGCACGCCCAGCCGCACCAGACCCGGCCCCAGACCGCGGTGACGAGGAAGATCCCGACGAAGATCGAGAACAGCAGCAGCATCAGCAGGAAGGTGTCTGTGGGCAGGAAGGTGGCGCCGAAGAAGGTGAACTCCCGCCGGCCGATGTCGAGCAGCATCAGCGGTTTTCCGTTCAGCCTGAGGATCGGGATCAGCGTGAAGGTGCCGATCAGCGCCCACGCGGTGACCAGCCGCCGGCGGTAGTAGCGTCCCTTGGACAGCTTGGGTCGGATCCGGCGGCGGCTGCCGTCGCGGTTCATGGTCGACAGCACCTGCTCCCGCGCCTCCGGTGCGTTGGATGTCGGTTGCATCATTCAACAACCCCGGTGGGTGCCAGGTCCGCAGTTCCGCAGTTGCTCCGATATCGACGGTTCGGAAGTGTTGCGTTCCTGCAACTGCGGAACTGCGGACCTGGCACCTTCACGCTCCTTCATCGATCTCGACGCCGTCGACCGCCTGTTCGTCGTCGGAGGTGGGCTCGGGCGCGGCGCGAGCCACCTGCTCGCCCTGGGGCGCCTTCGGGTTCGGTGGATCGCTGCCGAGCAGGCTGCCGACGTAGGCGCTCACCGCGAGCAGCTCGGCCGGCCGGAGCTGCCGCTCCCACGACAGCATGCCCTTGTCGGGGACGCCTTCGCGCACCGTCCGGTAGATGTCCATCAGCTGCGGGCCGTGCAGCCAGTACCGGTCGGTGAGATTGGGGCCGATGCCGCCCTGGCCGAGCACGCCATGGCAGGTGGCGCACTTCGAGGTGAAGATCTTCTTGCCGCCGTTCATCATGCTGTCGTCGTTCATGAGACCGGCCAGCATCGACTCGTCGATCTCTCCCATGGCGAGGATCGCCTGCATCTGCTGCTCCGCGGCGGCCATCATCGCCTGGTCGTAGCGCTCGACTGCGAGCATCCCCGGGCCGAAGTGGTAGAAGACGATGTACAGCGGCGTGAAGACGATGGTCGCCCAGAAGATCGCCAGCCACCAGCGGGGCAGCGGGTTGTCGTACTCCTGGATGCCGTCGTACGAGTGCTCGAGCAGGTGGTCCTCGGACGGGACGGCGTCGATGGGCTCTGGACGCGTGGTGCTCATGATTTCTTTCCTCCACCGCCGTTCGGACGCCGTGCGACGTCGCCGTTGTCGAGAGGGAGGTTGCGCTCCTCCTCGTACGACGACCGGCTGCGGATCACGAAGACGTAGGCGACGATCGCGATGAACGTGATGAAGCTGACGAGGAGGCCGACCTCCGCCCACGACGTGAGGCCGGCGGCGCTCATGATGTCTGACAGCTTCATCGAGCCTGCTCCCCTCGGATCCCGATGTCGTCACAACCACCAAGGCACGAAGACACCAAGGAGAGCACAAAGAAAGACCCTTCGTGAATTACCTTGTGCCTTGGTGACTTCGTGGTCGCGAAGGACGGTACGGCGTCTCGAATCGCAGAACCGCCGATGACGGGAATGCCGATCATGATTCGTCCTCCGGGTGGGTCGCCCCGGCGGCGGCGACCGCGTCGGTCGGCGGCTCGCCGGTCTCCTCCTCCTCGGCGACCGGCGGCGGCTTGGTGATGTCGGTGCCGAGCCGCTGGAGGTAGGCGACCAGGGCGATGATCTTCTTGTCTTCGAGTCCCTCCGGGCCGCCCTGGGTGACGACGCCCTCGGAGATCGCCGCGGCCTGCTCGCGGGCGGCGTCGATCGCGCCGGCGATGTCGTCGTCGGTGTAGGGCACGCCGAGCGTCTGGTGGGCGCGCATGGTCACCGGGATCGAGTCGAAGTCGAGCCCTACGGTGAGCATCGACGGGTAGGCGGGCATGATCGAGCCCGGGGTGATCGCCCGCGGGTCGTCCATGTGGCGGACGTGCCACAGGTCCGGGTACTTGCCACCGACCCGGTGCAGGTCGGGGCCGATCCGGCGTGAGCCCCACTGGAACGGGTGGTCGTAGACGAACTCGCCGGCCTTGGAGTACTCGCCGTAGCGCTCGGTCTCGGCGCGCAGCGGACGGACCATCTGCGAGTGGCAGTTGTAGCAGCCCTCGGAGATGTAGATGTCCCGCCCGGCGAGCTCGAGCGGGGTGTAGGGCGTGACCGTCGCGATGGTCGGTACGTTGGACTTGATCAGGAAGGTCGGGACGATCTCGAACAGCGACGCGACGACCACGGCGACCGTCACCATGACGGTGAACAGGAGCGGCAACCGTTCCCAGCGGCGGTGCCACGTGGTGCGGAAGAAGCGGTCGAGCGTGTACGCGACGTTGGCGACGTGGGCGCCCGACCCGACGAGCGGCGACGCCGGCTCGGGGCGATCCACGTAGGTCTTCGCGAGGGCGGGTGCGGAGTGGAACCGAACCTCGAGTGGCCGCGGCCGGGCGCGCCAGGTCATCAGCATGTTGAGACCCATCAGCAGCACGCCGCTGAGGTAGGCGGCGCCGCCGACGACCCGGACCCAGTACATCGGGATCAGCCGCGTCGTCGTCTCGACGAAGTCGGCGTACTTGAGGTAGCCCTCGTCGTCGAAGGCGAGCCACATCAGCCCCTGGGTCAGCCCCGCGGCATAGATCGAGACGATGTAGAGCAGGATGCCGATGGTGCCGATCCAGAAGTGGGCCTCGGCGAGCTTGGTCGACCAGAGCTCGGTTTGATAAAGCCGCGGCAGCAGCCAGTAGATCATGCCGAAGGTCAGGAAACCGACCCAGCCGAGGGCGCCGGAGTGGACGTGGGCGATGGTCCAGTCGGTGTAGTGCGACAGCATGTTGACCGCCTTGACCGACAGCAGCGGGCCCTCGAAGGTCGACATGCCGTAGAACGTGACCGCGACGACGAAGAACTTGAGCACCGGGTCGGACGCGACCTTGTGCCAGGCGCCGCGCAGGGTGAGCAGGCCGTTGAGCATGCCGCCCCAGGACGGCATCCAGAGCATGACCGAGAACAGCATGCCGAGGGTCGAGGCCCAGGCCGGCAGGGCGGTGTAGTGCAGGTGGTGCGGTCCGGCCCAGATGTAGATGAAGACCAGGGTCCAGAAGTGGATGATCGACAGCCGGTACGAGAAGACCGGCCGGTTCGCCGCCTTCGGCAGGTAGTAGTACATGATGCCGAGGAATGGGGTGGTCAACAGGAAGCCGACCGCGTTGTGGCCGTACCACCACTGCATGAAGGCGTCCTGGACGCCGGCGTAGATCGGGTACGAGCGGAACAGGCCGGCGGGGACCGCCAGGTTGTTGAACACGTGCAGAACGGTGATCGTGACGATGGTCGCGATGTAGAACCAGATCGCCACGTAGAGGTGGCGTTCCCGCCGGATCGCGATGGTGCCGAAGAAGTTGACCGCGAAGATGATCCACACCACCGCGATGGCGATGTCGATCGGCCACTGGAGCTCGGCGTACTCCTTGCTCTGGGTGATGCCGAGCGGCAGGGTGACCGCTGCGGAGACGATGATCAGCTGCCAGCCCCAGAAGTGGAGGTTGGACAGCGCCTTCGAGAACATCGGCGTCTTGAGCAGCCTCTGAGTCGAGTAGTAGATCCCGGCGAAGATGGCGTTGCCGGCGAAGGCGAAGATCACCGCGTTGGTGTGGAGCGGCCTCAAGCGGCCGAAGGTCAGCCACGGCAGCGGCGGGAAGTTGAACATCGGCGCCGCGAGCTGGAGGGCGACGAGCAGCCCGACCAGCATCCCGACCGCGCCCCAGACGAAGGTCACCAGGGTGAAGCGACGCACGATGGCGTCGTCGTAGCTGAACTGCTCGATCCTGACGTTCATTGCGCTGCCTCCGTGCGGCGGTCGGCGTCGGGTCGGAGAATCGTGGGCTTCATGATGCATGGCCTTTCGCGGGTTGAACAGCGTGCAGCGTCGTTTCATCGTTGCGGACCGCCCGGTGGGCGACGTCGGCCAACATGGTGCCGGCCAGCAGGTCGTAAAAGGCGCGCCGGATCTCGGCCATCGGCTCGTGCAGCGGACAGCTCGCGCTGTCGCTGCATGCGGTCTGACCGAGCAGGCACTCGACGCCGTTCATCCCGTCCTGGAACGGCTCGACCACGGCGAGCAGCGGGATCTGGTCGGCGGCGCGATTGAGCCGGAAGCCGCCGGTTCGGCCGCGCTGCGAGGTGACCAGCCCGGTTGCGGTCAGCCGGCGCAGGATCTTGGTCAGGAACTGCGGCGGCAGCCCGAGCTCGGCGGCGATCTCACCGCAGTGCAGGGCCTCGTCGCCGGAGCGCACGGCGAGGAGGGACAGGGCGCGGACGGCGTACTCGGCGCTTCGTGTCAGCATCGCGCCGGGATATTAGGACCCCGACGTCCTTTTTGTCAATCTCGCGTGTCCGATCCCGGCTCCGATCCCGACTCCGAATCCGAATCCGATTCCGATTCCGATTCCGACGGCGTCGTACCGTACGCGGGGGGCGCCCGAGGTCGAGCAACGAACTACGTTCAGCCGCGCCGGACAGCACGAAGACCGATGGTGATCGATGTGACACCGTGCAGCGGGGGACTCTGCTACCATTTTTTCGGTCCGACGTTCCGGTCCGCTGTGAGGATTCCCATGGGTTTGAGAGTTGTTGGTGTCTGGTGTCTCGTCCTGTTGGGTGTGATCACGACGTTCGCCGTGCCGGCGACCGTCCGCGCCGCCGAGCCGGGCGCGTTCGAGCCCGACTTCGTCGTGGTCCACATCGAGGTCGCCGATGCGGCTGAGGCGTCGATGCTCGACCGCCTGATCGATGTCTGGGCCTACCATCCTGAAAAGGGAATCCTGGAAGCTGCGGTCGACGCCGAGGGCGAACAGGCGTTGAGAGATCTCGGCTTCAGGTACGAGATCGACGCCGAGCTGACCGACAAGTACAACCGGCCGCTGCAGGCTCTGGACGGGCAGACCGAGGGCATCCCCGGCTACCCCTGCTACCGGACGGTGGAGGAGACGCTCGCGACCGGCGCGACGCTCGCCGCCGCCTACCCGGATCTCGCCGAGTGGATCGACATCGGCGACTCGTGGGAGAGGTTCGCGTTCGGAGCGGGCTATGGCTACGACATGATGGTGCTCCGACTGACCAACGAGACCAACGGCATTCCGTCGGCGGACAAGCCCCGTCTCTGGGTCAACGGCGGCATTCACGCCCGCGAGCTGGTCACCGCCGAAACCGTGACCCGGTTCGCCGAGCATCTCCTGGCGAACTACGGAGTCGACCCGGACGTGACCTGGCTGCTCGACAACCACGAGGTCCACCTGCTTCTCCAGACCAACCCGGACGGTCGAAAGCAGGCCGAGGCCGGGCAGTCATGGCGCAAGAACACGAACCAGAACTACTGCGGCGCGACCTCGAGCGACCGCGGCGCCGATCTCAACCGGAACTTCGATTTCGAGTGGGGCTGCTGCGGCGGCTCGAGCTCGAACCCCTGCTACTCCACATACCGCGGACCGTCCGCGGCCTCGGAGCCCGAGACCCAGGCCTTCCAGACCTGGGTCGCGGCCAACTTCCCGGACTGGCGGCCGGACGATCTGACGACTCCGGCTCCGGACAACGCCACCGGGATCTTCATCGATGTCCACAGCGCCGGGGGGGACGTGTTGACCGCGTTCGGCTTCCAGGATCCGCCGCCGCCGAATGACGCCCAGTTCCTCCGTCTCGGCCGCAAGTTCTCCTATTTCAACGGATACTACGCCAGGCTCGGCAGTCTCTATGCGGTCGACGGCGCGACCAAGGACTGGGGCTACGGGCGGATGGGGATGCCGTCGTACACCTTCGAGCTCGGCACCGAGTTCTTCCAGGACTGTGGGTCCTTCGAGAGCACGGTCTACCCCGACAACCTCCAGGCGCTGCTGTACGCGGCGCGGGCGGCGCGGGCACCCTACACGCAGTCCTCCGGTCCCGAGGTCTCGACGCCCGCGGCGCTGCCGAGCACGCCCTCGCCGGGTCAGACGGTGGTCATCAGCGGGGTCATCGATGACACCCGATTCGGCCCGGGCGAAACATCACCACCGATGTCGATCGAGGCGATCTCTGC
>Ga0316576_10002708_pt1 | contig 10140 bp, 8 predicted proteins | sample S0NA_FD_203075 | JGI IMG/M metagenome (GOLD analysis project Ga0316576, IMG submission 203075) | Rhizosphere microbial communities from salt marsh grasses in Alabama, United States - S0-2_050615r3r5 | ecosystem: Host-associated > Plants > Roots > Rhizosphere | place: USA: Alabama | collected... | reverse complement strand
ACCCGCTGCAACCTCACCTGCCGTCACTGCTACATCAACCGCCACCAGCACGGCGATGAAACCCTTCCGTTGGCAACTGTCGAAACCTGGCTCAACCTGTTTGCCCGCAGGTCCGTCAAGGCCAACATCGTCTTTCTGGGCGGCGAACCGACACTGCATCCAGAACTCGCCCCTATGATCAAGAAGGCCCGGAAGCTCGGATACGATTCAATCACCGTGGACACCAATGGGTTCTTGTTCAACGACATCCTGTCCAAGGTCACACCGCAGGACGTCGACTACTTTAGTTTCAGCCTTGACGGCGCCACTGCCGCCACCAACGACATGATTCGCGGCGCAAGGTCTTATGCCGCCTGCACTAACGGTATCCGGCAGGCCGTGACCCGCGGGTTTTCGGTCAGCGTGATCTTTACGGTGAGTCAAACCAACATCCATGAAATCGGGTTGATGGGGCCGCTGCTTACCTCACTGGGCGTGAAGCGGTTTTTCATTCAGGTCATCGGTATTCGAGGCCGCTCGGCCGCCAATCGGGCTGAAAACCTGCAGGTGGCCAGAGACGAGTGGTTGGGGACCGTGCCGACGGCGGCCGAGGCGATTGCGCGGCAGGGCATAACGGTAACCTATCCCAAAGTTTTCCTGGAGCCCGGTGACCGATTCGAATGCGCCGGACGCGTGGCAGACAATTATTTCGTTTTTCCTAACGGGCGCGTCTACCGGTGTCCACTGTGCGAGGATTTTGCACTGCACAGCCTGATGATCGACGGCAACCGTTTGACAGAGCGGGAACCCATCAACGAAAATGACCTTTTCCAGCTCGATATTCCGGAGGGTTGCGTGATGAACAAGCTCATTCAGCCCGACAACCTCAGCTACTGCCCCGATGGAACGCCGAATTACCGGATCGCCTGCTGCCTGCTGAAAGAAGAAATCACCGGTTACACGTTGAAGCGCACGTGAAGGATATCACCGTCTTGGACCTCGTAGTCTTTTCCTTCGAGTCTGACGGTTCCCAGCTTACGGGCAGCGGCGTACGCCCCGGCCGTCATCAGGTCATCGTAAGCCAGCACCTCGGCCCGAATGAAGCCCTTTTTGAGGTCCGTATGAATGGCCTCGGCCGCATCGATCGCTGCGGTATGTTTCCGGATCGTCCATGCCTTGACCTCGTCTTCTCCGACCGTAAAAAAGGAAATAAGTCCCAACAATTCGTAAGATTTGGCGATGATCCTGTCCTTGGCGGAAGTCGCAATGTCGAATTCCTTAAGGAAGTCTGCAGCCTCTTCAGGCGACATTTGGGCCAGTTCGTGTTCGAGCTTGCCGCGAATGGCCAGACCTAATTCGTTAGACCCCCCACCGGTTATATCCGGCAGGCCATCGTCTTCATCGGCATTGTTGAAGAGGACGAGCAGCGGCTTGCTCGACAGGAAAGCAAAGCCCCGCAGCAGGGGTGCAGAGGCCAGTTCGGGTCGCCGCCTCAATGGGGTGTTGTTTTCCACGGTCGAGATACAGGCCTCGAGAAGGGCCCGTTCCTCCGAATCGCTCTTCCGGCCCCTTTTTTGGTCCAGGTCCAGCCGCTCGAGGCGTTTCTCGGCCACCATGAAGTCGTTCAAAATCAGTTCCTGGTCGATGTGGTTGACGTCTTCAAGCGGTGTCGGTTCGGCCAGGCCGTAACTGCTGAAGTTGCGGACCACGTGAATCAAGGCGTCACAGTCTCTTACCGCGGTCCATGAAGACCCCGTTTTTCCACTGTCCTTATCGAGGCCCTTTCCGGGCAGCAGGTACTCAACCTGTGCATAGGTCGTCTTCCGGGGGCTATACATCCCGGCCAACACATCGACCCGTGGGTCCGGGACCCGAATGGCAGCGATGCGGTCGTCCCCTCGGCGTCCAGTCTCCTGAAAATTGCCGGTTAGGGCTTCAAAAACGGTGGTTTTTCCGGATCCCGGCCCCCCGATAATACCTGATTTCATGAGACGCAAACTCCTTTACTCTACGATTTTTCCAAAGGTATCCTCGAGCGATATTTTTCCGGTGGTTTTAAATGGAATGGTGGATGGCGTCAAACCGCTGGTTTCCAAGTGTATCCGACCGCTTAGCTGATACGTTAAATCGGGTTTTCCGGTTTTGGCCGCTTCTTTTTGTGCCATCCGAAAAAATGAAGAGGCAATATTGAACATCGAAGAATATACCCTAACGGAAACCGTGTCGCTGCCCAGCGCTGGAATAGTGACTGGTGTCATGGAGACACCCGTTGCCACCGATTTGTCGTTGATTTCCAATTCACACTGAATTCCTTTGAGCACCAAGGGGATTTCGTTGCCGTTAATCACCCGCAGCTTCAGTTGCAGTACAGTTTCGAAAAGATCCACCTCTTCAACGAGCAAGCCGGCCAATCGGATGTCCGGCGCCTGGAGCGACTGTCCGAGCCCGGCACAGCCGGTCCATGCCATCACCAGAAAAGCGGCCCACACGAAAATCCCCACTGCACGGGTCCTGTCAATCCATTTCACCTGTCCATTGCTCCATTCATTCAAGTTCTCGGAAAACTATCCGATAATTAGATTGCGGCCGATCGTCAGCCACCCCAAAAGTGCCTATCGGATGACGCCAGGTGGGGCGCTGACGAGGTGGTTATTTTTCGGAAACCGGTGCCTTCCAATATGCTTATACCGTTAAACAACAAAATTGCCAACCCAAGCCGTTCCTGCCAACTGGAAAATCAACTGGCGGCGATGGCTGCCAAGCTCAAGGAGGAGATTGCCGGGCGAAAGCGCGCCGAGGAAGCGCTGCAGGCCAGCGAGGATAAATACCAAAGCCTCTTCGAAACCTCAGCCGTATCTTTCCTGGAAGTCGACCTGTCGGCGGCCAAACAGATGGTTGATGACCTTAAAAAGAAAGGCATTGACGACCTCAGGTCTTTTTTACCAACTCATCCGGAGCTCCTTCCAGAGTTGCTGAAACGGGTCACTGTCAAGAAGTTCAACATGGCCACTCTCCGGCTCTTCCAGGCCGAAACCAAAGCTCAGCTGTTCGGATCGGTTGAAAAGATCTTCGCATCTCAATCGCTGGATGTTTTCAGGGAAGCCCTGATTGCCATCTACGCGGCCAGGCCCGATTTCGAAACTGAAATGGTCAGCCAAACCCTGGCGGGGGAAAACATCAATGTCCTGATGAGTTTTCAAGTTCCAGAAGCTAAAGAAAAATTCGAAACTGTCCTCGTGAGTTTGACGGACATCAGTGAGCGGAAACGGCTCGAATCGCAGTTTTTCAATGCTCAGAAAATGGAGGCCATCGGGACTCTGGCCGGCGGCATCGCACATGATTTCAACAATCTGCTCATGGCAATCGAAGGCCTGGCATCTTTGATCTTGCAGGACACCGGGGCCGACCATCCGCACTATGCCACCCTCACAAAAATCGAGAAACAGGTCAAGAACGGGGCCAAACTGACCGCCCAGCTGCTGGGTTATGCCCGCAGAGAGCGCTCGGAATCGGCGTTGATCGACCTTAATCAGATTGTGCGTGAAACCGCCGAGGCGTTCGGCCGCACCCGCAAACAGATCGCCATCAGCCTCGATCTGGACGATGCCCTGCGACCCGTGGAAGCCAACCCGGGTCAGATCGAACAGGTACTGCTCAATTTGTGTGTCAATGCAGCGGACGCCATGTCAGACGGCGGCTGCCTATCCTTTAAGTCTGCCAATGCCACCCGTGAGGTGGTGCAAGACCGCGCATATATGCCGAAACACAGCACATACGTGCGGCTCGATGTCCAGGATACCGGTATCGGGATGGACGAGGCCACCCGCGAACGTATTTTCGAACCGTTTTTCACGACCAAGGAAATGGGTCGCGGGACCGGTCTGGGCCTGGCCTCGGTATTCGGCATCGTCAAGAGCCTGGGTGGATTCATCGAGGTTGAATCCGAAATCGAGTGCGGCACCACCTTTCGAATCTATCTGCCGGCCTCGAGCCGGACCCTGGCGACCGATCCGCAACCCGCTGGTGAGAAACCCGTTATGGCGTCCAGTCGGACCGTTTTGCTGGTCGACGACGAAGAGGTGGTTTTGGATGTCGGTGCCAGGATGCTTCAACATTTCGGCTATGCAGTTTTGCCGGCCGCAAACGGCCATGAGGCCATGCAGATTTATACTGAAAACAAAGCAAAGATCGATCTTGTCATTCTTGACATGGTGATGCCGGATATGGGAGGGCGGGTCGTATACGACCGGCTCAAGCAATGCAATTCGGACGTTAAGGTCCTTCTGTCAAGTGGTTACAGTCTTTCCGGCGAAGCCGCAGAGATCATGAAAAGCGGCTGTAACGGGTTTATTCAAAAACCGTTCAATATCAAAGAACTAACGGCTCAAATCGATCAAATCCTCCAGTAGCGTTAACCGGCCTGACCGGTCGAGGTCGTTGCCACCTCCAGCCTGCAGTTTACCCTCCATCGATATCCTCAGACGCCAGACAGTTCATCCGTGGATTACCGCGGGAGGCTTGTTGGTTTCCGATCCCGTCATCGGCCGTGGTATTGGCGGCCGCATCGTGCTATGTTTTTATATTTTCTTTGCTTGACTTTTGGATCAGGATTCTGTCCACTTACCCTTTAGCGGAGGAGAGTGATCAAATGAACATTCGATTGGTTCGATTTTATTTTTCGGCTGCGGTTATGGCGGTGATGGTCATTTTGTCGGCCGGCAGTGTGACCCAGGCTGATGCGCAGGAATTGACGGTGGAACAGACCATCATTTGCAAGAACGTTGTAAACCGTGTTCCGGTCGACGCCGGAAACAGTTTTGCGACGTCCGTCGACAAAATTTTTTGCTTGACCAAAATCGTCGGTGCCAACCAACCGACTGAAATTACCCATGTCTGGTATTTCGATAGCACCGAAAGAGACCGCGTCACCCTGGCGGTGGGTGGCAGTCCTTGGCGCACCTACAGCTCGAAGCGTTTGCGACCGAGCGACGTCGGATCCTGGCATGTTGACGTTCTGGATGCCGCTGGCAACATGCTGGACCGTGTGGCATTCGATGTGGTGCCGTAAAGGATCTTTTTTTGTACCTGGCCAGAAAACATATAAAGGGTAGACTTCACTACTTCATAAGGCAATCATATCTGCACAATGGTTGTCTGCGCAGCCGGGACTTGTTTGACTTGGGAACCGACCCCACCCGTTTCATCAGATACCCCGGCGGAAATGCCTACTACATCGACGAGGCCGTGGAGGAGCGCCTGGCGGCCTTGGGCGCGACCCCCACCGGAGATCAGTTGGACGACATCTTCTGGGTTTTTCTCGATCCTGATATCCGCATCAAGCTGGAACCCTTTCGTCGCAGAGAATTTCGCGCCAGACAAGCGAGACGCCCGCCGATTGATGCGTCTGACACCGGCACGCATGTTTTCGACAGGCGCCGTCTTGTTTTTCTGAAAACCGGTCAAAAAAACCTGAGCCGCATCGATGCCGTCCCTGCCAAAATGTTCAAAATACTGGTCAACAAATCGCGTGATGAACTCGAGCAGCAGTTTATCGATATGGAACGGAGCCTGCGAGACAGAGAGGTCAAAACCTACGTTTACGCCGTCTTCAACTTGCAGGATTTTTTTACCGAATCTTACGCAAAATCCATCCCGGACTTTCTGGACCAATCTAAGGTCGATGCCCATTTTGTGAGACAAATCTGCAAACTCAATGAAGACGCCGAATTCTGGGCGGGTGTGGATCCTTTCGGCGGATTGAACGACTATCTGGTTCGGTATACAATTATGTTTTTCGATTTCGACTACGAACCCCGGAGCTTTATGGATGAATACATCCGTGGCTTTATGAACAACCGACGCAGCTATCGACCGCTGGCTCCCCAACCGACCGTATCGATGGAAGCGGCTTGCCGCATATTCGGCAAGAGTGAGGAAACCCTGATGAAAATGAGCCGAAGAGAACTGGCGCGGCTTTACCGACGCCGGGCCCGGGACCTGCATCCGGATCAGGGCGGCCAGGCACCTCAGTTCATCAAATTGACCGAAGCTTATAAGCGTTTGCAGCGAAGAAAAAATTAACAGCGGGACCGATATTAATATCTACACTTGGATTGACACATGATCATCGGACTGGATGTCGGCGGCACCCACACCGACGTGGTTCTTCTGGGAAGCGAAGGCCTGCTAAAAGAGTTCAAGATCGCCACCGACCCCCTGGACCTGTTCCAAACCGTCCTCTCGGCCCTGGAAACCGTCACCGCCGGTATCGATCCGCAACTAATCCACCGTATCGTTCTCAGCACCACCCTGACCACCAACGCCATCGCCCAGAACAAACTACCGCCGGTCGGCATGATCGTTTCAAGCGGGCCGGGCATCGACCCCGAGGCCTTGTGCACCAACCCGTCTTTTTTCCCGGTATCCGGCTCCATCGATCACCGGGGCCGCGAAGTGCAGCCGGTCGATGTACGCGAAATCCAGAGCATCACCGCGACCCTGCAGGACGTCGGTGTCCGGTACGTGGGGGTGGTGGGCAAGTTTTCGGTGCGCAACCCGCAGCACGAGCTTCTCATCCGTGACGTGTTACGGGAACGCTTCGACCGGGTGTTTTTGGGGCATCAAGTGTCGGGTAACCTGAACTTCGCCCGTCGAGTGGCGACCACTTATCTGAACGCGGCCGTTTATCCCGTTCACCGTCGATTCTTCGATGCCGTCCACCGGTCTTTGGCCCAAAAGGGGCTGCGGGTCCCGCTTTACATCCTTAAAGCCGATGGCGGCACCATGAACCTGGAGGCGTCGATGGAATTTCCGGGCCAGACCATCCTTTCCGGTCCGGCCGCCAGCGTCATGGGGGCCGTCGCCTTCGCACCGCTCCATGTCGATGCCATGGTCCTGGACATCGGCGGCACCACCACCGACATGGCTGTCATTCGCAACCGTATCCCCTCGCTGCATCCGATCGGGGTGCGCCTCGGGGGTTTTCGAACCCTGATCCGGTCGCTGGAAACGCGCTCCATCGGTATCGGTGGCGACAGCTGCGTGACCGTGGTCGACGGTGCCCTGAAGATCGGCCCAGAACGCAAGGGGCCGGCTATGGCCTTTAGCGGCGAATATCCGACCCCCACCGATGCCCTGCATGTGCTGGGAGAAATGACCGAAGGCGACCGAGACAGGGCGGCCGGCGGTATCGAGTCTATCGCTGCGGCCTTGCAGCTTTCAATTGAGGCGGCAGCCGAACAGATTGTCGATCAAACTTGCCGAATGATTCTATCGGAAGTGCATTCGTTGGTCGACCGGATCAACAACCGGCCGGTTTATACCATCCAGGACCTGCAGCAGGAGGACCGGGTCGATCCGAAGGTCTTGCTTTTCGTGGGAGGACCGGCACCGGTGTTTGCACGCCGGCTCGAGGCCCTCTCGGGACTAAGGGTTCGATTGGTGCCCCGCTGGCAGGTGGCCAATGCCATCGGAGCGGCCCTGGCCCGCACGACCTGCGAGGTGACCGTTTTCGCCGACACCCAGCTGGGGTTGGTTATGGCGCCCGAGGAGGGCTTCACGGACAAGATCGACCACAACTACACCGGCCGGCACGCGGTCGATCAGGCGCGGGTCCTGCTGAAGGAAAAAGCCCGTAAGATCGGGGCTTTCGACGAAGACCTGGAGATGGAGGTCGTCGAGGAACAGCAGTTCAACATGGTGCGTGGGTTTTTGACCACTGGCAAGAACATCCGGGTCAAGGTGCAGGTGAAACCCGGCTTGATCCGTGAGTTCGGTACCGTTGCGCAGAAACTGGCTGGCTGATCGACGCGGTACAGGCGCGGACCGGCCCGCACGGAGACAGCTGCACACCCCAACGCACAAAGACGGCCGATGAGTACCGGACGCAGTTTTTCCTCGGTCATCGACCGTTAGGAGCCATCGATGCTGACCGCCAAATATCGCACCGGCCTGGTTTTCTTTCCTGCTTTCGACTGGGCCATCAGCCCCACCCACCCTGAACGCGAAGAGCGCCTTCTCTACACCCAGGACCAGGTTCTGGAGGAAGGGCTTTTCGACATTGACGGCGTCTCGGAGTTTAAAGCGGACCTGGTCACCGTCAAGGACATTCAGAGGGTGCACTTTTGTGTGCCCGATGTCTGGAGCGTCACCACCGAATCACACTTCATCAGTGCCGGTGGCGCCAAAACCATCGCCATCGCGGTGATGGACAAAAAAGTGGATCGGGGTTTTGCGCTGGTGCGGCCGCCCGGCCACCATGCCATGCGCGTCGTGCATGGTGCCCGGGGGTTTTGCAACATCAACATCGAAGCGGTCATGATTGAGTACATACGGCGGGCCTACAAGATCGACCGTGTGGCCGTGGTGGACACCGATTGCCACCACGGCGACGGCACTCAGGACATTTACTGGCACGACCCAGACACGCTCTTTATTTCCCTCCACCAGGACGGCCGCACCCTCTACCCCGGCTCGGGCTTTCCCAACGAGATGGGGGGCCCCAACGCCCTGGGAACCACCGTCAACGTTCCGCTGCCGCCGCACACCTCCGAGGAGGGTTTCCTCTGCGCCTTGGAGAAGGTCGTGATGCCGATTCTGGCGGACTTCAGGCCCCAGCTGATCATCAACTCCGCCGGCCAGGACAATCACTATTCGGACCCGATCACCAACATGAACTTTTCGGCTCAGGGTTACGCTCGACTCGCGGAACGGTTGCAAGCCGACATCGCGGTGCTCGAAGGTGGGTATGCCATCGAAGGGGCGCTGCCTTACGTCAATCTGGGCATCATCCTGGCTATGGCCGGTATCGATTACCGGCGGGTCAGGGAGCCGGATTACGATCCTCAGCGCATCCGTCAACGTCCCGAGGTGACCCGCCACATCGAAGACCTCTGCGCGGTGGTGACGGGCTTGTGGGGGCAGCGCACGCTGCGGCGGCAGCAGGTGCTCAACGAAAAAGAATTCGAGACGCGGACACGGCACATCTTCTATGACACCGACATGATTCGAGAGACCCAGAAGGAGACCATCCGCGTCTGCCCCGACTGCGCCGGGGCGCTGCGGGTCGACTCTTCGTCCAGTCGCGGGATTCATATCCTGGCGGTGCATATCCCCCGCAAGGCCTGCACGACCTGCCGGGAAACCGCTTTCCGCTGGTACGAGTCGGCGGAGTGGGGCGAGTTCGATCACATCTTTCTGCAGGACAGGTTTCAGGACGCCTTCCAGGAGCGCAAGTAGGGCGGTCATCTTCATTATGCTCCCATTCAAATAGAGACAGCCGGGTGCGGGGACAAAATGCCACGCGGCTGCCTCTTGACTTTTCAGAGCGGTTGGAAGGATAACTGGGACAACGGATTACGGGTTCCCCGCTGTCCGCCGAAGTGTTTTCAGAGGCCCTGAAATCGTGCCGCTGTTCCAACCCTCGATAAAGGAAGGAGATACTATGAAAAAACGTATCCTTATCGCCATCGTCATTGCTGCCTGGTGTACCGTTTCGGCGGCTGCTGCCGACAACGGTGAGGCCATATTCAAATCCCAGGGGTGTACGTCCTGCCACCGACCCCAAAGCGCCTCCAAGGTGAACCCGTCGCTTACGGAGATTGCACAAATGTATCAGGGTAAGGAGGACCAGTTGACGCGTTACCTGAACGGAGAGGCCGAGGCGATCGTCAAACCGGACAGGGCGGGAATGATGAAGCGGCACATAGAAAAAACCAAGCAGCTCTCCGATGCGGACCGCAAGTCGATAGCGGATTTTATCATGACGTATGCGAAATAGACCTTCGCGCGCAGCGTATCAAGATGAGCACAGTATCCACCCGGGAGGCTGACAGAAATTCTCGGTGAAAGTAAGAGTCCTTTAGATTGCGCCGGGTAACCGGATTATAAAGCGCTCAAAACTCGCGCAAAAGCGATCATAAAACCGAACGAGACTGAGGCTTTGAAAATGAATGAATCTTAAACTCCTACCCTTTCATCCTTTTGAATCTCGTCCTGTCGTGCCTGGCAGCGATCCAGGCACCGGTGATCATGATTGAGCCAGAACCGACAGGAGACCAAGGCCCGCCTCAGGTCCCAGCACGACTACCAGGTGAACCTGAAGGCCGAGTTGGAGATCCGCCACCTGCACGAAAAAATTGACCATCTATTATCGCGCCAATG
>Ga0316576_10002707_pt1 | contig 10142 bp, 9 predicted proteins | sample S0NA_FD_203075 | JGI IMG/M metagenome (GOLD analysis project Ga0316576, IMG submission 203075) | Rhizosphere microbial communities from salt marsh grasses in Alabama, United States - S0-2_050615r3r5 | ecosystem: Host-associated > Plants > Roots > Rhizosphere | place: USA: Alabama | collected... | reverse complement strand
ATGGTCGGCGACTCGTGTTCATGATGTCCGCAAATCCTCGGGGATGGTCGGTACTGACAACTGGCGGCAAGCTCATGCTACGGCCCCCGAGCCCCAGCGGCGCGTTGCCTTGGACCGGCGAGCCGTGATTATCGCGCCCGCACGCCGAACAGCGATCATTGTCGTTGCCGTTATCGTAACCCTTGTCGGGTAGCCAACGACGACAACGAAAGGCGTGACTATCGGCAATTGGGACCCCCGGGGTAACCCAGGGGATTGCCCGAGAGCCGCACGGGGTCCTTCTCCGAGCGAGCCGCCGCCGGGCGGCAAGGGCCTCCCGGCTCCCCGGCCTATGGTTTCCATGGGGACTGCTATGCTTGGACCATCCTGATGTTCTGCTGCGCTCGGGCGCCCGTCGGGTGCCGGGGCGCGGACGGCCCGCCGGCCCCGCTCCGCACTTCGCATCGCGAGACCCTCTCCATGTACGCAAGACTGACCGGCGAAGACATCGCCAACCGCGTCGACGGCCCGCTGCTGTTCCTGCGGCGCAGCGTCGACGTGGGCCTGAACGAGGCGGTGGAGGTGGAAAGCGCGGATGGTCCCGTGCGGCTCGGGCGCATCGCGGCGCTCGACCGGGACAGCGTCACCGTGGAGATGCTCGACGACACCGCCGGGCTCAGGCTCGACGGCACCCGGGTGCGCTTCTTCGGCGAGCCGCTGCGCTTTCATGTCGGCCCCGGCCTGCTCGGGCGGGTGTTCGACGGCGTGGGCAAGCCGCTGGACGGCGGCCCGCCGCTCGCGGCGCAGCAGGCCTTTCGGGTCGATGGGCTGCCGATGAAGCCCTCGGCGCGTGCGGCGCCGAGCGAGTTCCTCGAGACCGGCTTCACCGCCATCGATCTGATGAACAGCCTGGTGCGCGGGCAGAAGCTGCCGTTGTTCTCCGGCGGCGGACTGCCGCATGACCGCATCGCCGTGGACATCGCGTGCAATGCCCGCCTCCGGGGTGCCCGCGCCGGCGACGACTTCGCCATCGTCTTCGCCGGCATCGGCATCCCCCACGGCAGCGCCGAGTTCTTCCGCGAGGAGATGGAGAAGAGCGGGGCGTTGGCGCGCACGGTGCTGTTCCTGAACCTGGCCAGCGATTCGAGCGCCCAGCGCCTGCTGACGCCGCGCTTCGCGCTGACCGCGGCGGAATACCTGGCCTTCGAGGAGGGCAAGCACGTCCTCGTCGTGCTGACCGACATCACCAACTACTGCGAGGCGCTGCGGGAGGTCTCGGCGAGCCGCGGCGAGGTGCCGAGCCGCAAGGGCTATCCAGGCTATATGTACTCGGATCTGGCAACGCTCTACGAGCGTGCGGGTCGCATCCGAGGGCGGCCGGGTTCAGTGACGCAGGTGCCGATCCTGACCATGCCGAACGACGACATCACCCATCCGATCCCGGACCTGACCGGCTACATCACCGAGGGCCAGATCGTGCTCGACCGGGAGCTGCACCGGCGCGGTCTGTATCCGCCGGTCAAGCTGCTGCCGAGTCTGTCGCGCCTGATGAAGGACGGCACCGGCGCCGGCCTGACCCATGTCGACCATCCGCCGCTGGCGGCGCAGCTCTATGCCGCCTACGCGCAGGCCCAGCAGACGCGCATCCTGGCCAGCGTGGTCGGCGAGGAGGGGCTCTCGGAGACCGACCGGACCTATCTCGCCTTCGGCGAGCGCTTCGAGCGGGAGCTGGTCGCGCAGCGCGAGCGCCGCGGCATCGAGCAGAGCATGGACATCGGCTGGCAGGTGCTGCGGGGACTGCCGCACAACGAGCTGACGCGCCTGAGCGACGCGCAGATCCGGCATCACCTGGGGGAGGATCGGGCATGACCGGCCGCGAGGTGGTCCCGACCCACAGCGCCTACCTGGAGCTGCAGGCCGAGCGCGCCGGCATGCAGGAGGGCTATCGGTTCCTGGACGAGAAGCGGCTGATCCTGGCCTCCGAGATCCTCGCGGGCCTGAAGCTGCTCGAGGAGACCCTGACCCGCTGGCGCGAGGCGCGCGCCCTGGCGCTGGAGGCGCTGCGCGGCGCCATCGGCCGGCACGGGCTGGAGGAGCTGTCGGTCTACCCGGCCGCGGCGGGTGTCGGATGCGCCGGCGAGGCGGCGTCCCGGCCGGTGCTCGGCGTGCGCATCGATGCGGTGCCGGAGCTGGCCCCCTGGCCGGCGGAGGATCGGCGCCAGGGGACCCCGGGGCCGACGGTGGAGCCGGTGGCCTCCGCCGTTTTTCCGAGCCCGGAGGCGGAGCTGTGCCGCGAGCGCTTCGTCAACCTGCTGCCCATCGCCGCGCGCCTCGCGGCGGTGACCGGCAATCTGGAGCGCCTGCGCCAGGAGTACGTGCGCACCTCCCGGCGCGCCCGCGCGCTGGAGGACGTGCTGCTGCCGGAGATCGACGAGTCGCTGCGCAGCATCGACGCGGCGCTCGAAGAGCTGGACCGCGAGGAGGTGGTGCGGGTGCGCCGCGCGGGGCTCGACGGCGGCTGAGCACAGGGCGCAGGGCGCTTGTCGCGACCGGGGTGCTGCGCCACACTGAGCCCATGAGCACCGATCTCCTGTCCCTGTCCGCGGAGCTGGGCCGGCGCCTCGCGGACGCCGGCCTGATGCTGGCCACCGCCGAGTCCTGCACCGGCGGCTGGATCAGCAAGTGCGTGACCGACGTCGCCGGCAGCAGCGGCTGGCTCGACCGCGGCTTCCTGACCTACAGCAACGCCGCGAAGCAGGAGATGCTCGGCGTCGCCGCCGAGACCCTGGCCGCCCATGGCGCGGTCAGCGAGCCCGTGGTGCGCGAGATGGCCCTGGGTGCGCTGGCCCGCAGCCGGGCGCGGGTCGCGGTGGCGGTCAGCGGCATCGCCGGCCCCGGCGGCGGCAGCCCCGGGAAGCCGGTAGGCACCGTTTGCTTCGGCTTCGCGCTGGGCGGGCGGGTGACCACCGAGACGCTGCACCTGGCCGGCGACCGGGACGCGGTGCGTCGCCAGAGTGTCGCGCACGCCCTCCGCCGGCTGACCGCGCTGCTGGACGAGGCCGGCTGATGGCTACCGAGCGGCTGTTCTTCGGCCTCTGGCCCGACGGCGCGCTGCGCAAGCGGCTGGTGGCCGAGCGCGAGCGGCTGGTCGGGAAGCCCGGCAGGCTCAGCCATCCGCTGGACCTGCACCTGACGCTGGTCTTCATCGGCAGTGTCGATGACGAGCTGCTGCCCTGCATCGAGTCGGCCGCCGAGGACGTGGTGCAGGCGCCATTCACGCTGTCGCTGGCGCACATCCGCGACTGGCCGAGGCAGCGGCTCTGGCTCGCCGAGACCGATGGTGTCGCCGACGCCTTGATGAGCCTGGTCAGCCAGCTCCAGCAGAATCTGCTGGCCTGCGGCGTGCCGCCGGAAAATCGCCGCTACCGCCCGCACGTGACGCTGGCGCGCAAGGCCCCGCCCATCGCCGCGCTGCCGCTCGCGCTGGACTGGCCGGTATCGGAGTTTGTGCTCGCCGGCAGCGCCCAGGGGCGCACCCCGTCCTACCGCATCCACCGCGCCTGGCCCCTGATCGGGACCGCATGACGCGCAAACGGCCGCTGTCGGCGGCCCCTGGCCACCCTGACATCGCCGTGCCCGGCTCGGTAACGCCGCGCTCACACCCGGCGCCGGAAGGTCTCCCGCTCGATTTCGATGGGCACGACCCCGGGCCCCGAGGCGCGGCGCCGGTAGACATCTGATTTTGGCGCGCACGAGCCCGACTGTGTGATAATTTCGGGCTTGGTCGCCGGCGCTTGATCCGCCGGCATTGACGAACGCTTAGGGGTTTGGATGGACGACAACCGCAAGAAGGCGCTGGCCGCGGCGCTGAGTCAGATCGAAAAGCAGTTCGGCAAGGGCTCGGTGATGCGCATGGGCGACGCCGGGGCCGTGCCGAACATCGACGCCGTCTCCACCGGCTCCCTCGGGCTGGACGTAGCGCTCGGCATCGGCGGCGTGCCGCGCGGGCGCGTGATCGAGATCTACGGCCCGGAGTCCTCCGGCAAGACGACGCTGACCTTGCACGTGGTCTCCGAGGTGCAGAAGGCCGGCGGCACCGCCGCCTTCGTCGACGCCGAGCATGCGCTGGACCCGGTCTACGCCGAGAAGCTCGGCGTCGACATGGACGAGCTGCTGGTCTCGCAGCCGGACACCGGCGAGCAGGCGCTGGAGATCACCGACATGCTGGTGCGCTCCGGCGCCGTGGACCTGGTGGTGGTGGACTCCGTCGCGGCGCTGACGCCGAAGGCCGAGATCGAGGGCGAGATGGGCGACTCCCACGTGGGTCTGCAGGCGCGGCTGATGTCGCAGGCCCTGCGCAAGCTCACCGCCAACATCAAGCGCTCCAACGCCATCGTCATCTTCATCAATCAGATCCGGATGAAGATCGGCGTCATGTTCGGCTCGCCGGAGACCACCACCGGCGGCAACGCGTTGAAGTTCTACGCGTCGGTCCGGCTCGACATCCGCCGCACCGGGGCCATCAAGAAGGGCGACGAGGTCATCGGCAACGAGACCAAGGTGAAGGTGGTCAAGAACAAGGTCGCGCCGCCGTTCCGCCAGACCACCTTCGACATCCTCTACGGCGAGGGCATCTCCCGCGAAGGCGAGATCATCGATCTCGGTGTGCAGAACGGCGTCGTCGACAAGTCCGGCGCCTGGTACAGCTACGACGGCAACCGCATTGGCCAGGGCAAGGACAACGTGCGTGGCTTCCTGAAAGAGAATCCGGACATGGCCGCGGAGATCGAGGCCAAAATCCGCGCGGTGCTGCTGCCGCAGCCGCAGCCCGCGGCCGGCGCCGCGGCAGCGGAAACGGCCGAGGAGGCACCGCGCTGAGCAGCCCGTCGTCCGCGCGCCCCGCCGGCGTCTCCAGCATGACCGACGACTCCACGGGGCCGGCCGCCCAACCCTCGGCCGAGTCGCTCGAAGACCCGGCCGCGGCCGATCCGCGCGCCGAGATCAAGAGCCGTGCGGTCAAGCTGCTGACCACCCGGGAGCACTCGCGGCTGGAGCTCTCGCGCAAGCTCGTCGCGCGCGGCTATCCCGGGGACGACATCGAGGCGGTGCTCGACGAGCTGGCGGCCTGCGAGCTGCTGAGCGAGGAGCGTCTCGTCGAGGCCTACGTCGCCGAGCGTCTGGCGAAGGGCTTCGGGCCCGTGCGTATCCGTTTCGAGCTCAAGGAGAAGGGACTTTCGGACGGGCAGGTCGATCCCCACCTCGCCCTGGGAGACGAACGCTGCCTGGAGCTGCTCGGCACGGCGCACGATCGCCGTTTCGGCGCCGACGCCCGGCACGATCCGGCGACCCTGGCCAAGCGCGCCCGCTTCCTCGAATACCGGGGCTTCCCCGCGCGGCTGATCGCGCGCTTCCTCGACCGGGGCCTGTGACGGCGCCCGTCCCCTCAACCCATACGTCATCGACCCGCCGGCACGTCGATCGTCCATTCCGAGTTTGTGGCCCATGAAGAGCAGCGCCGAGCTACGTCAAGCCTTCCTCGATTATTTCGCCGACCACGGCCATGCCGTCGTCGAGAGCAGTCCGCTGGTACCGGGCAACGACCCGACGCTGCTGTTCACCAATGCCGGCATGGTGCAGTTCAAGGACGTCTTCCTCGGCCTGGAGAAGCGCCCCTACGTGCGCGCCGCCAGCTCCCAGCGCTGCGTGCGCGCCGGCGGCAAGCACAACGACCTGGAGAACGTCGGCTACACCGCCCGTCATCACACCTTCTTCGAGATGCTGGGCAACTTCAGCTTCGGCGACTACTTCAAGCGCGAGGCGATCGGCTACGCCTGGGAGTTTCTGACCAAGGTGCTGGGGATGCCGCCGGAGCGGCTCTGGATCACCGTCTTCCGCGACGACGACGAGGCCGCGGCTATCTGGCTCGACGAGATCGGCGTGGACCCGGCCCGCTTCTCGCGCTGCGGAGAGAAGGACAACTTCTGGTCCATGGGGGACACCGGCCCCTGCGGTCCGTGCTCGGAGATCTTCTACGATCACGGTCCGGGCATCCCGGGCGGGCCGCCCGGCTCGCCGGACGAGGACGGCGACCGCTACGTGGAGATCTGGAACCTGGTCTTCATGCAGTACGACCGCGACGCTGCCGGCACGCTGACGCCGCTGCCGCACCCGTCGGTGGACACCGGCATGGGCCTGGAGCGTCTCGCCGCGGTGATGCAGGGCGTGCACAGCAATTACGACATCGACCTGTTCCGCGCGCTGATCGATGCGGCGGCAGAGGCCACCGGCTGTGAGGACCGCGCCAACAAGTCGCTGCGCGTGATCGCGGATCACATCCGCTCGGCGGCCTTTCTGGTGGTGGACGGCGTGACACCGGGCAACGAGGGCCGCGGCTACGTACAGCGGCGCATCATCCGGCGTGCGATCCGTCACGGCTACCAGCTCGGTCAGCACGCGCCCTTCTTCCATCGACTCGTCGCGCCGCTGGTGGCGCAGATGGGCGCCGCCTACCCCGAGCTGACGGCGAAGCAGGCGCACGTGGAGCGGGTGCTGCTCGCCGAGGAGGAGCGCTTCGCCGACACGCTGGAGCAGGGCATGCGCATCTTCGAGGAGATCGTCGCGGACCTTGGCGGCAAGCAGATCCCGGGCGAGGCCGTGTTCCGGCTCTACGACACCTACGGCTTCCCGGCCGACCTGACCGCGGACATCGCCCGCGAGCGGGGCCTGACGCTGGACATGGCCGGCTTCGAGCGGGAGATGCAGGCGCAGAAAGAGCGCGCCCGGGCCGCCAGTCAGTTCGGCGGCGCCCAGGCGGTGCGCATCGAGCTGGAAGGCGAGACCGACTTCACCGGCTACGACGGCACCGAGGATCAGGGCACCATCGTTGGCCTTTACCGGGACGGCGAGCCCTGCGACCGGCTGGCGGCCGGCGAGTCTGGACTGGTGGTGCTCGACATCACGCCCTTCTACGCCGAGTCCGGCGGGCAGGTCGGCGACCGCGGCTGGCTCACCACGGCCGACGGCGCGCGCTTCGAGGTCGATGACACCCAGAAGCAGGGCGATGACGTCGTCTGTCACTCGGGCCGCGTTGTCGGCGGCGCGCTGCAGATGGGCGATCTGGTCGAGGCCCGCGTCGACGCCGAGCGCCGCCGGGCCACCGCGCTGCACCACTCGGCCACCCACCTGCTGCACGCGGCGCTGCGCACCGTGCTCGGCGATCACGTCCAGCAGCGGGGCTCGCTGGTCGGGCCGGAGCGGCTGCGCTTCGACTTCTCCCACTACGAGCCCGTCAGCCGCGAGCAGCTGATGGCCATCGAGCGCCTCGTGAACCGCGAGATCCGCGAGAACCACATGGTCGAGACCCGGATCATGGACCTCGAGGACGCCAAGGCCAGCGGCGCGATCGCCCTGTTCGGCGAGAAATACGCCGAGCAGGTGCGGGTGCTGCGCATGGGCGACTTCTCCACCGAGCTGTGCGGCGGCACCCATGTGCGCGCGGTCGGCGACATCGGCCTGTTCAAGGTGGTCGGCGAGGGCGGCATCAGCTCCGGCGTGCGGCGCATCGAGGCGGTGGCCGGGGAGCGGGCGCTGGCCTGGATTGAGGACGAGGAGACCCGGCTCGCGCGTGTCGCCGAGCTGGTCAAGGGCAGCGCCAGCGACGTCGATGCCAAGGTCGCGCAGCTGGTGGAGCGCTCGCGCCGGCTGGAGAAGGAGCTCGAGCAGCTCAAGGCCAAGCTCGCCAGCGCCGCCGGCAGCGATCTCGCGAGCCAGGTCGTGGACGTGGACGGCGTCAAGGTGCTCGCCGCGCGCCTGGACGGCGCGGACCCCAAGTCCCTGCGCGACACGCTGGATCAGCTCAAGAACAAGGTCGGCTCAGGCGTGCTGCTGCTGGCGACCGAGAGCGACGGCAAGGTCAGCCTGATTGCCGGCGTCACCAAGGACCTGACCGACCGATTCAAGGCCGGTGACCTGGTCAAGGCCGCCGCCGAGAAGGTCGGTGGCCGGGGCGGCGGGCGCCCGGACATGGCCCAGGCCGGCGGCAGCGATCCCGCCGGCATCCCGGCCGCACTGGAGCTCGTCAACAGCTGGGTCCAGGATCGGATGGCGAGCGCCTGAGGGTAGCCGGGATTGGACGCCGGCCGGGCGGTCGCCGGGCCGGACAGGGGCACAGCATTTCGCAGGCAGTCAGCGACGAGTCATGGCTCTCATCGTACAGAAATACGGCGGTACGTCCGTCGGCAGTGTCGAGCGCATCCAGGCGATTGCGCAGAAGATCAAGCAATGGCGGGACCGCGGCGATGCCGTGGTCGTCGTCGTGTCCGCGATGGCCGGCGAGACCGACCGGCTGATCGGGCTCGCGAAGGCGATCCAGGAGCATCCGGCGCCGCGCGAGCTGGACGTGCTGCTGTCCACCGGCGAGCAGGTCACCATCGCGCTGCTGTCCATGGCGCTCACCGCGCTCGGCTGCCCGGCCCGCTCATACACCGGCGCGCAGGTGCAGGTGCGCACCGACAGCGCCCACAACAAGGCCCGCATCCGCGACATCGACGGCGGCCGTGTCCGCCAAGACCTGGAGGACGGGCGCGTGGTCGTTGTCGCCGGCTTCCAGGGCATTGACGAGGACGGCAACATCACCACCCTCGGCCGCGGCGGCTCGGATACCTCCGCCGTGGCCATGGCCGCGGCGCTCGGCGCAGACGAATGTCAGATCTACACCGACGTGGACGGGGTGTATACCACCGATCCGCGGATCGAGCCCAATGCCCGTAAGCTCGAGCGCATCACGTTCGAAGAGATGCTTGAGATGGCGAGCCTTGGCTCCAAGGTGCTTCAAATCCGCTCCGTCGAGTTCGCGGGCAAGTATCAGGTACCGCTGCGGGTGCTCTCCAGCTTCCAGGACGGCGAGGGCACCCTGATCACTTTCGAGGAGGACAGCGTGGAAGAGGCCAAGATCGCCGGCATCGCCTTCGCGAAGGACGAGGCCAAGCTCACCGTTCTCGGCGTGCCCGACCAGCCCGGCGTTGCACACAAGATCCTCGGGCCGATCTCCGATGCCAACATCGAGGTCGACATGATCATCCAGAACATCGGCTCCGACGAGCGGACCACCGATTTCACCTTTACCGTGCACCGCAACGACTATCCCCGGGCAATGGAGATCCTGCGCAGAACGGCGGAGGCGCTGTCCGCGCGGGAGGTGCTCGGCGACGACAAGATCGTCAAGATCAGCCTGGTCGGCGTCGGCATGCGCTCCCACGCGGGGATCGCCAGCCGCATGTTCGAGGCGCTGGCGAAGGAGGGCATCAACATCCGAATGATTTCCACGTCCGAGATCAAGATCTCCGTCGTCGTCGACGAGAAGTACCTTGAGCTCGGCGTGCGTGCGCTGCACGAGGCCTTCGACTTGGGCCGCGGCCCGGAAACGGCCTGACGCCGATCGGCGGCGCCGGGTCCGAAACGCCGTTGGAGCCTGTCCCAAACTGTGCAAGAAGCTGTGTACATTGGGTCTTGACTTCGGCGGAGATATACGGCAGCAGAGCCTGCTGCTACAATCAGTCAGCCGTTTGACAACGGCATTTGAGCGTGCGGCGACCGGCGTCAGGAGTATCGACCTGCGACAGGGTGGGCGCGAGAAAGGGGCCGCACAGACTGCATGGATCTTAGGGAGATTCGACAATGCTGATTCTGACCCGCCGGGTTGGAGAAACCCTGATGATTGGTGACGAAGTCACCGTAACCGTTCTCGGTGTAAAGGGAAATCAAGTACGCATCGGCGTTAACGCGCCGAGGGACGTCGCAGTGCATCGCGAAGAGATCTATGAGCGGATCAAACGCGAGCAGGCACAGGCCGCCGCGCAAACGGCAGCTGGCACCAACCCGCCTACTGAGTAGTTGGATCGGCGCAGGGATGTGCCGGACGGGCTGAGCCGGCGCCAACGTCGCGTCCATTATCTTGCGGCCCGGATCACCCTCGTCGGCACGGAGATGGTGCGGCGATGAGCCAGCACACCGGGCCGTCCGCACGCTCTCCCGGGTTCCCGCGCGAGGGCCGCGAAGCCATCCAAAGGCCGCTGCTCCCTAGCCTGCATGTCTCAGTGCGCCGTGCAAGGCGCGCTCTCTCAGTGGGTGAAATTCCCACCCGGCAACACTCGCTCCAGCCGGTA
>Ga0316576_10002706_pt1 | contig 10142 bp, 8 predicted proteins | sample S0NA_FD_203075 | JGI IMG/M metagenome (GOLD analysis project Ga0316576, IMG submission 203075) | Rhizosphere microbial communities from salt marsh grasses in Alabama, United States - S0-2_050615r3r5 | ecosystem: Host-associated > Plants > Roots > Rhizosphere | place: USA: Alabama | collected... | reverse complement strand
GTGCTCGAGACGATCACCGGGCTGCGGATGAACCACGCGTACGTCCGCCCGGGTGGGCTCGCCCAGGACCTGCCGGAGGGTGCGGAGCAGGCGGTCGCCGACGTCGTCAAGCTCCTGCGCAAACGGCTACCGGACACCGCGAACCTGCTGGTCAACAACTCGATCTGGATGTCCCGCACCGAAGGTGTCGGCTATCTGGACCTGACCGGCTGCATCGCGCTCGGAATGACCGGCCCGGTGCTACGGGCTACCGGCTACCCCTGGGACCTGCGCAAGACCCAGCCCTATTGCGGGTACGAGACCTACGAGTTCGAGGTGCCCACCCAGACCACCTCCGACGCCTACGGACGGTTCCTCATCCGGCTGGACGAGATGCAGCAGAGTCTCAACATCGTGGAGCAGTGCCTGGACCGCCTGCAGCCGGGGCCGGTGATGGTCGAGGACAAGAAGATCGCGTGGCCCGCGCAGTTGGCCATCGGCTCCGATGGCATGGGCAACTCCTTGGAGCACATCCGTCACATCATGGGCCAGTCCATGGAGGCGCTGATCCACCACTTCAAACTCGTGACCGAGGGCTTCCGGGTGCCTCCCGGTCAGGCCTATGTGGCCATCGAGGCCCCGCGTGGGGAACTCGGGGTGCACGTCGTGTCCGACGGGAGTACCCGTCCTTACCGGGTCCACTTCCGGGACCCGTCCTTCAACAACCTGCAGGCGGTACCGGCGATGAGTGAAGGTGGGCAGGTCGCCGACGTGGTGGCCGCCGTGGCAAGTATCGACCCCGTCATGGGTGGAGTGGATCGCTGATGGCCCTGACCGAACTGACCCGCGCCGAGATGATGGATCTCGCCGCCCGGTACCCGCAGCCGCGCAGTGCCCTCCTGCCCATGTTGCACCTCGCGCAGTCGGTCGAGGGCTATGTGACCGGCGACGCGATCGTGATGTGTGCGGAGGTGCTGGGCCTGACCACCGCCGAGGTCAAAGGGGTCGCGTCGTTCTACACCATGTTCAAGGACGAACCGGTGGGCGAGTACCACATCGGGGTCTGTATCAACCCCGGCTGCGGGATCCTGGGCGGTGACACGATCTGGGAGACGCTGTCCGCGGACCTCGGGGTCGGTCACGATGAGGTGACCGAGGACGGCAAGATCTCCCTGGAGCGCATCGAGTGCCAGGCCGCCTGCACACACGCACCGGTGATGACGGCCAACTGGGAGTTCATGGACAACATGACGCCTGAGAAGGCTCGGCAACTCGTCGAGGATCTGCGGGCCGGACGCGAGGTCAAATCGACCCGCGGACCGGTCATCCGTGACTTCAAGGCCTGCGAGCGCACTCTGGCGGGCATCGATGACGATGGTTTCGGCGATGTGCCGGCCACTGACGATCTGATGCTGGCCGGTCTTCGCTACGCGCAGGAGCACGACATGCAAGCCCCGGAAGCGGAGGTCATCTGATGCCGCTGACTCCAGTCATCACCGCTCACTGGGACGATCCCGACTCGTTCACACTCGACGGCTACCGCCGCCACGGCGGCTACAGCGCACTGCCCAAGGCGCTCGGGATGGACCCCGACGCCGTGATCGGCACGGTCAAGGACTCAGGACTGCGCGGTCGCGGTGGTGCCGGGTTCCCCACCGGGCTGAAGTGGAGCTTCGTCCCGCAGAACGACGGCAAGCCCCACTACCTCGTCGTCAACGCCGACGAGTCGGAGCCGGGCGCCTGCAAAGACATCCCCATCATGCTGGCCAATCCGCACGCACTCATCGAAGGCATCATCATCGCGTCCTACGCGATCCGGGCCGACCACGCGTTCGTCTACATCCGCGGCGAGGTGCCGCAGGTCATCCGTCGTGTCCACGCCGCGGTGCGGGAGGCCACGGCTGCCGGCTACGTCGGGAACGACATCCTCGGCAGCGGCTTCAGTCTCAACATCGTGGTCCACTCGGGCGCCGGCGCCTACATCTGCGGTGAGGAGACGGCGCTGCTCGACTCGCTGGAGGGCAAGCGTGGACAGCCACGCCTCAAGCCCCCGTTCCCGGCCGTCGCCGGGCTGTACGCGTGCCCCACGGTCGTGAACAACGTCGAGACGATCGCGAACGTGCCCTACATCGTCAACAACGGGGTCGACTGGTTCCGCTCCTTCGGTACCGACAAGTCCCCCGGGTTCAAGGTCTTCGCCGTCTCCGGACATGTGCAGCGCCCCGGCGTCTACGAGGCCCCGCTGGGGATCCCCATGGCCGAACTGCTGGAGTACGCAGGCGGCATCCGCGAGGGCCACGACGTGAAGTTCTGGCTTCCCGGTGGATCGTCGGTCCCGATGCTGACCAAGGACCACTTGGACCTGCCACTGACTTATGAGGCGATGGTGGAGGCGGGTTCGATGTTGGGGACCGGCACCCCGATGGTCTACGACGACACCACCTCCGTGGTGCGGGCCGTCACCGGCTGGCTCGATTTCTACAAACACGAGTCGTGCGGCAAATGCACGCCCTGCCGCGAGGGGAACTGGTTCATCCACGACATCCTGCACAGGTTCGATCAGGGCCACGGTCGCGGCGAGCAGTTGCAGGTCCTGGACAACGTCTGCGGACAGATTCTCGGCCGTTCATTCTGCGCGCTCGGGGATGCTGCGGCCACGCCGTTCCCAGCGGCCATGAAGTACTTCGCCGACGAATTCGAGACCGGGACGAGTACGCCGAGCAGCGCGGTGTTCGATCCCGCTGCGAGCACGGTGTTCAGCGAGGTGACCGCATGACCGTCACACAGCCCGGCGGCGGGGAGATGACGGTGCCCGAGGGGCACGTGGCGTTCAGCATCGACGGCATCTCGATGACCGCGGAGAAGGGCACATTGATCATCCGTGCGGCGGAGCAGCTCGGGATCGAGATCCCGCGGTTCTGCGACCACCCACTGCTGGACCCGGTGGCCAACTGCCGGATGTGCCTGATCGAGATCGAGGGCCAGCCGAAGCCGCAACCGGCGTGTGCCATCCCGGTCGGTGACAACATGGTCGTGCGCACCCAGCGCACGTCGCGGGTGGCCGAGCAGGCACAGCAGGGGACCATGGAGTTCCTGCTGCTGAACCACCCACTGGACTGCCCGATCTGCGACAAGGGCGGGGAGTGCCCACTGCAGAACCAGGCGATGACGGCCGGGCGCTCCGAGAGCAGGTTCGAGGGACCCAAACGGACGTTCCCCAAGCCGATCAACGTGAGTGCGCAGATCCTGCTCGACCGGGAGCGCTGCGTGTCGTGTGCACGTTGCACCCGGTTCGCCGACGAGATCGCAGGCGACGCCTTCATCGAACTGATCGAGCGCGGAGCCGCGCAGCAGGTGGGGATCAGTGAGGACACCCCGTTCGACTCGTACTTCTCGGGCAACACCGTGCAGATCTGCCCGGTGGGCGCCCTGACGAATGCGCGATACCGGTTCCGCGCCCGACCGTTCGACCTGGTGTCAATTCCCACCACCTGTGAGCACTGCGCGAGCGGATGCTCCATCCGCACCGATGTCCGCCGCTCGGAGGTGCAGCGACGCCTGGCCGGGGTGGATCCGGAGGTCAACGAGGAGTGGAACTGCGACAAGGGGCGTTTCGCGTTCCCCTACCTCACGGAGGACCGCATCACCCACCCGCTCGTGCGCGACGAATCCGGCCGTCTGGTGGCGGCCTCGTGGCCCGAGGCGCTGGGGGTGGCCGCCGATGCTCTCACCGCCGCCGTCGGCAGCGCCGCCGTGCTCGTCGGGGGACGCCTTACCGCCGAGGATGCACGGGCCTACGCGAAGTTCGCCAGGTCCGTCCTCAACACCGATGACGTCGATTTCCGCGCCCGCCCCAGCAGCGACGAGGAGACCGATTTCCTGGCTGCGGGGGTCGCCGGCGCCCAGGGGCCGACCTACGGCGATCTCGATGCCGCTCCGTCCGTGATACTCGTGGCTTTCGAGCCCGAGGAGGAGTCGCCGATCGTCTTCCTACGCCTCCGCAAGGCGGCGACCAAGGGCTCGACCCGGGTCTTCGCCGTGGCGCCGTGGGCGAGTCCCGGACTGTCCAAGGTCGGCGCGACCGTCCTGGCCGCCGGTCCCGGCCAGGAGATGGCCGCGATCGAGGGATCCGAAGCCGTCATGGGTGCGCTGCGGGAGCCAGGGGCGGTGTTGATGGTGGGGGAGCGCGCCGCCACCACTCCGGGCTTGCTCAGCGGCCTCGCGGGCCTGGCGGATGCGACCGGCGCCCGCCTGGCCTGGGTGCCACGCCGGGCCGGTGAACGCGGCGCGCTGGACGCCGGGCTGCTGCCCGCTGAGGGTGGCGTCGGTTTCGCCGGCGTGATCGAGCGCCTGGTGGACGCTGCTGCCGCCGGTGCCGACGACGGTGCGGAGATCGTGCCAGTGGTGGAGGTCGACGCGGAAGACGCAGACGCAGCGGACGACGCGGCCGCGGTGGACGTCGTGCCCGTGACCGGTGCCGAGGCAGGGGACACCGAGGAGGAGCCGGAACCGCCGTACCGGGCCCTGATCGTCGCCGGGTTCGACCCCGAGGACGTGCCCGGCGGGTACGCCCTGGTGGAGGGCTTCGCACAGGTTCCGTGCGTGGTGGCACTGGCCACCCACCACAACGCTGCGACCCGTGCGGCGGATGTCGTGTTCCCGGTCGCGACCGTCACGGAGAAGGCGGGGTCGTTCACGAACTGGGAGGGGCGTCGCCGGTCGTTCCCAAAGGTGCTGCGGGAGTCCCTGATGCTGGCCGACGCCGCGGTCCTGGCGGCCATAGCCGACGAGATGCTCGTGGACTTCGACGCCGATCCCCAGACGCTGCGCGCGGAAATCGACTCTTCCCAGCGGCCGGAACCCGCGCCGCTGTCCCGGGTCGAGGCACAACCGGCGCCGCTCGGGGTCGGCGAAGCCGTACTGGCCACCTGGCGGCAGTTGATCGACGACGGTGCGATGCAGGCCGGTGAGCCGTACCTGTCGGCCACCGCCCGTCCGGCCGTGGTGCGGGTCAGCCCGTCCAACGCCGCCGACCTGGGGATCGCGGACGGCGACCCCGTCACCGTCACCGGTGAGATCGGCTCGGTGACGCTGCCGGCGCTGGTCACGGACATGCCGTCCGGGGTGGTGTGGATCCCCATGAACTCCGGGACGAACGTGGTGTCCGCACTCGGCGTGGCCAGCGGCGATACGGTGCGAGTGAGCGTCGGGAGGGTGTCATGAATGTCGCCGGGTTCGGCAGCGACCCGTTCTGGCTGATCTGCCTGAAGGTGCTCGGCCTGTTCGCCCTGCTGGTCGTGATCGTGTTGCTGACGATCTGGGCCGAACGCCGGGTGGTGGCGCGGATGCAGAGCCGGGTGGGTCCCAACCGGGTCGGCCCCTTCGGCCTGCTGCAGTCCCTGATGGACGGCTTCAAACTCGCGCTGAAAGAGGAGATCATCCCCCGCAAGGTGGAACTCGGGGTGTACATCCTCGCCCCGATCTTGTCCGCCGTGCCCGCGTTCATGGCGTTCGCGGTGATCCCGTTCGGACCTGAGGTGTCCATCTTCGGGCAGACCACGATGCTGCAACTGACCGACTTCCCGGTGTCCGTGCTGTATGTGCTGGCCATCGCGTCCATCGGCATCTACGGCATCGTGCTGGCCGGGTGGGCATCCGGGTCCACGTACCCGCTGCTCGGTGGCCTGCGCAGCACCGCGCAGATGATCTCGTACGAGATAGCGATGGGACTGTCGTTCGTCGCGGTGTTCCTGTTCGCTGGCAGCGCCTCGACGTCCGAGATCGTGAACGCGCAGACGAACCTCTGGTACGTCCTCCTGCTGCTGCCCTCGTTCATCATCTACACGACGTCGATGGTCGGTGAGACGAACCGGGCACCCTTCGACCTGCCGGAGGCGGAGGGCGAACTCGTCGGCGGTTTCCACACCGAGTACTCCTCGCTGAAGTTCGCGATGTTCTTCCTCGCCGAGTACATCAACATGGTGACCGTCTCCGCGCTGGCGACCACGCTGTTCCTCGGCGGCTGGCGCGCGCCCTGGCCCATCTCCATCTGGTCGGGGGCCAACGAGGGCTGGTGGCCCATGCTGTGGTTCCTCATGAAGGTGTGCGTTTTCATCTTCGTCTTCATCTGGCTGCGCGGGACGCTGCCCCGGCTGCGCTACGACCAGTTCATGCGCTTCGGCTGGAAGGTCCTGATCCCGACATCCCTGGCGTGGATCGTCGTCGTGTCCATCGCCCGCTACTACGTCGGACCGGACGGTTCGACCTACCTGAGCGTGCTGGTGGCCTTCGGTTTCGCCCTGGTCCTGCTGATGGTCGCCTCGTACTTCGCGCAGGTCCACCGGGATCGTCGCGCCGAAGCTGCAGACGCCGCCGAGGTAGCGTTCGCCGATCCGGTGGACCCGTTCGCCGGCGGTCACCCGGTGCCGCCGATGCCTGGCCAGGAGTTGCTCGAACCGTCGCGAGTGCCCGCCGTGGAACAGGAGGCCCGCAATGCCTGACGTGCCACCGGTGGTCAAGGGGTTCTCCACCACCTTCGCCACCATGTTTCGGAAGGTGGTCACCGAGCAGTACCCGGAGGAGAAGGACGAGTTCCCACCGAAGGCCCGCTACCACGGCCGGCACCAGCTCAACCGCCACCCGGACGGGCTGGAGAAGTGCGTCGGCTGCGAGTTGTGCGCGTGGGCCTGCCCCGCGGACGCGATCTTCGTGCAGGGGGCCGACAACACCTCCGGTGGGCGCTACTCGCCCGGCGAGCGGTACGGCCGCGTGTATCAGATCAACTATCTGCGCTGCATCGGCTGCGGGTTGTGCATCGAAGCGTGTCCCACCCGCGCGTTGACGATGATCCACGAGTTCGAACTCGCCGACGACAGCCGTCAGAAACTCATCTACGAGAAGCAGGATCTGCTGGCCCCGCTGCTGCCCGGCATGGTGAACCCGCCGCACGACATGGTCGACGGCGCCACCGAGAAGGACTACTACGAGGGGAGGGTCACCGGTGCCGGTGAGCCTCTGAAGGATGCGGTCGAAGGGAGCACCACGTGACCGCAACACTGGCCGTGCAGAACACCGGGGAGGCCGCGGTCTTCTGGATCTGTGGAGCGCTGGCGGTGCTCGGGGCCATGGGCATGCTGTTCTCGCGTAAGGCTGTTCACAGTGCACTGTTCCTGGCCATGACCATGATCAACCTCGCCATCCTCTACGTGAGCCTGTCGGCGCCGTTCCTGGGGATGGTGCAGGTCATCGTCTACACCGGCGCGATCATGATGCTGTTCCTGTTCGTGCTGATGGTGGTCGGTGTGGACTCCTCGGACTCCCTGATCGAGACGCTCAAGGGTCAGCGTGGCCCGGCCATCTTCTTCGGCCTCGGGTTCGGGGTGTTGTTGGTGGGGCTGCTGGGTCAGGGCACCTCCGACATGCCGGCGGGCTCTCTCGAGCAGGCCAACACGGTCCGGGGCGGGAACCTGCAGGGGATCGCCGAACTGATCTTCACCAGATACGTGTTCGCCTTCGAGGTCACGTCGGCACTGCTCATCACCGCGGCGCTCGGTGCGATGATTCTGACCCATCAGGAGCACTACAAGCCGAAGGCCACCCAGCGCGAACTCTCCGAGGCGCGGTTCAAGGGGCCGCACCCGAGCCCGCTGCCGCCGCCCGGTACATTCGCACGGCACAACGCGGTGGACACCCCGGCACTGCTGCCGGACGGTTCCGCGGCAGAGGTCTCGCTGCCGCGGCCCATGGCGCTGCGTGACACTGCGGTCAATCGGGTCGACGTCGAGGAGGTGGACGAGGTCATGGAGGGACACGACGTCGTCGTCGACGAACTCGATGCGGCCACCGACGACACCTCCGGGGAGGAAAGGTGACGACCGACCACTACATCGCCCTGGCGGCGATCCTGTTCAGTCTCGGCGCGTTCGGCATGTTGTTCCGCCGCAACGCGATCGTGGTCTTCATGTGCGTCGAGCTGATGCTCAACGCATCCAATCTGGCCTTCGTGGCCTTCGCCCGGATGCACGGGAACCTCGAGGGGCAGGTGTTCGCGTTCTTCACCATGGTGGTGGCCGCCGCTGAGGTCGTGGTCGGCCTGGCGATCATCGTGGTCATCTTCCGCACCCGCCGCAGTGCCTCGGTGGACGAGCCAAGTCTGCTGAGGTTCTGATGGGCGCCGATCTGCTGGCGTCCGCGACGCCGACCATCACGTATGCCCCGCCGGAGGGCGTGTTCACCTACACCTGGTTGCTGATCGCGCTGCCGCTGTTCGGCGCGGCGGTGCTGCTTATGTTCGGAAGGCGCACGGACAAGTGGGGTCACCTGCTGGCCACCGCGCTGCCCATCGGGTCCTTCGTGCTCGCGGTCATGATGTGGTTGGCCCTGCTGGCCAAGCCGTCGGAGGACCGCGGAGTCATCCAGCACCTCTGGGACTGGGTGTTCGTGGGAAACTTCACCGCCAACGTCGGGCTCCAGATCGATCAACTGTCGATGACTTTCATCCTCTTGATCACCGGGGTCGGTTCGCTGATCCACATCTACTCGATCGGCTACATGGCCGATGATCCGAAACGGCGGCTGTTCTTCGCCTACCTGAACCTTTTCGTGGCGGCGATGTTGCTGCTCGTGATGGCGGACAACTATCTGCTGCTCTACGTCGGGTGGGAGGGTGTCGGACTGGCGTCCTACCTGCTGATCGGATTCTGGCAGTACAAGCCGAGCGCGGCGGTCGCCGCCAAGAAGGCCTTCGTGGTCAACCGGGTCGGGGACTTCGGGCTGTCGATCGCCATCATGGCCATCTTCGTGGCCTTCGGCTCGGTGACCTTCCCGGACGTTTTCGCGCAGGCCGGGGAGTCCAGCGAGGGCACACTGACCTGGATCGGCCTGCTGCTACTGCTGGCCGCCTGTGGCAAGTCAGCGCAGTTCCCGCTGCAGTCCTGGCTGCTCGACGCCATGGAGGGCCCGACCCCGGTCTCGGCGCTGATCCACGCGGCCACCATGGTGACCGCCGGCGTCTACCTGATCGCACGCTCGAACCCGATCTTCGACGGGGCACCCACGGCCCAGACCGTGGTGATCTTCATCGGAGCGTTCACGCTGATCTTCGGTGCGATCATCGGTCTGGCCAAGGACGAGATCAAGAAGGTCCTGGCCGGGTCCACCATGTCGCAGATCGGCTATATGGTGCTGGCCGCCGGTCTGGGCCCCATCGGGTACGTGTTCGCGATCTTCCACCTGGTGAACCACGGCTTCTTCAAGGCGAACATGTTCCTCGGCGCCGGTTCGGTGATGCACTCCTTCAACAACCAGGAGGACATGCGGAGGTTCGGCGCAATCCGCACGGTCATGGTGGTCACCTTCATCACGTTCGCCTCCGGGTGGCTGGCCATCATGGGTGTGCCTCCGTTCTCCGGGTTCTACTCCAAAGACAAGATCATCGAAGCCGCTTTCGCGCACAGTTGGGCTGCTGGCCTGGCTGCCATGATCGGCGCCGGCATCACGGCCTTCTACATGACCCGGCTGTTCACCATGACGTTCCTGGGCAAGAAGCGCTGGACCGACGACGTGCACCCGCACGAGTCGCCGTCGATCATGACCATCCCCTTGATCATCCTGGGCATCGCCTCGCTCGTCAGCGGTTTCCTGCTGGCCTGGAACGGTGCCATCGAGAAGTGGCTGGAACCCGTGGTCGGCTTCGAGCATCCGGAACCCCCGATACCGATACCGGTGATCAGCGGGGCGACGCTCGCGCTGGTGATCGTCGGTGCCTTGCTGGCCTACCAGCAGTACCGCCGTGAGGTGCCGCTGACCGCGCCGACATCGGTGTCGCCGCTGACCGTGGCCGCCCGCAAGGACCTCTACGGTGACGCCTTCAACGAGGCGGTCTTCATGCGGCCCGGACAGTATCTGACCCGCGCCCTGGTGTGGTTCGACAACCGCAGCATCGACGGCACACTGCTGGCTATGGGCTCCGCCACGGCGGGGCTGTCCAGCCGCATGCGCAAGTGGCAGACCGGCTATTCGAGGTCGTACGCGCTCTCGATGCTGATCGGGGCCTTCCTGCTGTTCGCGGCCCTGCTGGTGGTGAGGCTCTGATGAACTGGTTGCTGACCCTCTTGCTCGTCCCGGCCGTGGGAGCGGTCGTGGTGGCGCTGTTGCCCAAGGAG
>Ga0316576_10002705_pt1 | contig 10143 bp, 7 predicted proteins | sample S0NA_FD_203075 | JGI IMG/M metagenome (GOLD analysis project Ga0316576, IMG submission 203075) | Rhizosphere microbial communities from salt marsh grasses in Alabama, United States - S0-2_050615r3r5 | ecosystem: Host-associated > Plants > Roots > Rhizosphere | place: USA: Alabama | collected... | reverse complement strand
ATCAGGCGCCCGACGACAGCGTGCCGCTGGAAGAGACCCTGGGCGTGCTCGACGACTTGGTGCGGGCCGGCAAGATCCGCCACGTGGGCCTGTCCAACGAGACGCCCTGGGGCACCATGCATGCGCTGTCACTGGCGCAAACGCGCGGCCTGCCGCGGGTGGTCAGCATCCAGAACCCCTACAGCCTGCTCAACCGCAGCTTCGAGGTCGGCCTCGCCGAGATCGCGATCCGCGAGCAGTGCGGACTCCTCGCCTACTCGCCGCTGGCCTTCGGCATGCTAAGCGGCAAGTACCGCGATGGCGCCCGGCCCGACGGGGCGCGGCTGACGCTGTACGCGCGCTTCGACCGCTACTCCAACCCGCAGGCGGTCGCCGCGACCGATCGCTATCTGGACATCGCCGAGCGCCACGGGCTGGACCCGGCGCAGATGGCGCTGGCCTGGGTCACGAGCCGGCCGTTCGTGACATCCAATATCATCGGCGCGACCACGCTGGCGCAGCTGGAGACCAATCTGGCCAGCGCGGACGTGAGCCTGAGCGACGCGGTGATCAACGAGATCGAGGCCGCGCACCGGGAGCAGCCGAATCCGGCGCCGTAGCGCTCCTCGAGACGGCGAGATCTCTGCAAGTGCATCGGACCGTTGCAGTGCAGCCCGATCGAGTCCGCCCCAAATCGAAATCGGGATCGAAATCGGGATCGAAATCGGGATCGAAATCGGGATCGGGATCGGGATCGGGATCGGGATCGTTGTCGAAGTCCTCGTCGATGGCTCCGATTTCGATTTCGATGTCGATGGCGATACCGATTTCGACGGGCACGACTCACAGGCATGCGGCAATGCCGCCCTAATCCTCGTCCAGCTCCTCGGCGAGCCGCGCATCGGCGAGCAGCTCCACGACCCCCTGCGCGACGCGCACCGGCAGCGGCTCCAGGAAGCGGCCCACGCAGGGCCCGTGGACGCACTCGCCGGTGTCGGGCAGGAACAGCGCGCCATGCATCGCGCACTGGATCAGCGCACCGTCGGCATCCAGGTGGCCGCCAGGCGGCCAGGCCAGCGGCACGCCGGTGTGCGGGCAGCTGTCGCGGTAGGCGCGGATCTCGCCGTCCTTGCGCACGATGAAGCCCTCCAGCTCGCCGAGCGCGAAGGCCCGGGAGCCCGGCTCGGCGATGCTCTCGACGGGGCACAGCGGGATGATGCGGGTCATAGCGGTATTCCTGCGCTGACGATCTCGTCGATCAGGCCGTCGAGCCCGTCGCGGCCGCACTTGAAGCCGGCGACGCGGTTGGCCCGCGCGAGCAGCGCCGGCAGCGCCAGGCCGCGCAGCAGGCCGTCGATCACCAGCGCGTTGAAGACGTCGCCGGCGGCCAGCGTGTCCACCACCCGCGCCGGCGCATGCGCCGGCACGTGCACCGGCTCGCCGCCCCGCGCCAGGCCGTAGGCGCCGTCCGCGCCCCAGGGCAGCAGCAGCAGGTCCGCGTCGCAGTCTTGCTCGCGCCGGCGCAGAAAGGCCGCCGGCGCGGGCGGGCCGGCGTCCGTCCGGGCGCTCGCGGCCGCGTAGGCGCGCGAAAAGATCAGGACGCCTGGGCCTCCGCCCGCGCCGCGCAACAGCACCTCGAGGCCGTCGCGGGGCTTCTCGATCTCCACCGAGACGGGCAGCTCCGGGCGCTCGCGGCGCACCCGCTCGATCATGCGCGCGGTCTCGGGCGGGTTGCGCCCCTCGAAATGCAACCAGGCCAGGGCGTCCAGCGGCACCGCGTCGAAATCGGCCGCTGTGAGCTCGCGCAGGTCCCGGTGGTGGATGATGGTGCGGCTGCCGGTGGCGCGGCTGAGGGCGATGTGGGACGTGGGCGTGCCGGCACCAGGGACGGTCACCGCGTGCTCCAGCGCGACGCCCCTGCCGCGCAGGTCGTCACGGATCAGCGCCGCGCCGGCGTCGTCCGCGATCGTACCGAGCCAGGCGCAGGGGCGCCCGAGCTGGCGCAGCACCGCCAGGGTGTTGGCGACGTTGCCGCCGCGGACGGAGCGCTGGACGAGCGCCCGCACCTCGGCATCCTCGGCGGGGTAGGCGGCCACCAGGTTGACGATGTCGACGGTGGCGATGCCGACGCCGAGGATTAGCCCCGCGGCGTCCTGGCCGGCGCCGGCCAGGGCCTCAGCCGGCATCGCGGGCGACCCGGAAGCCGATCATATCCACGCGGGTGTCCGGCTCGAAGGGCCGGCGGGCATAGACCCGGATCGTGTCGGTCGGGGTCTTGAAGCTGCCGCCGCGGGCGACCCGCCGCTCGCAGCCGAGCTCGTTCACGGCACTGCCGTCCGCGGGGGCATCCCGGTAGCCCGGCCGGTAGCAGTCCGCGACCCATTCGTAGACGTTGCCGGCGGTGTCGTAGACGCCGAAGGGATTCGGACCGCTGAAGCCCGCCGGGGCCGGCGAGATCCGGTCGTAGCGGGAGCCGCAGTCGAAGCAGACCGCGCGTCCCGCCGGTGCGTCGAAGCCCCACCAGTACATCGAGCGCGTGCCGGCGCGGGCGGCGTATTCCCATTCCGCCTCGGTCGGCAGCCGGTAGCCCCGGCCGGTGTGCCTCGACAGCCAGCGGGTGTAGGCGACGGCCTCGTCCCAGGTCACGTCCACGACCGGCTGGTCGCCGCGGCCGAAGCCGAAATCGTTCGGCCGCCGCGCGCCGGTGGCCCTGACGAAGCGGTCGTAGTCGCGGAATGTGATCTCACGGCTGCTGATCATGAACGCCGGCAGCGTCACGTCGTGCGCCGGGCGCGCGTCGCTGCCGGTGGTGCCGGCGGGGTTGCCCATGCGGAAGGTGGCAGGATTGAGCGCGATCATCTCGGGACCGTCGGCGTCGCGCAGCACACCGCGAACCGGCGGTCGCGGCGGCGCCGAGGCCGCCGCGCCGTCCGCCGCCGGGGACTCGCTGCCCGGCGGTCCGGCGTCGCCGGTGCCGGCGAGCGCGTCCGCTCCCGGCGGCGCCGGCGCCGCGGGCGGCGCCGAGGCCGCCGGCAGCGCGGGCAGGGCCGGCAGATAACCGCCCCACCAGAGCCCGGCGACGCCGGCGGCCGCCAGCAGCAGCCCCAGTAGCAGACCGGCCACCAGCCCGGGTCCGCGCTTGCCGGAGGACGGGCGCCGCACCGGCGGCGGCATCACCGCGGGCCGGTGTGCCGAGGTGGGCGCCGCGGCCGCGGCCGGGGGCGGCGGCATCTGCTCCTCTCGTTCGAGCGCGGGGGTCGCCGCCATCGCGGGCGGCGCGGCGGGACCGCGGCGCGCCGCCGCCAGCTCCAGCTCACGCTGCTGCACCTGCATGCGCAGCGCGTCCAGCTCCTGGAAGTGATCCTCCAGCTGGTCCTCCAGCGCGCGGCACTGGCGGGTCAGCTCTTCGACCACCCGATCCTTCTCCCGCAGCGTGCTGCGCAGCGCCTGCACCTCCTGCTGCACCGCGATCTTCTGCGTCACGGCATTCGGATCACGCTGCGCGGGCAGGGCGATCTTGGCCAGCTTCAGCTCGCGCTCCAGGCGCTGGCGCTCGGCCTCGGCCTCGGCGCGCACGCGCGCGAGCTCGGCCCGCAGCGCCTGTGCATCACCGGCGTCGGGCTCCGACGCATCTTCCCAGGGATCGGTGAGGTCGGCCATCGGCGGGGTTCCCGTCTTGATTGGTGTCTGACTCGGGGCGGGGGAGGAGCGCGGCATCCGCTTGCCGGGGGGCCGGGTCAGGATCGAGCCAAGGGTTCTTCAAGCCCAGTGTTGCGGGGCGCGTTGCTCCGGGCCGCAGTGTTCTGGGGCCATGATTCGGGGAGCCCGTTTCCGGGAACCCGTTTTGCGCACGGGGCGATACTATAGCGCCCATGTGCAGAGTTCACCCCCAATCGGCGCCATGAGCCGGGCGGTCATCGCCGCCGGGCACGACGCCACTGCCGCGGCCGCCGCCGAGGTCATCGCCGCCGGCGGCTGCGCCTTCGACGGTGCCGTGGCGGCGGTGGCGGCCGCCTGCGTCGCCGAGCCGGTGCTCGCGTCCCTCGGCGGCGGCGGCTTCCTGCTGGCGCGCCCGGCAAACGGCGAGCCGGTGCTCTACGACTTCTTCGTGCAGACCCCAAGGCGCAGAGCAGACCCCGCGACGCTCGACTTCTACCCGATCCTCGCGGACTTCGGCGACACCGCACAGGAGTTCCACATCGGACTCGGCGCGGTCGCGACGCCGGGGGCACTGGCGGGATTGTTCGAGATCCAGCGCGACCTCTGCCGGCTGCCGCCCCCGGCCTTGCTGGCACCGGCACGGCGGCTGGCGGAGCAGGGGGTACCGATCAATCCGTTCCAGCACCGCATCGCGGCCATCGTCGAGCCGATCCTGCGCGCGGATCCCGCGACCTTCGCGCTGCATGCCTCGCGCCAGGCCCCGGATCGGCTGGCCGATATCGGCGAGCGGGTACCCCAGCCCGCGCTCGCCGGCGCACTGGAGCAGCTCGGGCGCCACGGCCCCACGCTGCTCTACGGCGGCCCCTGGGGCGAGCGGCTGGCGGCGGACTGCATGGCCCACGGCGGCCACCTGACCGCGGCCGATCTGACCGGCTACCGGGTGGCGCGGCGCCGGCCTCTGGTCGCGGACTATCGAGGCGCCCGGCTGTACCTGAACCCGCCACCGTCCTACGGCGGACTGCTGATCGGCGTGACGCTGGACCTGCTGTCGCAGCGATCGCTGGCGGTCGCCGAATTCGGCAGTGCCGCGCACCGGCAGCTGCTCGCCGGCGCCATGCGCCTCACGCAAGACCTGCGCGCGGAGCTGTCAGCGGACGCGGACGCCGTCGACCCGCGGCTGCTCGCCCGCTACCGCGACCTGATGCGCGCGACGCCGCTGTTCAGCCGCGGCACGACGCAGATCAGTATCGCCGACCGCGACGGCAATCTGGCCAGCCTGACGCTGTCGAACGGCGAGGGCGCCGCCCATCTGCTGCCGGGCACGGGCATGCAGCTGAACAACATGCTCGGCGAGGAGGATCTGAATCCGGGCGGCTTCCACCGCTGGGCCGAAGACCAACGCATGGGCTCGATGATGTGCCCGACCCTGGTCGCCCACGCCGACGGCGGCTGGAGCGTGATCGGCTCCAGCGGATCGAACCGCATCCGCAGCGCCATCGTGCAGGTGCTGAGCAACCTGCTGGATCTGCGCATGCCGCTGGAGCGCGCCGTGGACGCGCCGCGGATCCACGTGGAGCGGGGCACGCTGAACCTGGAGCCGCCCTGCGACGGCGGACTGCTTGCGAGCCTGCGCGGGCACTGGCCCGGACTGCGCGCCTGGCGCGAGCGCAGCGTCTACTTCGGGGGCGCCCACTGCGTGGCCATCGGCGCCGACGGCAGCCTGAGCGGCGCCGGCGACGGCCGCCGCGGCGGCGTGGTCCGGCTCGTCTAGCCCGGGCTCAACCGGGCACGCGCATCGTCAGCCGGTCGCCGCGCTGGATCAGCTCGAAGCGCTTCAGATAGTTCATGCCGAGCAGCACCTGGCCCCCGGGCATATTCGGCAGCACCACCGCGCGCACGTCGCGGGCGGTCAGGCCGCCGAGGCTGACGCTGTCCAGGCGCGTCGACCAGGTCCGCACCAGGCCGTTGGCGGTCTCGCTGAAGCCGCCCGGGCGCATCCGAAGGCCGAGCGCGCGCGCCAGCGGCAGTGGCAACGCGACCGACGTTGCGCCGGTGTCGAGCATGAAGGTCACGGGCTCGCCGTTGATGCTGCCGCTGGCGACATAGTGTCCCTGGCGGTTGCGCACGAGCACGACCTGGGGCCGGCCGGTGCCGTCGAGCTGCATGGACAGGTCACGGTTCGGATTGTGCTGCTGCTCCAGCAGGTTGCTGAAGAAGAGCACGAGCAGCGCGAGGCCCACGACCCAGGCCGCGATCAGCATGGCCTTGCCGACGCGCGACGGCAGGTCGTCGGTGGTCGGGAGACGTTCGTTCATGACGGGAGAGATGGGGGCGCGCCGGGGCGTCGTCATCGCCCGCGGCGGCGGGGTCCCGGGCCGCGGGGGCGATGGCCGGCGGTCCGGACCGCCGGCTCACGGCGCCGCCGGGAGCCGGGTCTGCGGCCCGCGCGTCAGCGCATTTGCGGCTGGCTCCCGGTCAGCTGCGCGAAGGCGTTGCGGTAGTAGGCCAGCAGGCTGCGGCCCTCGGCGATGACATCGTACACCTTCCAGCCCTCGGCGCTCTGATAGAGCCTGAACACGAGCTGGGACGGGTAGGTGCCCGGGCTGAGCAGGCCCACCCGCACGTCGACGCTGCCGCGGCGGCCCGGGCGCGGACGCAGATAGCGGACCTTTTCGTCGCTGAACTTCAGCAGCCGCGTCGCGAGGCCGCTGAGGATGCGGCTCTCCAACTGCGCCGCCAGCGCGTCGCGCTGCTCGCTGCTCATGCGCTGCCAGTCCGGGCCGGCGACGAACTGGGCCATGTAGGCGAAATCGAAGTAGGGCGCGATCTCGCGGTCGAGGAAGGCGGCGGTCTGCAGCTTGTTCGGCGCCTCATCGGCCATGAACTCGAACAGCTTGTCGAGCCCCGCGCTGACGGTGGCAGCCGCCTCGCGCCCGGCGCTCCCGCGCGGCGTGCCGGGCATCGGCCGGTACGGGCGCATGGGCTCGCGGCCATAGGCGACGCCCGGTGCGGCCGACTGCTCACCCGCGGACGGCGCCGGGCCGGGTCCCGATCCGGGCATCGGCATGCCCCCGGGGCCCGGGTAGGGGCCCGCCGGCTGTGCCTGGGCGAGCGAGCAGCAGAGCAATGCGGCCGCCAGCGGCAGCAAGGTGCGATGAGACATGACGCTCCTCCGTTCTTTGTGTCGTCTGAGATGGATGCGAGACCGCCGGCAGCTTGCCGCAGCACGGTAGCGGACGCAACCGCGGGCCGCCGGCAGCGAGCGGGCGGCGAGCCGCTCGGGCCCGACAGCGACTGCCAAGGGACTGTCGCGGGGCATTGACGCACGCGCGCGGCCGGGCGGCACCGATCGCCCAGGGTCGCGGGGCGCTGGCGGCCGCACGGGCAGTCCGGATCAGGTCGGGGCAGCCCCGCAGGCATTGCTCTTATCTATCCAAGACCATCGACACATCTATAACCTTATGGGCCCCAATCCCAGTAGACTGTCGTGGTTTTGCCCACGGGCCGCCACCGGTGTCGGATCACGATGTACCGCACAGCCTTGCTCAACCTGTTTCCGTTCCTTCGCTGGTTTCCCATCAGCGGTGCGACGCTGCGCGCCGACGCGATCGCCGGCATCACCGTCGCGCTGGTGCTGATCCCGCAGAGCATGGCCTACGCGCAGCTCGCCGGTCTGCCGGTGGTCTACGGGCTGTACGCGTCGTTCATCCCGGTGATCGTCGCATCGCTGTGGGGCTCGCTACCGCAGCTGCACACGGGCCCGGTCGCGATGCTGTCGCTGATGTCCGCCGCGGCGGTGCTGCCGCTGGCGCCGCTGGGCAGCGAGGCGTTCGTCACACTGTCGGTGATGCTGGCGCTGATGGTGGGCGTGCTGCGGCTCGCGCTGGGGCTGCTGCGTATGGGCATCCTGGTCAACTTCCTGTCCAGCCCGGTCATCATCGGCTTCACCAACGCCGCGGCGCTGATCATCGGCCTCTCGCAGCTGAGCAAGATCCTGAACGTACCCTTCCCGCGGACGGACAATTTCGTCCGCGACCTTTGGACCGTGTTCGAGCAGCTGCCGAGCTCGCACATCCCGACCGTGCTGTTCGCGGTGGCCACCTACGCGATCATCGTCGGCGCCAAGCGGTTCGCGCCGAAGCTGCCGGGTGTGCTGCTGGCGGTGCTGCTGACCACCGTCGTCAGCTGGGCGATCGGCTTCGAGCGCAATCAGACCGTTCCGGTCGATGCGCTGAAGGACACGGAGGCGCGCACGCTGGCGACGGACTTCGCGTCGACGGCGCGGGCGATCGGCTCGCTGGCCAACACCACCGCGCGCATCAATCAGGACATCCGCGCGCTGATAGCCGCCAACAATCCGTCCCGCTTCGCCGAGCTCGCGCTGCTGGAGGCGGACCTGCGGGTGCTCAACCGGGAGATGGAGCAGCGCAAGCTGGCCAACAACGAGCGTCAGGTGGCGTTGCACGGCCTGCGCTTCGAGCACGCGGTCGATGCCGGTGGCGATGACCTGTTCTTCCGCCGCGGCGAGGTGCCCGCCGGCGTGCAGGCAGACGGGCGCACCTGGCGTATCAACAAGGTCGACGGCGACCAGATCACGCTGATGGGCGGCGGTGCCGTGGTCGGCACCATTCCGGCCGGCCTGCCGAGCCTGAAGGTGCCGACCGTGGACATGGGCTTCTTCTGGATCATGCTGCCGTCGGCGCTGGTGATGGCACTGATCGGCTTCATGGAGGCGACCTCCATCTCGAAGGCGATCGCGGCACAGACGCGCGAGCGGGTGGATACCAGCAAGGAGCTCGTCGGACAGGGGCTGGCCAACATCGTCGGCAGCTTCTTCAGCTCCTACACCGTCAGCGGCTCGTTCTCGCGCTCGGCGGTGGCGGCGAAGAGCGGCGCCAAGACCGGCATGTTCGCGATCATCAGCGCGCTCGGCGTGATGCTGGTGCTGCTGTTCCTGACGCCGCTGCTCTACCACCTGCCGCAGGCGGTGCTGGCGGTGATCGTGATGATGGCCGTGTTCGGCCTGATCAACGTGCGCGCGCTCCTACGCGCCTGGCGCATCGAGCGCCAGGAGGCCATCGTCGGCATCGTCACCTTCGTCGCGACGCTGGCGATGGCCCCGCAGCTCGCCAACGGCATCCTGCTCGGCGCCGGCCTCGCAATCGTGCTGTTTCTGCTGCGCACGATGAAGCCGCGCACCGACATCATCGGGCGTCATCCCGACGGCACCCTGGCCGGCATCAGCACCGCCGACCTGGAGCCGCTCGGCGAGAACTTCATCGCGGTGCGCTTCGACGGCTCGCTGAACTTCGTCAACGCGTCGCGCTTCGAGGACGTGCTGCTGGAGGCCCGCGTGCGCAACCCGCGCGCCAAGGCCGTGCTGGTGATCGGCAGCGGCATCAACGACATCGACGTCACCGGCGAGGAGCGCCTGCGCGACGTCATCGACACCTTCCGCGACAACGGCGTGGAGATCTATTTCTCCAGCCTCAAGAACCAGATCTACCAGGCGCTCGGCCGCGGCAAGCTCTTCGACGTGCTGAGCCGCGAGCACTTCTTCAAGACCAAGGAGAAGGCGCTCGCGTTCATGGAGACCACCTACGGCTGAGCGGCGCGACGGCGCCGTCCGAGGCGTGCCCGGCCAGGGCGGTCAGGGCAGCAGCGCCTTCACCGTTTCTCCCACCAGCACCGCGCTGGAGACCGACAGCAGCGTGCCGATCAGCACGTATTCGGCGAAGTCCCGCTCGTCCATCTCCTTGAAGCGCGCAAAGCTCTTCGCGGTCAGGATCAGGCCGATGGCGGCGTATTGGTCCTGCAGCACGAAGCCGTAGCCCAGCAGTCGCTCCAGCACGCCGATGAAGCGCCCGGCGTTGTACTCGCGCTGGTCCAGACGCAGCGGCGGGGCATCGGGCCGCAGCGGCGGCAGGATCAGCTGCGGCACGCCGGACCCCCCGTGAGCTGCGGCGTCGGGCTCGCTGTCCGCCGGCCCGCGGGGCACGACTCGGATCTGCTGAAGGATCAGACGGATCAGCAGGTTGGCCTCGTTCAGCACGAGCAGCCCGCCGATCACGACGAGCATCACCGCAGGCCCGGCCGACGAGCCGGGCACCGGGGGCAGCAGCGGCAGCAGGAAATGGCGGCCGAGCCAGTCGCCGAGCGCGATCACCGCCGGACTCGTGGTCACGCCGTGGGCCGGGGCAAAGGTGAAGGCGGCGGCGATCAGGATCACGAGCAGCACGCCCAGCCGGTAGGCCCCGACGCGGCTGGAGTGGCGGCCCTCCAGCCAGGCACCGGCGAGGTTCGCGGCGGGAATCACCACAAGCAGCGGCAGCAGCCAGGGGCTCGGCGCCGCGGCCAGCAGCGCCGCGCACTGGGCAGGCGCGAGCCCGAGCGCCTGGCCCCGGGTCAAGGGCTGATCGCGCAGGATCAGCAGCACGCGGCTCGCGAGCAGCACCAGCAGGAGCCAGCCGAGCGGGATCACGCGCCGGCGCCCGCGGCGGCCGT
>Ga0316576_10002704_pt1 | contig 10143 bp, 12 predicted proteins | sample S0NA_FD_203075 | JGI IMG/M metagenome (GOLD analysis project Ga0316576, IMG submission 203075) | Rhizosphere microbial communities from salt marsh grasses in Alabama, United States - S0-2_050615r3r5 | ecosystem: Host-associated > Plants > Roots > Rhizosphere | place: USA: Alabama | collected... | reverse complement strand
CAGGTGCCCGAGGGCCGGCGCATCTTCTCCCGCCTGACCGTGCGCGAGAACCTCGAGATCGGCGCGTTCATCGTTCGCGACAAGGCGAAGATCGAGGCCGGGATCGCGCAGGCCTACGAGCGGTTCCCGCGCCTGGCGGAGCGCCGCAGGCAGGTGGCCGGCACCCTGAGCGGCGGCGAGCAGCAGATGCTCGCGATCGCCCGCGCCCTGATGTCGGATCCGCAGGTCCTGCTGATGGACGAGCCCTCGATGGGGCTGGCACCGGTGCTGGTGGAGCAGATCTTCGCCACCATCGACCAGCTTCACGCGGACGGCACGACCATCCTGCTGGTGGAGCAGAACGCCCGCATGGCGCTCCAGGTGGCCGACCGCGGCTACGTCCTCGAGACGGGCCGGATCGTGCTGGCCGACCAGGCGGCCTCGCTGCGCGACAACGAGATGGTCCGCAAGGCCTACCTCGGCATCAGCTGACGGTCCGCCCGGGCACCGCCTAGTGGCGCGGGGGCTCGCGCGAGATGTCGAAGGCGGCCCTCGCCAGCATGATGGCGCCTACGGCGGAGATCCAGAAGCCGTAGGCGTCCGTCGGCAGCAGGCCCTGGGGCATCGGCAGGACCTCCACCACGAACAGCACCATGGCCACGAGGATGACCACGGCCAGGATCCCGAACGAGATCCCGCGATCGAGGGCAACGGGCCGAGGGTGCATCGCGAACGGCAGCGCGATCAGGGCCAGGGTGGCCAGCGCGGCGAGGATCGTCGCCAGCCCCTCGGGTCGCTGGAAGGCCATGATCACCACGCGGCTGAGCTCGCCCTCGCCCCCGCCCACCGCGTACCAGGGGAGCAGGCAGCCCACCAGCACGACGACGGCGCCCAGGAGCGCCAGCCGCCGCCCGCCGCCCATGGTCCGCGTGTGCATCATTCGGGCGGGGTGTAGACCTCGGGGCGGAGCACGCCCACGAAGCGCAGGTTCCGGTACCGCTCCCCGTAGTCCAGGCCGTAGCCCACCACGAACTGGTCGGGGATCTCGAAGCCCACGTAGTCGACCGGGATCTCGACCAGGCGGCGGGCGGGCTTGTCCAGCAGGGTGCAGATCCGCAGCGACGCCGGGTTCTTGCCCCGCAGGTAGCGGACCAGGTAGTTGAGGGTGAGACCGGTGTCGATGATGTCCTCGACGAGCAGGACGTCCTCGCCCGCGATGCTGGCCGAGAGGTCCTTGATGATCCGGACCAGGCCGGACGACTCGGTCGCCGTCCCGCCGTAGGAGCTGACCTCCATGAGATCGATGCGGAGGGGAAGCGCGATGTCCCGCATCAGGTCGGCCATGAACGGAAGCGAGCCCTTGAGCACGGAGACCAGGGTCAGGTTGCTACCGGCGTAATCGGCGGTGATCTGTCGTCCGAGCTCGGCGGTGCGGGCCGCGATGGCCTCCTCGCTCAGCAGGACCTCGCCGATGTCGGCCTCGAGATCGATGGAACGGGTCATGGGTGGGGCTGTCTGGCCTCCCTGGCAGTGGGCTCAGGATACGGGTCGATGATCGCGCGTCCGGCCGTCGGGCGCACGCCCTGTCGACAGCGGGGTGGCAGGCGGCTCGACGGATGTGCCCACCGGCAACCCGCCGGCCTCGTCCGGGACCCCACGGCGCCGGCGACGGCCACGTCGGCGGCCCCGCGCAGCCGGCGACGGGACGGTGTCGGAGCCGGCCGTGCCCCGATCCCCCGCCAGGTGGCCGGCTGCCGCGGCGGCGGCCTCGACGACGATCCGGTCGGCGCTGCGGGGCGGCGTGGCCTGGCCGATCGTGCCCGACAGATCGTCCGCCAGGGCGAGCCGTCCGAACTTGAGGAGCAGCATCCGGAAGTCACGCGCGTAGAACAGCTTGATCCGCACCTCCGGGTACAGCTCGCGCAGGCGGCGGAGCTTGCGGTTCTTCTTGCGCACCAGCTTCTGCTTGAGCGTCGTCAGCTCCACGTACAGGTCGAGGTCGGGGAGGTAGAAGTCGGGCGAGAAGCTCTCCACGACATCACCGCTCATGGACCAGGCGATGGGGAACGTGTCCGGCTCGTACGTCCAGCGAACCTGGTAGAAGTCCAGGATCCGGGCCAGCTCCGCCTCGCTCGCGTGGGCGAAGGCGGGGCGAGGCTCGGGTGCCGTGGTCACGGACGGGAGCGCTCGCAGGGGTCCATGGCTGGTCAGTCTACCCATTGCGGGCCGGCCCCGGGCCCGGGCGGCACCGATACTCCGGTGGGGTATCATCGGCCCATGCCCGAGCGCCCTGCCCGGCCGGCGATCGCCCCCGCCGACCACTCCACGTTCCGCCACAGCTACACCAAGGACAAGGCCCAGCTGGTGCGACGGCTCAGCCGCATCGAGGGCCAGGTCCGCGGGATCTCGCGCATGATCGAGCGCGAGGAGTACTGCGTGGACATCCTGCAGCAGACTGCCGCCCTGCGGGCAGCCGTCGACGCGGTGTCCATCCTGATCCTCGAGGACCACGTCCAGGGATGCGTGCGCTCCGCTGCCGAGCGTGGCGAGGCGGACAAGTACGTGGACGAGGTCGTGGACGTGGTCCGGCGGACGCTCGGCCGACCCGTCCGGACGGGTCGGTCGTCCGGCTGAGCATGCTGCGGGCGGGTTGTCCACAGCAATCGATCGCGACCCGGTCGAATCGTGGACAACTCACCTTGACGACCCTTGCCGGGACGCCTAGCGTCCGAACTCCGCACGCAGCATGTGCGCACGGGGTACGCCGTCCGCGAGGGGCATCGGGGAGACCTGGGCCGGAACCGATCGGGCGGCGCGAGACCGGATGACGCCCGCTGCGGCGAACGATCGACGCCGGGAGCGGCTCCCGGACGGACCGGAGCACGACCGGATGGAGGGTGCCCTGGACCGCCCGAGAGGACCGCTCCCGACGTGCGTCCAGGACCTCGCGCCGCTGCCACCGGCGTACGCGGCAACGGTCGATGCCGGGCTGGACTGCCTGCGGCTGCAACTGCCGGCGGATGCCCGGGCCGCCATCGACGACCACGTCCGCCTGCTGCTGGCCTGGAACGAGGCGATCAACCTCACCGCGATCCGCGAGCCGGCCGACATCGCCCGGCTGCACGTGCTCGACGCCCTGACCGCCGCCCCGGTGCTTGCGCGGCGGGGGATCGGGCGGCTGCTCGACATCGGGTCCGGGGGTGGCTATCCGGGCCTGCCTCTCGCCGTCGCGCTCCGGGCCGACCGTGCGCTGCTCGTGGATTCGGTCGGCAAGAAGGTGCGGTTCCTGCGGACGGTGATCGAGGCGACCGGCCTCGGCCGGCGCATCGCCGCCGAGCACCAGCGGGCCGAGGCCATCGCCCGCGACCGGCGCGACCGCGAGGCGTGGCCGGCGGTGACCGCGCGCGCCGTGACCTCGCTCGCCGAGCTGGTCGAGCTGGCCCTGCCGCTCGTCTCCCCGGGCGGGGTGCTGGTCGCCTGGAAGCGCGACCCCGTCGACGAGGAGCTCGACGCCGCGGAAGGCGCGCTGCGGGCGCTGGGCGCCGGGCCGGTCGAGGTCCTGGCATCCCCGGTCCCCGGCCTCGAGACGCACCGCCTGGTCGTCATTCCCCGCGCCGGCCGGATCGACGTCCGCTTCCCGCGGGAGCCCGCCGAGCGCCGGCGACGACCCCTCTGACCGGCGGTCCCGTCCGGCCGACTCGGGCACAGGTCGCTGCGCTACCCTCCTCGGGTGCGCGTCGCGGTCCTGTCCGACATCCACGCCAACCTCGTGGCGCTCGACACGGTGCTGGCCGAGATCCCGTCCGTGGACGAGATCTGGCACCTCGGGGACGTGGTCGGGTATGGCCCCCACCCCGACGCGGTCGTGGCCCGGCTCCGGGAGCTGGGCGCGGTCGGCGTCAGGGGCAACCATGACGCCGCGGCCCTGGGTGGGCTGGAGATCGAGTCGTTCAACGTCGACGCGCGCCGCGCGGCGGAGTGGACCCGCGCGACGATCCGCGACGAGACCCGGGCATGGCTCGCCGCCCAGCCGGAGACCCTGGAGCGGGAGGGCTTCCTGCTCGTGCACGGATCGCCTCGCGACCCGATCTGGGAGTACGTGACCTCCACCCCGGTCGCACGCGCGAGCATGGCCGCCATGGCCACCCGTGCGGGCCTCCACGGCCACACCCACCTGCCGGTGGCCTACGTGGAGGACGACGGGCGGCTCGAGACGATGAGCCCCGGGTCCGGTTCGACGCTCTCGTTCGACGGGCGCCGTGTGCTGCTCAACCCCGGCAGCGTCGGCCAGCCGCGGGACGGGATCCCGACCGCCAGCTGGATGACGCTCGACACGGACGCGGGCAGCGCGACCTGGTGGCGCACGGCCTACGACATCGCCGCCGTCCAGGCAGCGATGGTCGAGGTGGACCTGCCGGAGCGGCTCGTGGCCCGGCTGGCGTACGGGCTGTAGGCGATGATCGGAGGGCGACGGCCGATCTCCGGGCGCAAGCCGGGCGACAAGCGGGTCCGCGTCGAGCGCCACCACACGCCGTACTTCCGCTACACGGGACCGGGCCAGCTCACGGCCAAGGCGGCGGCCAGCGCGCCCACCACGCCCCTCGGGCGCTTCAACGCCAGGCTCAAGAGCATCCTCATCGGGCGGCCGCTGGCCAACGAGGAGGAGATCGGCGAGCGCCTGTCGAAGAAGAAGGCGCTGGCGATCTTCAGCTCCGACGCGATCTCGTCCTCGGCCTACGCGACCGAGGAGATCATCCTCGCCTTCCTGCTCGCGGGCGCCGCCGGCGCCGCCTTCGAGCTGTCGCTGCCGGTGAGCGTCGCGATCGCGCTGCTGCTGGGCATCGTGGCCTTCAGCTACCGCCAGGTGTGCATCGCATACCCGAACGGCGGCGGCTCGTACTCGGTGTCCAAGGCCAACTTCGGCAGGCTGGCGTCGCTGGTCGCGGCGTCGGCCCTGCTGATCGACTACACGCTCACGGTGGCCGTCTCCACCTCGTCTGCCGTCGAGCAGATCGTGTCCGCCATCCCCGCGCTGCACGACTACAACGTGCTCATCGCGGTGGTCGCAATCGGGCTCATCACGCTGGGCAACCTGCGCGGCATCCGCGAGGCCGGCAACATCTTCGCGATCCCGACCTACCTGTTCCTGTTCAGCGCGTTCACGATGATCGGGCTGGGGGTGTTCCGGATCGTCTTCCAGGGCGACACCGGTCCCACGCCGTCGCCGGAGGCGGTCGCCGCCATGACCGAGACCGCCCAGAACGTGAGCTTCCTGATCCTGCTCCGGGCGTTCGCATCGGGCGCGGTCGCCCTGACCGGCACCGAGGCGATCGCCACGGGCGTGCCGGCCTTCCAGCCCCCGGAGCCCAAGAACGCGGCCCGCACCCTGATGGCGATGGCGACCATCCTGGCCATCCTGTTCATCGGCATCACGTTCCTGGCCGAGTCGTACCACATCCTGCCGATCGAGCAGCCCAAGCAGACGGTCATCGCCCAGATCGCGATCCATGTCTACGGCGACACGATCTTCTTCTTCCTGTTCCAGGCGTTCACGGCCCTGCTGCTGTTCCTCGCCGCCAACACCTCGTTCGCGGCCTTCCCGAGGCTCGCGGCGGTGCTCGCCGAGGACGGTTTCATCCCGCGCCAGTTCGCGTTCCGGGGCGACCGCCTCGCGTTCTCGACCGGGATCATGCTGCTGGGGCTCGTGGCGGCCATCGTGGTCGCGGGGGCCGGCGGCAGCACCCATGCCCTGATCCCGCTGTACGCGGTCGGCGTGTTCATCGACTTCACAATCAGCCAGTCGGGCATGGTGCGGCACTGGCTGGCAACGCGCGAGCAGGGCTGGCGCTACCGGCTGACGATCAATGCCACCGGGGCGGTGCTGACGGCCGTCATCGCGGTCGTCGTCACCTCCGTCAAGTTCACGTCCGGGGCCTGGCTGGTGGTCCTCATGATCCCGGCCCTGGTCGGCGCCATGCTGTTCATCCACCGCCAGTACGCCGGGCAGGCGCAGGAGCTGGCGGTGCGGGACGACCTCGTCTTCGAGCGGCCGCACCGCGAGCAGCGGGTGGTGATCCCGGTCAACGGGATCAACCGCTCGGTCGTCCAGGCGGTGATGTTCGGCAAGTCGCTGGCCTCGGATCCGTCCATGCTCCAGGCGATCTTCGTCACCACGGATCTCGAGAACGCCGAGCGACTGCGCGAGCGATGGGAACGCCAGCTGCCAGGGGTTCCGCTGGTGGTCGTGGAATCGCCCTACCGGGCGCTGGTCGGCCCGGTGGTGACCTACCTCGACGTCCTCGAGCGCGCCTGGCCGCCGGACAAGGAGACGCCGACCACCATCGTGGTGCTGCCCGAGTACGTCGCCCGCCACTGGTGGGACCGGCTGCTCTACAACCAGGCCGCCAACCGCCTCAAGCGGTCCCTGGTCGGGCGCGAGCACACGGTGATCGCGGATGTGCCCTACCGGCGCAGCGAGCACCACGACGACGAGTCGCCGCCCGACGCCGGCGCGGCCGCCCGCGCCGGGTAGCCGCGCCCGGCCCTGGCCGCCGGGTTCCGGGCCGGACGGCCCCATCGCGACGGGCCGGGGAGGCCTGCTGGACCCGCCGGCTGACCCGTGGAAGCGGGGCCGATCGAGCCGACCGGGCCACGGGCCCGGTGGTATGGTGGCCCGGCGACGGCACGGCCGGGAGCGTCCCGGTGGCCCAGGCCGTCGCCCCGGAATCGGAGGCAGCGCTCGATCGTGGCCGACACGTCGGCACCCCAATTCCGACGCGCGGTCGTCGCGCTGTCGGGCGGCCGGACCGACCGGCAGATCGTCTCGCTCGCCGCCGACCTTGCCCGGGCCGGCCAGGGCGAGCTGGTCGGCGTGCATGTCGTCGAGATCGACTGGACGCTGCCGCTGGACGCCGACGTCGCCGGCCACGATGAGGGTGCGCAGCGGGTGCTCGACATCGCCGAGGCGACCGCGGAGGCCGCCCACTTCGAGATGGACACGGTCCTGCTCCAGGCGCGCGACGTTGGGGCCGCGATCGTGGACGAGGCGTCCGAGCGGGAAGCCGACCTGATCATCTGCGGGCTGCCGTTCCGGCGCCGGTTCGGCGGGGAGTTCGCCGTCGGCCGGACCATCCCGTACATCCTGAGGAACGCCCCCTGCGGGGTCTGGGTCATCCGCGAGGCGATGCCCGAGGAGCAAGCATGAAAGCCGTGATCGTCGGCTGCGGCCGCGTCGGCGCCGGTCTGGCCGACGAGCTGGACCGGGCCGGATGGCAGGTCCTGATCATCGATCTCACCACCGCGGCGTTCGACCGGCTGCCGTCCACGTTCGGCGGCACCGCCCTGCGTGGCGACGGGACGGACGAGGACGTCCTGCGGCGAGCAGGGGCCGAGGGGGCGGACCTGTTCCTGGCCGCGACCGAGGGTGACAACCGCAACGTGATGGCCGCCCAGCTGGGCGTGGAGGCGCTGGGGGCCCGCCAGACGGTCGCCAAGATCAACGACCCGGTGCGCGCGGAGGCCTATGCGCTCCTCGGCATCACGACCCTGTGCCGTACCAACCTGATGATGACCGCGGTGCTCGAGTTCCTTGGCCAGGCGGCCCCGGAGCGGCCCGGGATCTACCCGGTCGAGCGCAGCCACGCGCACGCCGGGGATGAGCCGGCACCCACGCCCGCGGAGGCCTAGCCATGTTCGTGATCGTGGTCGGTGGCGGGAAGGTCGGCTACTACCTGACCAAGGAGCTCATCGAGTCGGGGCACGAGGTGGCCCTGATGGAGAAGGACCGCCGGCGAGCGGACCAGATCAAGGACGAGATCGGGTCGGTCGTGATCGCCCAGGACGGCTGTGAGGGCAAGTACCTGCACGAGGCCGGAGCCAACCGCGCGGACATCGTGGCCGCTGTCACGGGAGACGACGAGGACAACCTCGTGATCTGCCAGATGGCCAAGCACCATTTCGACGTGCCGCGCACGATCGCCCGGGTGAATGCCCCCAAGAACGAGCGGCTGTTCCGCCACCTCGGCGTGGACGAGATCATCAGTCCCACACGGATGATCCTGGGCTCGATCGAGCAGGACATCCCCGTCCACGAGCTGCTCCACCTCGCCGCGCTCGGCGTCGGCGATCTCGAGATCATCGAGGCGCACCTCCAGCCCGGTTCGCCGGCGATCGGCAGGCTCGCGCTCGACATCCCGGTGCCCAACGGCTGCTCGGTGTTCGGGATCATCCGCGAGGGCGAGCCCACGCCGCTCAAGGGCGACACGGTGCTGAGCGAGGGCGACAAGGTGATCGCCATCGGGCGCCCGGAGTCGGAGGAGGCGCTCCGCGAGCTCCTGATCGGGGAGCCCGAGGAGTCGTAGTCGCGGTGCCCGCCGACCCGGCCGTGCGACGGATGACGTAGCGGCGGCGCTGACGGGCGCCCGGCGCGGAGCTGGTTGCGGGATTCGCCCTGGTGCCGGTGAGCCTGCTCCTCGTGCTCGGCATCCGGCTCCCGCTGCCGGCAGTCCCCCGCCGGAATCCGGTGGCGGACGGCAGCTCGGCCTGACCGGACGTCAACGGCGCTCCACGCGCGCCAGCCAGGCGTGCGCCTGCCCCATCGGCAGGCGGGTCTCGAGGATGGCCGGCTCGATGGACTCCACGCGCCACCCGGCCCGGGCCTGGAACGCCCGGCGCAGATCCAGCCGGCGAACCCGGGCAGGCCCGATCCCGAACGGGTTGCGGTCGCCCCACGCGACGATGAACCCGTGGCCCCCTGGCCGGGTCACCGCGGCGAGCGAGGCCGCGTACGGTCCGCGGTCCTCGGGCTGGAGCACGTGGAACAGGCCCACGTCGATCACGGTGTCGAACAGCCCGTCCAGTCCGGACAGATCGGGCCGGAGCGAGCGGGCGTCGGCGAGCAGGAACGGGACGCCGACCCCGGCCCGCGCGGCGCGCTCGCCCGCCAGTCCGATCGCCCGCGACGAGACGTCGATGCCGACCACGTCCAGGCCACGGCGGGCCAGGGCGACCGCCAGCCGACCGGTCCCGCAGCCCGCGTCGAGCACCCGTCCCCGGAGCACCTCCTGCCGCATCAGGTTCCGGACGGCGGGCTGGAGACGGCCGGTCTCCCAGCTCGGCGTGCCCTGGTAGGCCGTCTCGAACGCCAGGGCCGCGGGGCGCAGGTCCATCCTGCGACGGTAGCGCGCCGGGAGCCGGCGGGCCAGCGCGAGAGGAGGGGGGAACATGCCTACCCGACCGGTTGCCGGATCATCGGCCAACATTGTGGATACTTATCTTGACAATGGCATTGTCAAGGTTCTAGCATCTGCCATGCCCGAGGAGCGGACCGTCCGCCTCCTCGGCAGCCAACCACCACTGGACCGGCGCAAGGTCGCCGGCACTCCAGCCAGGAGGATCGATGCGATGACGCTGACCCGTCGCCCGTCGCCCTTCAGCGAGCTTGTGACGCTTCGCCAGGCGATGGACCGCCTCTTCGATGACACCGTCTTCCGGCCGATGTCGGCCTACAGCGGTGCCGGCGACTATGCCCGCCTGCCGCTCGACGTGCGAACCACGTCCGACGCGCTGCTGGTGGAGGCCTCGCTGCCGGGCTACAAGCCCGAGGACGTGGACATCACCGTCGAGAACGGCACCCTGACCATCCGCGCCGAGGACCGCTCCGAGGAGACCCGCGAGGAGGGCAACTGGGTGGTCCGCGAGATCAGCCGCGGATCCGTGATGCGCACCGTGACCCTGCCGACCGGCCTCGAGGCCGACAAGGCCGAGGCCACGTTCGAGCACGGCGTGCTGAAGCTCCGCGTGCCGAAGGCCGAGCAGGTCAAGCCCCGCCAGATCCGCATCCAGCCCGTCACCACCGGCGAGGCCAAGGCCGTCGAGGCCGGCACGGCGAGCCGCGAGCCGGCATCGGCCGACGCGTAGGCATGGCTGCCGCGCGCCGGCCAGACCGGGATCCCACCCGGCCGGTCTACGTCATCAGCGTCGCCGCGACCCTGGTCTCGGCGCACCCGAGGACGCTCCGGATCTACGAGGACGAGGGCCTGGTCTGCCCGGCACGCACCCCCACCAACATCCGCCTGTACAGCGAAGAGGACATCCGCCGGATCCTGTGGATCCGGCACCTCACCCGGGACCGCGGAGTCAACCTCGCGGGGGTCCGGACCCTCT
>Ga0316576_10002703_pt1 | contig 10143 bp, 7 predicted proteins | sample S0NA_FD_203075 | JGI IMG/M metagenome (GOLD analysis project Ga0316576, IMG submission 203075) | Rhizosphere microbial communities from salt marsh grasses in Alabama, United States - S0-2_050615r3r5 | ecosystem: Host-associated > Plants > Roots > Rhizosphere | place: USA: Alabama | collected... | reverse complement strand
GTCTCGTCGATATAGCCCGAGATCATGTCCTCGTATTCGGCGCGGTCGACCTCCAGCGACAGATTCACCGGCTTGCCGTCGTGCTCCAGCAGGTATTCCTCTTCGATGCGGGCATAGGGGGCGTCGCTGAGCGCGATCTTGGCCGTCTCGCAGGCGCGCACGATGCGGGCCATGGCGGCGCGGTTGTCGCCGGGGTCGGCGCCGGCGGACTCCTTCAGGTGGGCAACCACGTGCTCGGTCATCTTGGCGTCGAAGTCGTCGCCGCCCAGGTGGTTGTTGCCATGACTGGCCAGCACCTCGGTCACGTCCTGGTTCATGCGCACCACCGAGACATCGAAGGTGCCGCCGCCCAGGTCGTAGACCAGGATGTTCCTGGCGCCCTGATGGTCGGCCTCGTAGGCGAGCGCCGCGGCCGTCGGCTCGTTGATGATGCGCAACACCGAGAGGCCGGCCAGCTCACCGGCGTCGCGAGTCGCCTGGCGCTGGGCGTCGGAGAAGTAGGCCGGCACCGTGATCACGGCCTTGCTCACCGGCTCGCCCAGATGGGTCTCGGCGGCCTGCTTCAGGCGCCGCAGGATCAAGGCCGAGATCTCCTGCGGCGTATAGGACTTGTCGCCCATGCTCAGGCGCACGTCCTCACCCATGCGCCGCTTCACCGAGCGCACCGTCCGCTCCGGATACAGGGTGTACTGATTGCGCGCCGCCTGGCCTACCAGCAACGCGCCGTCGTCGGCCAGGCCGACGACCGAGGGCAGGATCTTGGCGCCGTCCACGTCGATGACATGCGGACGCCCGTCGCGGATCACGGCCACCTCGGAGTTGGTCGTGCCCAGGTCGATACCGATGATGATGTCGCTCAATGTCGTGTTTCCATCAATGAACTTGAACCTTCGGCCGGCACCCGCATGCCCGCGGAGGCCGAACGAGGAATGTCGATCTGTGTCTGTCGCGTCATTCAGCCGTCTGCGCCCGATCCGGGCGGTTGACGGCCACCTCGGCCGGCCGCAGCAGTTGATCGTGCAGCAGGAAGCCCTTGCGCAGCTCGGCGACCACCAGGCCAGCGGCCCGCGCCGGGTCGGTGACCAGCTCCGCCGCGTGCATGCTGCGCGGATCAAACGGCCGATTCAGCACCGGTAATGGCCGCACCCCGCGCCGGGCCAATGTCTCGTCCAGCCGGCGCAGGTTCATCGCCATGCCCTCGGCCATCGAGGCGACGAACGGCACCGACCGGCGCATGCCGAGCCAGCCCGGACGAAAGCGCAGGGCCTGCTCCTGGCCGGCCTGCAGACGATCGCGCAGCTCTAGCAGCTCCAGCAGCAGGTTCTTCTGCGCCTTCTGCGCGCTGTCCTGCTCGTGACGGCGGCGGCGCTCCTGCTCGTCGGCGGCGCGGGCATTGGCGTCGCGCAGGGCGTCGAAGAGACCCCGAAACTCGTCCAGCGCGACCTTGACCTGGCGTGATTCCAGCTTGACCTCGTTCTTCAGCGCGGCCAGCTCGGCCAACAGCGTGAACAGATCCGGTGCCGGCTCGCGGTCATCCCCATCGGCGCCGCCGTCTGGGTGTTCCGACGCCGGCGCACCGTCGGCCGCGTCCAGATAGGCGCGGAAGCGCGCCGTGAGCTGTTCCTTGGCGATCTCGTCCACTAGGGGTCCCCGCGCAGCAGGGCGGCGAACAAGGTCGCATCGGGGCGGCCGGGCGCGCCGAGCGGAGCGGCCTTGTCGAGGATATCCGCCGGCTCCGGCGGGTCCGTGTGGAACAGCTCGTAGGCGATGCGGTCGCGGTGCGTGCGCAGGGCCTCGTAGGCGCGGCGAAGGGCCTCGAAACGCTCGGGGTCTCGCTCCGGCGGGCAGCGTTTGATGCCCTGCAAGTAGGCCGCCTCGACCGCGGCATCGTCGGCCGCTTCGTCGATGGCCAGGATCAGATAGGGATCGCGCATCTCAGAACAGACTCAGTTGATCGCCGAAATCGTCGTCCAGGTCGTCGTCGTCTTCGTCGGCGCGCCGGCGACCGCCGCCGCGAGAGGTCTTGCCGCCGCCGCGCTCCGGCGGCAAAGGGAACGGCAGGTCGGGAATGGCGCCACCGAAGTCGGCCCCGCGGCGCAGGAATTCGATCAGGGTCTCGGTCATGGCCTGTTCGCCGAGCTGGCGCTTCATCGCCTTCAGCTCGCGCCGCAGTTCCGGCGGCAGCCCCATCAGCTCGAACGCCCGTTCGATTCCGATGAGTCGGATCAGCGCGATGATGCTGTCCAGCTCGGCCGGCCCCGGCTCGTCCAGGTCCAGGTCGGACGGTGGTGCGGAAGGGAAGGGGAACGGCGGCAGCCCGCCGAACGGGCTCTCGGCGCGCAGCAGCTCTTGGATGCGCTGCGCGGTGCGGGTATCGCCCTCGTCGCGCGCACGCTCGAGGGCGTCCTCGAGCTTGTACAGGTCCAGCGAGCTACGGCCGTCGAACCCATGCGGGTATTTGGCCTCAAAGGCGTGCAGCTCGAAAACCGGCGCGCCGTCCCAGCGCTTGAGCGCGGCGCGTGCCAGCCGCAGGCGAGCCTGTTGCAGCCCGCAGCGGCGCAGCGTATCGCAGGCGGTCTCGGTCTCGCCGCGGCTCAGGCTGGACCAGGGGGCGGCCTTCAGTGCCGGAGCCAGCCAGGCTTCGACGTCACGCGAGACCGTGCCGCCGCGATCCAGGTGGGTGCGCAGGCGGCTGAGCGCCGCGAGCAGCTCCGCCTGCGTTTGCAGCCGGGCCTTGGGCGCATCGATCTGCTTGAGCAGCTTCGACGGCGCGATCTCGATGCCCTCCGCCGCCAGCGCCAGGACCAGCTGGGCGGAGAGCCCGCCGCCAAGCCTCGCCAGGAGGTCGCGCAGCGCCTCGGCACCGGCCTTTCGGTCCTCGAGCAATGTGATCAAGCCGGCTGTAATCTCGAGCTGCTCCTGTGCCTGTCCACCGCGGGCCCATTCCGCGGCCTGCGCCAGCTCCTTGCGCGCGAGGTCCGGACGCCCCTTCGGGACCTGCTTGCGGGCGTGCGCCAGATGAGCGGCCACCAGGCGCTCGCGTACGTCGGTGTTGATCGGGTCGACCTCCAGCATCTGCCGGGCGAGTCCGGCCGCCTTCTTGAAGGAGCCGGCGCCCAGCGCAGTGTCGAGCGCCGCGCCGAGGACCTGCATGTCCCGCGGCCAGCGCCGCATGGCCCGATCCTGGATCCGGCGTGCGTCCTTCAACAGCTTGCCGCGCCGGTAGTAGTCGATCAGGCGCAGGTAGGTATTGCGGTCGTCCGGGTCCCAGTCCAGGCTGGCCTCCAACTGCGCGGCCAGCAGCCGGTCCAGGTCCTCGGGATCGGGGGACGGTTCGTCGTCGAGCAGGCTCGTGCTGCTGGCACAGCGCCGGAGCGCCAGCGCGATGCGGAGCTTACGCCCGCTGTCGTCGGCGGACGCCGCCTGCCCCGCGCCACGCTGGACCATCAGGTGCCGAGCGTACAGGGTCCACTGCTCGTGCAGATCCCAGGGATCACCGTCCAATTCGGCGGCCCTGGCGGTCAGCAGCCGTTGCTCATCTCCGGTGGTGCGGTCGGCACCGACCGCGGCGAGCCATTTGAGACTCGCCGGAAATTCCTGACTCAGCAACCGCAGGCTCTGCTTGCGCGCCCAGGCGGGCCCCAGATCGGCGCGGTGGCGATGCAGCAGCCGCAGCAGGGCCTTCGGATTCGGAGCGGTGCCGAGTTGAGCGAGCTCATCGTGCAGCACAATCCGCTCCGGCGGCCAACCGCGCAGCGCGCAGGCGAACCGCAGCACGCCCTTGCCGACCTTGCCGGCGGCGTCCAGGAAGGCCGATTCGGGCAGCAGCGCGAGCCGTGCCGCCCGCTTCAATGCCGCGAACGCGGAATCATCGGCGATGCGCTCGAGCAGCGCCAAGGCCTCCGCGGGGCGTGCCGGCGCGAGCTGCAGGGACTTGAGCAGCTGCACCCAGTCGCGGTACGGGGAGCGGTACGGGATGGCGGCCAAGGCCTGTTGCAGCGCGGCGTCATCGCCGCGGCAATAGGCGCCGAGGGCGGCGCTGGCGGCATCGGCATGCCGGCGTACCGGATCATCGTCCGGCAGACCCTCGGCGATGCGCGCGTCGCCGGCGAGCAGGCGGGCGGCGAGCACGGGTCGCAGCCGATCGCGGTCCGCCGCTGCCAGCCGGTCGTCGGCAGCGAATGCCGCCAGCACGGGCTCGATACGGCCCAGGCGCAGCAGCAAACGCGCTTGGTCCGGCACCATCGCGCCGCTGGTGCCAACGCCGAGCGCGGCGCGGTTCTCCCACATCACCAGCGCCTCTTTCAGCATGCCCTTGGCATCGAGCTCCCGGGCACGGCCGGCATAGGCATCGGCCAAGGCCGCCTGCCAGTCCGCGCGCGCCTCCAGTTTCAGCAGCTCCTTCAGATGGCCGATCGCGTCCCGGTAGCGGCCGGCGTCCAGGTCTGCGCGCGCCTGGCGCTCGATCGCGTCGGGGGACGGGGCGCCGCGTCTACCGCCACCGCGGACCGAACGGCGTTTCTGCTTCTTCGACATCGAGGGATAAGTCGCAGTGTTTCAGACAGTCAAAACGATGCGGAGCCGGCGTCGAGGGCATTTGGCGATGGCCCGCCCCGGTGCCGTCCAGGGACGACAAGGTCCGCTAGCGGTCCGGCAGCCCCGCCGAGGGTGGCGCCGTGACCGGACCACGGGCATAAGCCATCGCCAGCAGCACCGCGCCGCCGAGCAGCATCGGCAGCGTCAAGAGCTGGCCCATGGTCAGCCAGCCAAAGGCCAGATAGCCGAGCTGGACGTCGGGCACGCGGACGAGCTCGACGCCGAAGCGAAACAGCCCATAGAGCAACAGGAAAAGCCCGGAGACGGCCATGGTGGGCCGCGGCCGGCTGGAGAACCACCAGAGCACCGCGAACAGCACCAGCCCCTCGAGGGTGGCCTCGTAGAGCTGCGACGGATGCACTGGAAGACTCCATTCGCTGCCGATCGGCAGCGACGCGCACTGCTCCGGGAAGCGGGCGCAGGGCAGGCGCATGCCCCAGGGGACATGCGTCGTATGACCCCAAAGCTCGCCGTTGATGAAGTTGCCGATGCGGCCGCTGAAGAGTCCCAGCGGCACCAACGGCGATACGAAATCGCCCACCTGGAAGAAGCGCAGCCGGTACTTGCGCGCGAACAGGAGCATGGCCGTCATGACGCCGAGCAGGCCGCCGTGGAAGGACATGCCGCCCTCCCAGACCTTGAACAGATTCAGCGGATTGGCCAGCAGCTGATCGAACCCGTAGAAGAACATGTAGCCGAGCCGGCCGCCGACGATGGTGCCGACGACGCAGTAGAAGATGACGTCGTCGACCATCTCCCGGGTCCAGCCGGAACCTGGGCGAGCGGCCCGCCAACGGCCGAGCAGCCAGGCGGCGGCGAAGCCCACCAGGTACATCAGCCCGTACCAATGTACCTGGAGCGGTCCGACGGCGACCGCGACCGGATCGATCTGGGGATAGGTCAACATGGGGAGCGATGGTAGCACAGCGCCGGATGCGAACGCCGGCCAGGGTTCAGTGGGGTCAGGCCAGAAAAGGGGTGCATCGCGGCCGGTCTGTCCTCAGATACCAGATATCGCGCCGACCCCCGCAGCCGGCGTGAACGCCGCTGATCTCCGCCACAATAGAGGTATCGAGCATCGCAGCCGCGCCCATCGAGAGTCCGAACGCCATGTACCCCGCCACCGAGTCCCAGCACCAGCTTCACCGGATTGCCGCCGACTTCGCCGCGACGGCACCGCCGGCGGACTATTGGACCCTGCGCCTGGTCGACGAGGTCTCCGAGGGGCTCGCGGTGCGGGACGATGTCGCCGAGCCGAGCAGCCTTGCACTGTCGCGGGGCGCGATGGTGACGGTCGTGGTCGGCGCCGGGCTCGGCTATGGCGCCAGCAGCGATCTGAGCCCGGCGGGGCTCGCCGCCGCCTTCGAGCGCGCACGCGCCCTCGCGGCGTTACACGCCCGGCTCGGGCTGTTCCACGCGCGGCTGTATCCGCGCAGCGCGCTGCGCGTCCGCTACGCGACGCCGCTGACGGAGCCCTGGGAGTCCATGGCGCTGGAGGACAAGCTCGCGCTGCTGTTCGATGCCTGTGCCAGGCTCGACGCGGACCGGCGCATCGTCGAGCGCAGCGCCTGGCTCGGCCACCGCCGCGTCGAACAGTTGCTGGTCACATCGGACGGAGGCGAGATCGCACAGCAGTTCGAGCATGTCCACTGCGGGCTCTCGGCCGTGGCCCACGCGAAGGGCCAGACCCAGACCCGGCACGGCGGTGGTGCCGACTTTGCACAGCAGGGGGGGCTCGAGCGCATCGCCGCGTCCAGGCTGCTGAACGATGCCGAACGCGTCGCCGCCGAGGCCGCCGCGCTGGTGCATGCCCCGGAATGCCCGAGCGGGCGGCTGGACCTGGTGCTGCTGCCGAGCCAGATGACGCTGCAGATCCACGAGTCCATCGGCCATCCGCTGGAGCTCGACCGCATCCTCGGCGACGAGCGTAACTATGCCGGACTGAGCTTCGTGACGCCGGAGATGTTCGGCAGCTACCGCTACGGCGCGGCGATGCTGAATGTCACCTTCGACCCGGCTTTACCCGGCGAGTTGGCGAGCTTTGCCGCCGACGACGAGGGCAGCGCGGCCAAGCGCGTGCACCTGATCCGCGACGGCATCCTCGAGCGCCCCCTCGGCGGCGCGCTGTCCCAGCGCCGCAGCCGCCTTTCTGGGAGTGCCTGCGCCCGGGCCAGCGATTGGGACCGTCCGCCCATCGACCGCATGGCCAATATCAACTTGGAGCCGGTCGAGGGCAGCCTCGATGACCTGATCGCCCGCGTCGAGCACGGGGTGCTGATGGACACCAACCGCTCCTGGTCCATCGACGACAGCCGCAACAAGTTTCAGTTCGGCTGCGAGCTGGGCCGCCTGATCGAGAACGGCGAGCTGAAGGGGCTGGTGCGCAATCCCGGCTATCGCGGCATCTCGGCGAGCTTCTGGCGCAGCCTGGACGGCGTCGGCGGACCCGAGACCCGCGAGGTGCGCGGGGTGCAGAACTGCGGTAAAGGCGAGCCGAACCAAGCTGTCTATGTGGGCCACGCCTCGCCGCCCTGCCTGTTTCGCGACGTGGACGTGTTCGGGGGTGGGCTATGAACCGAGACAGCTTCTTCGCGCTGGCCGATGTCGTGAATACCCGCCTGCAAGGCGGCGAGATCCTGTTCGCAACCCTTGGCGTCGAGGACTCGGACTTCGTGCGTCTGAATCAGAACCGGGTGCGCCAGGGCGGCGGCGTGCGCAGCGCCGCACTCGGCCTGACGCTGATCGACGGCTGCAAGCAGGTGCAGGGCGACTGTCAGCTGAGCGGCGATGCCGACGACGACCTCGTGCTCGCCGTCGGGCTTCTGCAACGGCTGCGCGAGCGGATTCCGCACGTGCCCGACGACCCTTACCTGAGCTTCAGCGACCAGCCGCAGGAATCCAGCCACAGCCTGCCGGCGGAGCTGCCGGATGCGGCCGACGCCATTGGCACGCTGACCCAGCTCGCCGACGGGCTCGACCTGGTCGGCATCTGGGCCAGCGGCCTGATCGGCGAGGGGCTGGCCAGCAGCATCGGGCATCGTTGCTGGCACCAGAGCGAGAGCTTCAATCTGGACTGGAGCTGCTATCTCGACCGCGACAAGGCCGTCAAGGACGGCTACAGCGGCTTCGTCTGGGAGCCTGAGCAGCTGGCCGCACGGATCGGCACGCAGCGTGAGCGCCTGAGCGTCATGGCGCGCCCCCAGCGGCGCATCGAGCCCGGACGCTACCGCGCCTACCTGGCACCGGCCGCGCTGCAGGAGCTGATGGACATGCTCGCCTGGGGTGGCTTCGGTCTCAGGGACCATCGCACCCGGCAGACGCCGCTGCTGGCCTTGGCGGACGGCGAGGTGGCGCTGCATCCGAGCCTGAGCGTCCTCGAGGAGCACGGCCGCGGGCTCACGAGCGGCTTTACCGACGAAGGCTTCGTCATGCCCGACGCGGTGCCCTTGATCGTGCAGGGACGATTCGGCACCTGCCTCGCCGATGCGCGCAGCGCCAAGGAGTACGGCAGCGAGGTCAACGCCGCCAACGAGTCCCCCGAATCCCTGGCCGTGGCGGCCGGCGAGCTGCCGACGCAGCAGGTCCTCACCGCGCTCGGCAGCGGCCTGTATATCGGCAATCTGTGGTACTGCAACTGGTCCGACCGCAATGCCTGCCGGATCACCGGCATGACCCGCTTCGGCAGCTTCTGGGTCGAGAACGGCCAGCTGACCGCGCCGCTGGCCCCAATGCGTTTCGACGACTCGCTGTACCGGCTGTTCGGCGAGCACCTGGAGGGCCTGACCCGCGAGCGCGAATTGATCCTGTCGGCGGAAACCTACGGCGGCCGCTCCACGGACAGCGCCCTGTTGCCGGGGGCGTTGGTGAGCGGGATCGATCTGGCGCTGTGAACTTTGATCGAGCGATCGGCCGTCGGCTGACTGCTTTTCAGGATGAACCGCCGCGCACGGCGCGATCCAGGCGCGCCTTGGCCTCGGCCCAATCCGCACCGGCGACACGATTGTCCGCCATCAGCTCCATCAGCCCATAGGCGATCCGGCGCTGGTCGCAGGAAAGGTCCCGCAGCTTCGCGAGCTTGAACAGGCAGCCGGCACGCTCGTACTCGAGCGTGCAGACCAACGCATACAGGGTCAGGGCCGCGGCGGATTCCGGCGCCTGCTCGATGACGGCAACGGCCTGCTGCAGGGCCGCGGCGGGCGGCCGCGAGGCCGCGTCTGCCCCGTCACTCTCCGGCAATGGTCATGCGCTCGATGAGCCAGGAGCCGGTGGTGGTGCTGCCGGGGAAGTCGCAGTCGTTGCCGATCGCGATCAGGCCCTGGTACATGTCCAACAGGTTGCCGGCGATGGTGATCTCTTCCACCGGGAATTGGACCTCGCCGTGCTCCACCCAGAAACCGCTGGCGCCCCGGGAATAGTCGCCGGTGACATTGTTGACGCCCTGACCCATCAGCTCGGTGACGAACAGTCCGGTGTCGAGCTCGCGCAGCATGGCGGCGCGATCCAGGTCGCCCATGGTCACACTCAGGTTGCGTACGCCGCCGGCGTTGCCGGTGGTCTGCATGCCGAGCCGGCAGGCGGAATAGTGATCGAGCATGTAGCTGGTCAGCACGCCATCGGTGACAAAGGCGTTGGCTCGGGTGGCGACACCGTCGCCGTCGAATGGGGCGCTGGACAGACCGCGCGGTCGATGCGGGTCCTCCTGCACATGGACGAACTCCGGCAGGATGCGCTCGCCGAGCCGGTCGAGCAGAAAGCTGGTCTTGCGATACAGGCTGCCGCCGTTGATGGCCCCGATCAGATGCCGCAGCAGGCCGGCGGCGAGCTCGGCACGGAACAGGACCGGCGCCTCGCGGGTGGACAGCCGCCGGGCGCCGAGGCGGGCGACAGTGCGCTCGGCGGCCCGACGGCCCACGTCCGCGGCCGGGTCGAGGTCCTCCGGTGCGCGCGCCGAGGTCCACCAGTGATCGCGCTGCATGCTGTCGCCTTCCTTGCCGACCACGGCGCAGCTCAGCCCGTGGCGCGTGCTGGGGTAGCCGCCGATAAATCCGTGGCTGTTGCCGTACAACTGCAGCCCGGCATGGGTGCTGAAGCTGGCGCCCTCGGAATTGACGATGCGCGGATCGGCGGCGCGCGCGGCGTCCTCGCACTCGGTGGCAAGCCGGATCGCGGAATCGACGTCGATGGACCAGGGATGATTCAGATCCAGGCCCGGAACCTCCTTGGCCATCAGCTCGGCCGGGGCTAGACCCGCGCAGCGGTCCTCTTGGGTGTGGGTCGCGATGCTGCATGCCTGGCCGACGGCGTCGCAGATCGCCTTTGGGCTGAGGTCCGAAGTGCTTGCGGAGCCCTTGCGCTGGCCGAAGTAGACGCTGATCCAAAGCCCGTGGTCGCGCGTATGCTCCACGGTCTCCACCTCGCCCATCCGGACCGCGACCTCCAGCCCGATGCTATTGCTGACCGCGGCCTCGGCGGCCGTGGCGCCGCGGCGCTTGGCCTCGGTCAACAGGTCGTCGATGTTCTGCCGCAGCTCGGCCAGCTGCTTGCCGG
>Ga0316576_10002701_pt1 | contig 10146 bp, 5 predicted proteins | sample S0NA_FD_203075 | JGI IMG/M metagenome (GOLD analysis project Ga0316576, IMG submission 203075) | Rhizosphere microbial communities from salt marsh grasses in Alabama, United States - S0-2_050615r3r5 | ecosystem: Host-associated > Plants > Roots > Rhizosphere | place: USA: Alabama | collected... | reverse complement strand
ACTCGCGGCCCACGACGGGGTCCAGCTTGCCCTCGGCGGCCAGTGCGGTGAGGTCGCGCCCGTACTTCTCGAGCACTCGGAAGCGCCCCTCCGCCCGCGGGTCCGTGACCCGTTGGCCGGCGCGCAGCTCCTCGATGGCCAGCCGCACGTCTTCCTTGTCTACGCCGGCCTCCGACAGCAGGCGGTAGGACTGCCCGCGCTCCTCGCTGGCGATGGCCAGCAGCATGTGCTCGGTCGAGATGTACTCGTCGCCGAGCGTCTGCGCCTCGTTCATGGCCACCTGACCGAGCCGCTGGATGCGCGGGGTGACGTAGATCTGCCCCCCACCAGGCCGGCCGGGCACGTTGAGCTTGCGATTGCTGGATAGGAACTCGTCGAGCTGGAGCGCGAGGAGCTCGGTGTTGACGCCGAGCATTTCTTCGAGGATCTCTGTGGTGAGACCGTCCGGCTGCTCGAGCAGGGCCAGGAACACGTGCTCGGTGTCCATCTGGTTGTGGCCGTAGCGCATCAGGATCTCTTGCGACCTGGCGATCGCGTCCTGCGCGCGCTCGGTGAAGCGGTCAAAGGGCATCATGGGATTTGCGGTCCCTCCTATCCGGTGGGCTGGCTCCATTGCCGGAGGGCGTATGCGCGTCCGAGTTATCTCGGGGGGCTAACTATTTGCTCTGCAAAGGACTTGCCGGAATTATAGTCGCCTTCGTCGGCGTCCGACAAGCCACCCGCCGGCACGGATCCGCACGTGATGGCCGTAACGCCGCGCTGAGGCAGGCGTCCTAGTTAATCGGGACGGCGCACACAGGAGGATGGGTCCGAAGTTGTACCGCGAGCGTATCCGTTGGCCGCTGCTGGCCGCGATGATGCTGGTCGTGCCGCTCATCGCCGCTGCGACGGCCCTCCGGATCACCCCACCGGCTCACGCGCAGGCGTGCCCTCCGCGTTGCCCCACGCCCATCATCACTCCGGCGTGGCACTTGCACATGTGCGACCTGTCCTACCAGGAGCAGCTGGAAGACAACCACTGCATGTACGGCGACGGCGTCACCGAGTTCCCCGCCGGTACTGACCAGGTCTACATAATCTACTGCCATCGCGCCGAAGATCTGGTTGTCGTGCAGGTGAAGGACGCCGGCGGCGGCCTGCAGTACGTCAACCACCCCGACGGCATCACGTACACGGGCGACGCCTGCGAGACGCTCGTGTTTGCGCAGCGAAACGGCATCGCCGCCGCGGGCAGCCCGTACTACACCTCAGCGTACTGGCCCGAGGGCCCGTTCAGTGGTGTCTCGCGCGGCATAGAGTGGTTCATCGGGCTGTTCGTCGCCTTCGACTTCGAGAACTACTACGGCACGGACGCCTTAGCACAGATCACTGCCCGCGACCCGGCCGCCAACCTCGACATCGCCGGGTACGACGAGATCGTCGTGCACGTCACGAGCACCAGCGATCCGGCGGGCATCGACGTCGTGCTGCGCGAGGAGGCCCCCAGCTTCCCGATATTCGCGGCCGACCCGCCGCTCACGTTCTCGACGACGGCCTCGGACGAGGCGAATCACACGATCTTGGTCGCCAATCGCGATCAGGTCACGGTGTCGTACTGCCCGCGCAACTGCCAGACACCGTACACCGACACGGCCACCTGGTATCAGATAGTGGCAACGATCACGCCTACCCCTCTGCCCACCTACGGGGGGCCGCCGCCCACGGCGACGGCCACGCCGCCGCCCGATACGAAGGTCGAGTACGTCACCCTCCGGCCCGCGCCCGACGACGTCGGCTACGTGCCGCAGATCAGCGCCAATCGCAACCTGCCGAACCACCTCGGCTACCCGACGATCTACTCCGGGATGTGGACGCACGGCCAGAACCAGCACTACGGCATGATCCAGTTCGACCTGTCGGTGCTGCCCGAGGGCGCCGCGATCCGCGACGCGCGCCTCGAGATGATCGGCCGCGACAAGGACTTCACCGACCCGGGTCGATGGGCGGTGTACCTGCTGGCCGACACCATCGACAGCGGCTGGCGGACGGCCACGTTCGCCGACGTGCAGGAGGCGGGGCAGCTGGCCCAGGTCGGCTCCGACCTGACCGACACCAACCTCGCGCCGCTCCGAGCCAACAGCTTCGGCCACGACGCGACCGCGCTGGGGTTGCTCAACGAGCGGCTGGCGACGACCCGCAAGGCGAGCTATCGCGTGGACGGGCCGAGCGGCGAGGACGACAACCTGTTCGGCTGGCACTCCGGTGTCGACAAGTATCGGCGCGACTCGGTGCCGCCCGACCCGGCTCTCGGCCCGTCGCTGCACCTCTCCTACGTGCTGCCCGGGAGCGAGCCGTCGGCGACTCCGGGCGGCGGCGACACGGCCACGCCGGGTGGCGCGGGCCAGACGGCCACACCGCCTCTTGGCCCGACGCCGACCGGTCAGCCCGGAGCCACGTCCACGCCCGGCGCCGGCACCGGCACGCCCGCGGCAACCGAGACCGCACTGCCGACCCCGACGAGCGGTCCGGGGCCTGGGACGACGGAGCCGACGCTGACGGCGACGCCGCCCGGCACTCCTCCGCCGACCGGCAGCTCCTCGCCGTCGGCCACGGCCGGGACGCCGGCAGGCACGGCGACGAGCGGCGGTCCGTCAACGCCTGGGACGGCCTCGCCGTCGGTCACCGCGGGAATCTCCGAGACCGCTTGGCCGAGCCCGGACGCCACCGTCTCGACGGTGCCGCCCAGCCCGGAGACGCCGCCTGCCGGCGGGACAGTCACCGCGACCTCCCTGGTGAGCGCCACGCCCGCCACGCCTGCAGCGCCCGGCACCCCGACTGCGTACGGCACACAGCCACCGACCGCGGTCGGACCGCCCACGTTCACACCGACGTCCACGCCGGACGGGCCGCGCATCGGCCGCCAGGTCTGCGTCGTGGCGTTCGACGACTACGACGGTGACGGCTACCGGGACGCCGAGGAGCGCTTCCTGCCAGGGGTCACGATCAAGCTGACGCACACCGAGAGCACCGCGTTCGTGACTTGGACGACCAACGGAACGAACGACCCCGACTACTGCTGGAGCGGTCTGACGGACGGGGCGTACACGCTCGCGGTCACCGCGGCGCCCCTCGGCTACGCGGCCAGCGGGGCCTACAAGTACGAGTTCGAGGTGCCGTTCCCCGGCAGCTACGCCTACTACGGCTTCGCCTTGCGCGAGCCGAGCGTGCCGACGCCGACGCCGTATCGCACGGCTACCCTGCCGCCGACCGCCAAGCCGACGGCGACGGTGTCCCCGACACCGAGCGTCACACCCACCGCAACGCCGCAGCCCACCGTCGACGGTCCGAGCGGCGAGATCTGCGTGGCGGTGTTCCTCGATGCCGACGGCGACGGTCGCCGCCAGGGCGCGGAGGAGTGGATCCGTGACGTGCGCGTGCGCCTCGTCGACCGCTCCAACGGGACGGAGCGCGCGGTCATGTCGCGGGACGATGCCCTGGTGTGCTCGCGACTGGCCACCGGCGTGTACTACGTCCGGGCGGAGCTGGCGCCGGGCCTTGTCCCGAGCACCACTCACGAGAAGGCGGTCCTCCTGACCGAGAGCCAGCGCCAGATCGTCGAGTTCGGTCAGCGACCGCCGGCAGCGGACGGCACGGCCTATCTGCCCGTGGCGATCCGCAGCTCGCCCTAGCTCCTTCCCGCCGCCTTCAGCGTGCTATTCTTGCGCGGCGTGCGCCGCGGCTCCTCTGCGCATCGTGGCCGCGCAGCGGCGCGGGAGTGTGCGAGATCCGACGCCGTCCGAGCAGAAGCTCCAACGATCGAGGCGATGCAGGCTCGCGCGGGATCCAATCAACGAAGATGAGGTGCAGATGCTGACGTATCAGAGAGTCACCGGCGCGGCGCTGCTCGGGTTGGCGGCCGCGGTCCTCCTCGTCCCCGGGCTGGCCCGGGCCGATGTCGGCGTCACCAACCTGCGGATGGGCCGCGACTACTCCGCCGACCCATCGACCTCCAGGTTCGCGCCGGGGATCAACTCCGTGTGGGCCCGGTTCGACTACCTGGAGGCATCGAACCACCAGATCGGGCTGACGGTGATGGTGCACGGAGGCCTTGTCGGCTACGGAACCGCGTTGCCGCTCGCCGGCTCGGGCTCGGAGTCGGTCGAGATCACCGGCGATGCCGTGCTGCGATCAGTGAGCGCCGAGGCCGCCGACTCGGCGAAGGCTGCGCGCAGCAACGCCGACAAAGCGGCTACTCAGACGTACGGCACGGTAGAGTACCTGATCCAGGTGGAGGCCGGCCTGAACCGCGTCGACAGCGCGCTGATAGTGGTCCACGGCATCGAGTCGTCGCAGATCGACGAGGAGATCCTCGCCGCGATGGAGGTCGCGAGCGACAAGACCCGAACGCTGCTGGACAGGGCGGCGAATGCCTCGGACGACCAGCGGCGGAAGGAGCTGGCGGCCGCAATGGAGCGGCCGCTCGGCGACCTGGTGAGCGCGTCGGAGCAGCTGTCGACTGCGGCTGGCGAGGCGCACGACGTCCCGCTTTCCGTCAGCGGCGACGTCTGGCAGTACGTGGTCAGGATATCGGTTGACGGCACGCCAGCGCTCACGACCGAGTTCGACATAGCCGGCTCCACGATATACGCGCCCTACATCTCGAAGTAGGCACCTCGCGCCGCCGCGCGCGGCGGCAGCCCGTTGCGGAGGACCCTGTCGTGCCGCGCCGGGCGGTTGGATCAGTCCGCTGCCGGACGCGCTCGTCCCGCTGGCACGGTGCCTTTGAGCGCCCGGGCGGCCGGTGTATCATCATCGCGTCTCGCGGACGCACGTCGCGCAGCGACGCGCCGTGAGGCTTTGCTTTGCGTCCGCTCACGTCCGGCTAAGGTCGGGTTCACTGCACGCTCAGGCACGCCGCCGAGACTGCGGACGAAGACGCCTGCCCCCAAGGAACCTGCCGATCTCGGCAAACGACATAAGCGCAATCGGCATGGCGATCAGTGTACGCAAGCGCGACCGGCCGCCGGCCGCCGCAAGGAGAGAGAACGTGATGACGCGGTCGAGAGTATTCCTGTTCGCCGCCGTGATGGTCGCCGCACTCGTCGGCGCGGCGCCGCTGCACGCCCAGGATGGTGGCGTGGGCGGCCTCCGCCTGGTCGACGACGCAGGGGAGACCATGGGCCAGGAGCCAGCGCCACCGGGCGAGAAGCTCTTCCGGCTCGACGCTGGCGTGCAGCAGTTCACGGTCGCCTTCGACGTCGAGGGCGGCACCAGCGACGTGCAGCTGCGAGTGATGGGCCCGTCGGGTGCCGTGCTGTTCCAGGAGACCCAGACTTACACCACGCCCGGCACCTACACGATGGACTTCGACAACGGAGACGTCGCGTTCCCTGAGCAGGACTACGTGGTCAACGCCTACATCGGGCCCGAGTTCTATCTAGCGGACAGCCTCCAGATGGTCGTGGGCGCGGCACAGATACCGGGCTCGGATTCGGAGGAGCCCGTGGTGGTCAGCGCTGACCAGCAGACGACGACCGACCAGGGCGCCGGGCACGAGCTGATCGCCGAACCGATCGAGGCGTCGCAGCCGCTCGACGCGACGGCGCTGGAGATACCGGGCGGGCCTTCGCGGCAGGTGCTCCTAGTTGCCGGGTTCGGGATCCTGGTGCTGCTGGCGATCGTCGTATGGGCCGGGTGGTCGGCGCTGAACCGAGCCTAGCTCTGCTCCTCGCGCCGACGTGATTGGCGCAACACAGGGAGAGATAGTCATGAACCGAGTGCTGCAAGCCTCGATAATCACGCTGCTGCTGTTCGGCGTGGCGGCCGTGCCCGCCAGCGCTCTCGCCGGGGTCGGCGAGCTCGCCTCATCGACGTCCGAGAGCCGCGACGACGCGACGTCGAGCTTCCCGGCTGGCACGACTGAGATGTATGCCCTGTTCGCTTACGAGGACCTGGCGAATCACAAGGTCGGTGTGTCCTTGATGGGCTTCGGCCTGACCGACATCGTCTCGTACGTCGACCGCTACGACGGCACTGGCGAGGCAGCCGTGCACATGACCGGGGCCGACATGTACAAGAGCCTCGCGGACTCGCTCGTCGTGCAGGCTGAGGCGGCGGCGTCGAACGCCAAGAAGGCCGCCGACCAGGCGACCGGCCGAATGGACTACCTGGACTCGGTTCGCGCGGCGATGTACTCGATGGGCTCGTCGCTGGCGCTGCTGGAGATGGCCGACGCCGGGGCGGAGATGACCGGCCTCGTGTTGGACGTCACCGTCCTGGTCGAGGAGCTCGACGACCTCGTGGGGTACGCCCAGGAGCAGGACATCGACGAGGACGAGCAGAAGGCGCGTGCCGCCGCCTTGAAGCAGCCCGCGGCGGATCTCGAAGCGGCTGCCGACGCCCTGAGCCAAGCGGCGCAGAGCGTGGGCGAAGTCGCCTTCCCGCCCACGGGCACGCAGTCACCTTACACCCTTCTGGTCACGTTGTCGGGAAGCCCGGCGCAGAGCATCGACGTGTACATGCTGGAGGAAGGCGATGAGGGCCCCGGCGCCGCGGCCGGGGGCTCGACGGACAGCGGCGGAACGCCGACCAAGACGCCGACAGCGTCCGGTGCCGGCGCGGGCAGCGGCTCTACGTCAGGTCAATCGCGGAGCAATCTCGCCGGCCAGGCCGGGTCCGGGAGCGGCACCGACAGCTCGGCCGGCGCCGACAGCGAAGGCTCCGGCGGCGGGGCGACCGGATCAGGCGTCGAGGGTCAGAAGGCGGGAGCGGCGGCCACGTCAGCCGCAATCGCCGCGACGGCGAGCGGGAGAGCCGGCAACACGGCCGCAGGCTCCAGCGCGGTTGGATCGGGCGCCCAGGCGGCGGGAACGCAGCCCGCCGACGAATCGGCCGATCTCGGCGCCTCCGAGGGTATGGAATCGGCGGCCGGCGGCGCGGTCGGCGCGTCCGAGCCTGGCGCAGAGCCCACCTGGACTGTGCCCGCCGTCGCTCAGGCGTCCGGCCAGCAGTCGTCGCAGCCCCAGCCGATCAGCGCTGACTCCGATGGCGGCTCCGGAGGCTCGTCGGGCCCGAACCTGGCGGTCCTGGGCATCGGTGCGATAGTCCTGGTTGGCGTGGCTCTCTGGCTAAGGCAGCGCGCCTAGCGCGCTTCCTCAGCCTCGGGGCCGCAGAACCGGCGACCCTCGCCCGCACGTCATGTGATGCAAGTGCCGCTACAGGCTACAATGAGCGCTGCCCTGGCGGTTGGTGGTCCGGCTCTCTCGAGACACCAATCGCCGTGCCTGATCGCTGCCACGAGGCGGGCCCTGCCACAGGGCCTGCACGTTACGAGGACCGGCCTACGGCCGTCTAACATCCCGGGTTGGCTCTACTGCCCCGCGCGCAAGGATTAGGAGCTTACGTATGCGACGCCCTACGCCCACCGTAGCGATCGCGGCCGCGATCGCGCTCGCCCTCATGAGCATCGGCGCCGCCGCGATCGCGGCAATGCCCTCCGAGACGGTCGCCGACTCGCCCATGGTCACCGCGCTCGACGTCTACATGAGCGACCAGGCCGGCGGGCCCGTGAAGCGCACGTTCATGAGTGACACGCATCGCGTGTATGCGGTAGTCCAGTTCGAGGGCGCGGCCAACGAGCGCTACGACCTTCGGCTGCGCGACCTGTCGGGCATCGAGGTCTTCCGCGAGCCGGTCACGCTGTCGGGCGACGGGGCGCAGAGCCGCGAGATCGCCATCGAGGACTTCATCGGCAGCTACGAGGCAGGGGTGACGACGCAGAGCCAGGCGTTGTCCGACGTTATCGGCGACCTCACCAACTACTGCCAGAACCCGCCGCCTCAGCCGTCGCCGTGGCCACCGCAACCGCCCACGAGCCCGACGCCTGGAGCGCCGACTCCAACGCCTGACGGCTTCTCGCGATGGCGGTCGATGATGCTCGACGCCATCGAGTCGTCTGGCTCGATCTCTGCCGAGCTCAGCCGCACGCTGCGAGCCACGGGCTCTATGCCCGACGTGCAGGACACGGCCGAGATAGTGGGCAACCTGGACCTGTCTCTCGACAAGCTCGCCACGGCCGTCGACAAGCTCGACCAGGCCGAGCGGGCCGTTAACCCGCCGGGTGTCGGACCGGGCACGCCGACACCCGACCCGCCTGTGGCGCCGAACCCGGCCGAGGCGTGCGGCTACGTCGCCGAGGCGGCCACGTTGGTCGACGAGTCCCTGGCCGCCTCCGCCGCCGCGATCGCGGCGATTCCCGATGACACCTCGACTTGGCGCATCCCGATGACCTCGGCGCGTTACGTCGACGGCAGCTTCTCGAGCTGCTTGCAGTACGGCACCGACCTGGTCGTCCCGGAGCACGAGACGTCGGCCGACTCGACCTCGTGGACTGTCGGTGTGCCCGGCGAGCCGGCGCTCATCTTCCCCGGTCCCGAGCTGGTCGACAAGTCGAACCTGGGGCAGATCGCCGTCAGCCCGCGCGAGATGTACGCCGCGTCCGTCCAGGTGCCGGACGTGGTGCGGCAGGCCAAGGTCACGGCGTTCGTTACCGATGCGCAGTGCAATGCGCTCAGCGCCGTGACGATGACGTTGGCCGTCGACCCGATCGAGGCCGGCACCGTGTTGCCTGAGCACCTCGTAGTCTCCGAGGGTCTAGGAGTCGCGACGCTCAACGCCGGTGAGGTGACCTCTGGTGGCTCCTCGGACGTCACGGCGCTTGTCTGCGCGGACGAGGCGTGCTCGGAGCCGGTGGTGGGCAGCGGGTCGTTCTCGGTAATCGGGCCGCCGCACTACCTGACCTTCAACGTGAACAAGACGACCATCAACCCGGTGCGGGGCGAGGTGGCCAACCTCTCGGTGCGCGCGATCGACCGCAACGGCCGCAACGTGGCCGACGGCAGCGCCATCACAGTCAGCATCGCGGCCGGCGATCCGGGCGTTCTAGCTCGCGACGTCTCCTCGCCGACCAACCCGGCGATGGAGCCGGAGCTCCTCGGCAAGACCGTGCGCACGGTGACGAGGAGCGGCTTCAGCAACGTCCCGCCCGGCGACGATCCCGGCTTGATATACAGCCCGGACCTGTTCCTCATGAAGGGAACCGACGGTGAGGGCTACGTGGAACTGAATGCGGTTGCCGCCAGCGGGGCGGCGGCCGAGCCGCAGCTCGTGCTCATCAAGAGCGAGCTCCAGGTGTACTTGCCGCTGGCCCTCAAGGGCTACGACATACTGGCCACGCCGCCGTTCGTGGATCCCGAGAACCCGCCGATCACGCCCACGCCGACGCCCCGCTAGTCGGCGACCGCGCGGTCGCGCGGCGCGACCTGTACGGAAGCGCTCGCGGCAGCGACCCAGCAGCCGCGAACGGCCAGGAAGCCAACACCCCCTCACCGGCACAGCCGGGAGGGGGTGTCGCTTCGCTGTTACGATCAGTCCCGCTGCCGCGGCAGCCGCGGCGGCTACGGCGTCTGGACCGGCTTCGCGAAGACCACGGTCCAGTAGTAGTTGTAGCTTGACCCCAAGTACTGCGTGAAGTCGGCGCCGATCTCCGTGTAGTCCGCGCTGAGGATGACGTCACGCTGCGCCCTCGCCATCCAGGCGGTCATCACCGACTCGGGATCCGACGACCGCGCCGCGAGGATCTCGCCGACCACGATGGCGTCGTAACCGGTTCGCGCGACGCGCTCCGCGGCCGATGAGCCGTCGCTGCCGGTGTGGCTGAAGAAGTCGTGGAACGTCATGTCGAAGTTGTGGATCTCGGCGGCACGCGTCAGCGACGGCTGTACAGTGAGCGGCGTCAGTCCTTCGCTGGTCCGGGCGTTGTTGATCAGCCGCACGATCTCGTCGACGCGCTCCTTGTGCTCCGGGATGGCCGTCGGCTGCGGCTCGTTGCCGTTGGGCGGGCCGTAGACGATGGCCAGGACCGGCGGGTGTTGGCTGTCCAGCCCGTAGCCGCTCTCCCAGTCGAAGACGTTGCGGGAGCCGTTGCGCGGACCGTCGATCTTGAAGCTGACCTTGCCAGTGGTCGACGCGCGCCACTCCAGCTCGCGGAGCATCGTCTCGTCGAACACGAGCACGTTCTGCTTTCCGGAATCGAGGTCGTACTGCCGCAGCTTGGGCTGCATCTCGGCGAACACGCGGGCGCTGGACAGCGATGGGAAGCTGTGGCTG
>Ga0316576_10002700_pt1 | contig 10151 bp, 8 predicted proteins | sample S0NA_FD_203075 | JGI IMG/M metagenome (GOLD analysis project Ga0316576, IMG submission 203075) | Rhizosphere microbial communities from salt marsh grasses in Alabama, United States - S0-2_050615r3r5 | ecosystem: Host-associated > Plants > Roots > Rhizosphere | place: USA: Alabama | collected... | reverse complement strand
TAGATCACTTCGAGATGGAACACGCACACCCATCGCAAACACAGAACACCGACCCGGCGAGGAAAAGCGGGCGACGACGGCGCGGCGCGCACGTTGCCCACGTCGAACCGGTGCGACCCGACGACGGCAGGCGAGGCGCGGAGAGGATGTGGTTGAAGCCGGAGCGAGCGATGGAGGTGATCCGGTCGGCGAGAGCGCTACCGCAGAGGGTGCCTCCGACCTCGTCGGTTCCTCGACGACCCGTGCAGGGTTCGAACCCGTGCCGCCGCCCCGCGAGAGATCCGGATTGGCCCGGGGTCCCGTCGCGCGACCCACCGTCCGTCCGGGACGGGCGTCGCCAACAGCCGGACTTCGATGCTGCCGCTGCCGCTGGCGTCGACGGCGAGGCCGACCGCACGTCGGGGCTCGGCGCATCGACGGTCACGTCCACATCGGTGTCTCCGAAGGCAACGTGCATGCTGTCGACGGTGACCCCGATCGTTTCGCCATGCGGGACGCCGGCTCAGCGTCGCCAGTCCGGGCGGCGCTTCTCGAGGAAGGCGCGGACGCCCTCGTCGAAGTTGGCCGTGCCCGCGAGCCCGACGGCGAGCTCGCGTTCCAGCCGCAGCCCGTCGTCGAACAGCATGTCGGCGCCGTACGTGACGGAGCGACGGATCGCCGTCAACGCCTCCGGTGGCCTGGCCGCGAGCGACCGGGCGTAGTCCTGGACGACGCTGCGCAGCAGGTCGGGGGCGACGAGCTCGTCCACGAGCCCGATGGCCAGGGCGTCAGCAGCGTCGAGCAGCTCGCCGTCGTAGAGGTATCGCAGGGCCCGCGGCCGGCCGAGGAGGCGGACGAGCGCCTGCGTCGCGCCGACCGGCGGGATGAAGTTGATGCTGATCTCGGGTTGACCGAGCCGGGCGTCGGCGGCCGCGAACCGGACGTCGCAGTGCAGCGTCATCTCGAGACCGCCGCCGACGGCCACCCCGTGGATGGCGGCGAGGACCGGTTTGTCCGATGCCCGGAGCCGGGCGACGATGCCGTGCACGAGCGCGCACCAGTCGTCCATCCGGTCCGGCCCGATCCCCTCGAACGCCGAGAGGTCGGCCCCGGCGCTGAAGTAGCGGTCGAGTGCGCTCGCGAGCACGACGACCCGCACGTCGCGATCGGCTTCGAGCTCGTCGAGCGCCGCCGCGACCTGCCCGACCATCGTCCACTCGAACGCGTTCACCGGTGCACGGTCGAACTCGAGCCACCCGACATGGTCGGTGACCGTCGTCCGGACGAATTGTTCGGTGCCGGCATCCACGCCGGCGACGCTAGCTGCGACCCCCGCGTCGGATGGTTGCCGGACGGTTGCCGGATCGACGTCGGTACCTTCGGCCCTGCCCGAGCCGGCCGGGATGCGGTTCGCTGGACACATGCCGATCGACGCCGACGCCCGCCGTGACGAGATCCGACGCGGGTTGGGCCGGCTCACGCGCGCCCTGCCCGAGCCGATGAAGGCGTTCGGCGACCTGCACCAGACGGCCATGACCGACGGCGCCCTGTCGCGCGTCGAGAAGGAGCTGATGGCGCTCGCGATCTCGGTGTGCATCCACTGTGACGACTGCATCGTCGTCCACGTCCACGGTGCGATCCGGGCCGGAGCGACCGACGACCAACTCGTCGAGGCGATCGGCACGGCGATCGTGATGGGCGGCGGACCGGCGACCATGTACGCCGCCGAGGCGCTGCGCGCGATCGAGCAGTTCCGCGCCGGCGCCGCGTCGTGACCGCGGCCGCCCGGCTCACCCGGTCGCCGGCGCGGCGGCACCCCTCGCGGTCAGGTAGTCGACGAGCTGATCGAGCGTGCCGATGTCGGCGTAGTCGATCTCGGGGATGTTGACTCCTGTCCTCCGTTCGAGGGCGGTGAGCAGTGCGAGGAAGTCCATCGAGTCGAGGTCGACCTCGTCGCGGTAGTCGACATCGGTCGCGAGGCCGGCGACGTCGGCATCGGGTGCGATGCGGACGATCGCCTCCCGCACGACGTCGAGCACGTCGTCGCGGCTCATCACGGCAGCGTCGGTCGTATGTTCGGCGGACTCGGGTCCGGACGGTGTCTCGATCATGGCAGGCTCTCCAGGCGTCGGGTGAGGTGTTGGATGAATCGCGACGCGGTTGCGCCGTCGTGTGCTCGATGGTCGCCCGCCACCGAGACGTGCACCACTCGGCGTGCCTCCACCCGGTCGTCGACGACCAGAGGTTCCACGCGCACACCGCCGAGTCCGATCAGTGCGACCTGGGGCGGGTGGATGACGCCGAGGACCGAGGCGGCACCCGCCTCCCCGAGGTTGCTGACCGTGATGCTCGCCTCGGCCGCGTCGGCGACGCGCAACCGGCCGCGACGGGCTCGATCGACGAGCTCGCGCATCGCCTCCATCATCTGTCCGCTGTCGAGACGCTCGGCGCCGGCGATCGTCGGCACGACGATGCCGCCGCGTCGCAGCGAGACGACGATGCCGAGATCGACCCCCGACGACGCGACGAACCGGTCGTCGCGCCACCACCCGTTGAGCTCCCCCACCTCGTGCGCCGCATCGGCGAGCGCGACGTTGAGCACGGCCGGGAGCAGGAGGCGTTCGGCCGGGCCGAGCTCCGCGTTGTGGACCTGGATGCGCTGGAGCACATCGGTGACGTCGAGCGTGTCGGTCACGTGGTAGTGCGGGATCTCGGCCCACGCGCGCTCCATCCGCCGGGCGATCGTCCGGCGCATCGCCGACGCGCGATCGACCTCGACGCGCGCGTCCGATGTGGCCGGCGACGGCTCATCCGCCGCCCGATCCTCGTCCGGCCCGGCCTCGCGGACGGCGCGCAGGACGTCGTCGCCCGTGACCACACGACCGTCCGGGAAGCGATCGAGCGAGATGCCGTGCTCGCCCGCCAGTCGACGCGCGCGGGGGCTGACGCGGGCGCGCCCCCGGACCGCCGTCGTGGTCGTCGTCGAAGTCCTCGCGGTCGTCGCCGCGGACGGAGCCGGACGCGAGACCTCGCCACTCGCCGCCGCGCTCACGACCGGCTGCCGGCGTTCGACCGGGTGCGACGAGGCCGCCGCACCGTCGGCCATCGTGATCCGCGCGACGGGCTCGCCCACACCGACGAGCTCACCGAGCTCGACGAGGAACTCCTCGACGACGCACGGATGGAACACCTCGACCTCGATGTCGGACTTGTCGGTCTCGACGACGGCGACCAGGTCTCCGCGCTCCAGGTGGTCACCCGGCTCGACCAGCCACTCGATGACGCGCCCCTCGGTCATGTCCGCCCCGAGCGAGGGCATCCGGTAGACCTGGTCGTCCGGGCCGATCTCGGTCATGGTGCCGGTCCGCCTACTCGTCGGCGTCGAGGACACGACGCACGCTCGCTTCGACGTCGGCCACGGACGGCAGCGCGGCCTGCTCGAGATGGGCCGGATAGGGCAGCGGCACCTCGGCGGTGCACACCCGGGCCGGCGCGGCGTCCAGCTCGAAGAAGCACTGCTCGACGATGCGGGCGCTGATCTCGGCGGCGATCCCGCCCGACCGCCAGCCCTCGTCGACGATGACCACCCGGTGCGTCCGTCTCACGGACCCGACGATGGTGGCATCGTCGAGCGGGCGCAGGCAGCGCAGATCGATCACTTCGGCGTCGATGCCCTCCGCTTCGAGGCGGATCGCTGCGTCGAGGCAGGTCGGCAACGTGCCTCCGTAGGTCACGAGTGTGACGTCGGTGCCGTTCCGCCTCACGACCGCCTGCTCGTTCGCGAGCCCGGGATCGACGGGGCTGACCTCGCCGCTCGCCGCGTAGAGACCGCCGTGTTCGAAGATCAGGACCGGATCGGGGTTGGCGAGCGCACGGCCGAGCATCCAGCGGAAGTCGTCGGCCGTGCCCGGGGCGAGGATCTCGAGGCCGGGGATGTGGGCGTACCATCCCTCGAGGCTGTGGCTGTGCTGGGCCGCGAGCTGACGGCCGCCACCGGTCGTCATCCTGACGACCAGCGGAACGCCGACCTGCCCGCCCGACATGTGGCGGAGCGAGGCCGCGTTGTTCACGAGCTGGTCGAGGGCGAGCAGGCTGAAGTTGACGGTCATGATCTCCACGATCGGGCGCAGACCGCCCATCGCAGCGCCGATCCCCGCCCCGACGAACGCCGACTCGGACAACGGTGTGTCGCGGACCCGGTCGGGACCGAACTGCTCGAGCAGACCTGCCGTCACGGCGAAGCAGCCGCCGTATCGTCCGACGTCCTCACCCATGATGAACACGCGCTCGTCGGTCGCCAGGGCCTCGGCGATCGCGGCGCGCATCGCCTCGCGACACGTCATCGACGTGGAGTCTGCCGCGTCACCGGTCACGCCGGTCACGTCCGTTGCTGTCGTCATCGTCATCACCTCGCGATCAACTGCGATTCGTCCGCCTCGGCGTACACGTGCCGGAGCAGGTCGTCGACCGGCTCGAGTGCCGACGCCTCGGCGAACTCGACGGCGTCGTCGAGCTCGTCGGCGACGTCTCGCTCGATGCGCTCGAGATCGGCGTCGTCGAGCTCGCCCGCGTCCCGAAGCCGTTCGACGACGAGATCGATGGGATCTCGTTCCCGCCATTGCACGACTTCGTCCTTGTCCCGGTAGTGCTCGGGGTCGTACATCGAATGGGCGCGGAACCGGTACGTCCGGAACTCGAGGAAGCACGGCCCCGCCCCGGAGCGGATGCTCACGAGGGCGTGCCGCGTCGCCTTCATCACCTCGTCGAGGCGCATGCCGTCGACCGACCATGCCGGCATCCCGTAGCCCGACGCCCGGAGCGCGAGATCGGTGTCCGCCTCCGAACGCTCGAGCGCCGTCCCCATCGCGTACAGGTTGTTCTCGCAGCAGAACAGCACGGGGAGGTCCCAGAGTGCGGCGAGGTTCATCGTCTCGTGGAACTCGCCCTCCGCGACGGCACCCTCGCCGAAGAAGCAGGCCGTGACCGCCTCGCGGCCCGACCGCTGGTCGGCGAGTGCGAGGCCGACGGCGAGCGGAAGCCCACCACCGACGATCGCGTTGCCGCCGTAGAACCGGCGTTCGGCGTCGAACAGGTGCATCGAGCCGCCCCGGCCCCCGGAGCACCCGTCGACCCGGCCGAACATCTCCGCCATCACCGCTCGCGCCGGCACGCCTTTCATCAGCGCGTGCCCGTGCTCCCGGTAGGTGGCCACGACGGCGTCGTCGGGACCCAGCGCATCCATCACCCCGACGGCGATCGCCTCCTCGCCGACGTACAGGTGGAGGAATCCACGGATCTTCGTCGCCTGGTACAGCTCCGCGCAGCGCTCCTCGAAGCGCCGCACGAGCAGCATCCGGCGCAGCAGGTCGAGCGTCGGGACATCGTGGGTCATGACGTTTCACTCCTGGTCTCGTGGTCGTCCGGCCTCGCCGGCTCGCTGCCGGTCGCGGGCTCGAGGGTGGACGTGTCGCCCTCGTCGATGCCGAGGGCCCGCGCGCGCAGGACGCGGCGCATCACCTTGCCGCTCCGGGTGTACGGCAGGGACGGCACCGCGATGATCGACCGCGGTGCCACTGCCGAGCCCAGGTGGCGACGAGCGTGCGCCATGACCGACGACATCGTCGACTCGTCGGCGTCGACCCCCGCTCGCAGGACGACCTCGGCGTGGATCACGTTGCCGGCGATCGGGTCGGGCATCCCGTAGACGCCCGATGCCACGACGTCGGGGTGCTCGTTGAGCACGCTCTCCACCTCGAACGGGCCGATCAGGTGCCCCGCCGTCTTGATCACGTCGTCGGCACGCCCGACGAACCAGTACCAACCGTCGGCGTCGCGTCGCGCGAGGTCGCCCGACAGGTACCAGCCGTCCTCGAACGCCGCCCGGTAGCGCTCGTGGGCGCCGAGGTAGTCGCGGAACATCGACGGCCAACCGGGACGCAAGGCGATCATGCCGATGCGATCCGGATCGTCCACCTCGACGACGTGCCCGTCGCGGTGCGACAGCACACCCTCGTCGTCGCACGCCAGCAGGCCCGCCGTCACGCCGGCCACGGGTCGCCCCATCGAGCCGGGACGCACGTCGGAGCCGCTCGGTGTCGCGATCATGATCGCGCCGGTCTCGGTCTGCCACCACGAGTCGCGGATCGACAGGCCGAGCGCGTCGCTCCCCCACCGCACCGCCTCCGCGCTGAGGGGTTCGCCGACGCTCGCCACGAGCCGCAGGCTCGACAGGTCGTGCTGCCGCGGGAGATCCTCCCCCGCCCGCATCAGCATGCGGATCGCGGTCGGCGCGGTGTAGAGGACCGTGACGCGCTCGCGCTCGATCGTCGAGTACCACCGCTCGGCGTCGAAGTCGCCCTCGTCGACGATCATGGTCGCACCGATCGCGAGGGGCGCGATGATCCCGTAGCTGGTGCCGGTGACCCAGCCCGGGTCGGCGGTGCACCAGTAGACGTCGTCGGCGCCGAGGGAGAACACGTCGAGTGCCGTCGCCACGTGGGCGACGGCCGCACCGTGCACGTGCAGCGCACCCTTCGGCGTGCCGGTCGTGCCCGACGTGAAGTGGAGGATCGCCGGATCGTCGGCGTGTGTCGGTGCGGGATCGTCGAGGACCGACGACGCCGCGATCAGCTGTGACATCGACACGGTCGACGCGTCCTGCGCGGACTCGGGATCGTCGACCAGCACGACGTGCGACAGCCGGGTGAGCTCGGACCGCCACGACTGGATCTTGCGGCGGTAGCTGACCGAGTCGGTGATCAGCACCTTGGCGTCGCCGAGCTCGAGGCGCTGACGGATCGGTCCGGGTCCGAAGGCGGCGAACAGCGGACAGACGACCCCGCCCGCGCGCCAGGCGCCGAGTGCCGCGACGTACAGCGGTGCGGCGCGACCGGCCAGCAGGGCGACGGTGTCACCACGCTCGACGCCGAGCTCGCGCAGCGCCCGCGCCAGCCGACCCGACTGCTCGGCCAGATCGGCATAGGTGGTGACGGTGCGCTCGTTCGTGCGCTTCGCGATGAACCGGATGGCGACGTCGCCACCGCGACCGTCGGTGACGTGCCGGCCGGCGAGCAGCGACGCGATGTTGGCGTCGCCACCGTCGTCCACCGCCAACAGCGAGCGGGCGTGGTCCCAGTACCTCGTCTCGTCCGCGGTCGCGGCGGGACCCGTCGCCGCGCGACTCTCGATCGTCTCGTTCGTCATCGTCCTACTCCTCGTGCCGCTGCGAGCAGCACGCGCTGCTCGGCTGCCGCCACCGTTGCTCTCGTGGTGTCGATGACGTCCGGGTTGACCGAGATCGAGTCGATGCCGATGTCGACGAGGAACTCCGCGAACGCCGGGTCGTCCGACGGCGCCTGGCCGCACAGCGACACCGTCAGGCCGGCGTCGTGACCGGACCGCACGATCTGCTCGATCGCCCACTTGACCGCGTCGTCCGACGCGTCGAACAGCTCGGCGCAGATCTCGGAGTCCCGGTCGACGCCCAACATGAGCTGGGTCAGGTCGTTGCTGCCGATCGAGATCCCGTCGATCCCGAGGCGGGCGTAGTCGGCGACGCGGTACACGATCGACGGCACCTCGGCCATCACCCAGATGCGCAAGGTTCGATCCGTTCCGAGCGCGCTCGACCTGACGGCGGCGAGACAGGCTTCGAGCTCCCACGTCGTGCGGACGAACGGGAGCATCAGGTGGAGGTTCGGGCACGTCGCCCTCGCCTTCGCCACCGCGGCGAGCTCGAGCGCGAACGTGTCGGGATCGTTGATGTACCGGTAGCAGCCCCGGAAGCCGATCATCGGGTTCTCCTCGTGGGGCTCGAAGCGCTCCCCGCCCCTGAGGTTGCGGAACTCGTTGGTCCTGAAGTCCATCGTCCGGTAGACGACCGGACGAGGTGCGAAGGGACCGGCGATCTTCACGAGATCGGCCGACATCTTGTCGACGAACGTGTCGCCGCCTCCTTCGGCGATCAGCTGGCGCGGATGCGTCCCGTCGAGCGCGGTCGTGACGAGGAACTCGCCACGGAGCAGCCCGACGCCGTCGACGTCACGCGCGGCGATCTCCTCCGCCCGGTCCGCCACCGCGAGGTTGACGTACAGCCTGGTCGCCAGCGGTGTGGCCGCCGCCACCACCGGGCCGGAGACCGTCGGCGGTGCCACGACCTCCGGGGCCACCGATCCGGCCGAGACCGTGCCACTCGCGGCATCGACCGTGACGAGGTCGCCGTCGTGCAGCCGGGTCGTGGCCGATCGGGTGCCGACCACCCCGGGGATCCCGAGCTCGCGGCTGACGATCGCCGCGTGGCACGTGCTCCCACCGGCGTCGGTGACCAGTGCAGCGGCGCGGCGCAGGATCGGCACCCAGTCGGGTGAGGTCATCTCGGCGACGAGCACCTCGCCGGGGAGGAACCGGTCGCCGTCCGCGACGCTCCCGAGGATTCGGACCCGTCCCGCGGCGGTGGTGCTGCCCACGCCGAGACCGTGCAGCAGCACACGGGGCTCGTCGCCGGCGGGCGTGAACGTGATCGGGCGCGCCTGGACGATCGACAGTCGGTCACCGACGTACGCCCATTCGATGTCCTGCGGTGCGCCGTAGTGCCGTTCGATCGTCATGCCGATCGCGGCGAGCCGTTCGATCTCGGCGTCGCTGAGCACGCGATCGCTCGCCCGGACGCTGATGTCCTCGACCGCCTGCCCCTCAGGGGTCGTGATCAGGGCGGTCGTCTTGTTCCCGACGTGCACTTCGACGAGGCGCCCGGTGCCTCGATCGACGTGGTACGAGTCGGGTTCGACCGTCCCGGCGACGACGAACTCGCCGAGCCCGAACGCCGCCTCGACGACGAGGTGGTCACCCGACTCGTCGGAGGTGAACATCACCCCCGAGCGATCGCTCGCCAGCATCTGCTGGACGACCACCGCGATCGCCGCTTCGTCGGTCAGTCGGCGTTCGGCGCGATAGGCCACGGCACGGTCCCCGAACAACGATGCCCAGCAGTCGCGGACCCGGGCGACCACGTCGTCGGGTGCGACGTTCGTGAACGACACGTGCATGCCCGCGAACGAGGTGCCGGCCGTGTCCTCCGCCGTCGCCGACGAGCGGACCGCGAGGCGTGACGAGCCGAGGCGCTCGGTCGCGTCGGTGATGTCGGCGGCGAGCGCGGGAGGGATCTCGACCGATCCGACGAGCTCGCGGGCTCGCGCCGCGAACCGGGCGAGCCCGTCGGGGTCGGTCTCCGGGCCGTGTTCGGTACCCTGCCGCAGCTCGTCGCGGACACCGGCCGCTTCGACGGCCGCGAGGTACGCCTCCGACGTCACGACGAATCCGTCGGGAACGTGGAGGTCCTGGTGGAGCAGTTCACCGAGGTTCGCGGCTTTGCCGCCGACGGCAGCGATGTCGGCGACCGAGACGTCGCCGAGCGATCGGATCGGTGAGCTCACCGTCGAGATGGTCGAGGACACGTTCATGGGATGCCTCCACGGAGCCTCTGTTCCTGACACCTGTCAGGGTCCATCTCCAACGTACGATCCCGAACGAGCCGTGCGACAGAGACGAACGTCCCCTCTCGCGCCGGATCCGGGGTGTGGGACCTGCCCCGCCGACATGCGAAGCTGGCGGGGTGGACAGCGACGCGACGGAGAGCGGCCACGACGAACCGGAATCGCGCGATGCCGGCCTCCCGCGCCGGATCGAGCTGCCCGACGGGCGGACCATCGTCGTCCGCCTGGTCCGGGAAGGCGACGCCGCCGGCCTCCACCGCCTGTACGAGCAGCTCAGCGACGAAGACCGCTATCGACGCTTCTTCTCGATGCACCGACCCCACATGGACTTCTTCGAGCGTCTCGCCACGATCGCCGACCGCGGCGGAGCGGCCGTCGTCGTCGAGGACCTCGCAGGGGTCGACACCCCGATCGTCGCCGAGGCGAGCTACGAACCGCTCGCCAACGGCAACGGAGAGATGGCGATCGTCGTGCACCGCGAGTGGCGTGGGTGGCTGGGTCCGTACCTGGTCGGGGTGCTCGCGGCGGTGGCAGCCGCGCGAGGCGTGCCGAACCTCGAAGCCGAGGTGCTCACGATCAACCGTCCGATGCGGGCCGTCATGAGGAATCGGGGCGAGGCCTTCCTCCCCGGCTCGAGCTGGGAGTCCGTGCGGGTGGAATCGTCGACCACCGGGCGGGCGC
>Ga0316576_10002698_pt1 | contig 10154 bp, 8 predicted proteins | sample S0NA_FD_203075 | JGI IMG/M metagenome (GOLD analysis project Ga0316576, IMG submission 203075) | Rhizosphere microbial communities from salt marsh grasses in Alabama, United States - S0-2_050615r3r5 | ecosystem: Host-associated > Plants > Roots > Rhizosphere | place: USA: Alabama | collected... | reverse complement strand
CAGCTCCAGCGAGACCTTCTTGAGCAGCCGCCCGGCGAGCTCGCCCACCCGCCGCCCGGCGGCCGTGGATCCCGTGAACGACACCGCGTTCACCCGGGGGTCCGTGACGATGGCCTCGCCGGTCTCAGCACCGCCGATCACGACCTGGAGCAGCCCCTCGGGCAGGCCGGCCTCGCGGAACACGGCCTCGAACATCGCGCCGCCGCACACGGGCGTCTGCGGATCGGGCTTGAGGATCACGGCGTTGCCCAGGGCGAGCGCGGGCGCGACCACGCGCATGCCGAGCACGGACGGCGAGTTCCAGGGGGTGATCGCGCCGATCACGCCGAGCGGGACCCGCCGGAGCATCGACAGCCGGCCCGCCGAGACGGTGGGCACCAGCGACCCGTAGGGCTGCCACGGCATCGCGGCCGCGGCATGGACCTCGGCGATGGCGAAGTTCTGCTCGTGGTGCATCTTGCCGTAGGCGGCGCCGGTCTCCCGCTGGGTCCAGGTGCCCAGCTCGTCGCGGTGCGCCTCGTAGATCTCCGCGGCGCGGCGGAGGACGGCGGCCCGCTCCGCGTAGCTGGTCTCCGCCCAGGCGGGCTGCGCGGCGGTCGCGCGCTCTGCCGCTGCCGCGACGTCGTCGGGCGTGGCCTGGGGCAGGGTGAGCAGGTGGCGGCCGGTGGCTGGCTCGCGCACGTCGTGCGGCTCCCCGGAGCCCGGCCGCCAGTCGGCCAGGAACGGGTCGAGCCAGCCGGTGCCGGCGGGGGCGGACGTGGTCATGGGGTCTCCTCGGTCCAGGCGAGGGGCGGATAGGTGGCGGTGGCGCGGACACCCGTCGTGGGGTCGCGCCACACGGCGCCGCGGGCGAGGACCTGGTCGATCAGGCCCTCCTCGATGTACTCCGGCAGCTGCCAGGAGTAGAGCGTCTTGGCCTCCTGCCCCGGGTAGCCGAGGCGGTCGCGGACGTCGCGGTCGGTGTAGTAGCCGAACACCACGGTCGAGACCAGCGCGGCGTGATGCTCGGGCTCGTCACGCTCGAGGACGGCGAGCCGCGCGTCCGGGTCGTCGCCCAGCTCGGGGCGCAGGGCCGCGGCGAGGGGATCGGCCAGGTCAGGGCGGGCGTTGAGCACGAACCGGAGCCGCGCGTCGCCCACGACCGACCCGGCCGAGGGCATGCCGTGGGCCTCGGGGATGAGCCGTTCCGCGATGCTGGAGAGCACCGCACGCCGGTCCGCGTCGAGGGCGGCCAGCGGATCCCGCCCCGGGGAGGCCGCCGCGCCCGTCATGCCGGCACCTGCTGGTTGAAGCGGGTCTCGACCATGTGGTCCGCGGCCCGCAGGGCGAGCGCCGCGATCGAGGACGTGGGGTTCACCCCGGCCGACGTGACGAAGCAGCTGCCGTCGGCCACGTACAGGTTGGGCACGTCATGGGCCCGATTCCAGCGATCCAGGACCGAGGTCGTCGGATCGTCGCCCATCCGGGCCGTTCCCAGGAGGTGCCAGCCGGAGTACCGCATCAGCCGGTCCACCTCCACCTTGTACGCGCCGGCCTCGAGCAGCGACTGGCTGGCCTTCTCGATGTGGAAGTCCAGCAGGCGCCGCGAGTTCTCCGACACCTGGTAGTGGATCTCCGGGACCGGGATCCCCGATGAGTCCGTCATCGTGGACGACAGCTCCACGCGGTTGGACTCATCCGGCAGGTCCTCGCCGAACAGGCCCCAGTTCGCGCCCCGACCCAGGTGCGAGCGCACGTGCAGGTGGTGGTCGGGACCCCAGACCTGGGTGCCGGCCCGGCTGGGCAGCGCGGCATTGATCGGGCCGAAGGTGGGCGCCAGGCCCCACTTCGCGCCGCGGAGGAAGCCCCGCTTCTCGTCGGTCTCGTAGAACTCGAAGCTCTCGATCGAGCAGCCGAACTGCCCCTGCCAGCTCTCGAGGTCCTCGTCGAACAGCCCGCCGACGTTGGCGAACGGGTGCATCATCAGCCGCCTGCCGACCAGCCCCGACGAGTTCGCCAGGCCGTCCGGGTGCTGCGGCGACGCGGACAGCAGCAGCAGACGCGCCGTGCCCACGGCGTTGGCCGCCATGACCACCACCCGGGCCGGCTGGAAGTGCTCGGCGCCGTCCTCGTCGATCCAGGTGGCGCCGGTCGCAAGACCCTTGGCATTGGTCTCGATCCGCCGGACGCGGGCGCCGGTGATCAGCACCGCCCCGGCGCCGATCGCCTTCGGCCAATGGGTCAGGTCGGTGGAGGCCTTGGCGCCCTCCCCACAGCCCTGCTGGCAGGTCCCCCGCTGGACGCACGGGCGCCGGCCGTCGTACGGGACCGACAGGATCGAGTTCGGCTCCGGCCACCAGTGCCAGCCCAGGCGGGCGTGGGCGCGAGCCACCTTGAGCCCGCCCGCCCCGAGCGGCAGCGGCGGCAGCGGCGGATCCTCGCCCCCGGGCGGGTAGGCCGGGTCGCCGCCCATCCCGGACACCCCGAACTCGCGGTCCGTCCGCTCGTAGTACGGGCGCAGCTCCTCGTAGGTCAGCGGCCAGTCGTCGGCCACCCCGTCGAGCGAGCGCACCCGGAAGTCGGAGGGCAGCATCCGCGGCCACGCCCCGGCGAAGATCAGCATCGAGCCGCCCACGCCCGAGAACATCAATGGCGACACCTCGGCATCGCTCTCGTCGATCGGGTAGTCCTCGGGCAGGCCGCGCACGTTGGGACTGGTGGACCACTGCTTGCGCATGGTCAGCTCCCAGTCCAGCTCGGCGCCGCGGTACTCGGCGCGATCGTGCCAGCGGCCCTGCTCCAGGCACACGACCGAGAAGCCCGCCTCCGCGAGGCGGCGGCCGACGACGCCGCCGGTGGCGCCGGCGCCGATGATCAGGACGTCCGCGGGTTCAGGTGCCAAGGCCGGGCTCCTTCGGTTCCAGGGCTTGTTGGCCGGGTGCGGGGCGGGCGACGACGCCGGGTGGCGCGCCGCCGCGGGCCGGGCCGACGAAGTCGGGCGTGGTGCGGCATAGTAAACCTTCTCTACGGCAGTAGTAAAGGTTTGCTGTGGCCGATCGCACCCGCAGGATCGCTGCCCCGGGCCCCGGCAACGCGCCGGCGCCCGGCGCGTCAGCGCCCGACACGCCAGCCGACACGATCGAGGCCCGCCTCCGCCACGCCGGCCTGCCTCCGCTCCCCCGGACAGCCTGGCTCGAGGTCGACCTCGATACCCTCGCCCGGAACGTGCGGGTGCTCCGCGAGCTGCTGCCGACCGCTGCCCGGCTGGCGGTCGTGGTCAAGGCGGACGGCTACGGAACCGGCATCGAGGGGGCGGCCCGCGCCGCGATCCGCGGCGGCGCGGAGCTGCTCGTGGTGGCCACCCTGGACGAGGCGCAGCGGCTGCGGGCCGCGGGGCAGGCCGGCCGGGTCCTGGTCCTCTACCCCGTCGCCGAAACCGTCCTCGCCGACGCGGTGGCGCTCGACCTGGACCTCGTGGCCGCCGACGAGGGGTCCCTCGCCGCGCTGGAGTCCTGGCTGGCGGCCCGCGGGCCGGCCGATCCGCTGCCCCGCGTGCATCTCGCCGTTGACAGCGGGATGGGGCGCGGCGGCTTCGACCCCGCGGCCGTCCCCGGGGCCGCGCGACGGCTGCTGGGCGCCGGCCTGCCGGCGCTGGCCGGGACCTGGTCGCACCTCGCGACGCCGGAAGACCCGGCGGCCGTCGCCGGCCAGGTCGATGCCTTCGAGCGGGCCCTGGCCGGCCTGCGGGCCGCGGGGATCGATCCCGGGATCCGGCATCTCGATGCGACGGGCGGCCTGCTCACCGGCACGGGGCCTGCCTACGACCTGGTGCGGGTGGGCCTGGCGGCGTACGGCGTCCACCCGCCCGAGCTGTCCCTCGACGGAGCCGCGGCCAGGGCTGCCGCCCGCCTCCGTCCGGCGGTCGCGCTCCGCGCCCGGGCGGCGACCGTGAGCCACCTCGCGGCCGGCGCCTCGGTCGGGTACGGGGGGACCTGGACGGCGACCCGGGCGAGCCGGATCGCCACCCTCCCCATCGGGTACGCGGACGGCTGGGCCCGGGCGTACGCCGGCGGCAGCTGGGGTGTCGTGCGGGGCGTTCGGGTCCCCGCCGTGGGGCGGATCAGCAGCGACGCGCTGGCCGTGGATGTTACGGAGATCCCGGGCTTCGACGGCCGGGACGTGGTCACGCTGCTGGACCCGGCCGAGCCGCTGGCGATGACCGTCCACGACCTCGCGGTCCTTCGCGGCTCGATCGCGTGGGAGGTGCTCGACGCGCTGTCGCCGCGCCTGTCGCGGGTCTACCTCGAGGAGGGCCGGCTCGCGGGCACCCGGTACCTGGACGGCATGGCCCGGTTCGTGACCACGCGGTAGCTCCCGGCGGTTGCGAGTCGCCGGGCGGGTGGCGGAGCGGCCGGAGGAGCCACGCGCCGCCCCGGTCAGGCGTCCAGCGCCTCGGCGAGCGTGGCGCGGAGCACCCCCAGGTCGGCCGGCCGGCCCGTCCAGACCTCGAACCCGATCGCCGCCTGGTGGACCAGCATCTCGTTGCCGTGGACGGTGACCAGGCCCAGGTGCGCGGCGTCCACCAGCAAGGCGGTCGGCCGGCCGGCGATCACCACGTCGGCGACCATCGTCCCGGGACGCATGGCACCGAGGTCCACCGGCGGCCGCTCCCCCGGGTCCAGCATCCCGACCGAGGTCGCGTTCACGAGAATGTCGGTCCCGGGCGGGACGGGATACGCGCCGTCCCACGCCTCCACCCGGGCCGTCGCCGACCCGAGGGCGGTCACGGCCCCGGCGAGGGATCGCGCGGGCGCATCGCGCCGGGCCACGATCGCGATCTCGGCCGCTCCGGCCATGGCGAGCTCGACCGCCGCGGCCCGGGCGGCGCCGCCGGCGCCCAGGACCACGACGCGGGCGCCCTCGATCCGGGCGGCGAGCGCGACGCCGCGTGCCAGCCCCCGCCCGTCGGTGTTGTCGCCCACGAGCGCCTCGCCCTCGCGGTAGACACAGTTGACCGCCCCGATGGCCGCCGCGGCGGGCGTGAGGCGATCGACCAGGCGGGCCGCCTGGAGCTTGAACGGCCTGGTCACGTTGAGGCCGGCGAACCCGAGCCGCCGGCAGGCAGCCCAGGCCTCCGGGAACCCGTCGGCGGGCACCGGGATCGAGACGTAGGTCCACGGCAGACCGGCGGCTGCGAACCCGGCCTGGACCATCTCCTGGGTCGGGTTGCCGTCGACGATCTCGCCCAGCAGCGCGAACACGCGGCGGTCGGTCAGCTGCATCGCCGGCATCCTCCGGTCAGGCCGCAGGCGGGCCTCAGGCCGAGGCGGCGGGCTCGGCGGCCGTCTCCGAGGGCGTCCCGGTGGAGATGCGCAGCAGCTTCTTTCCCTCGGCCACCACGATCACCGCCAGCGAGACCACGAGGCACAAGAGCCACTGGTGGACGTCGAGGTTCACCGTGTCGAAGATCCGGTTGAACAGGCGCAGCTCCGACACCAGCAGCGTCGCCAGGGCGGCCACGCCGGCCATCTTGAGCAGCGTCGGGTTGGCCAGTGTCGCGGCGCTGAACATCGAGCTCTCCTCGTTCGCGGTCTCCAGCGCGAACCAGATGTTGGCGATCGAGAACACGGTCAGGCCCATGGTGCGACCCACGGCGTCCCCCCACTCCGCGGTGGCCCACCAGATCGTGCCCAGCGTGGTCGCCGCCATCACGATCCCGGCGATCACCAGCCACACCAGGAGGCGGGTGGGCAGGATCGGCTGCGAGGGCGGACGCGGGCGCTCCCGCATCAGGCCCGTCCGGGCGGCCCCGTAGCCGAGGCCGACGGCGAGGAACACCTGGACGGTGAAGTTGACGTACAGGGTCTGGAGCGGCAGGAACGGCGTGCCCTGCGCGATCCACAGCAGGCTCGCCCCCAAGAAGGTGGCGATGAACCCGAACAGGCCGGCCATCTGGAACCGGATGTAGCGGACCAGGTTGTCGTACAGGGCGCGCCCCAGCTCGACGGCCTTCACGATCGTGGCGAAGTTGTCGTCGGTGAGGATCATCACCGCGGCCTCCTTGGAGACCTCGGTCCCGGTGATCCCCATCGCGACCCCGATGTCGGCCTTCTTGAGCGCCGGCGCGTCGTTCACGCCGTCGCCGGTCATGGCCACCACGTTGCCGTGCTGCTTGAGCACCTCGACGAGATGGACCTTGTCCTCGGGCGCCACCCGCGCGATGACGCCGATGTGCTCGATCTCCCGGTTGAGGTCCTCGGGGCTCATGGCGGCGAACTGGGCGCCCGTGATCGCGCGGCCCTCGATGCCCAGCTGACGGGCGATGGCCTCGGCGGTCACCGCGTGATCCCCGGTGATCATGCGAACCTGGATGCCGGCCGCCCGGGCGGTCGCGATGGCGGCCTTCGCCTCGGGGCGCGGCGGGTCCACGATGCCCACCAGCGCGAGCAGGGTGAGGTCGTCCACCAGCGGCAGCAGATCCGGAGCGGACGGGTCGAACGACGCCTTGGCGAAGTCGCGCTGACCGGTGGCCATGACCCGGAGCCCCTGCGCACCGAGCCGCTCGTTCTCCTCCAGATAGCGGTCACGGATGTCGTCGATCGCGACCCGGCCGCCGTCCGCCGTCGCAGCGGTCCCCGCGCGGGCCAGCAGCTGATCCGGGGCGCCCTTGACGTACATCCGGACGATCTCGCGCCCGGCGTCGTCGGTCATCTCGTGGAACGTGGCCATGAGCTTGTAGGCGGCGTCGAACGGGACCTCGGCGATCCGCGGGTAGCGCTCCCGCGTCAGCACCGGGTCCACCCCGCCCTTCGCCGCCAGCACGACGAGCGCCCCCTCGGTGGGATCGCCGACCAGCTGGCCGTCCCTGGCCACCGCGTCGGCGCACAGCGCCATCGGCAGCAGGTAGCGGTCGAGCGGCACGTCGCCCTGGCCGCCCTCTCCGCTGATGTGGCCCTCCGTCGAGTAGCCTTCGCCGCTGATCGTGAACCGGTGGCCCACCACGGCCATCTGGACCGCGGTCATCTGGTTGAGGGTCAGGGTCCCGGTCTTGTCGGAGTTGATCGCGGACGTTGAGCCCAGCGTCTCGACCGAGCGCAACCGCTTCACGATCGCGCCGGACCTGGCCAGCGTGGACGTCCCGCTCGACAGGATCGTCGTCACCACGGCCGGCAGGCCGGTCGGGATCGCCGACACGGAGAAGGCGACGGCCGTCAGGAACAGCGCCTGGAAGGGCTCGCCCTTCGACAGCCCGAGGCCGATGGAGATGACGAGCGCCACCCCGGCGATGATGAGGATCTGGTTGGTCAGCGTGTTGAGCTGGCGGGTCAGCGGCGTCACGTCGGCCGTGGTCGCACCCAGCATGTCGCTGATGTGCCCGACCTCGGTGCCCATGCCGGTCGCCGTGACCAGGAACGTCGCCGAGCCGCGGGTCACCTGGGTGTTCATGAAGGCCAGGTCCACACGGTCGCCCAGCGGCGCGTCGGCTGCAACGGCGTCCACGCCCTTGGGCACCGGCGCGCTCTCGCCGGTCAGGGCGGACTCATCGATCTCGAGGGTGGCCGCCCGGAGGATCCGGCCGTCGGCCGGGACCAGATCGCCGGCCTCGATGTTGACGATGTCGCCCGGGACCAGGTCCTCCATCGGGACCTCGACCACCTCGCCACCACGCCGGACCCGGGCGCGGACGACCATCATCTTCTGGAGGGCCGCGACGGATGCCTCCGCCTTGCCCTCCTGGTTGAGCCCCAGGAACGCGTTGAGCACGGTCAGCAGGATCAGCAGGACCCCGGTCGCGACCTGGTTGGGCAGGAACAGGCTGATCCCGCCCGCGACCAGCAGGACGACCTGCATCGGGTCGCCGTACTGACGCAGGAACGCCCGCCAGCGCGGCTCCTTCGCCGCCTCCGCGAACCGGTTGGGCCCGTGCTTCGCCCGGCGGGCCTCGACCTCGGCCGGGGACAGCCCCTGGGCGGGGTCCACACCCTGGGCGGCCAGCGCCTCCTCGGGCGTCATCGCGTGCCAGGCGGTGGCCGGGCTCTCCGCCGCCGGTGTTGCCTGCTGGGTCACGGGCTGTCCCTCCTCCCGGCCGCGCGACCACCCTCGGCGTCGACGCGGCTGCTGGGGGGATTGTGCCCCGTGGCACCCGGTCCCGACAGGCCGGTCGGGCACGTCACGAGACGACGGGCGGCATCGTTCGCTCCAGCGCCTCGAGGTGTCGCCGGATCCGGTCCGATCGTTCCTCCTGCTCGCGGAGCAGCTCGCGCACGGCGTCGATCGTCGCCCGGGGATCGCCGTCGGCCGCCAGAGGGGCCGCCTCGGATTCGGGCTCGGACGCCGGAGCCAGGAAGGTGTTGGCGATGAACCCGGTGAGGACCGAGAACAGGCCGATGCCCGCGAACAGGAGGAACGTCCCGATCATCCGGCCGGCAAGCGTGGTCGGAAAGCGGTCGCCGTAGCCCACAGTGGTGATCGTCACCAGCGCCCACCACACGGAATCGCCGGCCGACTGGATGTTGGCCTCCGGACCGGCCCGCTCCGCGTAGTAGATGGTGGCCGCGGCCAACTCCACGACGACGATGACCATGAACATCGTGATCAGGAAGGTCGATGACGCGCGGGCCTTGCCCAGGTCCCGGATGAAGCTGCGGGCGCCGTACTCCCGCAGGAGCCGGGCCACGCGCAGGATCCGGAACACCCGGAAGATCCGGAACATGGGGACGGTCGCGAGGAGGTCCGCCCAGCCCCAGCCGTGGAGGAAGTAGCCGGTCCTCGAGCTCGCCGTCAGCAGCCGGTAGAGGAAGTCGACCACGAAGACCGGCGTCAGCAGCGTGTCCATGAGGACCAGGACCTCGATCATCGGTCCGGTCGACCCCGCGACCACGTTGGCCACGAACACGCAGCCCATGTTGAACACGGAGAGCACGGAGAGCAGGACGATGAACACCTCGTAGCCGACGCTCTTCAGCTCGCGATTGGCGGCTGCCATCGAATCCTCCAGGGTGGTCCCGCTCGGAGCGGGGACGGGCGATCCGGCGCCGGGCGGCCGGGATGCCACGACAGCGCGCGCCGGGCTGGGCCGACGTTGGTCGGATGATGCCCCAGCGGCGAGGTCGGCCGACCGCCCGCCGGACACTGCCCCCTGATCAGCCGGCCCGCTCGAAGGTGGCGTCGTCCATGCGGCCCGACCCCAGCATCCACATCCCCTCTTCTGGGGGATGCGGTGCGCGCGGGCGCGTGGTTGACTCGGGCAGATCGACGCCGCGGAACCGGGCCCGAAGTGCGACCATGGGCGTCTTCACCGGCACACCAGGAGGACCAGCAGTGACACTCGGCCCGCTCGAGTACCTCGTCGTGGGGTTCAAGGGCAGCGCGGACCAGTTCGACGGCAGCGTCGCCGACGAGATCGCCAAAGCCGTCGAGGGCGGCACGATCCGGATCGTGGACCTCGTGTTCCTGTACAAGGACGCGTCGGGGGATGCGGTCGTCGCCGAGATCGACGCGAAGACCGACCCGCGATTCGCGGGTTTCGCCTCGCTGCTCGCCGGTCGGACCGGCCTGTTCACCCAGGAGGATCTCGACACCATCGCCCTCGAGCTGCCGGAGGAGACCGGTGCGCTCGTCGTGCTGTTCGAGCACCATTGGGCCGTCAGCATCAAGGAGGCCATGGCGGCCAAGGGCGGCTTCCTCGTCTCCCGCGCGGTGATCGCGCCGGAGGTCCTCGAGGAGCTCGCCGACGAGCTCGACGCCGCCGTCGCCGGCGCCGCCTGAGCCGGCCCGGATCCCATCCCAGGAGGAAGCGAGACATGATGATGCGACGCCGCGGCGCCCCTCTGCTCCGGGCCGCCGCCACCACCGCCGTGGTTGCAGGGACCGCAGGGGCCGTGCGCCACCGCCAGGACCAGAAGTACGCCAACCAGGCGGCCGAGCAGCAGGCCGCCTACGAGCAGGCCTACGAGCAGGGCGCCGCCGCCCAGCAGACCTACGCGGCCCCGGCGCCCGCGCCGGCCGCGCCCGCCGCGGCCCCCGCAGCCGGGCTCGACATCGAGGAGCTGACCAAGCTCGGCGAGCTCCACAAGGCAGGCGTGCTGACCGACGAGGAGTTCGCGGCCGCCAAGGCCAAGCTGCTCGGCTGAGCCGGGCCGGTCGCCGAGCCGCCCGGCCCGGCGACCGCAGCC
>Ga0316576_10002697_pt1 | contig 10156 bp, 11 predicted proteins | sample S0NA_FD_203075 | JGI IMG/M metagenome (GOLD analysis project Ga0316576, IMG submission 203075) | Rhizosphere microbial communities from salt marsh grasses in Alabama, United States - S0-2_050615r3r5 | ecosystem: Host-associated > Plants > Roots > Rhizosphere | place: USA: Alabama | collected... | reverse complement strand
GAGGCGTGCGCGTCCGGCAGCACGGTCCCCAGGTGGCAGGTCACGCAGCGCTCGGGGCCGCGGGGGCCGTCGACGGCGCGGATCCCCTCGACGATGGTCGCGAGGCCCTGGCCCCGCTGGCGCTCGTTGTACTCGCGCTGCACCCCGCGCCACTCGGTGAGCGCGAGGCGCCGGACGGCGTACGAGCCGAGCAGCGCCGCGAGCGCTCCGATGCCGACGCTCAGGAGAAACAGGCGGCGCATCAGCTCACCGGCACCAGGCTCAGCAGGGCGAGGATCACCAGGGTCGCGAGCCAGGTCCGCCGCAGGCGCTGGCCGCCCAGGCGGCGGCCGAGGGCCGGCGTCGCCAGGCCGAGGACGAGCAGGGCGAGCAGGGCGAGGCGGGCGATGGCCGGGCTGCGCAGGGCCACCCACTGGAGCCAGCGCAGGTACCACTGGGCCTCGGCGGCGGGGGCGGCGAGCGGGTCGGCGGGGGGACCGAGCGGCGCGCGGACGACGAGGGCGATCACGACCAGCGCAGCGAGGGCCGCACCGGCGACGAGGATCGTGCGCCGTTCGAGGGCGGGCAGGGCGCTGCGTAGAGGGACGTGAACCAGGATCGGCGCGAGGAGCAGGCCGGTGAGGGCCAGGTGCAGCAGCCACAGCCGGGGCAGGACCGCCGCGCCGCGACCGAGCACGGCGTCGAGCAAGCCCAGGTCGCCGACGGTGAGGAAGGCCCGCGCCACGATGACCGATGTCGCGCCGTGGGCGTCCCAGGGGAGCGCCCGGCCCGAGTAGGCGAGCAGGACCACCAGCGCCAGCCCGCTCAGGCCGGAGAGCCAGCGGGTCGGGAACCACTCCGGCGTCGTGGTCGAGCGTCGTCGAAAGAGCAGCGCGCAGCCCAGGTGCAGCAGCAGCGCGATCAGGGCCAGGTGGGTCGCGTACCCGTGGAGCGAGCGGATCGCCGCGCCGCTGGCCGTGGCGCTCTCGAGATCGACCACGCTGGCGTGCGCCGCCGCCGCCTCGGGCCGGTAGTGCCAGGAGAGCAGGAGGCCGGAGAGGACGGCGAGCGCCAGGGCGAGCAGACCGACCCAGCCGGTGGCGGCGACGAACCGCGGCTCAGATGCGGAGGAGGGCACGGTCGTGGTTCATCCGTCCGGGGTAGAAGAAGACGTCGCCGCGCTGGCTCACGCGGGCCTCGTACCACGGGAGCGGCCCGGGCGGCGGGCCGCCGCGCACGAGGCCGTCGAGATCGAACCGTCCGCCGTGGCAGGGGCAGACGAGCTCGGCGCCGGCCAGGCGGAGCCTGCAGCCCAGGTGGGTGCAGCGAAGGTCGAGCACGGCGAGCCCGGCGGCCCGGCGGACCAGGGCCACCTCCTGCTCGGGGAACAGGCGCACGGTGCCCACGGCCGGCAGCTCCACCAGCGGACCGAGGCGCACGGGCAGGACGGGCCGCTCGGGCTCGTCCAGCGCCCAGACCACCCCCGCGCCCAGCGCCAGGCCGAGGGCGCCGCAGCCGGAGCTCTGCAGGAAACGGCGACGGTCCACGTCGAGACAGGATACCAGATTTGGGGTCTCCTGGCGGGCTCAACGGCGGCGGTTGCGGCCGTCCCGGTCGGGGTCCGGATCCTCGAGCGCCTCGAGCGCCTCGAGCGCCGCCACGTAGGCCGGGGGCAGGCCGTGCTCCCGGGCGCCGTCGACCAGGTAGGCCTTGTACCAGCCGAAGGGGCGGAGACCAGGATCCAGCCTCGTTGGCAGCGCCCCGTAGAGGAAGGCGCGCAGCGTCCGGCCGTCCGTCAGCCGCACCTCGGCCTCGACGGCCCGGTAGCCCCCCTCCGCGCGGTCCAGGGCCGCGCGGTCCTCCGGATCGATGGCGTAGACCACGCCCCAGATCTGGCTCCCGGCCTGCGCCACCGCGTCGGCCTTGCCCGAGCCGTCCCGGCCGCGCTTGTGGAACGCGAGCCGCCTGCCCTCGACGCGGCCGACGCCGACCACCCGGGCCGACGGGACTCGCTCCCTCATCCGCGCGCTGCACAGGTTGGAGCCGTAGGCGAAGTAGTGTGCTTCAATCACCCTCCGCTCTGTGCCACACTTCCCCCCTGATGTCGACCGAGCCGTTCAAGCGCTGCAGCCTGTGCGGGGAGATCTGGGCCACCCGGGCCGAGCTTCTCGAGGACCCGGAGATCAGCCTGGTCGGCTACCAGGCCTACACCGACGACGTGTCCCAGGGCCTGCTGCTCTTCAACCATGGGTGCGGCACGACGCTGGCCCTGGAGGTCACCGAGTTTCATGACCTGCACGAGGGGGTGGTCTACTCGGAGCGCCTGGTCGGTACGTCGGCCTGCCCCGGGCGCTGCCTCGACGACCGGGACCTCGAGCCCTGCCCCAACCACTGCGCCGGCGCCTGGGTCCGGGACGTGCTTCAGCGCATCCGGCGCTGGCCCAAGCGCCCGCGCCCGGTGCCCGTCGCCGCGGCTCGCTAGCGTCGTCGCCGATCCGGTCAGGGCAGGACGGGGGATGGGGTGCCGACGTGGATCAGCCAGAGCTGGTGGATCGCCCGGGTGCAGGCGACGTGGAGCTGGCGGCGTGCGCCCGGCGTGTCGGGGTAGCTCCGGGCGGTGGCGTCGAGCACCACGACCACGTCGAACTCCAGCCCCTTGACCTGGGAGACGGTGGTGACGTCGATGCCGGGGGTGAAGGTGAACGCGCCCCGCAGCACCAGGCGTGCCTCGAGGCTGCGCGCGATGACGCCGTGGGCCCGGCGGGCCCCCGCCTCGTCGGGAGCGATCAGCGCCACGGTGGCCGAGGGCTCGCGTCGGCCGAGATCCTGGAGCGCCTGGACCAGGGCGAGGGCCGCGTGGGCCTCGGTGGGGAAGCTCGAGCGGAGCACCGGTGCGCCGTCGCGGCTCGGGCGCGGCATCTCCGTCGGCGCGAGAGGGCCGAGCACGTGGTGGGCGAAGCGGGTGACCGGCGCGGTGCAGCGGTAGCTCGTGCGCAGGTGGACGGCCTCGGCGTGCCGCGCGCCCAGATCGGCGAGAGCCCGCTCCCAGCTCGAGAAGCAGCTGCTCGGGTCGATTTGCTGCGCCTGATCGCCGCAGACCGTGACCGTGGCCTTCCCCTGCAGGGCGCGGCCGAGGACGCCGAGCTCGATGGGGGCGAGCTCCTGGGCCTCGTCGATGACCACGTGGGAGTAGCGGCTGAGCGCCGCGCGCGGCGTGCGCAGGTTGTCGGTCTTCAGGCGCAGGAGCTCGAGGCTCACCGCGTAGTCCTCCGGGTCCACGGTGCCCGCGGTCTCCTCGGGCGTCCCCTCGTCGAGCCCGCGGCCGTCGACGGTCTGACGGCGGTCCTCGTCGACGTGGGCGAACACCTCGTCGGAGGTCTCGGCGAGCTGCCGCCTGGTGTGACGCAGCACCTCGCTCACCGCCGAGTCGCTGAGCTCGCCGCTCGAGGCCTGCGCCACCCGGCCGAGCAGATCGGCGTCGCCGAAGAGCTGGAGCAGATCCTCGTGCGCCTCGTACAGGCGGCGGCGCTCGGCCGCGAACAGCTGGCGCACCTCGCGCGTGAGGCTGGGCGGGCTGGAGTCCAGCGCGCGCTGCTCGGCCTGATCGAGCCAGGCGAGCGGCGTGTCGGACCCGGGGTCGAGGTCCGCCAGCGCCCCGCGCGCCACCAGCTTGCGGTCGAGCCGCCGGGCCATCTCGTGGATCGTCTTGCGGACGAAGTCGGGGAGCAGATCGCGCAGGGCGGGGTGGCGCTTGAGCTTGACCACCAGCCCCGGCGTGTCGGGGCTCTCCCGCTCCGGCAGGTCGCGGAACAGGCGACGGGCCTGCCCGGCGATCCAGCGGTCGAAGGTCAGCACCTGCACGTCGGACAGCCCGAGCTCGGCGAGGATCGCCCGGGTCAGGCGGGCCAGGCCCTCCTCGGGCACGACCACCAGCATGCTGCGCTGGCCGAAGCGGCCCGGGTCCTCGTGGTGCAGCCAGGCCAGGCGGTGCAGGGCCACGGTGGTCTTTCCGCTCCCCGCGCCGCCGAGGACCAGCAACGGGCGCCGCACGTCCCGCTGGAGCGCGTCGCGCTGCTGCTCGTCGAGGAGGTGGGTCACCACGGGGATCTTGCGGCCCTCGCCGTCCTGCTCCCAGCGCCGGGCCATCGGCTCGCCCTGGCCGCCGTCGAGGCGGGTCGGCCCGGGGGCGGCAACGGCGGACCAGCCGTGCGCGCCGCGGGTCAGCAAGAGCTCCTCGGTGAGGATCGAGGCGAGCTCGCCCTCGGCGAAGCTCACCACCCGCCGGTCCAGCACCTCGCCCTCGAGCACCCGCGCGTCGACCTCCTGCTCGTAGATCTCGCCCACCTGGTGGTTGAAGAAGACCTCGGCAAGGGGCGCGGTGCGCCAGTCCAGCACGCGCACGCCCCGCCGGCGGTCGACCAGCGTGGCGAAGCCGAGCAGCAGGTCCCGCTCTCCGGCGCGGTCCCGGATCCGCAGGTGGGCGAAGTAGGGGTTGCGCGGGTCGGGGCGGGTCGGCTGACCGTCCGCCGCGGCGCGCAGGGCGTCGAGCAGCCGCTGCTCCGACTCGACGATGCTGAGCTGGTCCAAAGAGAGCTGGGCCATGAGAGGATCTAGCGGCCGACCGCCCCAAAATACAATCTAGGCGCGGCCGATCGAGTGTAATAAGATCGTCTTCAGTGGGGGGTCACCGGGAGGGGCCGAGCAGCGCCGGCGCCCCGTGGTCCAGCAGGAGGTAGATCCGCTGGGCCAGCTCGATCAGGTTCTGGTTGCCGTCGGCTTCGAGCCACTGCTCGAAGGCCGAACGGATCAGGCCCATCATGGCCCCGGCGAGCAGGCGGGCCAGCGCGGCGTCGGTCGCGCCATCGTGGGCCAGGGCGGCCGCGATGACCTGCTCCCAGTGCCGATCGTACTCGCGCTCCCGGGCCCGCAGGGCAGGGTGCTTGCGGATCAGCTGCTCCACCACCACCACGTCATCGCGCTGGCTCATGAACTCCCCGGCCATGACCGTGCAGGCGCGCTTGACCCGTTCGTAGGCCGACTCGCCTGCGGCGCCCTGCTGGATCAGGGCATCGAAGCGGCGCAGGCGTCCTTCCCGGAAGGGGAAGGCGAGGTCCTCCTTGCTCGGGAAGTAGCGGAAGCAGGTGCGGCGCGAGACCCCCGCCCGGCGAGCGATCTGGTCGATGGATGTCTCGTCATAGCCCTGCCGGGCGAAGAGCTCCCGGGCCGCCTTGACCAGACGGGCGCGGGTTTCCTGACGTTTCCGCTCGCGTCGGCCAATGTCGACACTTGGTGTCAAAATTGGTTCCGTTTCACCGTTTTCCACAGGGCTGTCCAAATTTTTGTGTTTGATTATAGCCACTAACAAGTATCGGTCAAGGGCGCATATTGACACCCAGTGCCATTTTTGCTACCTGAGAGGACCTGGAGGTGTCGGGGATGCGGCGATTCCTGATCGTGACGGGGCTGTGACCGAGATGACCTTCGAACCACGGAGCAGGAGATGAACGTGACTCCCACCGGATCGACCCGCTTCGAGAGCCACCACGCCCTCGAGCGGCTGCCCTACTTCGAGCTGCTCGGACCGGGGCGCCTGGCCCTGGCCGATCCCTCCCTGGGACCGGCCGTCGACGTCCACACGCACCTCGCGCTGGCCTACCTGCGGCCGATGCAGGTCGACCTCGGACGCGAGCACCCGCGGACCGAGCACTACCTGCTGATGGACCACCCGGTGGAGCTCGACATCTACGCCAACCAGAACTTCACACCCGGCGATCTGCGCCGGATGAAGTGGGACCTCATCGCGCTGAGCATGACCGGTCTCGGCATGCGGCGGACCCACACCGTGCCCAACCTGCTGCGCGAGATGCGCGACCTGCGTATCGAGGGCGCCGTGCTCCTGCCCATCGATCTCCCCGCGATCTCGCACAACGCGCGGACCTACCTCGAGGTCAGCCGGCCGCACGGCGAGCTGGTCTGCTTCGGCTCGGTGCACCCGATGTCCCTCGACCTGGCCGGGAAGCTGGACGCCCAGGTGGCGCTTGGCGCGCGGGGGGTCAAGGTCCACCCCGCGACGCAGATGATCCGTCCGGACCACCCGCGGGCGATGCGGCTCTACGAGCTCTGCGGCGAGCGGGAGCTGCCGGTGCTGTTCCACTGCGGTCCGGTGGGCATCGAGCCGCGGGCCGGTCGCCGGCGGAGCCAGGTCGCGCTCTACGAGCCTGCCGTCGCCCGGAACCCGCGGACCACCTTCATCCTGGGCCACGCCGGCGCGCTGCAGTTCGACGCCGCCCTGGAGCTGGCGCGGTGCTACCCCAACGTGTGGCTCGAGACGGCGAGCCAGTCCCTGACCGTCGTCCGCCGGATGCTGCGCGAGGCGCCGCCGGACCGGGTGCTGTTCGGCAGCGACTGGCCCTTCTACAGCCAGGCGATGTCCCTGGCCAAGGTGTTCATCGCCAGCGAGGGGGACGAGGCGGCGCGGCGCCGGATCCTGTGGGAGAACGCCGCCCGCCTGCTCAAGCTCGAGAGATAAAAGGAGATCGTCCATGGAAAACGACACCACGGCCGCCCGCCGCTGCCCCCTGCCCGAGAAGGGCTGCCCCACCGCGGACGTGCTCGACGAGATGTCCAGGCTGCGCGAGCGCGACGTGAGCTGGCGCGACGGTCGCGTCTTCTGCCTCGTGTTCCACGCCGGCGAGGAGATCGAGGAGCTGCTCAAGCGGGCCTACACGATGTACTTCTCGGAGAACGGCCTGAACCCCACCGCGTTCCCCAGCCTGCGCAAGCTCGAGACCGAGGTCGTGGCGATGACCGCCAGCCTGCTCGGCGGCGGCGAGGAGGTCGTCGGGAACATGACCACCGGCGGGACCGAGAGCATCATGATGGCGGTGAAGACCGCGCGGGACTGGGCCGCGGCCCGGGGCCAGCGCGGGACCCCCGAGATGATCCTGCCGGTCACCGCGCACCCGGCCTTCGAGAAGGCGGCGTGCTACTTCGGCGTCCGGCCGGTGCACATCCCGGTGGACGGCGACTACCGCGCCGACGTCGCCGCGGCGCGCCGCGCCGTGACCCGGCGCACCGCCCTGCTGGTGGGCTCGGCGCCGGCTTACCCCCAGGGGGTGGTGGATCCGATCCTCGACCTCGGCCGGCTGGCGCGGGAGCGCGGACTGCTCTGCCACGTGGACGCCTGCGTCGGCGGGATGATGCTGCCCTTCGTGCGCGAGCTCGGTCACGACGTCCCGCCCTTCGACTTCCGCGTGCCGGGGGTCAGCTCGATCTCCGTCGACCTGCACAAGTACGGCTACGCCGCCAAGGGCGCGTCGGTGGTCCTTTACCGCGAGCCCGGGCTGCGGCGGCACCAGTACTTCGCCTACACCGACTGGCCCGGCGGGATCTACGTCTCGCCGACGATGACCGGCACGCGGCCGGGCGGCGCCATCGCCGCGGCATGGGCCGTGATGCACCACCTCGGCCGCGACGGATACCGCGCCATCGCCAGGGAGGTGATGCGGGCGACCCGGCGGATCCAGGCCGGCGTGGAGGGGATCGAGGGGATCCGGGTGCTCGGCCAGCCCCAGATGAGCGTGATGGCGCTGGCCTCGTCCGAGGTGGACATCTACGAGGTCGGCGACGAGATGAGCGCCCGTGGCTGGCACATGGACCGCCAGCAGTTCCCGGCGAGCTTGCACCTGACGGTGAACCGGGCCCACGTCGCGAGCGTCGACGCGTTCCTCGACGACCTGCGCGACGCGGTGGAGCGCTCGCGCAAGCCAGCCCTGCGGCGCCTGCTGGACCGCTCGACCTACGCCGCGGCCGGCGCCGCGGTGCGGATGCTCCCCGCCGGGGTGACCAGCCGGGTCACGGCCCGGGTGAGCCGGCTCTTCGGCGTGGAGGGAGCGCGTCTTCCGCAGCGCAGCGCCGCGATGTATGGGATGATGGCGGCGATGCCCAACCGCGGTGACCTGGAGACGGTGGTGATCGATCTCCTGGACCAGATGACCCGGCCGGACGCGGCCGCGCTGTAGGAGAGGCTTGAAGGGACGCGGGGTAACGATGGCGCTCCTTCTGCTGGCCCTCGGCCCCAGCGCCCGGGCGCAGCTGCAGCTCGCCGCGCCCGCCGCGCGCCACCGCGTGCTCTACACCAGCCTGACCGCCGCCCAGTGGAACCCCCTCGGGCTGCAGAGCGACCTGTTCGCGGGTTACCGCTACCGCCTCTTCGACTCCAGGAAGCTCCTGCTCCTCGACACCTTCGCCGGGGCGATGCTCATCGCCCGGCTCAACCCGGCCTTCGCCCGCCTCGGCGCCGGCCTCGAGCTCCAGCCGGTGACCCCGCTGACGCTGCGCGCGCTCTACGAGCACCGGCTCTACTTCGGCACGGCCAACATGCTGCAGTCCTTCGACAGCCCCTACGACGCCCACGACGACGACGAGCTGCGCCGGCGCGCCGAGAGCGGCGAGAGCTACAGGGGCCACGGGCACCAGATCACGCTGCAGGCGGTGGTGCGGGCCAAGGTCGGGCCGATCGCCCTGCTGGACCAGCTCGAGGCGGTCTACTTCGCCATGAGCCTGCGCGGCGACGACCGGCTGTTCTACGTCAACCTGTTCGACACCCTCTGCCCGCGGGACGGCTTCGTGCTCGCCAACCACGGCCACCTGGTCTACCTGACCCAGTTCGGCCTGGTGGCGGGCGTGCGCTACACGCTGGTCCACGCCTTCTATCCCGAGAGCTGGATCCCGGACGGCAACCCGAACACACCGAACCACCGGATCGGCCCGATCGTCGCCTACACCTTCCGCGATTTCTCGTCGCGGATGCGCGCCCCGACGGTGATCCTGATCCTCAACTGGTGGATCAACAGCCGCTACCGCTCCGGCGCGTCGGTGAGCCAGGCGCTGCCCTACGGCGTGATCGCCTTCCAGATGAACGGCGACTTCTGGTCGTGGAACTGAGGCGCCCGTGGACCTGCTCCTGCTCCTTTCGATCAGCTTCGCCGGCGGGATCGTCTGGATCTTCAACGTCGAGGCCACGGCGGTGCTCTTCGGCGCGTCCAGCGGCTGGAGCCCGATCCTCGTCGGGGTGACCTGCGCCGCGGGCCAGAGCCTGGCCTACCTCGTGCTGTTCTTCGCCGGCGACTGGATCCTCGGGCGCTGGCGCTGGGCCGGACACAAACTCGAGCGGACCCGCGCCCGCTACGGCGCGCGGCTGCGCCGCGGCTTCCTCGGGTTGACGGTCCCCGCGGCGCTCGTCGGGGTGCCGCCGATGACCGGCATGGCCGCCCTGGCCGGCGGTTTTCGCGTGCGGCTGCTGCCGCTGCTCGCCATCGCGCTGCCGCTGCGCTCGGTGCGCTTCGTGGTGCTGGCCGTCGCCGGCACCCAGCTGCTCGCCTGGTGGCGCGCGCTCTGGTGAGCCTGGAGGTTACGATGCGGAGCACGATCGTCATCGCGCTGTTGATCCTCTCCGTGGGGCCGGCGTCCGGCGCCGCGGATCGCTGGTCGCGGGCCCTCTCGCGCGGCGAGATCCTGGTCGACGGCCGGGCCGACAAGGTCGTGGTCAAGGCGGTGGTGGACGCGCCGCCGCAGCGGGTCTGGGACCTGGTCAGCCGCTGCGGTCGCTACACGCGGACCATGGAGCGGATCAAGGCCGCGCGAGAGCTCTCCCGCGACGCGGGCCGGGTCGTCTGCCGGGTCACCGTCGACATGCCGTTCCCGTACGCCGACCTGACGGCGACGACACGGGCGATCCACAGCGAGGACCCGGGGCACCAGCGCTTCTCCCGGCGCTGGGATCAGATCCAGGGCGACTACAAGGTCAACCGGGGCAGCTGGGAGCTCCGCCCCTTCAACGGCGACCGGGGCCGGACGCTGGTGATCTACCGCGTCGAGGCGGTGCCCAAGGCCTGGGTCCCGGACTGGATCCGGCAGAAGGCCCAGCGGCGCTCCCTGCCGCAGATGATCAAGAAACTCCGGCGGCTCGCCGCCGGGGCTTGATCCGACAAGCGGGTCAGCGGCGGCGACGGAGCAGGGCCAGGCCGGCGAGGGCGAGCAGCGGCAGCAGGCCGAAGATGTCGGCCCGCGGGGCCACGGCGCAGCCCGCGGCGGTCGGCTCCGGCGTGGTGTCGGTGATCGCGTCGGTCTTGCCGTAGAGCGCGCTCTGGGTCCCACCGGCGCAGTAGGGAGAGAT
>Ga0316576_10002696_pt1 | contig 10158 bp, 6 predicted proteins | sample S0NA_FD_203075 | JGI IMG/M metagenome (GOLD analysis project Ga0316576, IMG submission 203075) | Rhizosphere microbial communities from salt marsh grasses in Alabama, United States - S0-2_050615r3r5 | ecosystem: Host-associated > Plants > Roots > Rhizosphere | place: USA: Alabama | collected... | reverse complement strand
ATGAGCGAGGCGACTCACGGCCCCTGGTACTGGTGCCTGACGCACCACCGCGTGGAGGGCCCCGACGGGTGCCCGAACATCGACCGGCTCGGCCCGTACACCACCCGGGAGCAGGCCGAGTCCGCGCTGGACCGCGCCCACGAGCGCAGCGAGAAGTGGGACGCCGACGACGCGGAGTGGAACGGCTGAGCCCGCCGCGGTGATCCACGCCCGCCCGGCCCACGGGTACGGGTGGCCGTCGCAGCGTGGATCACCGGGGACGGTGCTAGCGGTACTCGTGCTCGGGGCCCGGGTAGGTGCCGTCGACGACCTCCCGGCCGAACGTGGACGCGGCGTCGCGCAGCACGCCCCGCAGGTCGGCGTAGGTCTTGACGAACTTCGGCAGGCGCCCGGCCCGCAGCCCCGCCATGTCCTGCCACACCAGCACCTGGGCGTCGCAGTCAGGCCCGGCCCCGATCCCGATCGTCGGCACCGGCAGCTGCGCCGTGATGTGCGCCGCGGTGTCGGACGGGACCATCTCGAGCACGACGGCGAACGCCCCGGCCTCCGCCACCACCTGCGCGTCGGCCGCGACCGCCTCGGCCGCGTCCCCCCGGCCCTGCACCCGGTAGCCGCCCAGCCCGTGCACCGACTGGGGGGTGAACCCCACGTGGGCCATCACGGGGATCCCGGCCTGCACGAGGACGGCGATGCTGTCGGCAACGGCAGCGCCACCCTCCAGCTTGACCGCCTGCACCCCAGCCTCCTTCATGAACCGCACCGCAGTCGCCAGAGCCTGCTGCGGGCCGGCCTGGTACGAGCCGAACGGCAGGTCACCGACGACGAGGGCGCGGCGCGTGCCGCGGACCACGGCCCGGGCCAGCGGCAGCAGCTCGTCGACCGTGACGGCCAGCGTGTCGGGGTAGCCGTAGACGGTGTTCGCCGCCGAGTCGCCGACGAGCAGCACCGGGATGCCGGCCTCGTCGAAGATCTCCGCCGCGTAGACGTCGTACGCGGTCAGCATCGGCCAGCGCTCGCGCCGCTCCTTGGCCAGCCGCAGGTCACGGATGGTGACGCGGCGGGCCGAGGACCCTCCGTACAGCGCCGGGGACTCCGTCATGGCGTCGATCGTTCCACGTCCGCGACCGGCTCCGGTGGGACGGCGACGGGATGGGGCGCCTGCTCGCGCCAGGCGTTGGTGATGGGGAGCCGGCGGTCCCTCCCGAAGTTGCGGACGCTGATCTTCGGCCCGGGCGGGTACTGCCGGCGCTTGTACTCGGCGGCGTCGGTCATCCTCAGCACGCGCTCGACCAGGTCGGGGCCGAACCCGGCCGCGACCAGCTCGGCCGACCCCCGGTCGTGCTCGATGTAGTCGTCGAGGACGTCGTCGAGCACTGGGTAGTCCGGCAGCGAGTCGGTGTCGAGCTGACCGGGGCGCAGCTCGGCCGACGGGGGCTTGGTGATGCTGCGCGGCGGGATCGGGGGGGTGGTGTCGCGTGCCTCCGCGTCGACGTTGCGCCACCGGGCCAGGTCCCACACCAGGGTCTTCGGGACGTCCTTGAGCGGGGCGAAGCCGCCGACGGCGTCGCCGTAGATCGTGGAGTAGCCGACCGACAGCTCGCTCTTGTTCCCGGTCGCCAGCACCAGATGGCCCTCGGCGTTGGACAGCCCCATGAGCGTGACCCCCCGGACCCGCGCCTGCAGGTTCTCCTCGGCCAGCCCGGTCAGGTGCAGGCCCTCCTGGAAGGCGCGCACCATCGGCGCGATCGGCACCACCCGGTAGTCCAGACCGGTGCGGGTGGCCAGGTCGGCCGCGTCGTCCTTCGAGTGCTCCGAGGAGTACTCGCTCGGCATCGACACCCCGACCACGGCTGAAGCGCCGAGAGCATCGACGGCGATGGCCGCCGCCAACGCGCTGTCGATGCCGCCGGACAGCCCCAGGATCACCGAGCGGAACCCGTTCTTGTGCACGTAGTCGTGCACCCCGGTGACGAGGGCCGCGTAGACCGCCGCCAGGTCCCCGCGAGGTGGTGCGACGCCGGACGCGGCGGGCGGGTAGGGCGGCAGCGGGTCATCGGACAGCACCACCCGCTGCACCGGCAGGTCGGTGGGCCCTGTCGGCTCGTCGGTGGCGGCCGGCAGGTCCACGTCGACGACAAGGACGCCGTCCTCGAACTGCGGGGCCCGGGCGAGCACCCGCCCCCCTTGGTCCACCACGAGCGAGTCGCCGTCGAAGACGAGCTCGTCCTGGCCGCCGACGAGGTTGACGTAGGCCAGCGTGCACTCGGCCTCGTCGGCGCGACGCCGGCACAGCGCCAGGCGCACGTCGTCCTTCTCCCGCTCGTACGGGCTGCCGTTGAGCACGAGCAGCGCACCGGCGCGAGCGGCTCGGGCCGTGGCCACCGGGCCGTCGGAGCGCCACAGGTCCTCGCAGATCACCACCGCCAGGTCGACGCCGTGCACCCGGACGACGCTGAGGGCGCCTCCGGGGACGAAGTAGCGCTGCTCGTCGAAGACCCCGTAGTTCGGCAGGTGGTGCTTGGCGTACCGGGCCACCACCCGGCCGGCGTGCAGCACCGCGGCGACGTTCTGCGGCGCGCCCCTTGGGACCCCAAGACCCTCCTTGGCCGACTCGTCCCGGTCGAGGGTGCCGACGACGACGACCGTGTCGGCCAGGCCGTCGTCGGCCAGCCGGCGGGCCAGCCGCTCCGTGCTCGCCCGGGCGGCTTCCACGAACGAGCGGCGCAGCGCGAGGTCCTCGATCGGGTAGCCCGTCAGCGCCATCTCCGGGAACAGCACGACATGCGCACCCTGGGCGGCGGCGTGCGAGGCCCAGCGCGCCACCAGGTCGGCGTTGCCGGCGATGTCGCCGACAGTGGGGTTGACCTGCGCGAGGGCCAGGCGCAGCTGGGGCATGACGCGAGCGTAGCCAGGCTGCGTGCCCCGCCGGTGCCCGGCGGGTGGACGCAAGCGGCAGGATGGGGTCGTGGACAAGCAGCAGGAGTTCGTCCTTCGCACGATCGAGGAACGCGACATCCGGTTCGTCCGGCTGTGGTTCACCGACGTGCTCGGTCAGCTGAAGTCGGTGGCGGTGGCCCCCGCCGAGCTCGAGGGCGCCTTCACCGAGGGACTGGGCTTCGACGGTTCGTCGATCGAGGGCTTCACCCGCGTCTACGAGTCGGACATGCTCGCCAGACCCGACCCCTCGACCTTCCAGATCCTGCCGTGGCGGGGGGAGTCGCAGGGCACCGCCAGGCTGTTCTGCGACATCCTGCTGCCGGACGGCTCGCCCTCCTACGCCGACCCGAGGCGGGTGCTCAAGCGCGCCCTGGAGACCGCTGCGGACCAGGGCTTCACCTTCTACACCCACCCCGAGATCGAGTTCTTCCTGTTCCAGGGCCTGCCGGGGGCCGGTGCCGAACCGGTCCCGATCGACCGCAGCGGCTACTTCGACCACACCCCGCACGGCGTGGCCCACGACTTCCGGCGGGCGGCGATCGGGACGCTGGAGGCGATGGGCATCTCGGTGGAGTTCAGCCACCACGAGGGTGCCCCGGGCCAGCAGGAGATCGACCTGCGCTACGCGGATGCGCTGAGCACGGCGGACAACATCATGACCTTCCGCCAGGTCGTCAAGGAGGTCGCGCTGTCGCAGGGCATGTACGCCTCGTTCATGCCGAAGCCGTTCACGGCGTGGCCCGGCAGCGGCATGCACACCCACGTCTCGCTGTTCGAGGGCGACCGCAACGCCTTCTACGAGGCCGGCGCCGAGTACGAGCTGTCGGGCACCGCCCGGTCCTTCATCGGCGGACTGCTGCGGCACGCGCCGGAGATCACGGCGATCACGAACCAGTGGGTCAACTCCTACAAGCGGCTGTGGGGCGGTGGGGAGGCCCCGCCGTTCATCTGCTGGGGCCACAACAACCGGTCCGCCCTGGTCCGGGTCCCCATGTACAAGCCCGGGAAGGAGCGCTCGACGCGGGTGGAGTACCGCGGGCTGGACACCGCGGCGAACCCGTACCTGGCCTTCGCGGTGATCCTGCTGGCGGGCCTGCGTGGGGTGGCCGAGGGCTACGAGCTGCCGCCTGGGGCGGAGGACGACGTGTGGGCCCTCACCGACACCGAGCGCCGAGCCCTCGGCATCGACCCGCTGCCCCGCTCGCTGGCGGACGCGGTCGCGGTGATGGAGCGCTCCGAACTGGTGGCCGACGTGCTCGGCGAGCACGTCTTCGAGTTCTTCCTGCGCAACAAGCGGGCGGAGTGGGCCGAGTACGCCCGGCAGGTCACTCCGTTCGAGCGCGACCGGTTGCTGCCGGTGCTGTGAGCCGGCGCACCGCCAGTACCGCGGCGGCCCTCGCCCGGCTCGGCTTCGCCGATCCCGGCAAGGCCGAGCGGCTGCTGCGTGGGCCCGCACTGGCCCCGCTGGCCGACGACGCCGAGGTGCTGGCGTCGGTCTCCGAGGCGGCCGACCCCGACCTCGCTCTGCTCGGGCTCGACACCGTGGCCGGCAAGGCGTCCGACCCGGACCGGCTGGTCGCTTCCATCGAGAGGGACCCGGCGTTCCGGCACCGCCTGCTGTCGGTGCTCGGGCTTTCCTCGGCGTTCTCCGACCACCTGGGGCGCCACCCGGACGACTGGCGAGCCGTCGCGGCCCTGCCACTGCCGGCTCCCCGCCCGGACGCCGGGGAGGTCCGGGCCGCGCTGCTGGCCACGGTCGGCGCGGACCCCGAGGCCCCCGTGCCGGTTGCCTCGTCCGAGGACGCGGTGGACCGGATGCGCGCCGCCTACCGCCGGGCCCTGCTGCTCGTGGCCGCCCGCGACCTCGCGGACTCCCTCACGACCGGGGTCGTCGCGGGCGAGCTGGCGGAGCTGGCGGACGCGGCGCTGGAGGCGGCACTCAGCATCGCCCGTGCCCAGCACCCCGCCGAGGCGCCGGCGTGCCGGCTCGCGGTCATCGGCATGGGCAAGTGCGGCGGGCGGGAGCTGAACTACGTCAGCGACGTGGACGTTGTCTTCGTCGCCGAGCCGGCGGACGGCGTGGACCCCGAGGTGGCGATGGCGGCCGCGACCACGCTCGCGACGTCCCTGATGAGGGCCTGCAGCGAGCCGTCGGGCGAGCCGCCGCTGTGGCCGGTCGACGCGGCTCTGCGCCCCGAGGGCAAGAACGGCCCGCTGGTGCGCACGGTGGCCAGCCACCGCGAGTACTACGAGCGGTGGGCCAAGACCTGGGAGTTCCAGGCGCTGCTGAAGGCGCGGCCGGTCGCTGGGGACGCCGAGGTCGGGGCGGCCTACCTCGACGCCGTCGGGCCGCTGGTGTGGCAGGCCGCCGACCGGGAAGGCTTCGTGACCGACGTGCAGGCCATGCGGCGCCGGGTCGAGGAGCACGTCCCGCGCAAGGACGCCGACCGAAACCTCAAGCTCGGGCCCGGCGGCCTGCGCGACGTCGAGTTCGCCGTTCAGCTGCTCCAGCTCGTCCACGGCCGGGCCGACGACGCCCTGCGGGCCCGCTCCACTCTCGGCGGGCTGGCCGCCCTCACGTCCGGCGGGTACGTGGGCCGCGAGGACGGCGCCGCCCTGGCCGCGTCGTACCGGTTCCTGCGCACCCTCGAGCACCGGGTGCAGCTCCGCCGGCTGCGGCGCACCCACCTCATGCCTGCCACCGACCGGGACCTGCGCTGGCTGGGCCGCTCGCTGGGGCTCCGGGGGGACCCGGCCCGCCAGGTGGTCCAGCAGTGGCGGCGGCACCGTAGCGAGGTGCGCCGCCTGCACGAGAAGATCTTCTACCGGCCCCTGCTCGACGCGGTCGCCCGGCTGCCCAGCGACGAGGTGCGGCTCACCCCCGAGGCGGCCCGCACGCGTCTCCAGGCGCTGGGCTACCGCGACCCGGCCGGTGCCCTTCGGCACATCGAGGCGCTCACCACCGGGGTTTCCCGGCGGGCGGCGATCCAGCGCACGCTGCTGCCGGTGCTGCTCGGCTGGTTCGCCGACGGCGTCGACCCCGACGCGGGGCTGCGCGGGTTCCGTGAGGTGAGCGACGCGTTGGGGGAGACCCACTGGTACCTGCGGCTGCTGCGGGACGAGCGAGCGGCCGCCGAGCGGATGGCTCGCGTCCTCGCCTCCAGCCGCTTCGCCACGGGCCTGCTGCTGCGCGCGCCGGAGGCCGTCCGCCTGCTGGCCACCGAGGGAGCACCCGAGCTGAGCACCCGGGAGTCGCTGGAGGAGGAGGTCGCTGCCGGCGTGGCTCGCCACCGCGATCCCGAGGTCGCGATCTCCGTGGTACGGGCGATGCGCCGCCGGGAGCTGTTCCGGATCGCGGTGGCCGACCTCGGCGCCGAGGTCGGGGTCGGCCCGCAGACCGATGCCACGCTGCCGGTGGAGCAGGTCGGCGCGGCCGTCACGGCGGTCTCCGCGGCGACCGTGTCCGGGGCCCTGCAGGTGGCGCGGCGAGCCGTGGGGGAGCAGGTCGAGTTCGCCGTCGTGGCGATGGGACGACTCGGTGGTCACGAGATGTCCTACGCCTCCGACGCCGACGTCATGTACGTCCACCGCGCCCCCGAGGGCATGGACGAGTCGACAGGTCTGGCGCTCGCCCTGCGGATCGCCCAGGAGATGCACCGGCTGCTGGCGCTGCCCTCCCCGGAGCCCTCGCTGATGCTCGACGCCGACCTGCGGCCCGAGGGCCGCTCGGGTCCGCTGGTCCGAAGCCTCGCCTCGTACCAGGCCTACTACGCCCGGTGGGGGGAGGTGTGGGAGCGGCAGGCCCTGCTGCGAGCCGAGCCGCTGGCCGGCAGCCCGGACCTGCTCGTCGCGGTGCGGGCCCTCGTCGACCCCCTGCGCTGGCCGGAGGGCGGCATCACCGACGACGAGGTCCGCGAGATCCGCCGCATCAAGGCGCGGGTCGAGTCCGAGCGGCTGCCCCGTGGCGTGGACCGCTCCCGTCACCTCAAGCTCGGCCCAGGGGGACTCGCCGACGTCGAGTGGGCGATCCAGCTGCTGCAGCTGCAACACGCTGCCGGCGTCTCGGCGCTGCGCACGACCCGGACGGTCCCCGCCCTGCGAGCCGCGGCCGAGGCCGACCTGGTATCCGCCGAGGATGCCGCCACCCTGCTCGAGGCGTGGCGGCTGGCGGGGGAGATCCGCAACGCCATCGTCCACGCCTCCGGCCGGGGCGGCGACGTGATCCCGACCGACGCGCGCACCCGGGAGAGCGTGGCCCGCATCCTCGGCTACCCGCCCGGCGGTACGGGCCGGCTGCTCGAGGACTGGGCTCGGGCCACCCGCCGGGCCCGCGGGGTCGTCCGGCGCCTCTTCTACGGGGAGACCTGAGCCGCACCCCGGTACTCGCTAGGTTCTCGGTGTGCCCAACTACACGGCGCTGCGGTCGATGCCGGAGGCGGACCGCGGGCGCACCATCGACGGTCTCGGTCGGCTGCGCGCCAGCCTCGCCCGGGAGCTGCCGCCGAAGACGCTCGACCGGACGATGCTGCTGGCGACGTGGAACATCCGGGAGCTGGACTCCACCAAGTACGGGATGCGCGGCGACGAGGCCTACCTCTACCTGGCCGAGGTGATCAGCCACCTCGACCTCGTCGCCATCCAGGAGGTGCGCGAGGACCTCGAGGGGCTGGACCGGCTCGTGCGCACGCTCGGCCCGATGTGGCGCTCCATCGTCACCGACGTCACCGAGGGGCGCGCCGGCAACGGCGAGCGGATGGCGTTCGTCTACGACTCGCGCACGGTGAAGTTCGGCGGCCTCGCCGGGGAGCTGGTCCTGCCGCCGCTGTCCGACGGCACCGTGCCCATGCAGGTGGCGCGCACCCCGTTCATGGCCGGGTTCCTGGCCGGCTGGACCCGCTTCCAACTGGCCACGGTGCACGTCATCTACGGCAGCGACAAGGCCGAGGAGCCCCGCCGCGTGGCGGAGATCTCCGAGATCGCCGCCTTCCTGCGACGGCGCACGGAGGACTCCCACGCCTGGTCCCGCAACCTCGTGCTGCTCGGCGACTTCAACATCTACTCCCGGGACGACGTGACGATGACCGCTCTCACCGACGAGGGCTGGATGGTGCCGCAGGAGCTGCAGTCGATCCCGGGCAGCAACGTCCCCAAGGACAAGCACTACGACCAGATCGCCCTGCGGTCCGAGCCGGAGCGTCGCCGCCGCTTCGAGACCACGGGCAGGGCCGGCGTCTTCGACCCGTTCGAGTCGGTGTACACCGACGCCGACGAGGCCCGGTACGCGCCGCTGCTGGGCGAGCCGTACCGGGTCACGAAGGCCGGCCGGGAGCGCGACGAGGGCGAGCGCCGGCGCTACTACCGGGAGTGGCGCAGCCACCAGATCTCCGACCACCTCCCGATGTGGCTGGAGGTCAAGACCGACTACACCGAGGACTACCTCGCCGAACGTCGAGCCGCGCCGGGCTGATGCCCGACCGAGTGCTCACCGGGTGTCGAGTAGGTAGGTGCGCAGCCGGCCCTTGCCCTTCACCTCGACCAGCCCGCGCTCCTGCCAGCCGTAGCGGTCGGAGAGCCGGTCCCGGAACCGCTCCGTCATGTGCACCCGGCCGGGCACCCCGTGCGACTCCATCCGCGAGGCGGTGTTGACGACGTCCCCGTAGAGGTCCCAGGCGAACTTCGCCTCCCCGATCACGCCGCCCACGACGGGACCGACGTCCACCCCGACCCGCACCTGCAGCGGTCGGCCCCCGAACGACATGTCGGATGCCGCCGAGGTCATCGCCAGTGCCATCTCGGCGATCCGGTCGGCTGCGTCCGGACGCGGCTCGGGGGCCCCGGCCACGACCATGTACGCGTCCCCGATCGTCTTGATCTTCTCCAGCCCCAGTGATGAGGCCAGCCGGTCGAAGCGCGTGAAGATCTCGTTGAGGCTCGTGATCACCTCGTCGGGGTCCATCCGCTCCGACGACGGGGTGAACGCCACGATGTCGGCGAACAGCACCGCCACCTCGGGGTACCTGTCGGCGATGGGTCGTTCGCCGTCCTTGAGGCGGGCCGCGATCCCCGCCGGCAGGATCGTCAGCAGCAGGGCCTCCGACCGCTGCCGCTCCCGCTCGAGCTCGGCGTTCTTGGTGTCGAGCTCGGCCACCAGGCGGCGACGGGCCTCGACGAAGAACGCCAGCGGCAACCAGGCGAGAAGGCCGACGGCGATGATCGTGACGACGAAGAAGAACACGATCGGGACGTCCGGAGGCTCGACGGTGCGCACGAGCCAGCCGTCCAGCACACCGGACAGCACGACGATCCCAGCGAACGCCGCCAGCCACCAGCGCGCCCGCCGAGGTCCCACGAGGACGACGGCCAGGAGCGCCGCGTTCATCGAGTAGAGCACCGAGGATGCGCTCGCGACGAACCCGCCGAGGAGCCACTGCTGCACCGCCGGCAGCACGAGCACCATGACGAGCTGGGTGTAGAGCAGCAGCGCCATCCGCTTCGTCCGGACCAGGTGGGCGATCCCCACCAGCGAGACGACCCCGTAGAGGGCGGGGATGGTCAGCGAGCGCGGGTCCCCGGGCCCGATCGTGGCCGCGAGCAGGACGGCGATCGTCGTCGTGGTGAGGAGCACGACGAGGAGCAGCATGCGCTTGCGCAGTCGAACGGACGCGTCGTCGGCGGGGTCGAGCCCGGCGTCGACGACGCGGCGCACCCAGGCGGGCAGTCGCTCGGCGGGGTTGACCTCGATGGCCGAGGTTGCGCCGCTCACGGATGCCCTGCCGGGGGGCGAGCGCCGCGGACGAGGATCCCCGCTCCGAGCGCGGCCCAGGCCGCCAGTGCCAGCCAGAAGGCCACGGCCGGTAGCCCGACCCCGTCCAGGTCGCCCGGGAACCGTGCGACCGCCAGCGCGGCCAGGACCGCCAGCGCCACCGCGCCCGCCGCCACTGGCCGGGCTCGACGGGCGTCGTTCTCCCCGACCGTCTGGGCGGCCGAGACGGCCAGACCGACGAGCCAGGCGCCGATCGCGCGTCCGGTGAGCGGGGTGAGCTCCCACGGCCAGGCCGCTGCGGCCGCCGTCGGCGCCAGCAGCAGCGCGGCCCCCATCGCGAGCAGCACGGCCCCCATCACCCCGACGGCGACCCTCAGCCAGGTGGGGAGAGGCCGCGTGCGCGGCGGGTCAGCGCCGGGGAGCCGACGCTGCCGCAGCCACAGCACGGCCAGCACGGC
>Ga0316576_10002695_pt1 | contig 10159 bp, 9 predicted proteins | sample S0NA_FD_203075 | JGI IMG/M metagenome (GOLD analysis project Ga0316576, IMG submission 203075) | Rhizosphere microbial communities from salt marsh grasses in Alabama, United States - S0-2_050615r3r5 | ecosystem: Host-associated > Plants > Roots > Rhizosphere | place: USA: Alabama | collected... | reverse complement strand
TTTACCGCTGATAGGCATCTTTAGCAAGCCCTTAAAATTGGAAAATGAATCGAGTTGACCCGCCGCGTTCTGGGGCTCCGGCTGGGCAACCAGTTTTTCGACGGTCTGGTCCAAGGTCTTCGCAGCGGCCTTCATGGACTCGATGGCGGCGAGTTGCAGCGATTTTTCGGACCGTATCCGTGCCAAAACCTGTGAACGGTCTGTTCGATTGCGGGACAGCTTCTCGATTTGCGCATCGATGTCGGCTTTGAGGCGTTTTTTTTGAGCCTGCTGGGCATCCAGTTGATCAAGGATTTCTTTGAGTCGCAGCTTTTCCTCCAGCAGATTTTGGCGAACTTGTTCATCATTGGCCAGAATCCGCTCCAGATATTTCTTGCGCTTGATCATCTCGTAGATGGAGCCGGACGATGCCAGCACGGGAATGGTACCGTTGCGATTGAGTTTGTAAAGCGCAGCCAGTCGTTTTGCGGCATAAGCCTCATTGACATCGACGCTGTCGACCAATTGTTGGTATAGTTCCCGGCTGGCTTGGATTTGGTCTTCCAGGCCGGCGAGTTCGTCCCGGTTGGCTTTGACGCGTCGACGTGCGCGGTCAATGGCATAGTCCAATTCGTCAAGGCTGCCCAAAACCGTGGCCTCGCGTTCCGTGAACGCCTTGAAACGGGCCTCGGTCTCCTCGATTTTGCGTTTCAGGTCTTTTGACTCCCGGCGATAATCCTGGATCTGTTGCGTAGAGACAGAATCGGCCGGCCGACCCTTCTGGCGGTCGTCCGCTCCCAAAATCTGCACGTAGTCGCTGCTGTTATGAATATAACCGACCCGGCCGGCATGGCGGACCTTGAGCCAGCCGTCCAGGTGCTCTTCGATCTCGACCTCGGTCCCTTGCTTGAGCTGCATAATCGGCGGTTGCCGGGTTCCGGGCTCGGGCCGCAGGTTGAGATCTTCAACGGTGACGACACCGATTTCTGCGGCCCGCAGCGTGAGTGCAGTCAGCAGAACGGATACAATTGCTATAATGGACCGTGATAAAATGCCGAGGCGGGAAGTCGGCGCCGTGGTTATTTGCGACATACCCGGTTCCTATTTAAAAAATTGTTTTAGAGACGCAAAGCATCCCAGCCAGCCCACCATCATGCTGGTCAGCACCATTGCGATCAGCATCCTGGTCGGCAGAAAACGGATCTGAAATGCCCCGCCGAAGAGCTCCGGGCTGACATTTGAAGAAACAGCCAGGAAAAGAAGTAAACACATCGCCAGGCCGATGATGCCGCCAAAAGCACCCTGGAGCATGCCCTCGATATAGAAAGGGGTTTTGATGAAACGGTCTTCGGCGCCGACCAGGCGCATGATTTCGACCTCTTCACGGCGGGAATAGAGCACGAGACGGATCGTGTTGGCGACAAAGAAGACGGCGGCCATAAAGAACAAAGCCCCCAGAGCGTAACTTGCCAGACGAAAGAGATTGAAGACGGACGCAAACCGACCGAGCCATCCCCGGCCATATTCCACTTCCTCGATTTCGGGTCGTTTTTCGAGCTGCACGGCGAGTTTTTCGATTTCTTCCCAATTGCGGGTGGCCGGCTGCAGATGCACTTCGAATGCATCGGGCAGTGGATTTTGCTTAAGATTGTCCAGCAGGAAGGTCTGGCGCGGCAATTGCTCTCGCAGCTGTTTGAGCGCCTCATCGCGGGATATGAAGACCACCTCCTCGACGCCGACCCTGCCCTGCAGCATTTTCTGCAGCCGGGACACCTCCGTTTCGGCGACGTCATTTTTAAGATACACCATAATGTGAACGCCCTTTTTCCAGACGTTGATCAGGTCGTTGGCATTTAGGAAAAAAAGGGCAAAGGCACTCACGATCAGAATCGAAAGCGCGATGGTGACGATCGTGACCAGACTCAAAAACCGGTTTTGCCGAATGTCCTGCAAGGCTCGTTTCAGATACCGCATCGTCAATTCCTTGCCTGCCGTCCGGGATATCGCTCGAGCACGGCGGTGCCGGTCAGGATCAGATGTCAGGCATGTTCACCAATCGGCCGGCATTGAGGTGGACCACGCGGCCGGCGGCTTTTCGAATCAGCTCCTTGGCATGGGTGGCGATGATGACCGTCGCACCGCGAGTGTGAAAAGCTTTCAGAAGGCCAATAACATGGTTGGCGGCCGCGGCATCCAAACTCCCGGTCGGCTCGTCCGCCAGAATGATTTCGGGATCGCCGACCACCGCCCGCGCAATGGCCACGCGTTGCTGCTCGCCGCCAGATAGCGTCGGCGGCAGCGCATTGATCCGTTGTTCCATGCCGACTGTCCGCAGAACGCTTTTGACCTTTTTATTGATGAGTCGCTGCTTCTGGCCGGCCGCCTCCAGAACAAGCGCCACATTGTCATAAACGGTTTTGGTCGGAATGAGTTTGTAGTCCTGAAAAACGATGCCGAAGTTGCGTCTCAAAAAGGGAACCTTCTTGCGGGGAATACGCGCCAGATTCATCCCGTTGACCAGGATCTGCCCGTCTGAAACCGGCTCTGCCAGATAAAGGAGTTTGAGAAGCGTGGTTTTGCCGGCACCGCTCGGGCCGCTTATGAAAAGGAGTTCATTCTTGTAGACATCAAGGGTGATATCGACCACGGCGGTTTTAGCGCCGTAATGACGGTAAACATGGAACATGCGGATTATGGCGGTTTTCTCTTCACCGGCTCTCATTCCAGAATTTCCAGATTGACCGCTTTCTGTAAAAAGGCCTCGGCGATTTTGAAATCGTAGAGCGCATTGAAATAATTGACCTGGGTGCTGGTCAGCAGGTTCTGGGCCACGAGGGTGTCGACCGACGTCGCGACCTGTTCTTTGTAGCGCTCATTGGTGATGCGGAGGTTTTCCTTGGCCTGCTCGACAGCCTTTTCGACAGCCAGGATGTTCTTTTCCGATTCCCGGGCCTTTAGATACGAAACCTCTACCTCCAACCGGGCCTGATCGATCGTCTTCTGCCGGGCGATTTTAGCCTGTGAAAAACGGCGCCGCTTCACGCTTTCGCCGTATTTGGTGCGGCCCCATTCCCAAAAATTCCAGGAGGCGATGGCCGTGAACGACCAGCCGTCGGGATTTGCGAACCGCTCGTCGTCGCTCAAGGCCCAGTCGTTAGCCGTTTTAAAATATTCTCCTTGGAGCGCTATCGAAGGGTAGTAGTCCTTGCGGGCGATGTCCACTTCCTTTTCGGCGATCTGGATGTTCAGGTCGCTGATTTTAATGTCCAACCGGTTCCGAACCGCCAGATCGAGGTAGTAGTCCAGCTCATTTTCAAGGGACGCGTAGGTTTGTATGTCGACGAGGCTTACCGGTGCGTTGACCGGCCGGCGCAGGATCACGTTGAATTGCGAATCGGCGGTATCGAGATTGTTCTGGGCTGTGATCAAATTCTGGCGGGCGTTTGCCAGTTGAACTTGAACCTGCAGCAGGTCGTTCAACGGTGTCAGGCCGACCTCGAAAAAGTTGCGGGCCACCTCCTCCTGCGCTTCTAAAACTGTGACGGTGTTGCGGGCGACGTCGAGCAATTTTTCGGCTTTCAGCACGTTGAAATAAGCCTGCTTGATCTGAAAAATCACCTCCAGGCGGGTAAACTTCTGGCTCAGTTCGGCAACATTCACCCCCAGTTCGGCGACCTTGTACTGGTTGATCAGGGCAAACCCCTCAAACAGCGGCTGCGTGAACCCGGTTGACACGGTAAACGTATTGCCCACGCCGGGAGTGGCACCGGCAGCAAATCCGCTCAACCCGCTGGAGTTGCGGACGCCTTGATACGCGACATTGAACGTGGGAAGCAGGTTGGTCTGTTGGGCATTCCGGTTGGCACGGGCGGCTTCGATCTCCTGTCCGGAGCTCTGAAGATCGAGGTTGGCGGTGATGGCCGTATCCACCGCATCCCGCAGGGTCATCGGGGTCGCCGATTCCTGGGCAACGCTGCTGCACGGAATCGAAAGAAAACACCCCAAGACAAAAAAAATTTTCAGCCGGCGGTTGATACGGCTTGGCCGCCGGCCTTCCTGGGCGTGAGCATGTCTTCGCACGGGCGCTCTCCAGCGGTTAGAGATTGACCGGTTTGAAATCAGCTGGTATACACGGTGTCGAGCTCAAGGAGTGCTGTCTCCAGTTTTCCTTGCTCAAAGCCTCCACTGAAACCCAATTATCCGGCTTCTTCCAAAATCGGTGGAGGCTTTTATATATCCAATTCGCCTTTTGAAATCAACTTTAACTTGGATGCTACGCCATTCTTGCCGACGGTGCAACCCGCATCCGCCGGTCGGTGTCGGAGGAACCGGGCCGATGAAACAGGAACTCATCGAATTGCTCTGCAGGAAATCCTTCCAATACAGTGAAGAGCCGATTTTTAAACTGGTGTCCGGGCAGTCGAGTCGATATTACATCAACTGCAAACCGACGACCCTGAGTGCGCGTGGCATGTATCTGGCGGGACATCTGGTGTTCGATTCCATAAAGGACCTCGCCGTCACCGGTGTCGGTGGACTGACATTCGGTGCCGATCCGATTGCCGTGGCCACGGCGTTTGCTTCGGAACTGAACGGAAAGCCGATCAATGCCTTCTCCATTAGAAAGACCCGCAAGGACCACGGCATCATTCGCTGGGTCGAAGGCGATGTCAAACCGTCGGACCGGGTGGTGATCATCGACGATGTGGCCACCACCGGTGGATCGACGGTGACAGCCATCGAACGGGCCCGTTCCGAAGGGCTGGCGGTCGTCAAGGCGGTCATTCTCGTGGATCGTCAAGAGGGGGGGCTCGACAACATCCGTCAGCACGTCGAACGGGTCTCGGCGATTATTGCGCGCGACGAGCTGCTGTCGTGTCACCGTCGATTACACGGTGGGAAGGCGGAATGACATTCGGAAAAAATTTAAGCGGGGATGTAGGTGGCGCACGCGTTGTCGGACTCCCAGGCAGTGACCCGGCTTACGCCGACAGGCCGATTTATGAGAGCCGATTGCAATTCGGTGGCAATGTAATAGGCGATATTTTCGGACGACGGTGCGAATTTTTCGTTAAACGGACCGATTTCGTTTAAAAATTTGTGGTCGAGACGCGACATGATAACCGCAACCTCTTTCTTGACCTCGCCAAAGTCCATCAGTATGCCGGCCGGGTTCAGTTTTTCGCCTTCCAGGCAGACCTCTATCTTCCAGTTGTGCCCATGGAGGTTTTCGCACTTTTCCGCAACCATTTTTAACTGATGGGCCGCCGCGAAATGGGTAACGATCTTCAATTCGAACATGGTTGGAACCTGCCTTTGCCGTTGCGTTGATCGCCGGCACCGTTTTGAAGGCCGAGACGTTCAGAGCGCGTTAAGATGGTCTCCCTTTAAAATACTCTTAATTTTCGAAGACAGCTTACCGGTTTCCACCTTTGCGAATTCTCTCAGAAGCTCTTCTTGTTTTTTGTTCAGATGGGTCGGGGTGCGAATCGAGAATTGAACGATCTGGCTGCCGCGACTGCCGTTTCTCAAGGAAGGGATACCCTCGCCGTGCAGGCGCAAAATATCGCCGTATTGCGTGCCCTTCTTGATGTCGATCATTTTCTTACCGGTAAGGGTCGGGATCTCTATGCTGTCTCCGAGCGCAGCTTGAACGAAAGATATGGGTATCCGGCTGATGACGTCGGTGTCGTGCCGTTCGAAGAACTCATGGGGCTCGACCTGAATAAAAACATAAAGGTCTCCCGGAGAGCCTCCGTTGGGGCCGGCGGCTCCTTCACCGGTCAGTCGCAACCGGGAGCCCGTGTCGACCCCGGCTGGTATTTTCACGGCAACCTTTTTGCGTGTCTGAACCTGACCCAACCCTCTGCAGTCGGGGCAAGGGCTGCTGATGGTTTGGCCTGAACCCCGGCAGACATGACACGTGCTGCGAACGGTGAAAAAACCCTGGGAGCGGGAGACCTGGCCGGTTCCACGGCACTGTCTGCAGGTTTCCGGTTTTGTGCCAGGCGCGCTGCCGCTGCCGTGGCAGTTTTGGCAGGTTTCTGACTTTTCTACCTCGATCGCGGTTTCGGTCCCGAATGCAGCCTCCATAAAGCTGAGCTTCATGTCGTATCGCAGGTCTGCTCCGCGCTGCGTGCGGCTTCTGGATCGCCGGCTGCCGCCGATGCCGAAAAAGTCTTCAAAAATATCTCCAAAACTCGAAAAAATATCTTCAAACCCACCAAAACCCGAAAAGCCGGTTCCTTCAAGTCCGGCATGGCCGAATTGATCGTATATCGACCGCTTCTGCGGGTCGCGCAGAACATCATACGCCTCGGCGGCCGCCTTGAACATTTCCTCAGCGTCTTTATTGCCTGGATTTCTGTCCGGGTGATACTTCAAGGCGAGTTTACGATATGCGGCCTTGATCTCTGTTTCGTTGGCGTGCCGATTTAATCCGAGCACGTCGTAGTAATCACGTTTTTCTGCCATAATTTCCCGATTTCCAAACAAGGCGACGGTATGATCCGCTGAATTTTGACGATCTTGAGATGTTCTTAAATTTAATTCTGATAGAGCGGTTGTCAATCAATTCGACGCCCTTCTCCCATGGATTTGCCTCGTTTTCTCGATTAGACTACTTATGGGCACTCCCATCTATTCAGCCGGCAGGCCGGACGGTTTTCAGTCCACTTGTCCGGGTGCGACGCTGGCCGGCGGTTCTTGACGGTGCCGAGTGGCATAGGCAAACGCAACGATGCCGAAAAGCATCAGCACGGTGCCCAGAGGGAACGCTGCCCGCAGTCGAAACAGATCCATCATCACCCCTGCCAGCATCGAACCGGCCAGCATTCCCATGCTATGGGCCACCGTCAGGAGCGCCATTACGGACCCCATGGCCTCGGTTTTGTCGCCAACGAGAACCGCGGTCGCCATGAGCGCCGGCATGCAGATTCCCCCTCCGACACCGAACATGACGCTGGCCAGAACCATTTCCGAGACGTGATCAGCCCAGAAGTAAGACAAAATGGCACCGCTGACCAGTGCGCCCCCGAAGATGACCATCGATTTCTTGTTAAGGCGGTCGGCCACATACCCCATCGGCAACTGGATGATGCCGCTGACGAAAATCCCCAGCATGACCAGAAAACCGATGGTGGTGCTGGACAACGCCAGTTCGCTATCCGCCAGAACCGGCAAGAAGCCCCATATGATACCGATGCAGGCGGTGTAGGCAAATCGAAAAAAAAAGAGCCCGACGATCTCGCGGTTTCGCGCCAGTTGTTTCCACCCGGACGGCTGTTTTCCCCGTCTAACCACTCTTTCGGAACGAACCGGCGGCAAAAAGACGAGGCTTAACAAAAAACCGATGAAAGACAGTTCTCCCATTCCCCAAAAAGCCGCATCGAGACTGAACCGATCATGTATCAGACCCCCCAGAACCGGGCCGAGACTCAAGCCGAAAAAGACCGACATGTTGAAAAGGCCCATTGTAAAGCCCTCGCGCCCGGCTGGGGTGATATCGCCGACATAGGCCTGAATCACCGGCATCAACATGGCCGAGGCGACGCCTTGGACGAGCCGTATCAGGATGAGGGAGCCGATGGAGTTGGACATCAGAAAGGCGACGGAGACGACGGTGTAGGCCAGCAAACCGGTAACAATCAAAAGTTTGCGGCCTTTCCTGTCTGATAGTTGGCCGAAATACGGTAAAAAGAAAATCCGGGACAGGGAAAAAGCACCGAAGATCAGCCCGATGTAAAGGCCGCCGGCGCCAAGGTTGCGGGCGTAAACCGGGAGAAGCGGGACCACAATGCCGACACCGGTGATGGTGGAAAAAATCGAAAAAAAGAGGGTGATGAAGATCAGTTTTTCCCGTTTAGGCATGCCATTCCCCGCAGTGGCCTTGCTGTCACAGCACCGCACCACTGTCGCAACAGATTCCTTTTGGCGCTCAAATATTAAGCAACAGATAGCTGTACTCATTGAGCCGGGATCGCAGCAATCGGGCGTCACCAACCAGATCGTCCAGTTCTCTCCAGAACTGCCGACCATGATTTTTTATACGGGTATGCAGAAGTTCGTGAAGGATGACGTAGGTCATGAGCTGCCGCGGCAGATGAATCAAATTGATATTTAAACTGATATTATTATTGACAGAACAACTTCCCCAACGTGTTTTCTGTTTGCGGACCGACACGCTGCCGACCTCGAACCCATGTCGCGCCGCCAGGGTCTCGAGTTTTTGCACCAGAAATTTTCGGGCTTCTCCGGCATCGGTTTCTTCCATCAAGTTGGCCGCGTGCAGCCGTTTTCTTTCCAATTGCCTGGCCTGTGCCAGGTGTTTGTTAATCCAGTCTGTCTTGGAAACCACAAATTGTTCGACCTGTTTGAGGGACACCCCGCGCGGGATCGTCACGCCGACCCCGCTGAACGGTTTTACCGTGAGATTCATGTTGCGGGCTCTGCGGCTGCGTTTCAGGCGGATCAATCCGATGCCGTCAACTTCAACGGCATCTTTTTTAGCGGCGCGCTTTGTTTTCATGCAAAATTTGTCCGGAGGATCTTTCGGGATCCGTTCCGGTGCAAGTAGTGAGCATTGATGCTTAGCGGCTGTTTTTTAGATCAATGTGGCACCGGGGCAACGTGCCGATCGCCGACATACGCCGTTCGCGACGGAAGTGTCATGGGTGCCTCTTCGCCCCCCAAAAAAAAACCCGGTTGCCGTGTCAGCAACAGGGTTCGAAAAAGCGCTTTAGCAATTTTTAAAACTTGAGGGAATGCAAGCTGCTGATCAAATTAAACCCTCCCCAGCTATGCTCCCCGGCAGGGGATCGAACAACGGCATATAACCTTGGCACTCATCATATCAACTCCACTCTGCTTGTCAATAGCTTTTTGGTCGAATCGATAGCTATCTGAATTCATACAGTTTATTCCGACAAGCAGGCATATGGCAAAGTAATACGTTATATTACACTTAATGGTTGCAGGCGGGTGGATAGTGCGGGCTTTTCTCACAAGCGGGATCATAAATCGCATGGCCCCAGTGGGTCGTAAAAAAGTCTTCGACAGCAATGTCTTCCTGTTTTACAAAGCCGGGCTTCAAGTTGCCGCGACTGAACAGTTCCAGCATAGCCACCAGGCCGGCTGCAGTCGACAGCTGAATCGCCGATAGCGAAGTCCTGTCAATGCGCCGACCGTATATTTTCCTCCAGTATCGTTATTTTCATGATCGAATACGCCTATCCATTGGTTCCTTTGTGAACTGCATTTCAAACGATACCTGTAGGGGCAGAATTAGCCCGCTTCGATGAAAGGACCTGCAACCGGATATCATTTAGACTCTTCGGCTTTCCTTATTTATTTTACAGGAGGGGGCATCCTGTCAATACGGCCATCAGGCACCCATATCATGAGGGCCCGCCTGGAAAACCAGGGATGGAAGTTTCCCACTCCAGCCGAGTAAATACGTATTCTCCGGCTGACGCTGAGGCGAGAATTACAAATTTCTGAGAAAATCCTTTTCCATAAACACTGCAGGTGTTGCCACACTAGATGTCAACAGTCAGCCTGATCGTAATATCTGAACACCCATTAAACAAGGTAAATACAAACCAAACAAAGTCGCCATTCCGAAAGTGGCATAATGTTTGCTTGTTTATATCACAAAACCAAGGTGGGTGCCTTCGTTCGTATATCCGGTTTCAGCCGCGCATCCGGGCTTCGGCGCATCATTTTCATTTACCGTGGCAGCCGCTTAAAGTGGCCATGAACGGTTAAAGATAGGGGGGCCGTCCACCGGAGAGAACCGGCCAGGTTACGGCGAGAGTTGGAAAGGTAAAAAAATGTTGAGTCCTGAACTATACGGTTTGCTCCTGACGGCTGCAGTACTTGCGATTGTGGTTTGCATCCTCGCTTTGGAAAGATTTAGAATGAAGCCCAAACATCCAACCCGCCAGATGATGAAGATCTGCCCGGCCGAGCCCGACGTTATCGAAACCGACCGCATAATAAAAGGCGGGTCACAGGGGATATGACCCGCCTACAATGAAAGGAGGTTGTTGTGCCAGGTCCATCAACCTGACAATTGTCGATATCTTGACATACCACGGTGTAGCATGTCAAGTTTTTTTTAAGGGCCTCCACCATTGGCTCCGCATCTTGTTGAAGAAACGGATGGCCCGGTGCCTAATAT